>Ga0209697_10002197_pt1 | contig 28531 bp, 27 predicted proteins | sample AliMusrvi5mmetaG_FD_184115 | JGI IMG/M metagenome (GOLD analysis project Ga0209697, IMG submission 184115) | Freshwater lake bacterial and archeal communities from Alinen Mustajarvi, Finland, to study Microbial Dark Matter (Phase II) - Alinen... | ecosystem: Environmental > Aquatic > Freshwater... | reverse complement strand
GGATATTGCCGATTTACTCAAGGATATTATCCAGAAGCAGCTCAGAAAGGATTATGATCCTGAAGTTGAATCCAACATTTTCATCAACCCTGAGCGCGGGGACTTTGAGGTCTATATTCTTAAAAAAATTGTCGATGAAATAGATATCGAAAGTATTGAGATCACTCTTGATGAGGTTAGAAAGATTGATGATTCTCTTGAGATTGGCGATTACTATGAAGAGGGTCCGATAAAGCTTGAGGATTATTTGAGCCGCAAATCCATTCAGATTATCAAGCAGTCTGTGCAGAAGAAGGTGCGTGATCTTGAGCGTCTTGTTGTGTATGAAGAGTGCCTTGAAAAAGTGGGTGAGATTGTTGCGGGCGAGGTTTACCAGATTCGTGCCAATGAGGTTATTTTTACCTATAACACCTCGAAGGATCATCGTGTTGAGCTTGTTCTGCCGAAGGCTGAGATGATGAAAAAGGATAATCCGCGCCGTACTCCGAGAATGAAGCTTTATGTGAAGCGGATCGAGCGCGAGAAAGCTAAAGTCAGGCTTGATGATGGCAGTATGGTGGAGCGGGAAAAAGCTGATGGTGGCATGAAGGTTATTGTGTCGAGGGTTGATGACAGGTTTTTGTATAAACTTTTTGAACATGAGGTGCCTGAAATACTTGATGGTCTCATTGTTATAAAGGCTATTGCCCGTGTGCCGGGTGAGCGTGCCAAGGTTGCTGTGGAATCGACGAGCGCAAGGATTGATCCGGTTGGTGCTACTGTCGGGTATCGTGGCAAGCGCATTCAGAGTATTGTGAAGGAGCTGAATAATGAAAATATTGATGTTATTTATTTCGCTGATGAGCCGGAGGTCTATATTTCACGGGCTATGCAGCCTGCGAAAATCGATCCTCTGACGATTCATGCTGACGCGAAAACCCGGAAGGCAAGGGTGATGCTGAAGCCTGATCAGATCAAGTATGCGATCGGCAAGAATGGCAATAATATTCATCTGGCTGAGAAGCTTACCGGTTATGAGATTGATGTCTATCGTGATGTGATTGACAAGTCGCTGGAGGATCCTACGGATATTGATATTATCGAGTTCCGTGAGGAGTTTGGCGATGATATGATTTACCAGCTGCTGGACAGTGGGTTTGATACGGCTAAAAAGGTGCTGAAAGCTGGAGTTGATGAGATAGAGGAGGCTCTGCTCGGACCGGCCAAGCCTGAGGAACAGACTGTGTTTGGTAAGACCTACAGGACTGGCGTGAAACCGAGGGAGCGCAAAGTGACTGACGAGGAGAAGCGTTATTGGAAGAAGATTGCTGAAAATATCTATAAAACCGTTAAGGAGCAGTTTACGGAGGCGGATTTGGAGGGGCTTTTTGATGACGATGCTGAGCCTGAAGTGGATGATGTGGCGGTTGATGAATGATAGTACCGCCGTTTGAGAGGAATATTGGACAAGCGAGTAAAGAGTATTTTAATCCAGAGGAGGATGTAATGGCCCTTGAGGACATGGAAAAGAGGTTTCGAATAAGTGATATAGCAAGAGAACTGCAGTTGAGTCCGCAGGAGGTATTACTTTTTGTCAAAAAGGAAGGGGGCAAGGTGGCCTCTACATCCTCTATGGTCAACGAAGAGATGCACACCAAAATTTTTGGTCATTTCAGCGTTGAAAAGAAAATGGTTGATGAGACCAAGAAAATAAGGGAAGAGAAAGAGAAGAGGTTGTCGAGGCTTGAGGAGCAGTCGCGTAAGACCTATGAAAAAGAGAAGCATCTCAGCGAAACGCTCAGTCCTGCACCTCCACCTGCTCCTGCAGTGGTTGTTGTAGAGGCAAAAAAAGAGGACGCTCATGAGGAACATGCACTGCATCCAGTTTCAGATACGGTTAAGGCTCCCGAAGCTTCTTTGAGTGAAGAGGCCGATGTTCCTGCTCAAGCTGAAGTTGTGGAAGTTGAGCCTTCAGTCAATGAACATCTTGTTTCTTTTGATGCTCCGCAGATGATGGGAGGTCTTACCGTGCTCGGCACGCTTGACATGTATGCCGGAAGGAACAAGAAAAACCGCAAAAAGAATTTTAAAGAACAGGCTGATGCTTTAAAAGATGAGTTTGAGCCGAAGGCGGCAGAGGAAGCTCATGGCGAAGAAAAAGGGGTTACTCCCAAGAAGCCTGCCAAGGTTGTCACTGACGTGAAACCAAAGCCGGTGACGACTGTCGGTGATAGTTCCGCTCTGAAAAAGAAAAAAGGCAAGAAGAAAAAGAAGCCTGAGGTTGATGACAAGGTAATTACAGCGAATATACAAAAGACGATCAGTGGTATTGAGGATCGCAGCGGTACAGGTTCACGCCAGAAATTCCGCAAGATGCGTAAAACTGAGCGTGATCGGGAGCATGAAGAGGACGAGGCTTTTCGTGAGGCTCAGCGGATGGTTGTCAGGGTTACGGAGTATGCCTCTCCGCATGAACTTGCCGAGCTTATGGGAATTACCGCCAAGGAGATTATTCAGAAGTGTTTTGCTCTTGGCAAGTTTGTGACAATCAATCAGCGGCTTGACAAAGAGTCGATTGAACTGATTGCGCTTGAATTCGGTCTTGAGGCTGAATTTATTTCAGAAGTTGAAGCTACTGCGGTGGTTGTTGAGGAGGATGCTGAGGCTGATCTTCAGACCCGACCGCCGGTTGTGACCATTATGGGACACGTGGATCACGGAAAGACTTCCCTGCTCGATTATATCCGCAGCAGTAAAGTTGTGGCTGGTGAATCGGGTGGAATTACCCAGCATATCGGTGCTTATGAGGTTACAGTGGAGGGTGGCAGGAAGATCACTTTTCTTGATACGCCGGGCCATGAAGCCTTTACCGCTATGCGTGCAAGGGGTGCTCAGGTGACTGATATTGTTATTCTTGTTGTTGCGGCTGATGACAGTGTTATGCCTCAGACCATCGAGGCGATCAACCATGCCAAGGCGGCTGGAGTGCCTATTGTTGTTGCTCTTAACAAGATTGATAAGGTTGAGGCGAATCCGGAGAAGATTAAAACCCAGCTCTCTGATGCAGGCGTGCTGGTTGAAGAGTGGGGTGGAAGCTACCAGTGTCAGGAGATTTCGGCCAAGAAGGGTATCGGTATTGCCGAACTTATGGAGAAAGTGTTGACTGAGGCTGAAATGCGTGAACTGAGGGGTAACTACTCTGAGGATATAAATGCAAGCGGTATTATTGTTGAGTCTGAGCTTGATAAGGGTAAGGGCGTTATTTCCACAGTGCTGGTGCAGCGTGGGATTTTGAAGGTTGGCGATCCTTTTGTAGCAGGAAATACGATGGGCAAGGTTCGGGCGCTTATGGATGAAAGAGGCAAGAGAATTCTGTTTGCCAATCCTTCGCAGCCTGTCAGGGTGCTTGGATTTGAGGATCTGCCGCAGTCGGGCGATGCGTTGACGGTTATGTCGACTGACAGGGATGCACGTGATCTTGCTCAAAAGCGGCAGGTCATCCGCCGTGAGCATGATTTCCGCCGCAGTACGCGTGTCAAGCTTGACAGTATAGCCCGCCAGATCAAGGAAGGGCTGATGAAGGAGCTGAGTGTTATTATCAAGGCTGATACTGACGGCTCCATTCAGGCACTGGCTGACGGACTGATGAAAATTCAGAATGATGAGGTGAAGGTTCAGATTATCCACCAGGGCGTCGGGCAGATTACTGAGACTGACGTTTTGCTTGCTGCGGCTTCTGATGCCATTATTATCGGGTTCAGGGTGCGGCCGAATGTGAACGCCAAGAAGCTTGCTGAAAAAGAGGATCTTGATGTCCGCTTTTACAGTGTTATTTATCATGTGCTTGAGGATGTCGAGAAAGCGCTTGAGGGTATGCTTTCGCCTGAACTTCATGAAGAGAGTCTTGGTTCTCTTGAGGTTCGTCAGGTATTCAAGGTGCCTAAAATCGGTAACGTCGGTGGATGTTATATGCTTGAAGGAAAGATTTTCCGTGATTCGAAGGTTCGCCTGCTTCGTGACGGTGTTCAGATTTATGAAGGTCAGCTTGCAGCGCTGAGGCGTTTCAAGGATGATGTCAAGGAAGTGGATGCCGGGTATGAGTGCGGTATGAGTCTGAAAAATTATGATGATATCAAGGTCGGAGACGTTGTTGAGGCCTATAAGATCGTTGAGAAAAAACGGAAACTTTGAACTGCTTATTGTTGAGTTATGTCGATACGTACTGACAGGGTTGCTTCACTCCTCCAGCAGGAGCTGGGGAGCATCCTTCAAAAGGAGCTGCCGCGCGGCGGTTCAATAGTTACTATTGTTGAGGTGAAGGTTACCGTTGACTTGAGCATTGCAAGGGTCTATGTTTCTATTATCGGTTCGGAGGAACAGCGGCAAAAGGCTATGGCTTTTTTGCGGGATGAAACAAAAAGTATCAGAATGATACTTTCTTCCAGGATTCGGCATCAATTCAGGCGTATTCCTGAGCTGGAATTTTTTGAAGATCATCTTTATGAGCGGGCGACCAGAATTGAGCAGCTTTTGAATGAAGTGCGAAAAGGCAGTGGCGATAAACAGTGAGATCGTATTATTGGTAAACAGATAGCATGAATGAACAGCATAACTGAAACTATCATTCATGATGAGGGTGATTTTCTTCTGATTGACAAGCCTTTCGACTGGACCTCGTTTGATGTGGTGGCCAAGATCAGAAATACCTTTAAGGGCGTCGGGTTGAAGCGCAAGGTCGGCCACTCGGGGACTCTTGATCCTAAAGCTACAGGTCTGCTTATTCTTGCTACAGGAAGGAAAACCAAGGAAATTTCATCGCTTGAAGTGCTTGACAAGGTGTACGATGGTGCCATCAAGCTTGGTGTCATGACTGAAAGCCATGATGTTGAAACTTCCGAGTATGGTCATTGCGGCGTAGAGCATCTGACGGAGATGCAAATTCGTTCTCTTGCTTCAGAATTTGAGGGAAAACACCAGCAGCAGCCGCCAATGCATTCTGCCGCCTGGCACAATGGCAAGCGTCTTTATGCTCTTGCCCGAAAGGGAGAGGTTATCAAGGAACGTAAAGCAAAAGAGATTGTTATCCACCGCTTTGAGATTACCCGCGTCGAGCTCCCTATGGTCTATTTTGTTCTTCACGTTTCAAAGGGTGCCTATATCAGGGTTATCGCCCATGAGTTCGGTGCTGCTCTTGGGGTAGGAGGTTATCTGGCATCTCTCAGGCGTCTCTCTATCGGTTCCTATCAGTTGAGTTCTTCGAAAAGTGTTACGGAGACTATTGAAGCAATTGTTCGACAGGCATCAACAACCTTGCAGGGGTGAAGGGAAATACAGAATAAGTATGCGTATTGTTGAATATGAAAACGACATTGTCTACAGCTATGGCTCCCGCTCTCCTGTCGAAGTGCCTTTCGTCGGTTCTGCCGTAACGATAGGGTCTTATGACGGGGTTCATAAAGGGCACCGGACAATTATTGCCAGAATGGCTGCTGTAGCGATGGCGCGCAGCCTGAGACGTGTGGTTGTGACGTTTGAGCCGCATCCGAGGCGGGTGCTTGAGGGCGCTGTTTCGGGCCCGCTTGGACTTCTGACCACTCTCGAAGAAAAAATTGACCTTCTCTCCCGGGAGAATATTGATCTTCTTTTTGTTATTCGTTTTACTCCGGATTTCGCAGCACGATCTTCCGATGATTTTATCCGGAATGTTCTTGTCGGCCTCCTTGGCGCTAAAGCAATTATCATCGGATATGATCATGTCTTTGGCCGTGACAGGAGCGGCAGCGGAACAACACTGGAAACTCTGGGGGTTGAGCTTGGTTTTGCTGTGGAGGTTGTTGATGAGGTGCTTATCGGCAATGAGCATTTGTCGAGCACAAGAATAAGGCGCCTGCTTGAAGCCGGAAAGATTGAAGAGGCCAATGAGTTTCTGGGGTCGCCGTATATGATCAGCGGTATTGTGGTTGATGGTGAGAGGATTGGTCGGGATATAGGGTTTCCAACAGTCAATTTGAGCCTTTCCGACCCATATAAGCTCTTGCCGCGTCCGGGGGTTTATATGGCTCAGACTGAGATCGATGGAACTCTTTTTAAAGCGATGATGAATGTCGGTGTCAGGCCAACGGTCTCTTCGGAGGGGGTTGTTCGTGTGGAGGCATTCATTCTGGGTTATAGCGGTGATCTTTACGGTGAGTCTTTACGATTTACGCTTCTCGGCTTTATCAGGGAGGAGAGGAAGTTTTCGTCACTGGATGAGCTGAAAAAACAGCTTGAAAAAGATAAAAAAGCGGTGGAGTTGTATTGTTAATAATATTATATTGCGGGTCAATCGATTTAATATAACAAACGAAGAGATATGAGTCTGACAAAAGAATTTAAAGCAGAAGTCATTGCACAGTTTGGTGCTTCTGAGAAGAATACTGGAAAATCCGAGGTTCAGGTTGCGTTATATACCCGCCGGATCACTGATCTTACCGGTCACCTTCAGCTGCATCCCAAGGACAAGCACTCCCGTCGCGGTTTGCTTATGCTGGTTGCCAAGCGCAAGAAAATGCTGAACTATCTGAAAAATGTTGATATCAATCGTTACCGTAAAGTGATCGGTGAACTTGATCTTCGTAAATAAGAGCAGGTAATAAGAGCGGTATCTTTATAACAAACTGAAGCGGAAAGGGATACTATGCTGGAAAGTATGACCGGATATGGCAGTGCAGAGTCTCTGGAAAATGGAGTGAAGACTCTTGTAGAGCTTCGCTCGGTCAATAACCGTTTTGCTGAGATCAGTGTCAAGCTTCCCCGTCAGCTTCTCTCTTATGAGCTTGAGGTTCGTGAAATGATACGGGCGCATTTTCAGAGGGGGAAGATTTCTGCGTTTATTCAGATTCAGCTTGACGACGAGCAGCCTATCTCTACGGCTATCAATGTCGCTAAGGTCAAAGCGTATAAAGGATTGCTTGATACCCTCCGGACAGAAGCCGGTATTGATGCTCCGGTTCTTCTTGAGCATCTGCTCCGGTTTCCTGAAATCTTCGATAATGGAGCTACAACTCTCGACAGTTCTGATACCCTGTGGCCTTTTGTCAAAAATCTGCTGCAGAATGCTATAGATCGACTGAAGGCTATGCGTCGCAGGGAGGGTGAAGAGCTCTCCATAGACTTTATCGCCAGAATTGCTGAAATTGAACGTACTCTTTCTGTTGTTACGGCTCTTGCGGCAGACAATCTCGAAACCGTAAGAAAACGGCTTTCCGCCAAAGTAGAGGCTGTTGCGGGCAAGGATCTGGCTTACAGCCGGGATCGTCTTGAAATGGAGCTGGTGCTCGCGGCTGACAAGCTTGATATTACCGAGGAGTTGACTCGATTTGCGAGCCATAACAAGTTTTTTATTGAAGAGCTGAGAAATGAGGAGAGCGGTACGGGCCGTAAACTGAATTTTCTTCTTCAGGAGCAGTTGCGTGAAGCCAATACCATTGCTTCAAAATCCCAGAATGCTGAAATTTCCCAGAAAATTGTTCAGATCAAGGAAGATCTTGAAAAAATCAGGGAACAGCTGCAGAATATAGAGTAATTACCATGGTTGAAGAGCGAAAACAGCAGGGAAAACTGATTGTCTTTTCAGCTCCTTCAGGTGCCGGGAAATCCACAATAGCCAAGCGGGTACTTGAACGTATACCGACCGTCAGATTTTCGGTATCGGCCACAACCAGGCAGAAAAGATCTGGAGAGAGTGAGGGGGTAAACTATTACTTTCTTACTAAGGAAGAATTTGAGGAGAGGATTCTATCAGGCGGTTTTATAGAGCATGAGTTCTTTTTTGGAAACCATTATGGTACACTGCTTGATAAAACACTTGATGTAATTGATTCAGGTACCAATATTCTGCTTGATCTTGATGTGAAGGGGGCCTTGAATCTTAAAAAGATTTTTCCAGATAATTCATTACTGCTGTTTATAAAGCCGCCCGATATGGAGGTCTTGCAACAGAGGCTTCAGGGACGACAGAGTGAAGACGAGGCGAGTCTGCAGGTACGTCTGGAGAGAGCAAGGCTGGAGCTGGCATATGCGGACCGGTTTGACAAGGTGGTCGTGAACGATGATCTTGAACTGGCGGTTGATGCCATCACAGCTATAATTACTGAATTTCTTTCAAACACGTAAAATACGGTACAATGTCGGTTAAACCAGTTGACCTGAATAAGTTGAGAAGTGGGCACTCGAATTTGTATGAGACGGTGGTCGCTATTTCGAAAAAAGCAAAAAGACTGCATGATGAAGAGCGTGCGGAACTTGAAGACAAGCTTCTGCCATACAAGGAGATGATCCGCAACCCTACAAGCGAATCCGAGTCGGATAAGATATTTCCGGAACAGATCGCTATCAGTCTTGAGTTTGAGTGTCGCGAAAAGTCGTCGCATAAGGCTGTCGCTGATTACTTTGATCACAAATACGATTATACCATAGAGAAACCGGTTGAAAAGAAGGCTGTCCCAACTGAAGAAGATGATGAAACTGACGGGGATTAATCAGATTACCCTTCGTGTCAATGACTTGCGTCTGGCCGAGGAGTTTTACGGCGGCATTCTCGGTCTGAGGCTTGATCACAGGGTGGGTGCAAATATTTCGTATCTGCGGGTCAACTCGGATCTGCTTGTGCTTGTGAAGGCCGAAACCCCCGGTTCGCTTCAGGCGAGGGATATACGGGTTGATCATTTCGGGTTCAGGCTTTCGTCGGATGCGGAAGTTGACGAGGCTGCCCGCTATATGGATGACAAAGGTGTTCACATTGTTACCCGGCCGGCTCATCGGCGTGAGGGAAGGGCTTTTTTTGTCATGGATCCCGATGGTAATCTTGTGGAGTTTTATTCCATGCATGAAACGGGCATTCAGCAGGATAGCCCGGATATTGATCTCTCTTCTCCTGATTCTCATACTCTTCCAAGCCGCCAGCAAACGGATGAGGTCGTTGTGACCAGAAAAACCCGTCGTTCGAGAAAATAGTTTCTATACGTTGGACTCTAAAAATAAATTAAGTGATATGCCTGGACTGCATTCCGGTGATAAGCTTGAGTTATCCTGCGAGAAGGATGACCAGCTCATTGGCGGATCTCTCAATAAAAATGTTGATGATCTCTACGGAAAACTGTTTAACCCCGAAAGAGAACCGCTGTCAACAGAAGCTATTAATGATGCCCTTCGCAGCACATTTAAACAACAACAGTTGTGACGGTGTGCTAACTCTTATCAAAAGAGCTGCTTAATCTCCTCAAAAAGTATTATTAATCACGCTATCGTTTCAAAAACGATCGGAGTATCTCATCTCTATCACTCCTTCTTAGTGAAACTCCTCGAGCATCAGCCTTTCAGCTTCTTTTAGTTGTTCGGGGGTGTTGATGCCGATAATTTCGTTGGGGTTGTCTGTTTTGAATGCGCATACGTGCCTGCCGCTCTGGAAGCAGATGCTGAATACATCTGTCAGATAGTACTCTTTCTGGGCGTTGTTCGTTGTGATCTGTTGAAGAGACTCGAACAGTATGGCTGCATTGAAAACGTATATGCCTGAATTAATTTCCCGCACGACACGCTCTGTTGGCGAAGCGTCTTTTTGCTCAACAATTTTAAGGACGGTGTCGCTGCCGGGTTTGCGAATGACTCTGCCGTATCCTGTGGGATCATCCAAATCTGCAGTCAGAACGGTTGCTACAGCTTTATTTGCATGGTGAAACGCTATAAGATTCTTCAGGGTGCGGGGATTGACCAGGGGTGCATCTCCGGAGAGAATGAGTACCTCTCCCTGAAAATTGCGCAGCTCGGTTTCTGCCTGCATAATGGCATGGCCTGTACCCAGTTGCGGTTCCTGAAGTGCTGTGCAAACGTTGTAGCGGGCTGTGGCTGCTTTTACGAGATCTGCCTGGTGACCGATAATCAGTACTACCTTTTGGGGATCCAGAGCGAGTGACGTGTCGAGAACATATTCGATAAGTGGACGCTGGTTTGCCTGATGGAGCACTTTCGGGAGGTCTGATTGCATCCGTGTGCCTTTTCCGGCAGCCATGACGATTATTGATAGTGCCATTTCTCTCGTTTATCAGGGATGGGTGTCTGGTGTCGTTATGATAACTGTTCGCCTTGCTCGCCGACCAGGTGCCTGCTCTTCGGGTTGTTGTGCCTGTCGACTATAAGCACCATTGGTTTATGGATTCGTGCTTCTGCCGGTTCCATGGTGGCGAAGGTCATGATAATGATTTCGTCGCCTACCAGAGCGCACCGGGCAGCAGCTCCGTTGAGCTGTATTTCTCTGGAGCCGTGTTCTCCTTTGATAATATAGGTTTCAAAGCGCTCGCCATTGTTGTTGTTGACTACAAGAACTTTTTCGTTCGGGATCATATCTACCATTTCAAGAAGCTCATTGTCAATGGTGATGCTTCCTTCATATTCGAGATCTCCGCTTGTAACTATAGCGTTGTGAATCTTTGATTTTAAAACATGTAATTTCATGAACAGAGAACCTTCAATATTATTTTGTAAATGCTTTGCCGCTTCCCCGGAAAATCCGGTATTTCTTTAAGGCTTGATCACTTTCAAAGCCTTCTCCAGTGATGGTTTCGTCCGGCTTGTCAATAGTAACAAACCTGTCTGAACGGATCATTTTATCGTTGTTTGTCCGTTTAACATACTCTGTTTTTATGACCGTCGGGCCACTTGATGTAATGACAACATCTCCTTGAGCCTCTATATCCTGATTATCGTGAATAACCGCCTTCCGGGCAGTTATGGTTGTTTCAGGTTTACCAGTAATGTCAAAGAAAGTCACTTTGATCCCCTTATCAAGCTGATGTTCATTTCCGGAGTTTGTTCTGTATTCTGCCTGGTGTCCGGCTTCAATGACTCCACGTTGTACACCCGATTCAGAAAGGTTCAGCCTGACAGTCCAGCTTTCCTGTACGGGGTGGTTTAAACCGATAAAGCCGGTTTCAGGAGAACGGCGCTCCTTATGAGGAGCGCCGCATCCTGATGCCATGATAACAATAACATGCAGAAAAAGAACAGCAACTCTTTTCAATTCAGGAGATAATTACTTGATATTCAGTTCGTTCATCACTTTGAAGGTGATATCGTACTCTGGAGCAAAATATGCTGCTGTACTTTTATCGAGAATCAGAGTGAATCCTTCTTTCTGTGCAATTGATTTAATCGCAGCTGTCAGCTTCTGCTGAACCGGTCCGATGATGTCCTGGCGTTTTTTCTCAAAAAGGGCACTTTGTTCCTGCTGGAATTTTTGTGCAGCCTGGCTCTTTGTATTGAGTTCCTTTTCTTTTGCGTTTCTTGCGGCTGGAGTCAGTTTAGGTGCTTGCTTCTGATATTCTGCAATTGCTTTTTGAAGCTCCTGGTTTTTAAGAGCGATTTCTTTCTGCAGTGGCCCCGCAGCAGCCTGTAAGCTTGTTTCCGCTTGTTTTGCTTCCGGCAGCTGCTGGAAGATCTTTCCGGAATCTACAACACCTACTTTTCCACTTTCCTGAGCTGCGAATGAACGGGGAGCAACAAGCACCAAAGTCAGGGCTACTGCCATAACGATACGGCGTGACATAGTCATAAATCTTTTTGAATGCTTCATCAAATTCATGGTTAGGGTTATCATGTTAATAGGTAAAGAGCGGTATAATGCCAAAGCGGTCACAATTATACATTCAAAGGTAAGAATTCCCTGTTAAAAAACTATAAAAAGCTGAAAAGCCCTTAGCAATGAAGTGTCGGGGTCTCTGGAAATCTTTATTATTGCTGGTTGTTATAAGTTCAGAGCGTTTTTTTTCGGAAAAACTGTCCGGGCTGCTGCATGATTGCTGATTTCAGTTCAAGTTCAAACAGGTGTACCAGAAGTGAGGGTATATCGATAGCTGTGGCTGTTGCAAGTGCGTCGATATGTATGAATTCGGTGCCCATGGCAATGAGGATGGAGCGTTCTGCAGAGGTAAGGCTGATATCGGGGGCAATGGTCTGTGAAGCCTGAAGAGCAGGGCAGCTCTTTATGAATTGAGGGCCCAGCTCGGTTATGATATCGTCTGCATTCATGATTGCTTTGGCCTGTCCTTGCTGGATAAGCTTGTTTGTGCCTCTGGAGGTAGGGGAAAAAATACTTCCGGGTACCGCAAAAACTTCACGGTTCTGCTCAAGGGCGCCTGCTGCGGTGATGAGAGCTCCTCCTTTTGTGTCAGATTCCACTACAATGGTTCCGGCGGATATTCCTGATATGATTCGATTGCGTTTAGGGAACTTGGCCGGAGAGAGTTCTGAGCCAAGCCATTCTTCTGAAATGAGTGCCCCCTGTTCTATGATTTTTGGCCAGAGTTTTCCTTTTGGATCGGTATAGATGGTGTCAACTCCGCTTGCGAGAACAGCAACGGTGAGTCCTCCGCTCTGAAGAGTTGCGTCATGTGCCGCCATGTCGATACCATAAGCCATGCCGCTGTATATGCTGACTCCGAAGTTGACCAGATCACGGCAGAGCATTGCAGTGCATTGTTTGCCATAGAGCGAGGCATGCCGTGTGCCGACAACAGCAAGAGCGGGCGAGTTTGCGGGGGGAAGTTTGCCGCGAATAAAGAGGCAGGGAGGTGGATCGTATATCTGCTTTAAAAGAGAGGGGTAGCCAGGGTCCAGAATTGTTATGAGTGAGGCATTTATGTGCTGAAGTCTGGAGATTTGATTTTCTGCGCTTTTTTGTGCTGCCTGGCGGGTTTCTGTATGATGAAGAAAGTTATATATCTGGCGCGCAAGAGGTTCTCCTATGCCGGGGACTTGCATAAGGTCTGTCACATCGGCGAGCAGCACATTCTGCAGCTGGTCATGCAGATGCTCTATGATTGCCTTGATTCTTGCCGGCCCTATACCGGGGATAAGGGTCAGGACAAGCAGGAGAGTGCTGTTTTCCATGAAAATCCGGGGTGAAGTGATGCCTGGGAGAGTTAAAAGTCTCTTTTTATCAGAATGTTGGCAAATCCTTTCAGGTACTCTCTTCCTTCGGCATTTGGGAGCTGCTCAAGAGCAGTAAGTGCTTCTTCAGTGTCTCGGTGGATCAGTGCGGTTGTTTCTTCAAGGACTCCGCAACGTTCGAAAATATTTTTGACTTCGGCAACCTTGTCGGCACTGGTGCCCTTATTGATGATGACTGAGTAAAGCAGATCGTGATCGGCGCCTCTGGTCAGTTCGAGAGAGCGCAGGAGAAGGTAGGTTTTTTTGCCGTTGATGATGTCGCCGCCAGCCATTTTGCCGGATTTTCCGTTTTCGGCCATAATGTCGAGGTAATCGTCCTGAATCTGGAAAGCTCTTCCAATTTTTTCGCCGAAAAGTACCAGTTTCTGAAGTTGTTCATCCGTTGCATTTCCAGCGACACCGCCTGCTTCAAGTGCGGCAGAAATAAGACGACCGGTTTTTTTTGAAATCATGTCGAGGTAGTCTGCAATTGTGGCATCTTGCTTCTCTTCGAGCTCCATATCAAGCGCCTGGCCTTCGCAGATGGTTATATTGGCGTGATTGAGGATGTGAATCAGTTCTGTATGGCGGTTTGTTTTTTCCTTCAGAGCGAGTTCATAGGCGTAGGCGATCATCATGTCTCCAGTCAGAATGGCGGCATTGACGTTCCATTTTTTGTGAACGGTTGGTCTGCTGTGGCGGAGATCTGCCTGGTCCATGATATCGTCGTGGATCAGGGTGAAGTTGTGGAGGATTTCAACGGCCAGTGCAACATTGAGCGCATTGTCAATTGACCCGCATATAGCTTCGGAGGCAAGCAGTGTAAGAAATGGCCGGATTCTTTTGCCATTTCCTTCAAGAATATACCTTGCCGGCTGATAAAGGGTGACGGGGATCTCTTTATCAAAACAGGAGGCTAAAGCCTCGTTTATTTTCGAGTGGTAGAGACTGTATTTTTTTTCGACAAGCTCCTGAGTTATAGGCATATTCATTATGAAATTGGTCATTGTTTAATGATAAGGCGTTTGTGTCGGAGTTGCTCTATCTTGGCGGAACCGGAAAGAAACATAATTGCCCTGAGATCGTTGAGCCAGGTTTCAATAGTTTTTTCAAGGGTTCCCTGGTGAAGGGCTTTGAGAATATGCCTGGCTGAAGCGGCCAGTTGCGCTCCAAGAGCTAATGATTTTGCAATATCCGCACCGGACTGGATTCCTCCTGATGCAATGATTTCAATCTCTTTGTATTCAGGATGGTCACGCTTCATTGCGCGGATATCAAGGAGACATTGGGCTGTGGGAATGCCCCAGTTCAGCAGCTCTTCGAGTGCGGGCATGCTGAAACGGGTTTCCTGCCCGAACTGCCGTGTGTAGCGGATCTCTTCCACTTTCTGCCAGCTGATTCCTCCTGCGCCGGCAACATCAATAGCTTTGACACCTGCTTCAATGAGCCTGAGAGCAGCCGATGCAGAGATGCCGCATCCGACCTCTTTTACAATGACAGGGACGGGGATTTTAGCGGTGATGGCTGCAAGCTGATGGAGTACATGCCGGAAATCGGTGTTTCCTTCGGGTTGAAAGAGTTCCTGGGCGGCATTAAGGTGTACAATCAGTCCATCGGCATGAAGAAGCTCGAGCATGATGTTGATTTCCCGATCAGTCAGCCCTTTTGCAATTTCAGGAGCTCCGATGTTGGCAAAAATCTGTACTGACGGGGCATATTTTCTAACAATGGCAAAACTTTCGCGGTGTGAGCTGTTTTCAAGCGCCTGGCGCATGCTGCCGACGCCAAGCGGAATCTGAAAGTGCTCTGCGGCTTCTGCAAGCTGCCGGTTTAAGGCTGCCGCTTCGCTGTATCCTCCGGTCATGGAGGATATCATGAACGGGGCGGCAATTTTTTTGCCTAAAAATGAAGTGGAGAGGTCGATGTCGGAAAAACGAAGTTCAGGGAGAGCATCATGCTGAAAATCAAACCGCTCAAATCCAGTGGTTTTGCTGTTATAGGCAACGTCACCGTGCAGGCATATTTCCACATGGCTGTGCTTGCGCTCGATTGTTATATTATTATCGTGGTTGCTCTCGCTCATTATTGATTGATCATGCAGAAAGGATACGTTCCTTGCAGGATTTGTAATACTTTATGTTCAAAATATAACTTAATAATAACATACCATAACGTTTTAGAGGATCTCTCATTGGTGTTATCATGCTGAAAACCTTGTTTTCCATAGCTCTGCGGCATCTGCTTGGACGTCGCCGGCAGACATTGACTACTATTTTCGGTGTCGCGATCAGTACAATGGTTCTGATTACAACCAATTCTCTTACCAGAGGGTTGCTCGATTCGTTTATTGAGACCATTGTGAATGTTGCGCCGCATATAACGGTAAAGGGGGAGAAAATGCGCCCTATGCCCGTAAATATTCTTGAGGGCAAGCATGAGGATGGGATAGCTTTCGTTGAAAATAATATTCAGAAGCAGGAGCCTGAAGAGGTACGGAATTATCGGCAGATTCTCAGTGTGTTCAGTTTGCAACAGTATAATAAACGGGTTCTTGCTGCCTCACCTTACGTTATTTCTCAGGTTATGGCTGTTAAGGGAAGTCGCAACCAGCCTCTTACCCTTAAGGGCGTTCTGATTGATCGTGAAGATGCTATCAGCGGTATCAGGAAAAAAATGCTTGCCGGTGAGATTGCCACGTTTGAAAAAACGGCCAATGCAATGCTTGTGGGACGTACGGTGGCGCGGGATATGAATCTCAAGCTGAATGATGATGTTATTATCATTCCTGCTTCAGGGAAGAGCAGGCAGTGCAAGGTTGCCGGAATTTTCTTTACCGGTGTCAATGCGGTCGATAACAGTGTTCTGGTCTCTCTCAAGCTTGGTCAGATCATTGAGGGAATGGCGGCAAACAAGGTTTCTGGTATTGCGCTTAAGGTTGATACTCCTCTTGATAATGCTCTGCTGGCAAGAGATCTTGAAAAGGTTACCGGGTATCGATGCATGACCTGGCAGGAGGAGAACGCCAGTATACTCTCCCTTTTTGCCCGTATCGGTTATATCGTGTTTTCTCTTGTTGCTTTTGTCGGTGTCGTTTCAGGGTTCGGGGTGGCTAATATTCTGGTTACCACCGTGTTTGAAAAGAGCAGGGACATTGCAATTATGAAGTCGTTGGGTTTTTCGGCTCTGCAGCTGATAAGCATGTTTGTTCTTGAGGGGTTTATTGTGGGCCTTGCCGGAGCTCTTGCGGGGGGAGTTCTGGCTATCGGCTCTATCAATCTGTTTGCCAGTCTTCCAATTGAAAGCTCTCAGGGGCCTATAACCAAAACCGGGTTCAGTATGTCGTATAATCCGGTCTATTTTTTTATGGTGATTGGTGTAACAGTTCTGATAAGCACTCTTGCTGCGATTTTGCCCTCGGCAAGGGCGGCTAAACTTGAGCCGGTGAGTGTACTCCGCGATAGCAGCCTGTAGCTTTCAGCTCTTTCTGGAGATGGTTTGTTCGGGGTGCTGGAGCAGGTAGAGTTTGTAGTAGAGGCCTCTTTTGGCGAGCAGTTCCTGATGATTTCCGGTTTCTCTGATAACTCCTTTGTGCAGCACTATGATTCTATCGGCTTTTTGAACCGTTGAGAGTCTGTGCGCGATTATAATTGATGTCCGGTTTTTCATGAGGCTGGCTGTTGCCGAATCGATCAGGGTTTCGGTTTCCGTATCGACTGAACTGGTGGCCTCATCAAGGACAAGGATTTCGGGGTTGTAGAGGAGCGCACGGACGAAGGCTATAAGCTGTTTTTGTCCGGATGAGAGTCCTGTTCCGTTTTCAAGCACTTTGTACTCGTACTTTCCCGGGAGTTGTTCAATAAAGCGGTCGGCTCCCACAATTTTTGCCGCCTCCCTGATGGTGTCGTCTGTGACTTCTGGATTGCCGAATGCAAGGTTTTCTTTTATGGTTCCGGAAAACAGAAACACATCCTGCATGACAACACCGACGAGTTTTCTCAGAGAGTGTTCTTCTATTTCCTGCAAGGCTTTGCCGTCAATGGTTATGGAGCCTTTCTGGAAAGGGTAGAGCTTGGAGAGAATGTTAATAAGCGTCGTTTTACCGCTCCCTGTAGCGCCTACAATTGCAACCTTTTCTCCATGCCGGATTTCAAGTGAGATATCTTTCAATATCCAGTTTTCCTGATCGTAGGCGAACCAGACATTGCTGAATGCGATGTTCTCCCTGAATGTTGCGAGATGGTGCAATCCGGATGGGTTTTCTATTCCTTCTTCTTCGTCAAGAAGCCTTATAATCCGGTCTGAGCTGGCAATTGCGGTCTGAATAACGTTGAAACGGTCGGAAAGATGTTGAAGCGGACGGAAAAAAAGCCAGATGTACTGAACAAATGATATAACCACTCCAATGGTAAGATCCGCCTTGAGCAGCCGGATGCCGCTGTACCAGATGACCAGTCCTGCTGCTGCAGCGCTCAGTACCTCAATGAGAGGATAATAGATGGAGAAGTAAAAGACAGTTCGAATATTCGCATCTCTGTGGTCGGAATTGATAGATGCATATTTGATGCTTTCCCGCTCTTCACGGTTAAACAATTGAACAATTGTCACCCCTGTAATATGCTCCTGAAAAAATGTGTTGAGGCGGGCAAGATGGGTTAAAACATCCTGGAATGCAGCCCGGACTTTGTTTTTGAATTTTATTGTGGCATAGAGCATCAGAGGAAGAATGGCCAGGACGATAAGGGTCAACTGCCAGTCTATCCATACCATAAGGAGAACAATGAAAAAGAGCTGCAGGATGTCGCCGAGAATGGTGATGATGCCGCTGGAGAGCATTTCGTTCAGCGATTCTACATCATTGGTTGACCGGGTTATCAGGCGTCCTATAGGATTCCGGTCATAAAACCTTGCGGGCAGTTTCTGCAGGTGAGTGAAGATATCCATCCTGATGTCGAACACTGCCTTCTGTCCTATAATCTGCGTCCACCAGGTTGTGATATACTGTTTTATACCGTCGAGCAGAATGGCTGCGGCAAGAAAGATGCTGATTATCGTCAGGCCTTTGAGATCACCCTTTGCTATATAATCATCAATTGCGATTTTTGTCAGATAGGGGCGTAAGGGTCCGAGAAAGGAGCCTGCAATTGTAACGGCAATGGCTGCGCTGATGAGCGTTTTATAGGGCTTTAAATAGCTTAGCAGGCGGTTGACAATGTAGCGGTCTACCGAGCTCTTTTGCTTTTTTTCGAGTGTTTCATCCTGCTGGGGCTTGAAACTTTTGCTTTTTGTGTCGTTACTCATGAGATTTAGCGGGAGATATACATGCCTGTGCAGGGTAGCTCAATGCTCTAACGTTCTTTTTTCAATGTCATGCTTCAGTTTTCCGGCAAGCTCTTCTGCACGGTCTTTGGTAGGCGCTTCGGCGTATATCCTCACAATGGGCTCAGTGTTTGATGGTCGTAAATGAACCCAGCAGTCAGCAAAATCAAGTTTGAGGCCGTCAAGAGTGTTTGCCTCGGCGTTGTGGTAGTGCAGGGCAATATCGGAAAATATTTTTTCAAGTGAGCTGCGGTCTCTTGATGCAAGCGTGATTTTCTGTTTTGACATGACATAATCCGGGAAATGCTTCCGGAATTGAGTGAGTGGTCCGCCGTTATTCTGGGTCCGCCAGTAGGTGAATGCCTGGACAAAAAGTGCTATCCCTACTAAGGCATCGCGGCCGTAATGCAGCTCAGGCAAGATAACTCCTCCGTTTCCTTCTCCTCCAATGACTGCGTCCACCTGTTTCATGACTTCACTGACATTGGCTTCGCCAACTTTGGCGCTGTAGCATTGTACGCCATACTTTTCTGCAATATCGCGCAGTGCACGGCTGCTTGAAAGGTTGTTGGCGACGGCTCCCGGGTTGTGTTTCAGGTAAAAATCCGCGCAGGCGACAAGTGTGTACTCTTCTCCGAAAAGGGAGCCGTCTTCACAGAGAAGAGCGAGCCGGTCTACATCGGGGTCGACGATAATGGCAAAATCGTATTTGCTTTCTTTAACGGCAGCGATTGTGGTGGAGAGATTTTCTTCTATTGGTTCAGGGTTTCGGGGAAACAGTCCGGTGCCTCCACATGCGAATGGAACAATGTTGTCTATGCCGAGCTGTTTACAAAGTTCTGGTACAATGGAGTAGCCGGCACCTTCAACACAGTCGATAAGAACCCGGAACTGCTGTGAGGCAATTGCCGCAGGGTCTATACAGGTCAATTGAAGGACTTTTTCGATATGGAGGTTATCATACCGGTTATTTTGGGAAATCTTGCCGATGGTGTCCCAGTGTGCGTAGATGAAAAGCTCTTTTTCAGCAATGTCGAGCAGTTCATCGACTTCCGTGCCGGTTAAAAACTCACCATGGTGATTGAGCATTTTAAGGGCGTTCCAAGCGACAGGGTTATGTGATGCTGTGATGATGAGTCCTCCGTTGGCCTCTTCTCCAGTGACAGCTATTTCAACGGTTGGAGTTGTGGCAACCCCAATATCGATGACATCGCATCCGCACAGTACAAGGGTATTACTGATGAGATCGCTGATTGCCTTGCCAGTCGGTCTTGTGTCTCTGCCGATGACAATTCGCGGCTTTTTTTCAGCGGGAAGGAGAGCATGGTTCATTTTATTTCGCAGAATCCATGAGGCGAAGGCCATTGAAAATGTGGTGAGATTTTTAGGGGTCAGGCTGTCGCCGACAATCCCTCTTATCCCGGAAACGCTGATCATCAGGCTCATAATACAGGTGATTCTTGTGATGAAAATTTTGCGCAATATAAAAAAAAGAAGGGATGTTACTCTTACCTGATTGTCAGTTTCAAGCGTAGAGCGCGGGTTCTTTTGTTGGCATGATGGTCGGTAACCTTTTGATTTATTGGTTGATTATTTTATATTGCAAACCGTTTGTTAATGAAAAATTATTTTATCCTAACAGCAACAATATATGCCTTTACACAAATCGGCTGAAAAAAGACTTCGGCAGTCAGAAAGAAGAAATGCCAGGAACAGATCAAGGAAAAAAGAGCTGAAAGTTCTTGTGAAAACGATGCAGAAACTGATTGATACCAGCGCTGACAAGGCTGTGGTCGAAGTTGCCTACCGTTCAGCTGTTCAGAAACTCGATAGACTCGGTGTGAAAAATTATATTCACGCCAATAAAGCATCTCGTAAGAAATCCCAGTTGACACGTCTTTTAAATAGTTACGTGCAGGGTTAATTAAAAGAAGGAAAATGTTTTGTCCATAGGTCTTTTCATGTCTGTTGAACATACTTTTTCTGAAGTTTTAGGCCGGGATTCTATTTAAATAGCTCTCATGTTTGCATATTTTCGCGGCAAGCTTGCTTTTCTTTTACCTGAAGAGGCTGTTGTGGAGGTTTCGGGTATTGCTTACCGATTTTTGATTTCCGCAAGCACATATCGTCAGCTGCCCGAACCGGGCAGCGATGTACTGTTGTTTTCCCATCTTTCTGTCAGAGAGGATTCTCTCCAGCTGTATGGTTTTTTAAAGGAGGAGGAGCGTCAGTTGTTCCGCCTGCTTTTGCTCACCTCAGGTGTAGGGCCCAAGCTTGCTTTGGCGGTTCTGTCCGGACTGCCTGTTCCTGCAGTACATGAAGCCATTCTTGCTAATGCTCCCGAACAGCTTTACGGTATCACGGGTGTAGGCAAAAAAACTGCAGCAAGGATAATTCTTGAATTACGTGATAAAATTCTGAAACTGCCGGATGTGGGTGGTTTAGCGGCATCGTCAACCTCTCAGACAACCCGCATGAGGGAAGATGCCGTCAATGCTCTCGTTACCCTGGGATTTTCAAGAATAACAGTGCATAAAGCTGTTGTCGGCATTCTTGAACAACATCCCGATCTCACTGTCGAAGAAGTGGTCAAATCAGCGCTTGTTTCAATTCATAACAGTTAGCGCCACCATAGTGATCTACCAGGAAGCTCTCGATTTCCTCTATCCTCTCCATCGATTCGGAATAAAACCCGGCCTTGATCGTGTTTGCTCTCTGCTGGATTCTGTCGGCTCTCCCCAAAAGCGATTAGGCATGGTGGTGCATATTGCCGGCACTAATGGCAAAGGAACCGTTGCGGCTGCTATTGCTTCAATATTTCAGGCCAGCGGGAAAAAGACTGCGCTTTATACGTCTCCTCATCTGGTTGATTTTACAGAAAGAATCCGGATTAACGGGGAGCCGATACCAAGGGAGAGGGTGGCTCACTATTGTTCGCGGCTGAAAGATGCGGTAGATGAAAACCATTCCACCTTTTTTGAGGCTACTACCGTTCTTGCGTTTGCCTGGTTTGCCGATGAAGGCGTTGAGGTTTCTGTTATCGAGACCGGGATGGGTGGACGGCTTGATGCTACCAATGTTGTCGAGTGCGATTATGTGGTGATTCCCAGTATCGGTATGGATCATACCGAGTGGCTGGGAGAGACTCTTGCTTTGATAGCTGCAGAGAAAGCTGCAATTATAAAAAAAGGGTGCAGGGTATTTACCGCTGTAGGTGACCCTGAGGCCTTCGGGCCTATTGAGAAACAGGCTCAGTTGTGCGATGCTTTGCTGTTTGCAGTTGGAACAGATATTATCACTACTGTCGTTTCGGCAGATCCCGGAATGCTGGAGCTTGATGTCAGAAGCGCTTCAAGGTATTATCCCGCTCTTAAAGCGCCGCTTACAGGAGCTTTTCACGCTTCAAATGTTTCGCTTGCTGTTATGGTTGCTGAAGTTGCTGGCGTTGCCGCAGACGCTATTTATGCGGGGCTTGAACGGTTATTGCAGACTGGGTACAGGGGACGACTGGAAAGAATCGGTATGCGTCCGACTGTTCTTCTTGACGTGTCGCACAATGCTGATGGTATGCGGCAAACCGTCAATGCCCTTCTTTCATTCAGGGAGAGATATCGTCGAGTGTATGTCATTGTAGGGCTTGCTTCGGATAAGGATGCGCGTGCTGTTATTGCTGAGCTGCTTCGTTTGCAGTGTACGTTTGTTCCAGTTGCTATTCCTTCAGAGCGAAGCATGCCTGCTGAAGAACTGGGTGTGTTATGTGGATATGATGGTGCCGAGGTAAAGGTGTTCGCTACCGGGCGTGAGGCGTTGGTCTCTCTCAGGAAAACAGTCTGCGAGGATGACCTGATTCTGGTGACGGGTTCGTTTTATCTTGCGGGTGAGATTATTGCATCTTGTCCCGAATAGTGCATTAGGGTTTAATAACGGTTTTTTATTGAAAAAATTTTATATTTAAGTCAAACCACCGAAATTCTTCTTGCATGTAAGGGCAACCTCTTGCCGTAAATTCTTGTAGTGATTATCCCTTTATTTCAAATATAGATTTCCCCTGTCATCTTCTTCCCGGCTTTCATGTTACATGGCAAAGCGCTAAAGCTACTTCTTATTCATGATCCACCTTATCGGCCTTTACGGTTGATTTGCCGGGCCGATGTCGCTGCCTATTCGGGTTTTATCAAATTTTTTTACAAATAACAAGCGTTGAATACAACTACAATGTCGAACAATTCGGGTTTTAAAGGTCTGGACATCAATATGCTCCAGAAAAAGAAGGTTTCTGAGTTGCATGCTTTAGCCAAAGAGATTGGTGTGATGGCTGCTGGTTTACGGAAGGAAGAGCTGATTTTTAAAATCATTGAGGCTAATGCGCAGAAAAACTCGGATTCTGAAAGTGGCAATGTGATGGTGAACACCGGTGTTCTGCAGGTAATCCCGGAAGGTTACGGTTTTTTACGATCCGCCAATTATAATTACCTCTCTTCTCCAGACGATATTTATGTTTCTCCTTCGCAGATCAAGCGCTTTAACATGCGTACCGGTGATACGGTATCAGGTCAGGTAAGGGCTCCAAAGGAGGGTGAACGTTTTTTTGCTCTGCTCAAGATCAATACTATCGATGGTAACGATCCGGAAATTACCAGAGAACGACCTTATTTTGAAAATCTTACTCCGCTCTTTCCTCGTGAACGTCTCAAGCTTGAAACAAAGCAGTCTGAAGCGTGCGGACGTATTATGGATATATTTACTCCTATCGGTAAGGGGCAGAGGGGTTTAATTGTCGCGCAGCCGAAAACCGGTAAAACGATGCTGTTGCAGATGATTGCCAATGCGATCATAAAAAACCATCCAGAGGTCTACCTGATTGTTCTGCTTATCGATGAGCGTCCTGAAGAGGTGACTGATATGGCCCGCAGTGTGCCGGCAGAGGTTGTGAGCTCAACGTTTGATGAGGATCCTGAACGTCATGTTCTTGTAGCGGATATGGTGCTTGAAAAGGCAAAGCGTCTGGTGGAGGTTGGCAGGGATGTGGTGGTGTTGCTTGACTCCATCACTAGGTTGGCAAGGGCACATAATACGATCATTCCTCATTCCGGAAAAATTTTGTCAGGTGGTATTGATGCCAATGCACTGACCAAGCCAAAACGTTTTTTCGGCGCTGCCCGTAATATTGAAGAGGGTGGCAGTCTTACAATTATTGCCACGGCGCTTGTTGATACCGGTTCGCGTATGGATGATGTTATTTTTGAGGAGTTTAAAGGAACAGGCAATATGGAGCTTCTGCTCGATCGCCGCCTTTCTGAGCGCAGGATATTCCCCTCTATCGATATTCTCCGTTCTGGTACCCGTAAGGAGGAGCTTCTTTTTTCTCAGGAAGAACTCTCCAGAACATGGCTTCTCAGAAAATACCTTGCCGATAAGAACCCGATCGAATGCATGGAGTTCATGCGTGAGAAAATGGCTGATACCAAAGACAATAAGGACTTTTTCAAAAATATGAATGCCTGATGCTCCCTTTTTACGCTGTATATCGAGATATAAACCGGTAGTAGCGGAAGGGATTTCCGAACGATGAACATGCCGCCCCTTAAAGAAGGTGAATTTGAGTTTTGTGGTGAATTAAGGTTTGTTGTTTTGAAAAAACTTTCTATATTATCTGCCTTTAAAACAAGAGGAAAGACACTTACTATATGCCCTGCGGAAAAAAGAGAAAACGTCATAAAATGGCGGTACACAAGCGAAAGAAAATGCGCCGTAAGAATAGGCACAAGAAGCGCCAGAGATACCAGAATAAGTAAGTTCCGGTACTCTCTCTGTACCTGTATTATAGGTTGAGAATATAGCTCAGTCGGTAGAGCATCTGCCTTTTAAGCAGAGGGTCGAAGGTTCGAGTCCTTCTATTCTCACTGAATTATGTTTGGTTCAGTGTATTGACACAAGCCCGAGTGGTGAAATTGGTAGACACACTATCTTGAGGGGGTAGCGCCGAAAGGTGTAGGAGTTCGAATCTCCTCTCGGGCACTTGTATTTTATTGAAAGCCGCTTTTAAGCGGCTTTTTTTTTTGGTGCGCCCAGCATGGGCGCAATCTTGGAGGTGGAAGTCCTCCCGTAAGTTGACCACAGCGAACGAAGCGAAGCGCAACTGCATAAGGGTGACTGAATGTGGGAAGGAAGCGTGGAGCAAAACCGTGAGCCGATGAACAAAAACCGGATATGAGGCGATGTCGAACAGGGCGAGCAGGAACTGGATGAATGGTTGCGTCACCGTTTGCGCGCATTGCAACTCAAACACTGGCGGCGGGGGACAACGATGTATCGAGAGCTACGAAAGATGGGTGCAAGTGAGGTTCAGGCAGCCAAAGTGGCGGCTAATGCTCGTCGCTGGTGGCATAACAGCCGGTTAGAAATGAACAGGCTCATGCCTATCTCCCACTTTGACAGCATCGGAGTACCTCGCCTCTCATGACCTCAACTACTCGAACCGCCCGGTGCGGACTCGCTTGCCGTGGTGGTGTGGGAGGGGAACGGTCAGGATTTCTGGCCGCCCCTATCCCGATCCGCAATTTATTTGCTCTTGGTGTTTCAGATGTATTATTTTGTGCATGATAGAGCCCGATAATCCCTTTTTTTCCGTCATTTCCATAGCTGATAATCAGGAAGAAATTAGATGAATATTGCCGTTTGCGTCTGTCTTGTGCCTGATACTGCTTCAGTGGTCGGGTATCTGGATGGGGCAGTAGATTATTCAAGAGTGAATGTGGTTATGAATCACTATGATGAGTATGCTCTTGAGGAGGCTGTGCGGCTTAAAGAGCGTGTTGAAGGTAGTGTCGTCACTGTTTTCAGCTTTGCTCCTGACTCTGCCAGAGAGGTGCTTCGAAAAGCCCTTGCAATGGGCGCAGACAGGGCTTTTCGGGTGAGTTGTTCCGGGGGGGGGGACTTGAGCCCGACTGAACCGTTTCTGACGGCACTCGGTTTGAGTAGGGCGATAGCCGCGTTTTATGCAGATCGTCTGCCTGACCTTGTATTTTGCGGAAAGCAGTCTACGGACTTTCAAAGTGCCCAGGTTCCTTCGATGCTTGGGGAACTGCTTGGGATGGCTTCGGTCAGCGGGATTACTTCTTTGCAGATAACAGGAGACTTATTGCGGGTCGAACGCGAAATTGAAGGGGGTATAGAGGCTATAGAGGTTACTTTTCCTGCTGTGCTCAGTGCCGAAAAAGGGTTGAATGAGCCTCGCAATACCAGTATTCGAGCGGTAATGGAGGCTAGAAAAAAAACTGTCGGTCTTTTGGAGGTAAGCCTGCATGAAGAGCCTTTTGTTGTTATGAGCGGTATTGAGCCTCTTGAAAGAAAAAAAATATGTTGTTTCGTGCCGGATGAGCATGAGCTGCTCCGGGTCCTCAGCTATGAGTGCAATCTGTTGTAATAGAGGGGCAAACGAATGGTAACTGCTGTGATGAATAAATTTCTGGTATTTCTGGAGCAAAGAGAAGGTATTGTCAAACCATCCTCTATTTCTGTCTGGAACAGGGTTCAGGGGCTTGCGGCTTTAGATGGAAATTCGGTTGTTTCAGGAATTCTTGCCGGGCCGGTTGAAATCGGGCAGCTTGACGGTGCATTGGGTGGTGACGGGGTTATTTATCATGCAAAAGAAGATGGGCTCAGGGTATACAATCAGGAGAGGTATAGCAGAGTCATTGCTGATTTGTTTGAACGGGAAGCCTGTACCGCCCTGTTTTTTGCTGATACTGCCATGACGAGGGATATGGCTCCAAGACTTTCTGTGCGTATGCAGGCGTCATTACTCAATGGAAATGCTTTAGGAGAAGGTGATGCAGCTGGGGTGTCCAGAAGGGTATATTCAGCTTCTTTTCTGGCTTCGTTTGTGCCGACACGAAAGCTGCGGATTTATATTCTTTCGTCCAGTGTCCGAGTGGTAGAATTTCCCGATGGAGGTCGCATTAATTTCATAGATATTGAGCCTCTGCAATCTACCCTTAAGGACTTATTTCCTGTTGTTCGGCGTATTATAATGGGTGAGGGCCCTCCAGATGTGGCCGAAGCCCGTATTGTGGTTGCCGGTGGAAGAGGAATGGGAGGCGTGGAGAGTTTTGCGCTTCTTGAGCAGACGGCGTCGCTTCTTGGAGGTGCTGTAGGAGCAAGCCGGACGGCAGTTGATGCCGGGTGGCGACCTCATGCTGAACAGATCGGGCAGACAGGAAAAACAGTGGCTCCCGTACTCTATTTTGCATGCGGTATATCGGGCGCTGTTCAGCACCTTGCAGGTATAGGGTCAGCGGGTGTCGTTGTTGCGATCAACAGTGACCGGGATGCTCCTATTTTTAATGTTGCTGATTACGGCCTTGTGGGCGATGTGCATATTGTGCTGCCGAAGCTGATTGATTTGCTTAAGGAATTTTTGAAGAAGCAATGATTAACGCTACTTTATGGTTAAGATATACGGATTGATAGGGATGCCTCAGATAGAACGAAAATATTTTTTTATTGACAATGCGTAAACTTCAGGTGGATATTCTTGGACTTTCAACAAGTCCTCATACTAACGGTGCTTATGCTCTTATTCTTTATGAATTGGAGGGAAAGCGAAAGCTTCCTATTATCATTGGTGGTTTTGAAGCTCAGGCGATCGCCTTGAAGCTTGAAAATATTAAGCCGCCGAGACCTTTTACCCACGATCTATTTAAGAATATTGCCGATGTTTTTCATCTGCATGTCAATGAAATTATTATCGATGAACTGCATAATGAGACTTTTTATGCGAAGGTCGTCTGTGAGGTAAATGGTGAAGTGCATGAAATCGATGCACGTCCAAGTGATGCCATCGCCATTGCAGTGAGATTTAATGCGCCCTTGTTTGTTACTGAAGATATAATGAACGAGGCCGGAATAAAGGAGGAGCAGAAAGAGGATGGAGAGGAGGATGAGGTGCTGCAGGCCGAAGAGGTTTCCCCACCAGCTCTTGTCAGTCCCAATGTCAGGTTTGAGGAGTTGCAGTCGGCACTCAACGATGCCATAAGCAATGAAAATTATGAAGAGGCTGCCCGGTTGCGTGATGAAATTACACGATTGAAAAGCAGTTCATGAAAAAAAAAGATGGGTTAGAAAGAAAAAAGGAGGCTATGCCTCCTTTTTTCTTTCTAACCATTCAGGATAAAAAAGCTTACGGATTATTCATTAGCCCCGCCGAAGCTGAAGGTAAAGCTGAAGCCCTGCTGCTTTTTGTTTGCAACACTGTCAACGGCATTGAATCCGTAGCCGTAATCAAGCCCGATCTGACCGATAATCGGGAGGTATAGCCGTAGACCAAGGCCGGCTGATTTTTTCAGGTCGCCATAGTTTACCGAGCTTGTGTTTCGCCAGAGATTGCCCGCTTCGACGAATGCCAGCGCGTAAATGCTCACCGACTGTGACATGGTCAGCGGGTAACGCAGTTCCGAGGTGAACTTGGAATAGATTTTGCCGCCATAGAGTGTCGATGAAGGATCGGACGGGTAGAGATTCTGTCCGAGGCTCCGGTCACCATAGCCTCTCAGCGGTACAGTCGGGAGCGTTGACATGCCACTGCCCCCCATATAAAAGAAATCAGTGTAGGGTATGTAATCATTGTTGGTAAAGGTGCCTACATAGCCATGCTGTGTCGAAATGTTCCACACAAGCTGATGGGTGATCGGAACAAACCAACTTGAGCTTCCTGTGATCTTGTAGAAATCAACCGTCCCAGGCAGGGGTCCACCGGCAAGTTCTCCTGAGATCAAGTTTTTGCTGCCTCTGCGAGGAAAGATCGGGCTGTCGATGCTGTTGCGGCCAATTGTTTGTGTGATAGAATACTCATCAGCTTTATTGGGTGCATTTGCCTGCGATGCATATAAATTCAACAGTCCGCCGTTCGTGTGCAGGTATTTCAGTTTCCAGTTGACCGAGAAGTAGTCATCCGGCCAGGTCAGCCTTCTTCCGACAGACATGGTTGCACCGTACTGATCCATAATGGTTGGAGTAACACCATCACTGTTGTAGATGTATGCGGTATGGGTGTTGAAGACGGAGAACCCGACTGCGGTCGGCGTGCCGAATGCCCATGGTTCAGTGAATGAAAGGCTGAGTGTCTTGTAGTTGTCACTGCCGAATTGCCATTGAAAGCTGAGTTTCTGCCCATCGCCGTGCGGGAGCGGCTGGTATGCTTCGCGATTGAAGATATCTTTCAGTGAGTAGTTGCTGAACGTAAGACCGAGTGAGCCGGTAAAACCTGTGCTGC
>Ga0209697_10002193_pt1 | contig 28545 bp, 17 predicted proteins | sample AliMusrvi5mmetaG_FD_184115 | JGI IMG/M metagenome (GOLD analysis project Ga0209697, IMG submission 184115) | Freshwater lake bacterial and archeal communities from Alinen Mustajarvi, Finland, to study Microbial Dark Matter (Phase II) - Alinen... | ecosystem: Environmental > Aquatic > Freshwater... | reverse complement strand
TTTTTGGGCCCAGCAGTTGGCCGAACGTCTCGACCGCAACTCGATGCTCCCGGAGCGCTCGCTCCTGCGGGAGGACCGGCTCTCGAACGAAAACTCCATCTCCCAGATGCTCGAGGCGCTCGCCGTCGAACTCGGTAGCTCGGAACTCTACTCCCTGGTCAAAACCTACCGCGAGAACGACGAACTCATCAGTGTCGCCCGCAAACGGATTGCGAACAGCGAGGAGCTTACGAAGGTTTCGGATGCGGACGTCGTAGAGATGAAGTCCAGCAACCCCGCAGCTGCCGACGCCGTCGCGCGCTCGAAAGCGGGCAGCCTCGACTCCACGAAGGATGCAAATAAACAAATCCAGACCTCGATGGCGGAGAATAACGAACTGGCCGGAAGGATCGCTCAAGCCCTCCAGCGTCAGGGGTTCCCGATCGATGTCCAAGGCGTCAAAAACCTCTGTGCCGCCCCGGATCGCAACGACATCATCGGCCTGGCCCAAAGCTTCCGCAGCATCCAGATCATGACGAAAGAGCTTGAACTCATGGTGCTCGCGCAACCGGACAAGAGCCTCGCGCGGAAATATTACGCGACCTACACCGTGCTGCTCATGGCGCTCGACAAGATCCAGAGGAACTACATGGACAAAATCGAGGCGGTGCACATCCCGTATGCGAAGTCGATCGTCGCCGAGGCGGAAAAAACGATCCGCGAGGCTCAGGACGCCCTCCTCTCGCACGAGGCGCTCGAGAACGCCCAAGGCTCGGCCGCCCTAGGACTCAACATCAAAACCTGCAAACAAACGATCCAGGGAGCCAACTGGACGATTTCCAACCTCGAGAACCAGCGGAAAAAGCTGATCGCGGCGAACAAGCGGATCGGGTTTTCGATCGTGGCGGCGCGGAACACCCACAAAACGCTCAGCCTCCAGACCGAACTGGCGGCATTCATGAAGAGCAGCGCCGAAGAGCTCAAAGAAGTCGAATCCCTCGCGCTCCCGGAAATGCTCGTTCTCAATTTCGATCCCGACCAGAAGGGGACCGACCTCAGCAACGGCACCCCGTTGAATTAAGCTTTTCCGTCGCGCTTTGCCGCCAGGAAAGGAATGACCTGGGCGAGCGGGCGGGTGTTGATCACATCGTCTTTTGTGAGCCAGCCCTTGCGCGCTGAGCCGATGCCGAAGATCAGGTCCTGGAGGCCGGCTGTCGAGTGGGCGTCGGGATTGATCGAGCACCGCACGCCTTTTTCTTTGGCGAGCGGCCACCAGCGCCAGTCCATGTCCAGCCGGCGCGGGTTGGCGTTGAGTTCGATAATGGTGCCGGTGGCGGCGGCGGCGTCGATGATGGCCGGGATGTTCACCCGGAAGGGTTCGCGGGTCAGCAGGAGCCGTCCGGTGAGGTGGCCGAGCATGGTGACATAGGGATTGCTGATTGCCCGGATGATGCGTTTTGTCATCTCGGCCTCGGAGAGTGTGAACGATGAGTGGACGCTTGCGACCACATAGTCGAGAGACGCGAGGACATCGTCCGAAAAATCCAGGCTGCCGTCCTTGAGGATGTCGCATTCGGTTCCCGCAAAAAGGCGGAGGAACCCGTTGCTGAGGGCGCGGATTTTTTCCACTTGGGCGGCGAGGCGTTTTTCGTCGAGCCCGTGTGCCTGGACCGAGCTTTTGCTGTGGTCGGCGATGCCGAGGTATTCCATGCCGAGCTCCTCTGCGGCGGCGGCCATGTCTTCGAGAGTCGCCCGGCCGTCGCTTTCCGTCGTGTGGTTGTGGAATGTCCCGCGGAGGTTCGACCACTCGATCAGCCGGGGCAACTCGTGGGCTTCCGCAGCCTCAATTTCACCGCGGTCTTCGCGCAGTTCGGGCACCACCGGGTCGAGGCCCAGCGCGCTGTAAATATCGTTCTCCTCGTGGATTTCCGGGAGCGGCTGCCGGAGTTCGCGGCCCTCCGCTTCGCTGAAGCGGTATTCGTTGAGCGACCAGCCCCGCGTGAGCGCCATCGAGCGGATGCGGACGTTGTGCTCCTTGCTGCCGGTGAAATAGGCGAGGGCGAACGGGTATTCCGGGCCGGTTACCGCGCGCAGGTCGCACTGGATCCCGGATTTGAGGATGACGCTCGATTTGGTCGCCCCCTTGGCCAGGACCGATCCCACGAGCGGGTGGGTGGTGAAAAACTCAGAGACATCCTCCGGGTGGCGGGTCGAGACGATGAAGTCCAGGTCGCGGACGATTTCTTTTTTTCTGCGGTAGCTTCCCGCGATCTGCGCCTGGGTGACGCGGGGATGCCCGCGCAGGTCTTCGAGGAGACTCTCCGCGAGCCCGGCGACATCGCCGATGCGGAATTCGCCGGTGTGCTTCTTGTGGTGCTCGATCGCCTGCAGGATATTGGCGGCGGTTTTTTCCCCGAACCCCGGCAGGGCGGCCACTTTGCCGGATTGGCACGCGCGCTCGAGCTTCGTGATTGAATGTACGCGCAGCGAGTCCCACAGCGCCTTGATTTTTTTCGCGCCGAGTCCCTGGATTTCGAAGAGGCTCAAAATATCGGGCGGGAATTCGTCGGAGAGATGGTCGTAGTATTCGAGCCGCCCGTCCCGCACGAGGGTTGCAATTTTTTCCGATGTCGCCTTGCCGAGCCCGTCCACCGACTCGAGCCGGTCTTCCTCGACAAGCTTTTCGAGCGGTTCGGCGAGGGTCTCCAGCGCGCGCGCGGCATGCGCGTAGGCGCGGACTTTGAACGGGTTCTCGCCTTTCAGTTCGAGCAGCCGCGCGATGTTTTCGAGCACTGTGATGATGTCGTCTTTGCTCATAAAAAAGTTGAACCACTAATTTTCACTAAATGCCACTAATTGACACGCTTGGCACGAGCGGGTGTCCATCCGCCGTTTTTAGTGGTTTTCAGTGGCGGTTAGTGGTTTCAAGATTCATTCCGTGTAAGTTTTCAAGCGGTTGAGCCATCCGGGCAGCCATTTTGCTTCGTTCCGCTCTGGGGGGGAATTTTTCACCCGCCGCGTCAGGGCCTCATCCGCCGAGCTGACAAATGCGGGAAGCGCAGGCCCTGTGGTGTTCATGTTCGTCAGGACCTGCAGCAGTCCCCAGCCGGTTCCGTGATACCGTTCCGATGGATTCGTTCCCTCGCCCTTGAAATTCACGTAGTCCATGAGCGCATAGTATCCGAGCGGCTCGGCGGCCACACGCCGGAAATTCTCCGCGACCTTCGCGCGTTCGCCAGCCGGGGCGGCGGCGAGCATCTTCGGCAGGGCGGATTCGAGCCGCATGGCCGCATAGCGGGCTTGAAGCGGGACGGTGCCCGCCAGAAGCGCCCGCAGATCCTTGAGGCGGGGACCGGTGGCGTCGCCGAGAAAATCCGCCCGCGACTTCCACGGGCACGGGCCGAGCATCCAGTCCTTAACCGGCTGACCGTTCGTTTTCAGAAACCGCACCAGCCCCGGAAAGCTTTCCTCGAACGGGCCACGTTGCCCGGCGGGATACCAGATGAAATGGCCGATGCCGAGCGACGCAAAGCCCTCGCCCGCGTTCCACGAGGTCAGCCCGGACACCGTCCCCGCGCATTCGTTTTTCCAGATCCGCCGCCCGATTTCTGTCGCCTGCTTGTCGGAAATATCGAGGGCGTGAAGGGGTGTCGTGGCTAGCGCCAGGGCCAGCAGAATGGGGATCTTCATTGTGACGGGTGACGTTATCAAGAGTTTCTCCGTGCGGTGAAAAATTCTTTGAGGAGTGCGGCGCAGTCGCCAGCGAGGATGCCCGGGGTGATCTCGCTGCGGTGGTTGAGCCCGGGCATTTGGAGGATGTTGAGGAGACCGCCCGCGGCGCCGCCCTTGGGATCCGGGCAGCCGAAAACCACCCGGCGGAGCCGGGCATGGACGATCGCCCCCGCACACATCGGGCAGGGTTCCTTGGTCACGTAAAGATCGCAGTCCGTGAGCCTCCAGTCGCCGACCTCGGCTTCCGCTTGGGTGATCGCGAGCATTTCCGCGTGGGCTGTCGCATCTTTGAGCAGTTCGACCTGGTTCCATGCCCGCGCAATGATCGCCCCCTCGCGCACGATGACAGCCCCGATTGGCACCTCCTCCGCGGCAAAGGCTTTCCTCGCCTGCCGCAGGGCCTCTCCCATGAAATATTCCTCGCCCGCAAGTTCCATATCGTCCAACTTGTAACAGATCCATGCCAGCGCGCAAAACCATCGTTGCCCCGTCGATTCTCGCCTGCGATTTTTCGCGGCTCGAAGCCGAGATCGCGCGCGCCGGCGCTGCCGGTGCCGACTGGATCCACTGCGACGTGATGGACGGGCACTTCGTGGACAATATCTCGTTCGGTCCCGCGATGGTCGAAGCCGCTTCGCGCTGCACCGGCCTGCCGCTCGATGTCCACCTGATGATCGAGCGTCCGGACCACTATGTGCCGCGGTTCGCCAAGGCCGCCGCCTCGATCACCTGCCATGTCGAAGCTTCCCACGATGTCGCGAAAACCCTTCTGGCGATCCGCAAAGCCGGGTGCCTCGCGGGTCTGGCAGTCAGCCCGCCGACCCCGCTGGAAATGATCCGGCCCTATCTCGGGCGCTTCGATATCCTGCTCGTGATGACCGTGAACCCAGGATTCGGCGGCCAGCCGTTCCTGCCGGAGATGCTGGGAAAAGTTTCCGTGGCGGCGGAGTGGCGCGAGAGGGACGGGCTGGATTTCCACATCGAGGTGGACGGGGGGATCACGGTGGCGACCGCCGCGATGTCCGTGGCGGCCGGCGCGGACGTGCTGGTGGCGGGAACCTCTGTCTTCAAAGCCGCCGATGCCGCCGCCGAAATCGCCGCGCTCCGGGCGGCCCGCTGATTTTTTGCAACTTCTCCGGCCCTGCGGTTTTTCATCCGTGTTATGAAAATCCTGCACTGTCTCCCATTGGTCCTCCTTGCCGCGGCGGCTCCGTTGCTCCATGCATCGGACTCCAAGCGCACGGCGGAATATATCCTGACCACGCCCGCGGACTTCGAGGGCAAAGAGGTGACCCTCGATGTTTCCTTCGTCAAGCCCGTGCATTGGAAAAGCCCGGTCCCAGAACTCGCGTTTTTCCACGTGATGACGCTCGACCGCAGGGACTACAAACCCGGCGGCGAAATTCTTGTCGTGATCCCCTCCGAGGACGCCTCGCACTTCGCGCAGAGATATGGCACCGATTTCAAGAGCCGCAGTTATTCCAATCCCTTCAAAGGCACTCTTGTCGCGGCTCCCGGCGGGAGGATGCACGCCAAAGTCTGGATCCTCGACACCACGGGGAAAATTGCCGACCTGGTCAAACAGAACAAGCTGATGATCGAAGAAGAGGGCGGCGGTGGCGGTGCCGGTGGAGGCCACGGACCCGGAGGTCCCGGTCCCGGTCCAGGCGGACATGATCGCCGTCACGCTGGCCCGGCCTAAACGGAGCATCTTGAAAATTCCAAGCGCCGGGAGACCGTTCTCCCGGCGCTTTTTTTCTGCCATCTTCGGTTCCCGGCGGATACCATGCAGCTATGACGGCATGGCATTGGCTGGCGATGGCCGGCGTTTTTATGATCGGGATCCTTGCGGGCTGGCTGGCCGCCTCGGTGCGCACGGCGCGCTTGGCGGCCCGATCATCCGCGCTCGAAGCACGCGGTGCGGAGCTCGAAATCCAGATTTCCAAACTGGACGAGTCCCTCTCCTCGGAGCGGGAAAAAGCCGCCGAGCTCGCGTCTTCCCTAGCGACCGTCCGCGCAGGAAACGCCCATCTCACCGAGCGCCTCGAGGACGACGGGAAGCGGTTGGCCGAAATGCAGGAGCGGATGAAACTCGAGTTTGAAAACCTCGCCTCCCGCCTCCTCGATGAGAAGAGCGTGAAATTTCTTGATCAAAACCAGCAGCATCTCGGAACGCTCCTGAACCCGCTGCGCGAGCGCCTCGGCGAATTTCGGGAGCGGATGGAAAAAATCCACACCGAGGAGGAGAAGTCCGCGGCCGCGCTCGGGTTCCAACTGAAAAGCCTCCACGAGCTCAACCGCCAGATGGCGGAAGAAGCGGGCAACCTGACCAATGCGCTCAAGGGGCAATCTAAAACCCAGGGTTCGTGGGGCGAGCTCGTGCTCGAACGCATTCTCGAAAAGTGCGGCCTCACCAAGGGTGTCGAATTTGAGACCCAGGCTTCCTACCAGGATGACGACGGGGTGCGCCGGATGCCGGATGTCGTGATCCACCTCCCTGAGGGAAAGAACCTCATCATCGACGCGAAAGTCTCGCTCACCGCTTACGAGAAGGCCGTGAACGCGGAGACGGATGGCTTGCGGGCATCGGCTCTCCGCGAACATGTGCTCTCGGTGCGCCGTCATATTGAGGAGCTCGCAAAAAAAGATTATCCGGGGCTGAGGAGCCTGCAGTCCCCGGATTTCGTGCTCATGTTCGTGCCGGTCGAACCCGCCCTCCATCTCGCGCTCCAGGAAGACCCGTCTCTTTACGGGGATGCTTTCGAAAAGAATGTCGTCCTGGTTTCCTCATCGACTCTCCTTGTCGCACTCCGGGCCGTCGAAAGCGTTTGGAGGCACCACAAGCAGACCGTCAACGCTCAGGAAATCGCCCGGCAGGCCGGAAACCTCCACGACGCGTTCGTCCTCTTCACCCAATCGATCGAGGAGATCGGCTCGCGCCTCGACCAGGCCAGAAGCTCCTACGACTCGGCGATCTCCCGCCTGGCCACGGGCAGGGGCAACCTTATCAAGCGCACTCTCGAACTCCAAAAGCTCGGAGCCCGCGGGGACAAACAACTCGCTTCCGGCCTTGCAGCCTTGGCCGAGGAATAGCTTGTTCCGCGGATCCAGTTCAGGCCGCCCGCAATTTGCTATTGCCAAAACCCCTAAAACTAATGCTAACTCTTTGTCTCAACATGGACATATCACTTATCAACAGCCAATCCCTTCTCCATCTGCTCGGCCTGACGGAGAAGAAGGAAGAACTCCTCCAGATCCTCGAACAAATCGACGACGAAATTATCAGGACGCTCAAGGGCGGGATCTCGGTCGAAGTTGTCGAGGTCGCTCCAGCGCCCGCAATCGTGCCTTCGGCACCGAAAGCGAAGCTGCCGGTTTCAGCACCCGCAAAGCCCGCAAAGAAGGTTAAACCCGTCAAGTCGGGCGGATTGAAGGACCGCATCCTTGCCCTGCTCGAAGCAGCCGGCGACACCGGACTCAAGGTGCGGGAGATCGCCGACAAGCTCGGGTCGAAACCCGGCAACATTGCCGTGTGGTTCAGCACGACTGGCAAGAACATCACGACGAAAGTCGCTCCAGGACGCTTTGCCAAGAAAGGAGCAGCCAAGGCTGCGGCCCCTGCAGTCAAGCAGGCCAAGGCCAAGAAAACGGGCGGCATTACGCCCGAAGGCCGCGCGAAACTCGCCGCCAACATGAAAGCCCGCTGGGCCGCCCGCAAAGCCGCCAAGCCCGCGAAGAAAGGCCGCTAACCCCGGCCGGATCGTTAACGATTTCCCGGCAACCCCTGAAACGGGTTGCCGGGATTTTTTTTCTGCCGATGAGGTGACAATTTTCTTTTGCGCAGTATTGCGCGGTCAGCACAAAACCTGCTTCATTGTGGGCATCCATGAAATCGGCATTCGACACACTGCGTTCATTTGACGCCGGCAACGGCGGCTCCGGCCTCCTGCATTCGCTTCCCGCACTCGAAGAACTGGGCGTCGGCCCGGTCTTGAAACTCCCGGTCAGCATCCGGATCGTCCTCGAGTCGGTCCTCCGAAACTGCGACGGGAAAAAGGTTCAGGCCAAAGATGTCGAGACGCTGGCGAACTGGAATGCCAAGGCCCCCGCGCAGGAGGAAATCCCGTTTGTGGTGGCGCGGATCGTCCTGCAGGATTTCACGGGAGTCCCGCTCCTCGTCGATCTTGCCGCGATGCGCAGCGCGGTAAAATCGCTCGGCGGCAACCCCGCGATCATCGAGCCGCTCGTGCCGGTGGACCTCGTGGTTGACCATTCGGTGCAGGTCGATTTCTACGGCTCGGCGGACGCGCTCCGGCTGAATCTGGAAATGGAGTTCAAGCGCAACCGCGAGCGCTACCAGTTTTTGAAGTGGGGCCAGCAGGCGTTCAAGACTTTCGGAGTGGTCCCGCCGGGGATCGGCATCGTCCACCAGGTCAACCTCGAATACCTCGCCAAAGGGGTGCTCAGCCAGAAATCGGAAACCGGACGGGTCTACTATCCCGACACGCTTGTCGGCACCGACTCGCACACCACGATGATCAACGGGCTCGGCGTCGTTGGCTGGGGGGTCGGCGGGATCGAGGCGGAGGCCGGGATGCTCGGGCAGCCGGTTTATTTTCTGACGCCGGAAGTGGTCGGCGTCCATCTGGGGAACCGGCTCGGAGAGGGGGTCACGGCGACCGACCTTGCGCTCCATGTCACCCAGCTCCTCCGCGCGGCCAAGGTTGTCGGAAAGTTTGTGGAATTTTATGGAGAGGGTGCGGCGGCTCTCCCGCTCACCGATCGCGCGACGATCGCGAACATGGCCCCCGAATACGGGGCGACGATGGGGTTCTTCCCGGTCGATTCCGAGTCGGTGAACTACCTCGCCTCGACCGGCCGCAGCGACGAGCAGTGCCGCGCGTTTGAAAACTATTTCCGCGCGCAGAATCTTTTCGGCATGCCACGCAAAGGGGAAATCGCCTACAGCGTCGATATCGAAATCGACTTGGCCGCCGTCCGGCCGGGAGTGGCGGGCCCGAAACGGCCCCAGGACCGGATCGATCTCCCAGATCTCAAATCCACATTTGCCAGTCTTCTGACCAGACAGGTGTCGGAAGGTGGCTATGGAAAAGCGGCCTCCGAACTCGGGCGAAGCGCGAGCGTCAAACGCGCCGGCCTCCTGCCGGCGGACGAATCGGAGATGGTTGCCGACCGTCCGACTCCAGACAAGGTCAGGGATTTTCCCCGGTCGCCATTCCATGAGGAACACAGCACGCTGCGCGATGGCTCTGTGCTTATCGCGGCCATCACGAGCTGCACGAACACCAGCAACCCCAGCGTCATGCTCGGGGCGGGGATCCTCGCGAAGAAGGCGGTCCTGCGCGGGCTTCGCGTGGACCCGTCGGTGAAGACCTCGCTCGCGCCGGGATCGCGAGTCGTGAAGGACTATTTGGAAAAAACCGGCCTCCAGCACTACCTCGACGAACTGGGGTTCCAGATCGTCGGTTACGGATGCACGACCTGCATCGGGAATTCCGGCCCGCTCAACCCCGAGATCGAATCCGCGATTGTCGAGAACGACCTCGTGACCGCCGCCGTGCTCTCCGGAAACCGGAATTTCGAGGCCCGCATCCACCAGAACATCCGCGCGAATTTCCTGATGTCTCCTCCGCTCGTCGTGGCGTTCGCCCTTGCCGGACGCGTGGATATCGACCTTTCGAAAGAGCCGATCGCAAAGGACAAGGACGGGGTTGATGTCTATCTCAAAGACATCTGGCCGAGTCTCGAAGAGATCCGCTCCGCCATGCAGGCTTCGCTTAAGCCTGAGGTTTTCCAAAAGCTTTACACGGGATTCGCCGACCAGAACCCGAAGTGGAACGAGGTGCCCGCATCCACGGGCCAGATCTACGAGTGGGACAATGCCAGCACCTATATCCAGGAGCCGCCGTTCTTTACCGGCTTCGGCATGGAATCCGGAACGATCACGAATATCACGGGAGCCAGGCCGATGGGGATCTTCGGAGACTCCGTCACCACCGACCATATCTCGCCGGCCGGTGCCATCAAACCCAGCTCGCCGGCCGGAAAATATCTCGTCGAGCACGGGATTGCCGCCGCCGATTTCAACAGCTACGGCAGCCGGCGCGGCAACGACCGGGTGATGACGCGCGGCACTTTCGCAAATGTCCGCATCAAAAATCTGATCATCCCCCCGAAGGCCGACGGCACAAGGGTCGAGGGAGGATTTGCTGTCCATCAGCCTTCGGGCGAGCTCATGAGCATCTACGACGCCTGCATGAAATACCAGGGCGAGGGGACCCCGCTCATCGTCTTCGCGGGTCAAGAATATGGAACCGGCTCCAGCCGCGACTGGGCCGCCAAGGGAACCCGTCTGCTCGGCGTCAAGGCGGTCGTTGCCCGCAGCTTCGAGCGCATCCACCGCTCGAATCTCGTCGGCATGGGCGTTCTCCCCCTCCAATTTCCCGACGGGGTCACGGCCGAGACGCTCGGCCTCGACGGCACGGAAACCTTCGATGTCACCGGGCTCGGCGAGGCCATCCAACCGAGGCAGGACGTGACTCTCACGATCAAACGCAAGGACGGCAAAGCGGAATCGCTTGCCGTGAAGTTGCGGATCGATACCCCGATCGAGGTGGACTACTACCGCCACGGCGGGATCCTGCCATTCGTCCTCCGGCAACTGATCTCGGAGGGCGTGTAGCCAACACCCGTGGCATGGGCATCCTGCCCATGTCTTGCTGGATTGTGACGCATGGGCAAGATGCCCATGCCACGATCTGGTTTCCCGACGCTTACCTCCCGATCTTCCGGAGGATCCGTCCCGACATCAGGTTCCTCTCGATTTGCTCGAGCGAGATCCCCTTGGTTTCGGGAACGAAGATGACGAAGAAGATGATGAAGAGGGCGTTGAGTCCGCCGTAGAGCAGGAACGTGTTTCCGCCGCCGAACGTGGACAGCATGGTCAGGAACGTCTGCCCGACGATGGCGTTGCTGATCCAGTTCGTCGCCGTGCTGCATGTTACGCCAAGGTCTCTTCCGGCCAACGGATAAATCTCCGAGCAGATCACCCAGATGATCGGCCCCGCGCTCATCGCGAACCCGACGATGAACACCAGCAGCGCCCCGATTGCCGGATATCCCAGGCCGGGGTTGTGTTCGACGTCCATATTGAAAATGGTGCCCACGGTCAGGAGAGCCAAGCCCATGACCACAAAGCCGGCATACATGATCGGCTTGCGCCCGAGTTTGTCCACGAAGGCGATGGCGATGAACGTGGCGAGCACGTTCGTGATCCCCACAACCACCGTCCCCCACATTTGCTGGCTGACATTTTCGAAACCGGCCAGCGCAAAAATTTTCGGTGCGTAATACATGACGACATTGATCCCGGTCAGCTGCTGGATGATCTGAAGCCCGATCCCGAGGCCGATGGCGCGCCGGAAGTTGGAGTTTTTCAGGAACATCTGGAAGCCGTTCTGCTTGACCTTCATGCTGTCCTCGATTTCCTGGACTTCGGCTTCAATCTCCGCATCGTCGAGATGCATCCGCTTGAAGACAGTCACCGCGCGTTCTTTGAACCCATTGAGAAAAAGCCATCGCGGGCTTTCCGGCAGGAAAAGCACGCCCGCGAACATGACCGCCGCGGGGATCGCGATGATCCCGAGCATGATGCGCCAGTGTCCCCCGGTCACGCCTCCGAACGTGGCGTAGCTGGCAAGCCATGTGTCGCTAAGAAATGCGAGCACGATGCCGATCGTGATCATCAGCTGATACATTGAAATCATCGAGCCACGGATGGTTCTCGGGGCGACTTCAGAGAGATAGAGCGGGGCTGTGAACGAGGCGACGCCCACCGCGATGCCCAAGAAAAACCGGGCGATGATCAACGTGTGTTCGTCGTGGGCCATCGAGCAGGCCAGCGAGCCGATCACGAAAATCACCGCGCTCACGAGGATCGTGCGCCTGCGCCCGAAATTGCTCGAAAGCACCCCGCTGATCAGTGTCCCGAAAACCGCGCCCCACAGGAGCGCGCTGACGATGATCTCAATCTGCTGGTCGCCGATTTTGAAATCCTTTTCTATGAAGTGCTGGGCACCCGAGATCACCCCGACATCCAAGCCGAAAAGCAGGCCGGCCAGAGCGGCAGTGAAACCGATAAAGTAAACGATGAAACTGACTTTTTTGGGCGAGGAGGGAGTGGGCATAACGGGGAGATGACGGTGCTGATTATCCCCGGCCACCGACCCCGGCACAATCCTTTTTCACAACCACCCCAATCATTACGATCTCGCGAGGCCCGGAAGTGTGACACAGGCTTTCCAGCCTGTGCCACTTTCCACCACCCGCCTGTCGCTTCGTATTCCTGATCGTGATGATTGAGTTCAACCACCGGACGCAAAATCCCAGTTGACGGGCCATGCGCGGCACCGGTAAGGTGCCCGACTGCCCAAGACCGGTCCGCCTCGTCCCGGGCGGATCGAGAAAAATTTCATGGCCGAAGAGCTTTCCTACGTTCTCCTCACACCTTATTCGCTGCGCAAGTCGCGAACGGGCGGGATCATTTCCCGCCTGTTGGCAAGGACTGGCCTGGAGCTTGCGGGCGGCAGGCTGTTCTCTCCCGGCCCGGAACTCGCGAACGCCTACGCGGACATGGCAGCCGGCGAGCCGGATCCAAAACATCAGGCCACGCAGGACCTGATCCGCAGTTATATCCGAAAGAATTTCGTGGCCGCTCCGGATGGAACTCCCCCGCGGGTGCTTCTTCTGGTTCTTCGCGGCGAGGACGCGGTCTCAAAGACCCGCGCCGTCGTCGGACATATCGTTCCGGGCCGTCCCAAAGGTGAAACGATCCGCGACACCTACGGCGACCACATTATCGAGGATGGGAAAGTGCTCTATTTCGAGCCGGCTGTGCTCGCGGCCCCGGATCCCGATAGCGCCCGCACCCACTTGGCACTCTGGGCGAAGCATTCCGACAGCGACGGCGGGGTCCTCGAGGATAGCGTGATTTTTCCGGCCGGAGAGAACATCGAGACGACGCTTGTCCTGATCAAGCCCGACAATTTCCGTTTTCCCAATGCCCGCCCGGGCGGCGTCATCGACACGTTTTCGCGCAGCGGGCTCTCGATCATCGGCTTCAAAGTCCACCACATGAGCGTGGCGGAGGCGGAAGAATTTTACGGCCCGGTTCTCGGCGTCCTGCTCGATAAAATGCGGGAGCCGAGCGGCAAGCGCGCGAGGTTTGTCGTCGAGGAGGAACTCGGCGTGCCGCTCGACGCCGCGACCGAGGCCTCGATGGGCGAACTCCTCGGCCCGATCACCGGCCGCGCCCACTGGGAATCGATTGTCCAATTCATGGCAGGCACCCGCCCGTCCCAGTGCCCCCCCGATCAACGCCGGCTTCCCGGCACGGAAAAATGCGTGGCCTTGGTTTACCGCGGGATCGACGCCATCGCGAAAATCCGCGAGGTGCTCGGCCCGACCGATCCCTCGAAAGCTCCCCCCGGATCGATCAGAAAAGAATTCGGACAGACGGTCATGATCAACGCCGCGCACGCGTCGGACTCCCCGGAGAACGCGCGCCGCGAGATGGAGATCATCCGGATGTCCGAAAACAATTTGAAACCGCTGCTTGAAGCGCACGCCGTGCGCGTCTAATACCAACCCAACTCAAAATTATGGAAATTGCGACCCGACTCACTGAACTCACCCCATCACTCACCCTTGCCATCGACAGCAAAGCCAAAGCCCTGAAGGCCGAAGGCGTTGACGTCTGCGGATTCGGCGCCGGCGAACCCGACATGGACACGCCCGAACACATCAAGGCCGCCGCCATCGCCGCGCTCCAGGAAGGGCACACAAAATACACCCCGAGCTCGGGCATCCTCGAACTCCGCAAGGCGATCTCGAAGAAATTTGCCGCGGACAACAGCCTCGAATACAAGCCCGGCCAGATCATCGTCAGCAACGGCGCCAAGCAATCCTGCTTCAACGCGATTTCCGCGGTGGTGAACCCCGGCGACGAGGTGGTTATTCCCGCACCGTTCTGGCTGAGCTACCCGGAGATGGTCCGCATCGCGGGCGGCGTGCCGGTGATCGTCCAGACGAAAGAGGAAAACGACTGGAAGATGACGGCCGAGGAATTTGAAAATGCGATGACCCCGTGCACGAAGATGGTCATCATCAATTCGCCCGGCAACCCGACCGGGTCGGTTTACACCCGCGAGGAACTGCGCGCGATATCAGAAGTGGCCGCCGAGGAGGACATCTACATCCTTTCGGACGAGATCTACGAGAAGCTCACCTACGACGGTGCCGAGCACGTGAGCATCGCGTCGCTGACGCCGGAGGCCTACGACCTTACCATCACGGTCAACGGCTTCAGCAAAGCCTACGCGATGACCGGCTGGAGGCTGGGTTACCTCGGGGCACCGGAGCCGATCGCCAAAGCCATCGACTCGATGCAGAGCCACACGACATCGAACCCGTGTTCTTTCGCCCAATACGGCGGGCTGGCCGCGCTGACAGGCGACCAGCAATGCGTCACCGACATGCGCGAGGAATTCGATATCCGCCGGCAGTATATGTTCGAGCGGCTGAGCGGCATCTCCGGCATCAAGGCCGTGAAGCCGCTGGGCGCATTCTACATTCTGGCGAATGTGAGTTCGTTTGGTCTGAAGTCGCAGAATTTTGCCGACCGGCTTCTGAGCAAGGCAAACGTCGCGCTCGTCCCGGGCATCGCGTTCGGCGATGACCGGACCGTCCGTCTCAGCTACGCGGCGAGCCTCGACATCATCAAGACCGGTCTCGACCGGATCGAAGAGTTCTGCAAGACGATCTGAGAGGCGCAAAATGTCCGTCCTCATTGTCGGTTCCATCGCGCTGGATGATATCAAAACCCCCGTGGAGGAGCATCCGAACCTCCTCGGCGGTTCGGCGTCCTACGCGGCCGTGGCGGCGGCGTATTTCAGCCCGGTGAACCTTGTCGGCATCGTCGGGGAGGATTTTCCTAAGGAACACATCGAACTTCTCAAAAGCCGCCGAATCGATATCGAGGGGCTGCAGATTGTCCCCGGAAAAACCTTCCGCTGGTCGGGCGAATACATGTGGGACATGAACACCCGCGAGACCCGCTCCGTCGATTTGAATGTCTTCGAGCATTTCACGCCGACGCTTCCCGCGAATTATCAATCCACGCCGTTTGTCCTCCTCGCGAACATCGCCCCCGACCTCCAGCATCACGTGCTGGATCAGGTCGTGAAACCCCGCTTTGTCATCGCGGACACGATGGACCTGTGGATCAATATCGCGAAGGAGTCCCTGATCCGCCTCCTCGGCCGCGTGGACATGCTCATCCTCAACGACGGCGAGGCCCGCCAGCTCACCAACCAGACGAACCTGGTCAAGGCGGCCAAGTCGATCCTCGCGCTCGGCCCAAAATACGTCGCCATTAAAAAAGGGGAGCACGGGTGCCTCCTCTTCGGAAAAAGCGGTGAGTTTTTCAGTTGCCCGGCCTACCCGCTCGAGGACATCCATGATCCGACCGGCGCTGGCGACACATTTGCCGGCGGCCTGGCCGGGGTGCTGGCGCGCGAGAACGACTCGGGCCCCGTGAGTTTCGGATCCCTACGCCGCGCGGTGGTTTTCGGCTCCGTCCTCGCGAGCTTCAACGTCGAGGCGTTCAGCCTGGAGCGTCTCAAGACGGTCGATGCCGCGCAGATCGAGGACCGCTCCCGCCTGCTCCGGCTCATGAGCCAGTTCGAATCCGACTAGGAGGAACGACGCGTCTTCCAAGCGTCCGCACCTGCCCATCATGCGCGTCGCACGCTGGTTCATCTACGGGCTTCCGGTTTTCCTGCTGGCATTGATCGCGGCGAGTTTCCTGAATTCCGCGTTCCTCTCGACCGGCAAGAAGAATGAGATGTCGGTCGGAGTTCTCGGGGAACCGTCCACGCTGAACCCCATCCAGCAGGCCGATGCGGCGGCTTCGGAGGTATTCTCCAGGATTTTCAACGGGCTGCTGAAATACGACGAGAATCTTGAGATCGTCGGGGATCTCGCGAAATCGTGGACCCTCAGCCAGACGACCACGGTGGTTTTCAAGGATTCCGCCTCTTCGGCCGCCGCCCTGAAGATGCTCGAATCCTGGAGGGCCGAGTGGGAAGACTGGAAGCTCGAAGCGGCGCGCATCGAGGGGAATTTTCTCCTCCTTTCATTCACTGAACCCGGCATGAGCGCCTCGGAAAAGATCTTTTCCCGCCTGCCTCAGGAATCCCTTCAGCCGCTCGTGACGATTCGCGTGCAAGTCAAGGAGAACTCCAGACGCGTCTTGAGGTCCTTCCGGGAAGCGAATCCGACCGCCCGCGTTGTCAGGGACTGGGTTGAGTCGGGCGGCGCCTTTGAACTGACCGCCGCCCCGGAGGTGAAAGATGAAATCGAGGCATGGCTCTCAAGCCACGGAGGAGGCGAGGTTTCTCTCGGTGAGCCTGTTCCGTTTCTTGCCGAACCGCTCGTCGTCTTCACGCTGCGCGACCGCGTCCGTTGGCACGACGGCAAGCCGTTCACGTCTCGCGACGTGGCGTTCACCTACGAGGCGATTATGGACGAGGCGTTCGCTTCGCCGCGAAAACCCGACTTCGATCTCATCCAAAAAATCGAAACCCCCGGGCTGCGGACCGTCCGGGTCACCTACCGCAAACCGTTTTCCCCGGCGCTCACGAGCTGGATGATGTCGATCCTTCCCGCCCACATCCTCGAGGGGCGATCCCCGGACTGGTGGGCGTCGAATTTCAACCGGGCGCCTGTCGGCACCGGCCCATTCAAGTTCGGCGAGTGGAAGACGAACGAGTATATCCGGGTGGTCCGGAACCCGGACTATTTCGACTCGCCCGGCCCGTGGCTCGACGGGATCGTTTTCCGTTCGCTTCCCGACCAACTCTCGCTGCGCCTGGCTTTTGAGACCCGCCAGGTGGACTTCTGGAGCGCGGAGCCATGGACGGTTTCGGCCTTTGAAAAAGACCCGCGCTTCGACGTGTTTTCGTCCCCGTCCAGCTCCTACACCTACATCGGATGGAACCTGAAACGCCCGCTTTTCAAGGATGAGCGGGTCCGGCAAGCGCTCGCACATGCGGTCGATATTCCGGCCATGGTGAAGTATATCCTCTACGGCCATGGCCTCCAGAGCACCGGGATCTTCACGCCTCAGATGTGGTTTTTCAACCCGAGGGTGATCCCGTTTACTTTCGATCCCGACAAGGCCCGCGCTCTGCTGGACGAGGCGGGGTGGGTGCCCGGGCCGGACGGGATCCGCGTCAAGGACGGGCAGAGGTTTTCCTTCACGCTCATCACAAACAACGGAAATGAGATCCGCCGCGATATCGCCACCCTCGCGCAGGACGGATTCAAAAAGATCGGCATCGAAGTCAAAGTCGAACTCTACGAATGGGCGGTCTTCCTGAAAAACCATGTGAACAAAGGGGATTTCGACGCCATCGTCCTCGGCTGGATGCTGGGAAACGACTACGACCAGTTTCAGATCTGGCATTCCTCGCAGACCAACCCGGAGCAACTGAACGTCGTGGGTTACAAAAACCCCGAGGTGGACAGGCTGCTCGAATCGATCAGGCAGGAATACAACCGCGACAAAATCATTTCGATGGCCGGACAACTCCAAGCCATCATCTACCGCGATCAGCCCTACCTTTTTCTTTATGTCCCGCAGGGAACATCGGTGATGTGGAAAGGCACCTACCGGATCTGCCGACCCGATGGCAAAGGCGGCTGGATCGATTCGCCGGTCGAGATGACGAAGGCGGGGTGGAGCTATTGGTCGGACTGGTTTTGCCGGCCGGAATTCAAAGACCGCCTGCCCGCAAAGGCCCGGAAGTAGAGCATAAAGTGTGACACAGGCTTTCCAGCCTGTGTTTGATCCGGTTCACAGGCTGGAAAGCCTGTGCCACTCTCTTTCACCCAATCGCCAGGATTGGAATGCAGCAGAGAACCGCATTTTGCGTTTTCCTTTTGGGCCGGCAAACGCTTTGCTTCCGGTTCCACAGAACTCCTCATTTATGAAACTCGATATTCCTACACTTGAACTGGCCGCCCGCGATGCGCGGGGGCTTGCGATGGACGCGATCACGAAATGCAAATCCGGCCACCTGGGTCTTCCCTTGGGCGCAGCGGACGTGGGTGCCGTGCTCTACGGGCAGGCATTGAGCTACAATCCCGACGAGCCGCGCTGGCTGAACCGCGACCGGTTCATCCTCTCCGCCGGTCATGGCAGCATGTTCCTCTACGCTTGGCTGCATCTCTCCGGGTATGCGCTGTCGCTCGAGGAGGTTAAAAATTTCCGCCAACTGCACAGCATGACTCCCGGCCACCCCGAGTTTCGCGAGACGCCGGGCGTCGAGGCGACGACCGGGCCGCTCGGGCAGGGGGTTTCGAATGCGGTCGGCTACGCGATTTCGGCGAAGATGAGCGAGGCGCATTTCAACACGGCCGAGCACGCGATTTTCGACCACCATGTCTTCGCTCTCGCGGGCGACGGCTGCCTCCAGGAAGGCGTCGCGCAGGAAGCGAGCGCGCTCGCTGCGCATCTCGGCTTGGACAATCTGATTCTGATTTACGATTCCAACAACGTGACCCTCGATGCCATGGCACCGGTCACCCAGAGCGAGGATACCGCCGCGCGCTATCACGCCTACGGCTGGGACGTCCAGCAGATCGACGGCCACAACCTCCAGGAAATTGCCAACGCGATCGACAAAGCGAAGTCCGCGACCAGCGGGAAACCGCAGTTCATCATCGCGAAGACGCTCATCGGAAAAGGGATTCCAGAGGTCTCCGGCACGAACAAAGCCCACGGGGAAGCCGGCGTGAAATTTGTCGCCGAGGCAAGAAAAGCGCTCGGGCTCCCGGAGGAAACATTCTTCGTCTCGCCGGAAACCCGCGCGTATTTCGCCTGCCACAAAGCCGGGCTGAAAACCGCATACGAGGAATGGGCCAAAAAATACCAGGCATGGCGCACGGCCAACAAGGACCTCGCCAAGGAGCTCTATGATGCCGTCGCCGGAAAAGTCCCGGATCTGCTGAAGGTGATCCCTCCCTTCGATCCCGCCTCGAACATCGCCACCCGCAAGGCCGGCAGCGATGTCCTGCAGCCGGTCGCCGGCGCGATGCCTCTCCTGGTCAGCGGCAGCGCCGACCTCCACGGCTCGACGCTCAACTACATCAAGGACGGCGGAGATTTCAACCGCGAGAACCGCGCGGGACGGAACCTGCATTTCGGGATCCGCGAGCACGCGATGTGCGGGCTGATGAACGGTCTGGCCTACGATGGGATCTTCCGCCCGAGCGGCGCGACATTCCTCGTGTTCAGCGATTACGGGCGCCCGTCGATCCGCGTCGCCGCGCTCTCGAAGCTCCCGGTCGTCTATATTTTTACCCACGATTCGATCGGCGTCGGCGAGGACGGGCCGACGCATGAGCCGGTGGAAACAGTGGCCGCACTGCGAGCGATTCCCGGCCTCGACGTCATCCGGCCCGGCGACCCCGAGGAGACCGCCGGCGCATTCGCCGCCGCCTTCGAGAAAACCGACGGCCCGACGATGCTCGTGCTCTCGCGCCAGAATCTCCAGACGCTGAACGAAATCCCGGTGGCTACGCGCCGCGAAGGCGTCTTCCTTGGCGGCTATATTGCGAAGAAAGAATCCGCCCCGCTCGCCCTGATCCTGCTGGCGACCGGCAGCGAGCTCCAGCACGCGATCAAGGCTGCCGCGAACCTCGGAGCCGGAACCCGCGTCGTCTCGATGCCGTGCTTCGAACGCTTCGAGCGCCAGAGCGCGGAATACAAAGAATCCGTCCTGCCCGCCGCCTGCCGCAAGCGCGTCTCGATCGAGGCCGGAGTCTCCGACCCCTGGTTCCGCTACGTCGGCCTCGACGGCCGCACCGTCGCCGTGGACCGCTTCGGAATAAGCGCCCCCGGCAACGTCGCGATGGAGGAACTCGGAATCACCGCAGCCCATCTCGTGGAAGTCGCGAAGAGCTTGTAAGCTGGTATTACTCCGCCTTCACGGCGCAGGTGCCGGGGGCGGTGCGGGCGTAGATGCGGCTATCATACATCGGGGAGATCTGCGCGGCGGGCCATTCGAACGCGCCTGCGGAGGTGACGCGGGCGAGGACGGTGTAGGAATGGAGGCCGGCTGCGACGTCGTCGAAGTAGAGGTCGGTGCGGCTGTCGTGCATTTCGGAATGCGAGAGGGCGGCGGTATCGACGCCGGTTTCCGCAGTGATCGAATAGGCCTTTCCGAAGAGGTCGAGGTTCGGGTTCAGGACTTCGACTCCGGCGGGGAGGGCATCTTCGAGAGCGACGAAACTTTGCGGTTTCAGGGATTGGAACCGGTAGGTGATAAGGATTTCGTCGCCGAGTTTGAATGGGGCTTCAGGAGTTCCTTTGCGCGACGGATCGGTGACGTTCTTGACGAGGCGGTCGATGCGCATGCCTTTCTGGACCGGCTGCGTTTCGTTGTCTGAGAGCTGGCGTCTGGCGTTAAGCACGAATGTTCCCTTGGCACCGGAGCCGAGTCCGGTGATCTGGAGGTCGGCGGCCTTTGTTAGCAGTCGGTCCGTCCATTCGGCTGCGGATTTGTTCGGGGCGACGGCATCGGGAGCGGGCTTGACCGACTTCGCGATCGCGACAGCCGGCTGGGCTTTCAGGAGGGCTTTGAACGTGAGGAGCAGCCAGAGATTCTCTTGGGTCGAGAGCGAGGAGGACGACTCCATGAGCTTCTCGATGCGCGAGCGGATGGGCGCGGCGTTGGCTTTGGGGTCCTGCAAGAACCGCGCGAGCAGGTAAATCGCTTCCCGGCGAGGCTGCGAGGAGAACGTCTGCGGATCGAACACGTTCTCGCCGGATTCCCCGAGGGGTTCTTTGACCAGTTCCTTCGCTTTGTCGGGAGAAATATCGAGTGCGGTGTAGGCGATGGACAGAAATGCTTTGCCCTCGTAGGTCAGCTTGTCGCGTTCAAGATACAACTCGTCCGCCGCCGCGCGGAGGTCGGGTTTTTCCTCGATCTCGGTGAGCACGAACATCGCGAAGGCGCGGAGGGTAGGGGAGACTTTGATCGTGCGGTCGATCATCCCGTGCAGGGCGGTCGGGAGTTCGTTGGAGAGGCGCTCCGGAACCTCCATTCCCGCGGAGTTCGCCAGCGCGGTGGCCCAGGCGGTCTGGATGGTGACGAACGGGCTGCCAGTTGTTCCCATCGGCCAATAAGGGAGCTGCCCGTCGGGGAGGAGCGAGGACTCGATGACCTTCAGCGATTCGAGGATCGTGTGGCGGTAGTGGTCGTCACGCTCTTTGTTCGACGGGATCCATTTGAGGAGTTCGGCGAGCGAGGTGAAAGCCAAGATGCGGGACGATTGCTGTTCGAGGCAGCCGTGCGGATAGTCGAGCACGGCTGGCAGGCCCATGAGCTTGGTCAGCCACGGCGAGGTCGAGAGCGTCGTGCTGAATGTGCCGCGCGAGGCGAGCCAGGGTGGCGACATGAAATCGGCCGCCGGGAATTTGTCGCCTGTCCAGCTGCCGGCCTTGGATTCGTTCACGAGGATCGTGCGCGGGAGCACGGGCAGCGTCACTTCCACCGAGTCCGCCGCTTTTTCCGAGCCGGTCGATGCGACATCGAAGCGGACGGTGACGCTGGAAATATCCTGTCCGACTTTTGCGGGGAAGCGGACGACCGCCGGGGCGTCCTTGTCGGCGGAGAGCTCGGCCCGGTCTGGACCGCCGAGCGCGAGTCCGGTCGCCGTGCAGCGGACGACGAGCTTTTCCTTCGCTGCGAATTTCTGCCGGGCGACGGCGCGGAGTTCGATCGCGTCGCCCTCGCGCAGGAAGCGGGGCAACGCGGGCTCGATGAGGAGTTTTTTGGAAACCTCGAACGTGTCCGACGCGGCTCCGAACTGGCTCTTCGGCGTCTGGGCGAAAGCGATGACTCGGAAGCGCGTGAGGTTGTCCGGCGCGGCGGTTTCAAATGTCGCCACGCCCTTGGCATCGGTCTTGAGGTTCGGGCTCCAGAAGAGGATCGGTTTGAAATCTTTCCGGGTGAACTCGACGTTGCCGAACTCGTCGCCGCCGCCGTCGCCGACGGTGTAGCCTTTTTGCGTGAGCTGCTCCGGGTTGAAGCCATCCACCAGTCCGCGCAGGGCGGGGGAGGTGATGACGTTGAAGGAATTGCCGGGGAAAAACGGCCCGGCGATGTCCGGCAACGCCCAGCCGCCGAGCGTAAGGATCGAATCATCCACGGCATAGACGGTGACCTCGGCCCCCTCGACGGGTTGGCCCCCGTTGGTGACGAGCACGGAGCCGACGACTTTTTCCCGCGGTTCGTAGGCCGGCTTATCGACCTGCGGGTGGACGCTCAATTCCTTCGAGGGGTCGGAAATCTTGAACGCGCTGAACCCGAACATCTCGCCCGGGATCTTGTCGCTGCCGCCCGGTCGCAGGAGATAGACGGTGGCATAGGCATTCGGCAGAAAGCCCTCCTTCGTCGGGATGTCGATGTGGGTGGCATTGCCCGGGAGTTCGATCGTGCGCGAGTCGAGTATGCGGTCCGTCTCGACCGTGACCCAGGCGATTCCGCCCGACGGCGCGAGGATGTCGAATCCGGCGTTCTGTCCGAGAATGACAGGATCTTTCGGTCCGGTGACCGAGAGCGACTCCTCGTTGCGGACGGGGAATTCCGATTCGCCCGGTCCGGTCACGATCTGCTCGTCGCTGACCTGGATGCCACCCGCGATCGGGCCCGCCACAAGCACGTAGCGTCCGGGTTCCTTCGCGGGAAAATCCACCGTGCCCGTGGAGGGAACGTCCTTTGCGGCGACACGGATGAAGTCGTTGAAATTCCGGTAGCGGTAAACAAACGGGGCGATCTGTTCTTTTGCGGTCTTGGCTTTGACGAGGAAGAGGACGACCGGAACTTTTGCGGGAACCGGCGCACCGTCAATGCGCGGGAGGGCGCGGAGTTCGAAGCGAACGGAATCTTCCGGACGCCCCCCGTCCGCTTTGATGCCGAGCACAACGTCGTTCATCTTGACGTTGTCGGTCACGCCGCCGGTGATCGTCTGTCCGTCCGGGCCGGTGACATCGACCTGCCAGGTGACCGTGCAATCAGCGCGGTTGCCGGGGTCGGGGAACGGCTGCCGCGTGGTGAGGGTTGCCTGGCCGTTGCCGTTCAGCGATGTCTCGCCCTCGACGACCGTTTCATACACCGGTTCTTTGACGGACTGGGAATACAGGTCCACCGGGGTGAAGCCATTGCTGTCCACGTTCGAGTAGGAATCGCCGGAGTGGTCGCTAAACCATGTGGCTTTCCATTTGACCCGGCTCCCGACATTTGGGGCCCCATGAAAATACCGCGAGGAAACTTTAACCACCGACTCGGCGGGTTTGGCGGGGTCTTCCTTTTCGCAACTGACCGAGAACGGAGGGTTGCGGAATTCCTCGATCCGGAAATTCGCGGGAGTCCCCGCGTCTGCCACGCCGAGTTTTGCGCGGACGCGATAATCGCCGAGGTCGCCACCCTCGGGCACCACCCAGGCGGCGTTCCATCCGCCGGCCGGCGTGACTTTCGCCGTGCCCGAGGCGAGGACGTCATCCTGCCATTCCTTCGTGATTTCCCAAGAAACGACTTGGCCTTCCGGCACGGCGAGCACGCCGTCCTTCTTGGTGCGGATAAATCCTTTGATCTTCAATTCCTGGCCCGGTCGGTAAAGCGGGCGGTCGGTGAGGATGCGGCCGAGGACGGTCGGTTGCGGCGAGATGTAGGTGGAGCCGGACGAGAACTGACCGTCGGGGTTCGCCGGCCAGAGCGTCGGCTTGCCGTTGTTCGTCGCTTGAAAAAACGAGGCGGCGGTCGAGGCGGTGCGCGGGAAGTTGACAAGGCCCGAGGCATCGCTGACCGCTGACGCGACCTCCAGCAACTCAGCCGTCAGGAGCTGGACCCGGACGCCCGGAACCGGCTGGCCGTTGCCCATCTCCGCGACGCGCACGGTGAGGGAATCCGGGCTGAGTTTTTGCGTGAGGGCGAGATCGCCGAACCAGATGAGCGCGCGGTTCGCGACCTTCGTGTTGTCGGCTGCGCCCGCGGAGGCTTCAAAAATATACGGGCCTGCGAGATCGGACTTCCACTCGATCTTGCGGAGTTCCTCCTTGTCGTTTGTCACCGCCGGAAATTCCCCGCTGCCGACGACTTCGAGGGCTTGGTCGTCGACGAGGAGCGGGCTTCCTTTGTCCACCCCTGCCCTTAGTTGCTTGAGGACGGCGGGAAGTTTTTCGTTGGAAATCCGCGCCAGCCGCCAGTGCAGCGGGCCGGTGTTCGACTGGACGAGCGCGAACCTCAGCCCGAGCGCGCCGCGCTGGCGGAATTCTCCCGGCGGAAAAAGGATCGTCGGCGGCTTGTGCGGGAACGTCGCGCCCCAGACCGAATCCGCCGCGAGCGGGAACCCGCGGTCGCCCTTGACGGCTTTTGAAACCGTCACCTTGTAGTGGATGGATGGATCGAAATCCCCGTCCACATCGATCTGCTCGCCGTCTTTCCGCAGCGAGAGATTGGAGACAGGCGGCTCGACTCTCACCGCGTTCGCGGGGAGGGGATCGTCGGAGAGATACGTCGTGAATTTGATTTCGACATGCGGCTTGTCCGTGGCCCAGTTTCTTGCGGCGACGTAATCGATCGTCAGCGGACGCGTCGTGCCGAGCGGGAAGACTTTCGGATACGGGAGCGTGCGGCCGGCGTAAGCGTCGCGGATGTTTTCGACGACCAGATCGTAGGTGGCACCGACGGGAAGCGGATCGCGGGGCGTCGCGCGGATCGTTGTCGGCGTCGGGATCGCCTGGTTTTCCTCCTCGATCCGAACCGTGATTTCCGCCGGAAATTTTTTCCGCGTGGCGCGGTCCTGGAACCACAGGCCTTCGGCGGCATCGTGGAGGCGGACCGGGTAATTGAACTCCAGCGGCACGATCGGTCGCGAGTTGAGCTGGTCGCGTTCGTCATACCAGCTCGAAACTTTGAGCGGATTGCTGGTGAGTTCGATGCCCCATGTCCCGACCGGCAGGGCGGCTCCGCTCAATGCCTTCAGATCCTCGCGAAGCCGCAAGCGGTAAGTTTGGCCCGGAATTCGCGGGCCCGTGACCTGCCAGTCGCCTTCCGCCGGTGACCTCCAAAAGAACGTGGCATCCAGCGGCGGCCAGGCCACGACCGGAGACACGGCGCCCTCGGCGTCGATCTTGTCCGGCGTGACGATGTCGGTCGGAAACGTGATGCTGAAACTCGCGTCCGGCTCGATCTTTCCATCCGCCGGGGAAATGGTGACGCCGCCCGCCTCGGGGTCGTTGGTGAAAAGCCGTGTGTCCTCAGGAATTTCAAAAACCGGAGGTGGTGGCAGCGGGGTGGGGGACACGGACGGGACCGGCCCCTCCGGCTTCGGGGGAGGCGATTGCATCGCCTGCGCGGTGCCGAGGGCGACAAGTCCGGCGATGAGGAACCACTTTTTCATCGGGAGCCTTTCTCCGCCTGCTTCAAGGCGTCCGCCGCTTCATTCGGCTGCCCGAGCCGCGTGTGGCAGGCGGCTTTCAATTTCCAAACTTTGGCGAGCGGCTTCGCCTCGATCGAGCGCTTTGCAAAATCGAGGGCGAGCGGGAATTTCGATTGTTCGAATGCGATCTGCGCGAGCCCGGCATAGACGTCGGAGAGGATCTCCCGCGAGGCATTGAGCGTTTTTAACTTTTCTGCATAAGCCGTCGCCGCCGGGAGATTCCCTTGGCGGAGGCTGATCGCTGCCGCGTAGTGCAGCGCGGAGAGATTCGACGGGGCGGATTGCAAAACCGTCTGGATATCGTCCATCGCGAGCACGTATTGGGCCGAATAGTTCAGCCAGGAGGCGCGGCTGATGAGCGCCTGCGGGTCGTCAGGTTTTTTTGCGAGCGCGGCGTCCGCCTGGAGGATGCCCTGCTTCGCCTTTTCCTCGTCCAGCGGCGCGTTGGTGTCCACATGGCGTTCCTGCATGGCCTTTGCGGCGGTGAGCGTGCCGTTGGCGACCAGCCCGCGGGTCGCGAGAATTTTTCCGTAGGCGGAATCCGGCCACTCGCGCAGCCCCTCGATCGCCTCGGCGAGCCCCCGGTTGGGAACGCCCCCGTAGAACCAGCAATAGCTTTTGTTGAGGTGGCCGTGCGGGCTCGCGGCGGCTTTGTCGAGAGCAGCAATCGCGGCGAGCGCGTTTTCGAGCCGCTCAAACGCCGCCCGCGAACTCTGCACGCGGGCCTCGTCCGGGCCGTCTGCCGCCGCTTTGCGGAAATCCGCAAGAGCCCCGGCGGGATCATCTGCGGCCAGCTTTGCGTCGGCGCGATCGAGGAGGAGATCGACGTCGCTTTCCTCGCTGATCAGCGTGTCGAGCACGGCGATCTGTTCCTGGCGCTCTCCGGCCTTGGCAAGATACTCCGCGAGCAACAGCCGTGTCTCCCGGTCCTTCGCTGCCGCCGCCGCGCGGGAGCGCAAAATGTTCAAGGCGTCCTGGATCTTGTCGTCCCGCCGGAGCGCGACTTCTGCATTCGTGCGCGCCACGAGCCCCGGATCCGGAGACGCGGTCTGCTTGAGCGTCTGCAGGGCCATGTCGAAATCCGGAGCTTCGAGCCACAAGCCGACGAGTTCCTTCACGGCCGCCGGATCGTTCGGGTGAACATCCAGCCAGCGCCGGAGCAATTCGATCTCGGCATGCGTGTCCTCCGCCTCGCGCGCCAGATCGAGCTTCTGCTCCAGCTCCGAGGCTGCCACCGCAAACCCGATGGTCGAGACGATCAGAAAAATCATCAGCGGGATCCGCATGCAGGAATTCTTGGTCCCGGTCACTTCAATACACAAGAGGATTTGTGCAGAAAAATCTCGACGCCAAGCATCCGACAAGCCGCTGCCCCGCATGGACTCGAACCATGAATAATGCCTCCAAAGGGCACTGTGTTACCATTACACCACAGGGCAATGTGACCCGCCCATTTGGCGGCTGAAAAATCTGTTGGAATATTTTCGCGTCCGCAAGGCAGGGAAACAATCTGACACATGGGCTCTGGCAGGAGCAAGGGGAAATGCGCCCGAAAAATTCCTGTTGTCTGCCCGTCACATGCGGCACAATGATCCTCCGTGAGCAAAAAACTGCGCAACCGCCTTCTTGCCTTGGGCTGCCTCCTGGTCTTCCTGGCGGGTGGCGTTCTTTTCTACGCGAACTGGGTTGTCCAAAAGCCCTTCGCCATCATCCTTTTTCTCTCCGACGACCTGAGCCCGTCGGCTCTGACTGCCGCCAGGATCTACGCGGGAGGTGCGGATTACCGTTTTGAGATCGAGAAGTTCCCGCATCTCGCGCTGCTCACCACGCAGGCAAACGATTTTGCGGTGGCCGACTCCGCCTCTGCCGCCGGGGCCATCGCAACGGGCCAGAAACCGAATAACCGGACACTGCGCCTCGAGGCGAGCAGGACCCCGCTGCCCACCCTTCTGGAACTGGCACGCAAGAGCGGGCGCGCGACCGGCATCGTTTCCAATACCTCGCTCACCGACGCGACCGCAGCCGCTTTCTATGCCAAAACTTCCGACCCCCTCGACTTTCAGGCGATCGGGCTGCAGTTGGCGGAAGCCTCCGATGTCAACGTCCTCCTTGGCGGCGGCGCTGCGGATTTTCTCCCCGACAGCAAGGACGGGCGGCGCAAGGATGGCCGGGACTTGATTCTGGAAATGAGAAACAAGGGCTACGATATCGTCCGCAACCAGCAGGAAATGGAAAGCACGCCGCTCTGGCGGACCCCGAAGGTGCTCGGGCTCTTTAGCGCGGGGCAGCTCGCTTACGCGGATGAGGTCCAGGTCTCCGCCTCGCAGCCGTCGTTATCGGAGATGGTTCTCCAGGCCATCCTTCTTCTCCAATACAATCCGAAGGGGTATCTGCTCGTCGTGGATGCTGGGCTTGCCGGAAAGGCTTCCTCCCAGAACAACGGAGAAAGGGCATTGAAGGAAATCGTCGCGCTCGATCAGGCGGTGGCCGTCGCCAGAAAATACGCGGGGGAAAAAGCCCTCATCGTTGTCGCCGGCACACAGAGTTCCGGAGGGCTCCGGCTCAACGGCTATTCCTTCCGCAACGACAAGGGGGCAGCTATCCTTGGCATCAATGCCCAAGGAGTCCCCTCGCTCACCTGGTCCACCGGCCCCGGCTCCGGGCAAACCACGACACCGGGCGGTATCACCCACACGGAACCGTCCGCATTCACGACCGCCTCGGCCGTGGGAACCGCAGAGGACGCCGTGGCTGTCAGCGCCGGCCCCGGCTCCGAGGAACTCTCCGGCTTCCGCGACAACACCGACGTTTTTCATCTCATCCACAAAGGTCTTTGATTTATTTTCCGGGACCCAGCCGCCCGCCCCGATATCCGCCGCGCGGATTTTCTTGCCGGAAATGCTTGCCCGAAGGGCGGTGCCCGGTATTCTCTTCCCTCCGCGGCTGGGTAGCTCAGTTGGCAGAGCAGAGGACTGAAAATCCTCGTGTCGGGGGTTCGATTCCCTCCCCAGCCATTCCCCTTGTAAATCAGAAAGTTACAACTTTCAAAGCGGAAAAGTTACAACAAAGTTACAACATTTTTTCCGAAGGGGAAATTTGAAAGGAAAAGGAAAAGGTATAAAAACCCGTTCTTGATTTGCTGACAGAATGCCTCTCTTTCCTTGCCAGTTTGTCAGGAATATCTGTCAGAAAAATTCCGGCGGGTTGCCAGAAATCCTTGTGTTGAGACGCGACACCTTCGACCGG
>Ga0209697_10002180_pt1 | contig 28644 bp, 25 predicted proteins | sample AliMusrvi5mmetaG_FD_184115 | JGI IMG/M metagenome (GOLD analysis project Ga0209697, IMG submission 184115) | Freshwater lake bacterial and archeal communities from Alinen Mustajarvi, Finland, to study Microbial Dark Matter (Phase II) - Alinen... | ecosystem: Environmental > Aquatic > Freshwater... | reverse complement strand
TCAGCAAATCTCATCTCACCTGACCCACCCGTATCGCTCTTTCCTCTCCCTCAAGACACTCCCTGCTGCGCACTCACTGGCTCAGTTTTCATTAGCAAAAGTGGCTCAATTCCTGTTAGCGCCGAAGACAACACCGGGGAATTTGAAAGGATTAATGGCCTGACCCTGGAAAATTGGACTCTATAAAGACTCGTTGGCAATAACTTCGACTGCAGCTTGCCTCAAAAAATTGCCATAAACTAAAACTCCAATGATGTTGCGCTCCCTTGACAAAGGGATACAAACAATACATATTTGAGCATATCTTTTATGCATGCAAGGAGAACACACATGAGAACCACATTAAATATTGAAGACAATCTGCTTGATACAGCGGCAAAATTGACCGGGATTACCGAGAAAACCTCCCTGGTAAGACTCGGACTTCAGGCGCTTATTGCCAAGGAGAGCGCAAAACGGCTTGCCAGATTGGCAGGAACTGAAAAAGATCTGCAGACAATCCCTCGCCGAAGAACAGAGGACATGTAACATGATCCTGGTCGACACCTCGGTTTGGATAGAGCATTTACGATACGGGACTGCTGGGCTTGAAACAGTATTGGATGGGGGTAACGTTGTCTGTCATCCGTTTATCATTGGCGAACTTGCTTGCGGCAACCTCAAAAGCAGGGTGGAAATACTCACCCTGCTCAAAAACCTTCCCGTGGCAGCCGTTGCAAATGACGATGAAGTGCTGAAGTTCATAGAAGTCCACCAACTCATGGGCGAAGGGCTGGGGTATATTGACATCCATCTGCTCATGTCCACCTTGCTAACCGGAATCCCTCTATGGACTTTTGATAAAAGGCTGCATAAACTTGCAACATCGCTGCTGCCGCCACCCCATTAACTCCCTTGTCTTCCAAGGTTATGGAGAATCCGCTCTCTTTTTAATCATAAAAAGGTCCCGACGACGTTGTTGAATCAATCAATGATGGTAGCGATGCTATGTGACATTGGGCAGGCGATTTATTCCCCTTATCATGAGAGAACCTTTTGACTACACAAAGTGGCAAAGATACCTGGTCCACCCAAGTGAATATTGGGGTTTTGTCCCCTATTTTTCGTCCCCCATTATTTCACGCCGTTCTTTCATAGTATGCTGTTGACATGCCGATACACCAAGACTAAAATTGAAGCATAGAGTCACATTTGTGGCAAATTGCATCAACAGGAGAGTGCACAATATGGCAACAGTATCTTTCAGAATTGACTCAAAACTAGCTGAACAAGCAGAGCGTGAAGCTCGAATAGAACACAGATCGAAGGCTAAACAGCTTGAATATTGGGCAAAATTAGGCAGGGCAATATCGTCAAAGCTACATCTTGCCGATGCTATCGCCGTCACTCAGGGGTTAAAGGAAATCAGGCTTGAATATCCACAACCTCTGCAATCGATTACCATAGATACGTATGATATTTTCAACGATCTTGAGAGTGATCGAAAGAAGGGAACTCTTTCGCAAAAGGTGACTACCGCCAGGATTTACTATGAGGCAAGTCTTACTGAGGATGGTTGTCTTGACAAAGTCGATTCAGCAACAGGCAGAAGAGAGACCGGTCAATTCGAAGATGGTGAATTCAGGCATCTTTGATGAATAATTCGAAACAACTTTGGATACTGGCCGGGGGGAATGGAGCGGGAAAGTCTACCTTCTATAACCAGTACTTGGCCAAGCACGGAATACAATTTGTGAATGCAGATTTGATAGCAAGGGAAATCGATTCTGAAAATGCAGCAGATTTAAGCTATCAAGCTGCTACAGTAGCCGCGAGAATTCGAGAAGACCTGATTGCAAAGGGAGTATCCTTTTGTTTTGAGACTGTTTTTTCACATGAATCGAAAATAGATTTTATTGCCCAGGCAAAAGCTCTCGGTTATAGGATCATACTGATCTATATTCATTTACTTACCTCGGCATTAAATGAAGCCCGAGTTGAACAGCGTGTGTCAGAGGGAGGGCATAGCGTACCTATAAAAAAAATACATGCCCGGATTCCTCGTTTAATGAAAAACATCAAGACCGCCCTGACTTTGGTGGATGAAGCCAGGTTGTTGGACAATTCTCTGAGAGATGATCCGTTCCGGCAAATAGTCGCGCTCAAATCAGGGAATTATACGGAACTGGTATCTCCTTTGCCGGCCTGGGTGAAGGAGATTTTACCGAATCTTTGACGACAGTACAAATGGTGGTCTGTCCCCTATTTTCCCTATTAATTGATGGACTTGAAAGTGGAACAGCACGGCCACTTGGCATGACCGCCTTAAAAAAAAGAGCGCAAGGGTTGCTCAAACAGGGAAAAGCTCTCTAGATGGCCGCAATTGTCATCACGCCGGTGGCTGAGAAGGATCTCGTCAATATCTGGCACTCTATCGCACGGGATAATTCAGAAGCCGCCGACCGCGTTTATCAGTCCGCTGAAAGCAAATGATTCACTCCGACCACTACAGGCTTCAACGTCTTGCCTTACTACCGACGGCTGATGCCCTGCCGATCAATGAGCTTCGCTCTACCCTACAAAGGCTATCGGAAGTTGAGCAGCGGCAACTCCTGGCCTTGATACTCACCCAAGGGTTGCAATTCTTCTGGTTGGAGGCCCTGCGCACGCTGCCCGACCTATCATTTACCGAGGCATGGCGGGAACAACTCAAAGCGCAGTGTTTCAGCGACACCGCCCGTTACCTGGCCCAGAAAAAAGCTCTCATCGAACTCGACAGGCTGTTTGAAAAAGAACAGATTCCCTATGCGGTTTTCAAAGGGGCACATATCAGAGAGATTGTGTATGCCAATCCGGCCTACCGTCCCTCGGTGGATATCGACCTTCTGGTGTCTCCCAGCGAGAAGTTCAGGTCGGTGCAAGCCCTTTGTGCAAACGGTTACACGCTATTTCCCGATCCGGCCAACATCAGCCACGAAGTGAGCCTGGCGAAGGACAATGTTCATCTCGATCTGCACTGGTACATCATGCGGCCCGGCAGAACCCGCATTGAACTGACTGATCTTTTTCTGCAATCGCGGCAACGATGCAGTTATTTCTGGGCACTCGATAATGACATGACACTCCTTGTCATGCTCGCTCATCCGGTCTTCACCAAATATTCAACGGCACCGCAGTCATTGATTGTGAGGCTTACGGATCTCCGGAAATGGAATTCAAGACAGACAATTGATTGGCAAAGGCTTCTGCATCTTCTTGAAGATACTGGTCTGAAGACGGCAGCCTGGATTACCGCGACCATCTTTTCCAACCTCACAGGGTGCCATCTGCCTGCATCTATTTACGAAGCAATCCGCCCGAAACATCCTAAACAATTTCTGCTGCAACAATGGCTGACCCTGAATCTATCATCCAAATCCGCTAATTATCCCATCTTTCCAAAGTATATTTTCACCCTTTTGGCGCATGACAGATTGAGCGATTTTGCAAGACTTGCCAGGTTATATCTAAAGCAGAAAAAAAGCGCCGAAGCCGCCCTCATGGAACTTCAGAAGGCCTCCTGCAACGAGCAGTATTAATCGTGAACCGAGACAGAAACGCTGCTATCCAAGCAAGAAACCAACCAATCAACTATCCTCTCAGCTGCTCTGCCATCCCATTTTTCAGGAATCGTAGCAGGAATTTTATTGCCAACCAGGATGTTTCTTGCCGCTGATACAATCTTTTCCCCATCATTTCCGACAACTACATTCGTGCCAACTTCACAGGTTATGGGACGTTCGGTATTATTACGCATGGTTATGCATGGCACTCCCAGCACAGTCGTCTCCTCTTGCAAACCGCCACTGTCGGTCAGGACCAATTTCGCATGCATATTCAGATGAAGGAACTCAAGATAACCAAGCGGTTCGGTAATCCAAACACCTTCCACCTTTTCCCCCACATTAAAATAATGTTCTAGACCAAACTGTTCAGCCATTTTTCTAGTTCTTGGATGAATAGGAAAGATGACAGGTAATTCCATGCTAATAACCTGCAAGGCCTTTAATATGCCTTCAAAAATATCTCTATCATCAACATTTGAGGGGCGATGCAAGGTCAATGTGGCATATTCTCTTTTTTCAAGACCGAGTTTCTTTATTACATCAAGTTGTTCAGCTATCTTACGATGCTTTACAAGAGTATCGATCATCACATTGCCAACAAAAATGATTCTATCTTCAGCAACCCCTTCCGCCAGTAAATTTTCTTTGGCGAAATGATCGGTAATAAACAGATAATCACATAAGACATCGGTACACAACCTGTTGATTTCCTCCGGCATACCCATATCCCGAGACCTCAATCCCGCCTCCACATGCGCGACCTTAATCCCCAGTTTTTTTGCAGTAATGGTGCAGGCCATTGTTGAATTTACATCGCCAACGACAATGACAAGATCTGGCTTCTCTACAATGCAGACCTTCTCAAAGGCTATCATAATCCTGGCCGTCTGCTCTGCATGACTGCCGGACCCAACTTCCAGATCAATGTCCGGTTTTGGCATACCGAGATCATCAAAAATGGCTTTGCTCATCTTTTGGTCATAGTGCTGCCCAGTATGCACCAACACATGCTGGATTGCATCAGGGTATCGGTTCATAGCTTCAATTATTGGAGCCATTTTCATGAAATTTGGTCGAGCGCCAACGATATTGAGGATTTTCATAGTTATCTTCCTACCATTTCAAGTTCTTCCAACATTTTTCCGGCTAATTCAGATCGATCATAACGATGGGCTGCCTGTAAAGAATTATTTCGCAGCTCCATATACAACTCTCTCTCACTCCGTAATTTGAGCAATTTCTTTACTAAATCTCCGCTGTTTTCCGGTTCAAAGATAAGGCCAACCCCTTCTTTTTCGACGATTCCGGCAGATTCGCCCGCAACCCCGTGCAGCACCGGGATACCCATCCCCATACACTCAAACAGCTTTGAGGGAATAACCGTCTTAAACAGAGGCGTCTTTTTGAGATGGATTATTGCAACATCAAGCAAGGACCAATACCTGACGACCTCCTCTTTAGGCACCGAATCAATGAAAATGACATTTCCAAGCTTCATCTCCCGTGCCTTGACCATCAATTCATTTTTTTTCGCCCCATGGCCCAGAAAAAGAAACCTGATATTTGAACCTTCCTCAGTTTTCTGCACTTCTGCCGCTGCCGCCAAGAGTGTTTCAAGGGCATGGGCCATGCCGTGCGTTCCGATATACCCCGCTACAAATGTATTAACCAGATTATATTTCGCCAGCAGTTCCCTGTCTTTTGGCCGGGGTGTAAATCTTGTAATATCAACACCATTGGTAATGACCTTAATCTTGTCACCAGGAATTCCACGCTCAACCAGCGTTTGCTTAAAAGAATTCGTTACCGAAACAATCCTTGCCGCCCTATGATAGAGAAATATCTCAATCTTTTCAAAAAAATGCAGAACAAACGAATCTCCGATAGCGCCGACCGCCTTGACCGATTCAGGCCAGATATCACGCAATTCAAAGATAAATGGAATCCGTTTTAACCGGCTCACCATATAAGCAGCGCAGGCAGTAAAAAATTGCGGTGATGTGCCTATTACCAGCGCAGGCTTTTTGACAAAAAGAGCGGCAAAGGTGGCCGATAGCATAAAACTCATATAGTCAAGTATTCGCCGCACAAACCCTTCATTGGCGGTAATATACGTCCAAACCCGGATCACCTTAATGCCATTCAGTGTCTCAACCTGCCAGAGTTTGTTTTTGTAACCATCATACACCTTGCCTTTCGGGAAATTGGGTGCACAGGTAATAACAGTGACATTATGGCCACGCATCACCCATTCCCGGCAATGCTCAAAGGTGCGACTGGCTGGCGCATTGACCTCGGGGGGAAAATTATCGGTCAGAAAAAGAATATGCATTACACATCACCACGAAAAAATCGTCTCACACTGATCGCTGGTCATAGAAATCTGCAGACACCCGTTGGTAACACTGATCCCAAATTGCGGATGATAAGTGGATTCAAGAAGACTTGCCTCCCCTCCTGAAAACTGCAGTGCAACAACCTGCCCACCGGGCAAAATTGCCCTCCCCCGTCCTTGTGCATCCATCAGAAGTTCTACCTCAGGATGAAAATGAAACCGGGCAACCGCATTACGGTCTCCACCAGTAACCGTATCTTTCACACTCAACCTTTTACTACCCAATTCCCAGGTACGACGGTGAATCACATCGCTGCCCAAACGGCTGAATCCATCATGACTGCAAGACACTGTCATCGGCGATTCATGCTCACATATTTCCAAATCAAATGGTCTGGCTCTTCTGGCAACACGAAATCCGCCCCATACCTCAGAGGAATCCATCTGATTGATGCTAACACTATTATGCGCCAAGGTCCCTCGTTGACGCAACCGCTCTTCACTCAGACCGTAACAAGAAGTGCCACTATCAACAACAAAGCGCTGGCCAAATAATGACATTTCGAAAGAAAGGGTATCCGCATGGGCATGTCCAGGCAAATAGTCAGGGCCAATCTCGCCAACATCTATGATCACATACGCATCTTGATCCTGCCAGCGCACATAGCCGCTTTCCGTCAGGTGGATCAAATCCACAGTCCTACCACGACGACTGCCCTCGATTCCCAGGCGGGCTGCATAGTCTCGCAAAGACTCAGGTTCGGCAGCAATACCAAATGCCGCATCATTGAATAAGGAAATATCACCATCCGGATGACACATTACATTTAGCCAATTGAGCATCTGCTCTGCGCGGCCAGTCCAACCGTCGGGGGCAGATCTACCATAAACAGTCATAATGTTCATGAGATCCAGAAGATCTTCCAGGATAATTGCATGATACATCGGGCTACGTTCGAAATGCCCACCATCCTTCAGAATTTGTTCCGCCACCTGCTTTTCAAGAATCCGCAATCCTATCTCAAACCAACTCTCCGCTTCAGGACCAGAAAAAATAAGTCCGGCAAACACCATAGCCTTGCCATTGGCCAAAAGATGGTTTCCCAAAAGATGGTACTCCAATCGCTTGCGCAAAAGCCGAGCTTGTATCGCCATACTCTGAATCAACAGCTCCGGACAATCATTACCGGCCAAGGCCCACTTTACCAGATTTACGATCCTGAGAGATGTCGGATACGGCTCCCAACCATTACCAAGCCCTGGTGGATTTTCAGCTATCCATTTTTGCAATAATTCAGTGTGCAGCGCTTGTCGGCCGCCAGCCTCTCTGCACTGCAGATCATCAAAATAATGCAGGTTATAGAGCCACAGTTTTTCTACGCCGGCATTATTCCAATCAGCTGGGAAGCTGCAATCACGGGTGACATTCAGAAAAGAAAATTCCCAGGGACGATACAGATGAGTTTGTTTAGAAACAGGAAAAACCCAGTCTCCTGAAACAATGCGCCGCTCAGGATGGGAGGATAAATCAACTGCGGGATGATACACCAAAAACCAGATTCGATAAAGAATCTGGCTGATCTTCAAACACTTAACAGTGTGATACAGGCGGATGATCTTGTGTAATTTCTCCATGAGCCATCAGACCCAGGTCATTTCTCTGAAGCGGCAACGGTCTGCTCAAACAAGGCATAGGCCTTTTTATAGTGAGCAAATCGCTGTTTCCACCGAATATCCAGTTTTTCATCGTCCATCTGTTATGCTCCTGCAAGCTCAATAGTAACCCGGCTTACCTCAAATATCTCATCAAGGGGTATCGGAGATCGTCCTCCCGTCTCACAGGCCTGAACAAAGGCCGCAGCACAGTTTTTCTGGCCTTTGTCCTGCCGCCAGAGGCGCATCTTGTTAAACCCTGGCCATCCATATCCTTTCAATGTCCGGAAATTATCTAGCAGAAGTATACGCCCCGACGCAAAAACCTCAAGGCGTTCTTTGGCAAACTGTTTGCTTCCATTGGCATAATAATGCACAGTACCTATTGATCCGTCAGCAAAACCAAGCTGGATGCTGACTGTATCTTTCATGCCTGTATCTATTTTGCTGATTGACTGGCCCGTAATCCTCTGCCCCGCAAGAAAGCGCAGCAGATCGATAAAATGGCATGCCTCACCGATAATCCGTCCGCCGCCAACCGCTGGATCCTGGGTCCAATGCTCTGCCGGGATGGCCCCGGCGTTCACCGTCATGATGAAGGATTTTGATTCGTGCACAGCGTCCAGCAGGGATTTCGTTTTTTGGATATGCGGAGCAAACCTTCGGTTAAACCCTACCATCAAAAACAGTTGTTTATCGTATTTTTTACAACTTTCCAGATAGACGTTCTGGATCAACTCAAGCTCATCAATCGACATGCAAAGCGGCTTTTCCACAAACACATGCTTGCCTGTCCGTAGCGCCTCGCAAACCAAAGATGCATGACTATTATGCCTGGTAGTAATGACCACAGCATTGATCCCCGGATCGGCAAGCAAGCCGGCAGTATCGGTTGTAGCCGCCGCAAATCCAAACTTCTTCCCTGCATAGGCACTGCTCACTCCGCCACTTGATGCAACGGTCTGCAAAACAGCCCCGGCATCTCTGAAAGCCGGTATAAGCATCCTCGTGGCATAATTTCCCGCGCCGATAAAACCGACAACTGTTTTTCCTGGCTGCAGCGCCCCCCGCTCGCCTCCCGGCAATACGATCGTCCGTTGCGTTTCCAGAGGTTCACTGGAATTATCCTGAGGATACTGCAGGACTATCCCCATGGCTGATCCCTGGGCAAGCACATCATACGCCGCACCAGCCTGATCCAAAGGAAACCGATGGGTAATAAGAGGGTCAACATTCAACCTCCCATCAGCCATCATGTCCAAAACAGCCTCAAAATTACGTTGTTCCGTCCAGCGAACATAACCAACCGGATAATCCTGCCCTTTCTCTTCATAGAGCGGATCATAGCGTCCTGGGCCATACGAGCAGGAGACCTGAAAGGTGAGTTCTTTTTTAAAAAAATCTGCCCTCGATAGATCTAAACCAACTACACCAACAAGGACAATACGCCCACGTTTACGGCACATTTCCGCCGCCTGATGCATAATCTCATTGCTCTTGGATGAGGCGCACACCAGCACTCCGTCAACGCCCCGGCCTCGAGAGAATATATTTGCAGATTCTATTGGATCTTCACTTTTGGAAAGATCGACTACTTCTGCGCCGAATTTCTTGGCTAAAACACACTTTGTCGAATCGAAATCTATTCCCAATACTCTGCAACCGTGAGCTTTCAATAATTGAACAGTCATCAGGCCGACCAGTCCAAGACCTGTAACAACAAAACATTCGCCAAGAGTCGGCTGGGCGAGTCGAACGCCCTGGAGTCCGATAGCCCCAATCACCGTAAAAGCAGCCACTTCATCACCGACATTTCCAGGTATCTTTGCACAGAGATTGAAGGGCACATTTATAAGTTCCGCATGATTACCATTCGATGCAACCCGATCCCCTGACTGGAAACCACTCCCTTCACCGGTATCAAGGACTCTTCCAACATTACAATACCCCATGGCTAACGGCTGATCGAGTTTTGCTCGAACAGCATCTATGGTGGGCAGTAGTCCGTCTGTCTTAATCTTGTCCAGTACCATTCGGACCTTATCCGGTTGCTGCTTGGCCTTTGCTAGAAATCCGGCCTTACCAAAATCGACAAGCATCCGTTCTGTGCCAACGGAGATAAGGCTGGTTGTGGTTTGGATAAGATTATGACCAACCCGATGACGGGGTGAAGGGATGTCGGCAAGTTCTGTTTCGCCGGTTTTCAGATTTTGCAGTATTTGCTTCATTTAGAAAGATCGTTCCATTCCGATTTTTGATTTTAATAGCTGTTCAACTTTCTGGAGGAAGAATCCAGCATTCCATAATTTTAAGCCATGCTGTTCCTGTGGTCTTAAAAATCGTTCAATATCGGCTACAGCTTCCCGCCAGTCAACCTGAACTATCTTCTCAGTAAGTGTTTTCTTCAACCATTCTCCGTCAATCAACGTCTCCTGCCCTGTCCATGGCCCCCACTGAAACAAGGCTGACTGCAAATGCGAAAGGTTCGGCTCGACACCTTGCTTCACATACCAGGTAAAATCATACCAATCCCTCCCTTTCACATACGGCCGACAGAGCAAGGCATGGATTTTCAGGGCGAAATTGCTGCTCAGATCCTGATGACACACCTCAAAATCAAGCGGAAAATCAAGATATCTATAGGCAAAACCGGAATTATCCGGCGGATCGACATCAATCTCCAGTTTTATTGTTTGTTTCCTGGCGGGATTTCCGCGAAAGAAGGAAAGGTTCAATTGATTACAGATAGAGTTGTCTTTGATTTGGGCCTTTTTTATCCTCTGATTCATTCTGCCTTTATCCAAAACCTCTGACTTGAGACCGAACTCCTCAAAGCATGCAACCATCCTTTCAAGATAAACCGGCCAAGAGAACTCAAGATCCGGTTTTTTCAATATAAAATCCAGATCCTCCGAAAATCTGGTCATGCCATACAAAATACGCAGACTGGTACCACCCTGGAATGCGGCAAGATCAAAAAAACCGGCACGCCATAATCCATACAAGGCAATGTCCTGAAGGATCTCCTTAATGGCATACTCTTCTTCAAGTTGGTTCACAGCATGGTATGAAGCCAACCTTTCTTGAATCAGTTCAATCAAGGCTCAACTCCCGCCTGAATGAGGAGAGAAACGACCTCATCCTTTCATGTTTGTATACCAGTTCAAGTAGAGCAATATCCTCTTTTGTGATAGTTCCGAGTAAATCGAAATCGATTCGCAAGCCTTCCAAGAGCCACCCCATCCCTTTCCATATAACCTTTTTCAGACAGACCAAATCCATTAATGCCCTGCATGGATCTGCTACCAGCGCCATCTGCCCATCGACGTTAACCCTGTTTACCAGCTCCAGAAAATAGCCCGGTTGAAGAGCAAGCGAATGGAAACTGTACTCCCCCAACCTTTCATTTTCATATCGGCGCGATTTCCGCCCCGGCACCACGCTTGCAGTAGTATAGACTCTTTCAGGGATCCAGCCGTGATAGGCCATTGCCGTTTCAAAAGAAATATAGCTCCCAGGAACAAGGGCCTGGGCCACGGCGAATGAATGGCAAGGGTGACTGCGGTACCGGTCGGCCAAGACGTAGAGACCACGTTGTAGCCGCACCAATTCAACACTCTTTATTGCCCGGTTAACCAGGCCGTAACGCCGCTCAGGGCTTCCTTCTATCAGTCGCTCCAAATTGGAAGCCCTGATAAATCGATCGGCGAGCCCATGTTCAAGAATCATTTCCGTCACAGATTTCATAGCTAAAAAATACCCTATACTTCCGTTTTTTGCAAGTATAGGGTATTTTATCTGCCAATTTATCACGATTCTGCTAACTTTAAAATTCGAGCTTGGCCTGTAAGGCCTCCAAAGTCGGCAGCGACCCATCCGTCCTGATCTTATCCGGCACCATCCGGACCTTGTCGGGATGCTGCCTGGCCTTTGCTAGAAATCCGGCCTTGCCGAAATCCACAAGCATCCATTCCGTACCTATGGAGATAAGACTGGCTGTGGTTTGGATAAGATTATGGCCAATCCGATGGCGGGGCTAAGGGATGTCAACAAGCTCTGTCTGGCCTGTTTTCAGGTTTTGAAGGATTTGTTTCATTTTCAATTTCTTTAATTTTTGTAGTCAACTTGGAATCAAGTATTTTCAGTTTACCACGCATTGTTAAAGGAATATCGTCAACCACTTTGACATTGAACTGTACTTCATTACCGACTTTGGCATCATAAGCCATCTCAATCGCCGTGCGATCCTGGTCAGTAAACCCTGGTGCAACCATCACCTTGAGAACACAAATTCCAGGTTTGTCCTGGTAATATTGATACCGGACCACTCGTTCGAACAAAGGGCCATGCATGTTCAAGGCTGCCATCGAAATCCGTGTTCCACTTTCCCCGATGACCATGTCTTGCTTCCTATGACCCTCCACATCGGTGAATCGATCCCAGCAACGGCCACATTCACATTGAGATTCCAATCGTGTTGCGTGGTCCCCAGTGCGATAACGAATCAGCGGCATACAACGATTCAACAACCCCGTGCCGACAATCTCGCCCCGCTCCCCTTCCCTGTCACATGTGTTGTCATTGTCATCAATAATTTCCAGGATGCCATAATCTGGAAAGTGATGGTAAGTGCTGTTCTTTTCACATTCTCCAGCCAGCACAAGCCGCTCACTGTGCCCATACCAGGAATAGGCACGAGTTCGGAATGCCCGCTCTATACGCTCTCGCTGAACCTCCGTGACCCCCTCGGACCCTAGCAACACAGCCTTGATCCGAGGCATCTTATCCGTCAATCTATGGCGCAAGACATACTCTGCGAGTACATCGAGAGCCGATGGATAACCATGAAAATAGGAAGGCGCGAAGTGAATAATCTGATCGATATAGGCCTCAAGATTAGCTTCACTCATATGAAATGGTGAAAACTGGAGTTCATTATAAACCGGGTTATGCTGCCAGAAAACACCTGGCTTCAGGTTGGGAAAAGAAACACCCCGAAAGGTGGCCTTACGATGACGGGTCGTATAACCGACCCGCAGCCATTGGCGATGCATGAATCCCATCTCAACAGACTGGGCGTTGTCATCAAGAAATATCTTGAGCTGGTTCCCACTTGTTCCACCCGTGGTTGTCTCATAATGTGGAATCTTCTTAAAATCATATGGCAGATAATCCAGCTGGTTTGCTTGCACTGTGTCCTTGTCCAACAACGGAAATGCTTTAAGCGCTTCAAACGACGTGAGTCGTTCAACTACAGGCCGCAGGCTTCGATACGCCGGAACCTGGTCCACGGCGAATTGCAAAACCTTCCCCAATTCCTGTTCTTGGTATTGCTGCACCTGTTCTCGACTTGCCCTATCAAACCAATATCCACGGCTATATGTGGCACGGTATGATTTCCCGGCTAACCAGGAAAATGGCACAACACAAACACTCCGTTTTATTGGAACCGGCAGGGATTCATACAGTGTTCTTTTGAGGTTAAATGCCATATATCGTTTTCTCATCCAAGATGTCCGGCCATCCGAAGTGGGGTCTGAAACTTCTTTTCATTGCGGGTGCTAGGTTAGCCAAAATGATTTCTCGTTCCAACCGCTTATCGAAAACCATGAGGTTTTCTATTTTATTTGTGGAGATAGGAAACCGGTGAAATTCAAATGCATGCTTAATTATTGGGATTTTATAAGGATCAAAACCCATCAACTTCGCCACAACCGCATCTACTTCGGCCGCATTCGTCCCTGAAACGAGAATGTTTGATTGAACAGCATCGGGACATAAAGGGCCATTCCCTTCACCGCCAACAATGCCATCCACAATCGCCAGATAAGCCTTGGGCTGGAAGTGTTCTCTCCATGTTCCATCTGAATTTGCATAAAGCAACGCCCTGTTCAAATCCAGAGCCATACGCCAGCAGGTGTCATTCCCAGACCAGTTTCCATTCCGAATCACGGCTTCGCTGTTGCCAAACACCTGCTTGCCAGTATTACGTACCTTGCGGTACGCCCACGTTCCCAAAATGGGCACATTCAGAGCAACCATTGTCCCAAACTTCTTTGCTCCTGATTCCAAACGATTTTTCAGAGACAATTGAGGAAACTCGTCGCCAAGATTGCTAGGCCCACCTTCGGTATGGTGGGGAAGCCAATTTTTATTGCCGTTGATTCCCACCAGATTTTTAAGGCAACACGTAATTCCCGTCTTTTTATGGGTTTTCATTTTAGGCAAATTTATGAAAAGATCGCAGGCGATAGGTGTTCCAGCTATTAAGTATTCCTGTTTTTCCCCGCAATGATGCTTATTAACTTCCGCTCGATCATAATCCGCTCCATAAAATCGTCCCTCGCCTGGGTGCCGGTAAAACAAGCTGTTTCCTCCCAGATCCACCATCACATATCCACGCGGATCATCTGGGTTTGGATGTCTCTCGACGACCACCTCTTCCTTCGTAATCCAAGTCTCCCTTCGCAAATCCAATAATTCAAGTTGGAGCTCGGGCCAAAGCAACCGTATTTTTTCAAGGTTGCTTTTCAGTTCACCTCTAGCAACGATAGCCTCAAAACTTGCATAGGTGTGAGGCGCATCGCAAATGCTTATTGTTCCCCTGCCTCTCATCTTTTTTGCAAGAGTTTCCACTACTGCAATAACAATAGATGGATGCGTAATAAGTGGTTCCCAGATATCTGGCTTGTGTTCATGTGCTTCCTGAACCCAATTCGGCTTGACCACTACATGACGAGCCGGATTGTCGTTCTTTAAAAATGAAGCAATCTTTGAGTCCACACTAAGCGCTGACTCGACAAAAGAATAAATCTCATTTGACTTGTTATAGTCAGTGGCAGACATAACGTGTATTTCGCACAAAATAAGGCACCTATTTACTAACAATTCGGCAATCCAAAAACCGTATCTAAGCCGCTTACTCCACACACAAAAGAGCTATATCACCTACAAAAAAACATTAGTGGTTCCTTGGAGTATTGCTGAAGGGTGGCTGAATAACTGATTTGCAAATATCGAGATACATACTGGCACGCTGCTGTGCGCTGGGGAAAGTACCAAGCCTTTTTTTACCATTATTTACAAGTTTATTTCTGAGGTCAGCGTTGTTGATTATGCTTTCAATTTTCCTGGCTATATCTTCAGGATTTAAAGGATCGAAATATTCAGCGGCATCTCCACAAATCGCATGCGCGAAATCCAGGTCGGATGTCAAAATCGGGAGTTCCATCTTCATTGCTTCGGGATAGGAAGCGGAAAAACATTCTAATAACGTCGGTAGGAAAAGAGCATGACATTGCTCGTATACCGCAGGACACTGATTTATCGAGACTTGTCCGATATTAGTCACCATATCATCACATCCATAAAATTCCAGTGCAAAAACATCCTCTGGCAATGTCAGATAAAAGCGGCAGCGAATTTTTGAGCTTCGAAGGTAGGGAAGCACGTCTTTTATGATCGTAAGATTTTTGTGTTCATACATAGCGCTAATCGTTATAAACCTGAAATCTTCTGGATAAATTGCTATTTCAAATTTTCCGTGAATTTCAGAAAAAACTTTATGACAAGTATTGCCAACAACAAATATCTGATCTTCATCGGCCCAGTTATACCGCACCATTCTTTTCTTAACATCACTGGTTTCGCCGATAAAGAAATCGCCATCTCTCTTTACAAAGTATTTTGCGTGAAAATTAATTAGCTTCATCCTAAGCAGGGCAACTTTGCCAAGAATGGTGTAGGCAATACTATCAGGATTAATCGCCCACACAAGCGCAAACCCCATAATGTGGGGGCTTCTGGGCCGCCAATAACTAGGGCCAAACACAGTAAAAACAACATCAGGGTTAATTTCCCGCTCTAGTTCATTAAACCGGCAGACTATCCGCCAGCGGGTGAGCAACCGGGCAGGAGATATAGGAAAATCGTAAAACGCAAAATTACCTGGAAAAGTTTCTAAATCTAACTGGGCCGAAACTGGAGTGGACAAAAAAACAAAATACTCATCCGTCCCCCACTCTTTTAGTTCTTCAAGAAAGGATAGTGCAACCTGTACGGCCCCACCCTTCACTAAATTAGTTGTGTTAACTATAATTTTCGTGTCAAAGTCCATTAGCCAAATTTATTGGGATAATATCTAGGAATAATTATCATTTTCTCCAAACACATCTAATCTCATACAAATAGGCTGTCAACTTAATGCCTGAAATAATACGATCAAGAAAGCTACTTCACTTTCACCGGATGAGAAAAAAGCTTCAGGATGATTGAGACAACCAGGTTGTCATGGTGTCTACAAATCGTTTTGCCATCGCTTCAGGCGAGTACGCAATAAAAATTGACTTTGACTTTTCGCCATGCTTAGAAATTAAACCTGGAGTATCCACATACATTTTCAAAGTTTTTTGTAAAGAGGTGATTTTGTCTGTCTTAAACCGAAAACCATTACAACCAGGCTCAATAAGATGATATGCGGCACCAACCCTGTCTGATGCAATTAGCGGCATGCCTAAAGATGCGGCTTCGTTCAAGACAACCCCCCAGCCATCGAACTTACTAGGCAACACAAGAACATCAGAGACTTTCAACACGGATGAAATATTACTTGCGGGAACACTGCCCCGAAATAAAACTTGATCCTGAATGCCTAATTTAACGGCTAATTTTTGATAATCACCATTTGTTTTATCAACACCAACCAGTACAATACACCAATTAGAAATACAAGAACCAGGTAAACCAGCAAACGCTTTTAGTAATATATCGATACCTTTTCGGGGAGTAAGAGCGCCCAGGAAAATAAATGATTTTCGATTTCCACAGAAAACCACACTTTCATTATCGGGTTCTGCATCAATATAACAAGATGCAGGAGCATATGAAAGTATTGCTTGCTTCGAGGGGTCAATTCCCCACTTCGTAAAATCCATTAAGGTAAGTTCGCCTTGGCCAAACGCCCCCAATGCATACTTATTGACCAGGTTGGCATACCATCGTTTACGTGGCAAGCTCAGCCACCAGCGCAATCCAGTGTGAGCCCGCTCACTCCAGTGCACCCATTGACATCCCTCCTGGCATAAATGTAAAGTCAAAACACGTGTGAAAGAACTACCATAACCCGGCACAACATGTATTCTTTGACAGTAATCAGGTATAAGATTCAAATCTTCTAATGATGCCCGCACGACAATTTCACCAGGCAGTAAATCGTAGGCACCACTCCAACCGAGAGCTTTCCTGTCCTCTGGAAGCTCTTCATAGTAACATACTACAAGATCAATCCCGATTTCACGCAATGCGGCAAAAAATGCTCTTTGATAGTGAGACTTATAGTTCATCCATATCAAATATTTATGCTCAAAGACCGCTTTCATCTATTATTCACCAAATCCACCAGCATTTTATTTGTATCATTTATAAACTGTTTACGGGCCTGGTATTGTCCTTTAGTCAGCAATGTGCGTTGGTCCCAAAAATGAATACTATCTTTAATACCACAAAGGATCCCTTTAAATTTAGAATATTTATGCCCTTTCATTGTAAACAATCTTTTAATTGCTCGTAGAGTTCCTCCCGGCAACCCATATACTCCAGGATAGTTGAGGGTATGAAGTAGTATGGTATTGCGACAATAAAGAAAGTGGTACTCCCCATGGTCCCTTGCTTCTGATGTATGACAATGCTCAATCACTACGCTGGGCTCAAATTCCAATGGGTAACTAGCTCTCCAAAGCCGTGTGGCCAATTCGGGCTCTTCACATCCATACATAAGAAATGACCGGTAGCCACCGACTCTCAACACATTCTCTTTATTAAACATAATTGAACAACCAATAAACAGTGGTACCTTTACTTTTGGCATATTGGGAGGAAATTCCCTGAAACCATCATAGGAGCGAATTGTGTGAAACACCAAACCACCTAACGACTCATCAAACTTATCTTCCATTAATAGTGCTGGGAGCTTCCCTAATTGCAGAAAATAAGTGTCGTCATCAAGACAAATGCAGTATTTCGTTGTAGAGTGGCGCAACAAGCGATTTCGACCCTCAGCTTGTCCTGTCCTATTTTTATTTTCCAGCATTTGAGCATTATTCAACCCAGTTAAGGCATTTTTTGTGGATCTCGGATCTTCTGAAGCATCATCCAACACTAGAATCTGCGTATCGGCTAATCCAATATCAATTAATTTACCGACTGTTCGCTTAAGATCATCAGGTCGGTTCCGTGTAGGAATAATGATTGTGCAATTATGTAACAAATTCGGCATAGATAATAGATTCTAGTTGTTATAATAGCAAGATATACCTCATAAAATGTTATTCTGAATCAGAGCCCAGGATTGCATTTATGATACACCTTACTTTCTTTTAATGAGTGAATCACTTCTCTGTTGAACTACCATTGACCAAACATTTTTGGTTAAATCTTTCCGGTAATTCATGACGAGTAATTAATCTTCTTCCATATTGCAAATCATCTCCAAACATGGCCGTAATCATCCAAAAAGCCCAAATAGTTTTATACCCCCCAAATGAAAGGACAAACAGGAAGATAGTTACAATGAAATACCATAATAAAAATGGGGCGCTGGTTATTATTGTTTTACTCCTATACATCTTCCACAATGGAAAATAGTAAAAGGTTATATATAAAAGAATAGTTGGGATTCCAAACGCTCTCCCATAGTCAAGGAATACGTTATGGGACAACCATGTCCCTTGTTGCAAATGGGCATATTCTGGAGGAGAAACCTCTATTGCATTATTCCCGCGAACCCCTAAAAAAGGAAATTTTTCTATTGTTTTAATAGAATATCTCCAAACATCACCTCGAGTACCTACACCTCCTCCACTCGCCTCATATCCTTCGTTTGTTGCCCTTAAAGCGTCACCAATTCTGAAAATATTAAAAGAAAACATCATCAAAAATATAACACACAACACCGCCAACAAAGGAACTAACCTCTTCAGTAAACCACTTCTATAGAGCATAAATAAATAGGACGACATGAGAAGGGCCAATCCGGCATAAGCTGCGTTAGTTACCGTTACAAATAGAACCGGGACACAAAGCAGCAGAGCAATCAATACTCCCCACCTCAAAAATACAGACATTCTAAATTTTGGATTAAGCTTAGTATAGTTGATGCTGATACCCATTATTCCTGCCAGACCCATTAGCACTGCCGGCCATACCATTACGGCATCGGTACCAACCCCGCCAACGCGCATCATCCCACCACGAAGACTCCCCCAATTACTCAAAATGACAGGAAAACCAAGGTGTTTCAACCAAAATCCCGCACTTATAGCGAGAGCTCCAAGGCTTAGTCCTAACAAACAATAAAAATACCTTCCTTTTGATAAATTTAACTGCTGGCAGGCTATCAACGCGTAAATGATTGAATTTTCATAATACCCTAGCGCAAATGATACCGGGGAAGTACCCGAAGCTAATAAAATCCAAAAAAGGAGGGGCAATAAGATAAAAAGATTCCTCGCCCCCTTAAATGATTGCTTTTGGAAAGGCAAAACCACCACCCAAGCAATAACTCCAATTTGGGCCATATTCAATGAGGTACCAACAAACTCCGGAAAATGTTGGGAAAATGCAATATAATAGAATGCGGTAAAAGGGCTAAGGAAACACGTTATTGCCATCACACAAACAACGGGTAGCACTATTATGCTGTTGTTAATGGGACTTAGATTAATCAAAATCGTGCACAATAATGCAACAGCCAGACATATTTTATCCTTATAGGTCACACTAAGATCAATGGATCTTGGAAACACTGCCGTTTTTTTCTTCATGATGTGTAAAAGTTGTGATACTGACCCACAATATTTGATATTTGAAATTTGTCCATAAACCTTGATATCGTATTTTCATGTAGCATTTTTAATAAATTATGATTGTCATATAGCTTAATTATGACCCTGGCCAGTTCATCAGCTTTTCGAGGTATTATGAAACCTGTCTTTCCATCAACAACCGCATTACTGCTGTCTCCATTTTGAGTAGTCACCACAGGCACGCCCACAGACATACCTTCCAAAACCGTCATTGGTAATCCCTCTCTTTCAGACATTACTGCTAAAAGGTCCATTTTCGGGAATACATTTTCAACAGGTTTTGATTGATATCCAAGATAATTGACAAGAGCAGGGAAACGAGTGGAATATTCTTCCACCTTTACCTGTTCCGGTCCCCGCCCTGCGATTATTATCCTCACCATCCGACCTGTCTTAGCAACTCTTATCACCGCCTCAGTAGCGATCTCCCAACCTTTGCCTTCAGTAAGACTTCCTACATGCCCAATTGTGAATGGAAATTTACCAAGAATAAATGGGCAAGCACGCAAAATTGAAGGTTCCTGTCCGTTTGGAATAATAGTAAATTTTTCCTTAGGAATTTTTAGCCATTGCTCTGAAAGTATAGTGCTTAAAGGATCGACAGCCGAAAGATAGGCATTATGGTTTAACAAGCGTCGACCCATCCATGCGTGAACAAGGCGATGGATTGGCAAACGATCAAATTGGCCACCTACCCCATGGAACGTCGCAACAAAACGGCACTTTATATTGCCAAGATGTCGTACTGGCAAGAAAACTCCAGCCTGCCAAGCATTGTGACAATGAATCACTACCATTTCTGCTTTTGACCCGCTAGCAAGATCTTGTACCCATTCACCGATTGGAGGGCGCAAAAAACGCTGATACATGAAACTTACTGTCCCTGGTAGCTTGGGTTGCTTTTGCTTGTATGTGTGTATATCCAACACTCTGAGCTCAGATTCGTAATTCTTTTGCCATTTGGAATCATGAATGATTCCAAATGCTACTTTGACTCCAGACTTCTTTTGGTATAAGGCCAATTGTCTCATAACACTCAAAGGCCCAGTTACTGGATTAACAGCAAGATGCAATACCGCATAAGATATTTTATTTTTGCTCATAATGAGTCCTTAATATGGTAATCAACTTTTCCCCATACTGGCTTATACCAAATTGCTTGGCTCTTTCTTGGCTGTTTTTTGACATGGCGACAAGCAAATCGCGGTTTTTCATACATTTAAATATGCTTTCAGCAAGCACTAGAGAATCATGAGAGGGAATAATATATCCATTAAGTCCATCCTGAACGACACGTCCACAATTGTTAGTTGCAACAACAGGTAATCCGTAAGACATTGCTTCAAGCTGAGTGATTGCAAAACCATCAGAGAGCGTTGGGAGAACAAACAAATCGCTCTTTTGATAAAATTGAATTGTTTGGCTTCGAGAAATCAAACCCTTCCACTTAATATTTCCAGGTGCATTTTGAACAATAGCGGCTGGAATTCTAATCTTCCCCACAACGATAAATTCAACATTTTCACCTGTTAGTATTTTTGCTGCCTCAACCAAATATTGTATTCCTTTGCGAGGGATAACATCCCCCAACCAAAGTACACGAAGTGGGTTATCTTCAGACCTCATTTCTTCCTTTGGAGTAAACGGCGATGGTTCATATGCCAGAGGAAGAATTTCAATTTTTTGTGCCGGCACCCCTTCAGAGATTAAAGCATCTCGCGACCATGGCGAATTTACCATAATCACATCAGCGATTCGCCATTCTTCCTTTACGCGTTCCTCATATTCTTTAGGTATAACATCGTCTCCCAAAAAGTAATCGGGCCATCGCTTACGCTCCATCTCAACAATTTTTCTTTCTGCTATACCAGGGTCAATCTGACACAACACTGTCAGTTTACCTAGTTCCTTCTCTTTTTTTAATGCTTCTAAAGCAGCATAGGAATAAGCCATAAAAATTTCATGATCAGGTAAAGGCATGTTTGCCACGGTAAGACTAAAATTCCTATCATTGATGTAATGTGCTTTATAAGGAATTTCGCCACGCCTGGAATGCCATGCACTTATCAAGTACTCTGCAATCCCAATCGAGCTTAAACCCTTAACCTTGTTATCTGGGAGAAATGGACAACGCCTATCTAAAGCCCGTTGAGCAATTTGAAATCCTAATTTTTCAAAAACCGACAATATGATTCCCATACGCTTTGGGTATCTATCAACGATCAGTTGCGAAAGCATCTTTCGCTCATATAAAGACCTAGCAATAAGGTAATGCTCTCTAGCCCCTTTTTGTGCAACAATAACTTTCATTTATGAATAAGTATTTAAGAGTATATTTATATCAATAACTATTCTTATTAGCCTAACTATAAAGGTAAACGGGGTTGATCGAATCATAAATCCTGTAGACTAGCATTTTATGATGTAAAAAGAAAATTAGTGAACTTTGCTAATTAATGTGATTTTATAAGTATTGCTTTTTTGCAAGCACATTAGTATTGATGCATAAAAGAAACGAGGACAAACCGTTCTAAATCTTGTCATCTTCCCCTTGGATATAGTTTCTATTTTTTTGAAATCAAAACCATTAACCAATAGCTCGAGGTCTCTAATTGTAAAGTAATGAATATGTTGTCAATCCCAACCATTTTCCTCCTCAAAAGGGTATACGACCTTACCCGTTCTAGGAACTCGTCCCTTTATAAGATAAGAGAAAATATATGTTTAAAATATGAAATATTCGGCACTTCAATAATCACAAATCCATTCGGTCGAGTCACTCTAGACAATTCACTCATGGCATTAAAAACATCAAAGACATGTTCCAGCACCATAATACAAGTTACAATATCGAAATAGGAATCAGCAAAAGGTAGTGTTTCTTTGTCAATATCGACAATCTGGAAGCTACATCCCTCTATTTTTCCCCAATAATCGTTGTAGTTGCCTATATCTACTTCGTATCTCTCAGCGAATCGTCCATTTAGATACTCCAACAGTCCTCCGGCTTGGCAACCTATATCTAAATCTAAAATTCTCCCTTCGGCGTTTATTCCTTCAATTACCCTAATCATATGAGAAAAATTACTGATTTTCGATTGCCTGTTATTTTCTTTGCCAATCAACGGTTCCCGCTTGTGTATCTTTATAGTATTGTTCTGCCTACATTAACTAGCCCTAAATAGAATTTGATGTAGTTTATCACTAGAGGGTTCTCCGCTTGAGTTCATACGAAACAATGAGCGAAAAAAGTGGACGTTACAAACCGTTGAAGCGTGTACGGTTTAATAGAGGCATCTAACCTATTTATTGGAAACGTTTTCATTAAGAACGGCATTCTTTAAAGTGCCTTCTTCTTTTATAATTTGATCTTGATTACCACCAATCCTCAGCATGATCGTTTTTCAGGCATAACATTGTTGCCCAAAAAGTAATTGGGCTATCGTTTGCGCTCCATCTCAACAATTTTTCTTTCTGTAATACCAGGGTCAATCTGACACAGCACTGATCCTGGCGGAGTAGTGTCCAGAATTTATCGCGTTTTTGATATCGAGGTGAATGGTAATTGCATTTCCTATTCTCTCACTTTCTGGTTATGTACAGGAAAGGGGTCGAAAACCAGGCATCTAAAACAAATCTGCATGAGAAACTTCATTTAACACCGAAGTCCAGCGCTGTCGCCATAAGTCTATCCCAAAAGCTTTTTCGGCAGTTTCTATAGCCCGGCTGGATATATCCTTCCGTAGTCTTTCATTTGTGATCAGTTGATTAAGTGCCGCAATGAGAGCGCTGCTTTCTGGCGGGATCAGCAACCCATTGTACTGGTCAAGGATCATATTTGTAATTCCACCGACATGGGTTGCTATGACCGCACAGCCAGCCCCCATTGCTTCAGCTATAGCAAACGATGTCCCCTCTGACCCTAAGGAAGGTACTACAGCTATGTGATGTTCTCTGTGTATTGCTTCTGCTTCATCGGGTGAATATTTAATGAACTGCACTTGGGAGTAACCCATGAATAAGTTCTGAAGGTAGGTCTGGTCAGAGCCTTCACCAGCAAAAGTAACCTGTACGAGAGGAAATCTACTAAGGATCTCTTTGACCGCATGAGCCATAATACGAGATCCGCGGTATTCTCCAAAACGGCGTGCAAATATAATTTTCAATTTATGTCCATCACGGAGAGGTGGTGTTTTTTGTTGTTGTGACCTGGAACAGTTTGGTATCACCCATATTTTTGCCAAATCACCCCCCACAGTGAGTGTCTTATACCAATTATAGAAGTTATAATCGACACACACTCGATTGTGGCAGTTGTCAAACATGCTTAAATATTTTTTTGCCATATAGAATCGGTAAAGCTGAGATAACATTCTGCCACGAATCCATTTTCTCTGGTTTAACAGTCGCCATGGCTGGTCCCAAGAAATTCCGTGCTGGATGGAAATGCAGCGCTCATTATTTGTTGGTACACTTAGATTGTCAGAGGCAAAAATAAGAAGATCCTTACTCATGTTTAGATAAGTAGTAGCAGCTTTGTACAACGATCTCTTAGCAATATCACGACGCATTTCTGGTATGCCACGAACGTGTAAAAAACCAACATCTTTTTCAAAGCTCTCTTTTGCACATTGAAACACAATCGGTTGCCACCCGAGATCCGAAAGAAGTCTACCAAGTTCCCACAAGTATGTCTCGATCCCGCCTATGCGGAGCTCAGAACCATTTTCACAGAGAAACTGCCAATAAATCATCCCCACCTTCACGATTTACCTCTATCTGTTGTTATTGCGATAAGCATAACTATAAAGAATCATATGAAGAATCGGTGCTGAAGCACTTAATATTATCGGAAAGATCTTCGCTTTCTCATTACTGCACCCCAAACAGCAAGATTCGGGTACTTATAACACCTACTTTTTCCTCTGATCATTCGTATCCATTGCCGAATGTCAAAATTTAGTTGTTGTAATGTAGATACACTTTGATGCTGAATAAGCACATCCAACGGGTGGATACTAATTTCTGGCTCTATGATTTCAAAAAAACGGGCCAAGCATTGGCGAAGATCATGGTATTTCTCCACTCCAATATCCAGATAACCGCATAAATCCAAGTCTATCGTAAGGATGAACAAGCCGCCTGGTTTCAAAACTCTATCAATTTCCTTAACGGTAGCCTTAAAATTGGGAATATGCTCGAGCACACTGATGCAATAGATTACGTCGACCTTATCGTCCTCTTCAGGTAAACGGTTTTCCGAAATGAGTGAAAAATCAACTTTTCCAGGTTGATGGGGAACAGTCAATATAGCACGTTGCAGATCACACCCACAGATTGGATCAATATCCAGACATTGAACATGATAACCTAATTTAGCTAGAGCGAACGGAAAAAACGTGGCACCGCTGCCAAGATCTATAACTTTCAAATCAATTTTAGATTCGAGTGATTCCTTTTCACTCTTCAAGTGATAATATACGTAAGGATATTCCCAGATCCTGCTCCAGCAATGAAGTGGGTCCCGAGGCCACTTATAAGCGTGACCCCGAAAGTGGGCCTCATGCGAAAGAAAAGCTTCTTGTTCCTTCTGAAGATGGGCGTATATTCCTTTGTATTCAGGTCGTTTTAAATCTGACATGGCTGCCAGTCCTGACCGTTTAAAAAAATATTGTTCGGTATTCATATTGGTCGGTTTTCATTTTATCGATTTTTTATGCAATAGCCAAAAAGCAAACCCAAAGGTCAACGTGGCATGTAGAATGTAAGCAATACCTCTCGCTGATGCCAAACCAAAGGAGCCCTTGTCAATTAGGAGCAAAGTGCTGATTATAAATACAGAAGCCCAGCCGGCATTCATAATGAGACCGGTCCACATCCTTCCCGATGCGGCAATGATTTGACCAACAGGTGTTTGGATAGCTAGAAGTGCTGCTGTCATTAAAACAACAATAAGTGTTGGCCAGCCGTCACTGAAGCTTCTGCCGTAAAGGTTCATTATAAACGGACTAGCGAAGCTTGCTATTATGGCGATGGGAGCAATGACAACCAAGTTCACTTTTATTGCCACAACCAATGTCTTGTTTGATTGGCCAGTTTTGCGTTGTCCTAATTGTTCAGAAAGGACCGGCAACACGACACTTCCTAGCACGTTTGGAAGAAATAAAAGTATATGGTACCATTGATTGGCCACACTAAATACACCCATCTCGCTATAACCACCAGGCTGGTTTACGAGCAACGCTCCGCATACCCAGTTTACAGGCCCAATCAGCGCACCAGACAAAACTGCCGGTAAGCTGAACCGCCATAAAATTGACCATTCTGCACCACACTCTTTCAAGGTAGGCTGAATACCGCTACGGGCAGCTTCCTGACACAGAGCCACATGGTTAAAATACCAGTTAAAACAAAGACATATTGCTATGGAACAAACGACACCCTGGAGACGACCCCAATATGCGCCAGCAAGCATAATGGGAAATGAGATTAGGCCGACCAAGAGGTTTACTTTGGCAATAGTCTTAAAGGCCTCAAAGCCAGCAAGAGCACCGGTTTGAGCGCCATTAAGGGCACTGATGAAGAGAATGATTGCGCCGATGCGCAAAGGGACTACAAGGTGCGGTGCATTGATCGTGTGTTCGGCCAACCAGGGGGCAAAAAATAAAAGGCCCAAGGACATCAACCCGCCGCTGAAAAATGCCATAAGGCTTGATAGCCCAAGGATGCGTCCGGCCCGCTCACGGTCGTTCTGACGGCACTCGGCCACGTGTTTTGTAGCTGTTAGTCCCAGGGCGAGCCCTGCGAAAACTCCTAACATACCGACGGTTGACTTAATCATCTCCAATTCGCCATATCCAGTCTTACCCAAAAGGCGTGCGACAACAACGGACGCTACAAGCATTAGACCACTGGAAATCACCGTCCCTACCATTGACCAGAAAACACCACGAGCCAGGCGGGATCCGATGGGCGAAGTTATCAGTCGATCCCAATAAGGGCGAAGGAATGGGGGGCAAACTGCTTCGGCAGATGCTTTAATGCTCAATCGCAACATTTGGGCTCTAAAATGACACTTTCGAGGGCGGCAAGAATACGACCGGAGGCTCGGCCGTCGCCATAGGGGTTGGCGGCATTAGCCATGGCTTGGTAGGCTTCAGTATTATTCAGTAAAAGAGAGACTTCTCTGATTATGGTATCATAATCCGTCCCGACCAAACGTACTGTGCCCGTTGCGACAGCCTCGGGTCGTTCTGTTGTGTCACGCATCACGAGCACTGGCTTACCTAGGCTTGGAGCTTCTTCCTGCACACCGCCGGAGTCGGTAAGAATTATTTTGGCCCGATCCATCAAAGCCACAAAGGGAAGATAAGCAAGAGGATCGATAAGGTGTACATTCGGGCAATTCCCTAGGATGCGAAATACCGCTTTCCGTACATTCGGATTCAGGTGCACCGGATATACAAAAGCCGCATCGGAAAAATTTCCTGCCAGCGTGGCAATTGCCTTGCAGATGGATTGAAATCCTTCACCAAAGTTCTCCCGCCGATGCCCGGTAATCAGAATTAGAGGCTGGTGGGAAAGTTCGTTCATAAGTGCAGGTGGTATCCCCTGAATCTCTGGCTGCTTTTGTCGAACATTTTCTATAGCTATATACAGGGAATCGATCACAGTATTACCGGTTACAAATACACGATCTGGCGGCACACCTTCCTTTAGAAGGTTTTCCCGGGACTTTTCCGTGGGCGCGAAATGGTAATCAGCTAATCGGGTGGTCAGTACGCGATTGATCTCTTCGGGATAGGGTGAAAATTTTTGGAAAGTTCTCAATCCCGCCTCCACATGTCCTACGGGAATACGATGATAAAACGCTACTAAGGATGCGCAAAGGACAGTTGTGGTGTCTCCCTGCACAATGACCAGATCTGGCTTGTACTCTGTCAGGTAGTAGTCTATCGCAGTGATGGCACGGGAAGTAAACCCTGCCAGGGTTTGATCCGGTTGCATCAATGCCAGATCCACATCTGGCTTAACTTCAAATACTTCCAGAACCTGCTTAAGCATCTGGCGGTGTTGACCTGTAACGCAGATGTGGGGCTGGAAAGCCGGATGCTTAGTAAGAGCTATCGCCAGTGGACACAGCTTTATTGCTTCAGGACGTGTACCGAAGATAAGAGAAATCTTTTTCATATGGATCTTGAAGAAAATGTACAAATGTATTTTTTTCTCGACATATTTTATATGAATTCCAGGAATTGATTAAAAATATCGGTAAATAATATGCTTATCTTCTGCATAATTTTCTAATATCTAGAGATACTTCGAAGCCGAGGCAATAGATTTAAAGAAATTGTATCCGCAGAAGAATCAATCTTACAGCTAAAATCAAAAAAAATTGCAGTCTTAATGCTACGTTGACACCAATTGTCACTTCTCTCCGTGAGCAATCTATCTTTTCTTTATGTTTTTTCCATTGATATTTCCGTCTCCTTAGGTCCTTCAGCATAATTTAAGATCAACTTGAATGCAAATTAGAACAAATAACTCAAGACATTAACAAGAGTTTTTCAAAGTAGTCTATGGTCGTTATCAAACCTTCTTCCAGCCTAATCTCTGGTGTCCAGTTCAGTACTTCCTACGCTAGTGTTATATCAGGTTTTCGCTGTGTAGGGTCATCATTGGGCAAGGCTTTGTGATCCAAAACTGATTGAGAATTTGTCTGTTGCCTGATCTATTCAGCAAGCTCTTTGATTGTAAACTCTCCTGGATTTCCTGTATTGATTGGCCCGGTGAAATCGTCGTCAGTTGCCATCAAGCGGATAAATGCCTCAATCAGGTCATCAACATAACAGAAAGACCGTGTCTGCAAGCCATCGCCATAAATTGTGATGGGTTTATTCTGCAAGGCCTGGACGATGAAGTTCGAGACAACCCGTCCATCGTTCGGATGCATATTCGGGCCATAGGTGTTGAAAATTCTTGCCACCTTGATGCGCAGATTGTGTTGCCTCCGGTAGTCGAAGAAGAGTGTCTTGGCGCAGCGTTTTCCTTCATCATAGCACGACCGGAAGCCGATGGGATTGACTCGTCTTCGACAGTTAGAAAAATATAATTCTGCAATATCAACATAATACGACACTCAAGAAAAGTCTTGGCACTACCTGACACGGGCAATCTGAAGAGCTTTTTCATATTTCCCGAATGGTTGGCG
>Ga0209697_10002177_pt1 | contig 28647 bp, 23 predicted proteins | sample AliMusrvi5mmetaG_FD_184115 | JGI IMG/M metagenome (GOLD analysis project Ga0209697, IMG submission 184115) | Freshwater lake bacterial and archeal communities from Alinen Mustajarvi, Finland, to study Microbial Dark Matter (Phase II) - Alinen... | ecosystem: Environmental > Aquatic > Freshwater... | reverse complement strand
GGTTATGAGGACTACTATCCGGCGCAAATCAGCGGCGGTATGAAAAAACGCGCAGGCATCGCCCGCGCCATGGCCTTGGATCCCGACATCCTGTTCCTCGATGAACCGGGCGCCGGCCTCGACCCGCTCAGCTCGCGCCGCCTCGACGACCTCATCCTCCGCCTGCGCGACAGCCAGAACTCCACCATCGTCATCGTCACCCACGAACTCGCCAGCATCTTCAGCATATCTAACAAAGTTCTGTTCCTTGACACCGCCACCCGCACCCAGGGCGCGCTGGGCAATCCGGCCGACCTGCGCGACCACTCGGACAACCCGGCCGTGCGCCTGTTTCTAAATCGCGGGGCGACACCCGATCCAACCACATGAGCAAGAAAATCAGTCCCACCCTGATCGGGATCTTCACCCTTGTCGGACTGCTCCTCACCGGTGTCGCGCTGGTGCTTTTCGGCGCGGGCAAGTTCTTCGAGAAATCCAGCAATATCCTGCTCTATTTCGAGCACAGCGCCAATGGCCTGCTCGTCGGCTCGGAAGTCCGTTTCGGCGGCGTGCGCATCGGCCGCGTCACTTCCATCAAGGTGCTCATCGATCCCAAACAGAACCGCAAGATCATCCCGGTCGTGGTGCAACTTTCCACCAAGGTTCTGGCGGACGTTGGCGCGACCACCGGCGGCGGCATCGACTTCGCCAGCGAAGCGGGTGTTAAAAAGGCCGTCGCCGAAGGCCTGCGCGCCCGCATGAAACAGCAAAGCCTGCTCACCGGCAAACTCTATGTCGAATTCGACATCGTACCGGAGGGACCGTTTTTTGTCTATCAGCCGGGCGGCAGCACGCCTTACCCAACGGTGCCCACCATCAGTACCGAAATGGATGAACTCATTGCCGGCGTTGCGGATGGTCTCAAGAAACTCAACAACCTGGACCTCGACAGCATGATCAAGGAGCTGCGCGATACGCTCTCCGCCACCAAATCCCAGATCGCCGCCCTGGATGTGAAACAAATCAGTGACAACCTGGTGAGCATCACTTCCGACGTGCGCACGCTTGCCGGCAATCGGAAACTGGAAAAATCCATCGATAGTCTGGACGAGTCGCTGGCGCAATTCGATGCACTGACGAAAAAAGCCAACCAAGGCATCGACCCATTGCTGGTGGATTTGAAAACCGTCCTGCAGGAGACCCGGTCCGGACTGGCGAAAATCGAGCAGGCGACGGCGGATCTGTCAAAGGTGACCAACCCGCGGGGGCCGGTGCTCCTGCGCTTGCAGAACGTGCTGGAGGAAACCGAGCGTGGCTCGCGATCCATCAAGGAACTCGCCAATGATCTGAAACGAAACCCCAACACCCTGCTCCTCGGCAAGGACCACAAACCATGAATATCCGCCATCTACTGCCCTGCCTGCTGCTCACTCTCACCGCGTGCGGCATGCTCCAACCCGTCAAGGACCTTGCGGTCCGTCATGTGCTGGAACCGCTCGTGCCCGACCGCGATCTGACAACCGCCACGCCCGCCATCGCGATCAACCGACCGTCGCTGCCGGGTTATCTCGACCGCCTGCAACTGGTCACCCGCAAGGGTAGCGAACTTGTGGTGAGCGATCACGACCTGTGGGCCGAATCGCTGAGCACCGCCATCTCCCGCGTCACCGCCAGCAATCTGAGCCGCCTCACGGGTTCCATGAATATCCAACCTGTGGAGAATTTCATCACCCTTGATTACACCACCTTGCTGGAAATCAAGATCGCCCGCTTCGATCCGGATGTTTCCAACCAAATGGTTATGCAAGGCACCTGGAAATTGCAACCCGTTACGGGCAAGGAAACCCGCACCCGCTATTTCCATATCACCGTGCCGGCCCCCGCCACCCCGGACCTCATCAGCGGCCGCGTCACCGCCATGAACCAGGCACTCGAACAACTCGCCCGCCAGATCGCCGGCATAAGGTAGGGACACACCCCATAGACTGAGCATCCGATCCACCTGACATTCAACCGGTATCACATCCGCAAACGAGCATGAATCCATCCCCGACGAACCGCATGGCGGATCTCTATCTGGCAGCCATGCGGGTCCATCTCGCGCCAGCCGCGCAGATGGACCCGCAGGTGCCACACGATCTTGGCTCGGAGGCAACCGCCTGCGGCCTGGACACGCTGGATCTTGCCAAAATCCACGATCAGGCACTGGAGGCGGTTCTATCAGAGCAACCGCCGGACACTGCCACAGCGGAGGATCTGACCCGGCGGGCGGAGCTCTTTTTCAGCGAAGCGATCATGCCGATCGAGAGGACGCATCGCCTCGCGCTGGAGGCTGACGCCGATTTGAAACATGTCTCATTGAACCTCGAGCGGCGCACGGTGGATCTGGCGGACTCCAGGCAGGTGCTGCAACAGCAGGTCGCCTGGCGCCGCAAGGCGGAGGATTCGCTCAGAGTGAGCGAGGATACTTCCGGCTGCTTGCTCAGGGATTCGCGGCTGCTTGAGAAACACTTGCAGGACATGGTGCGCAAGGTCCTGACCTCCACCGAAGCCGGACGCAGGAAAATGAGCCGCCAACTCAACGACGAGGTCGCCCAAAGCCTGTTAGGAATCAATCTCCGGATGCTGGCGCTGAAAAAGGTCATCTCTGCCTCCGAGGCGGGCTTCGCTGCGGAAATTGCCACCATCCAGCAACTGATCGATGGCTCGGCAAAGATGATCCGGCGATTGGCCCATGAATTCAGCACTCTATGAAAGATAAGCGCAACGCACTAGCTCGGAAATATCACTTGGCCCTGCGGAAATACCTCAACCAGAGTGACGGCACGGACCTGGAGCCGGCCCGGGAACTCGGCCGACACGCCATGGGCGCTGAGTTGGAGACGCTCGATCTGGCGCGGCTGCACGAGATCGCCCTGGCATCCCTCATGTCGCCAAACCATGCCTCCGGCACCAATAACAACGTCATCGGTCGGGCGGGATTGTTTTTCGCCGAGGCCATCACTCCCATCGAGCAGACCCACCGCGGCGCACGGGAGGCCAACACCCACCTCAACCAAATCGTCAAATCCCTGAGTGAGCGCACCCTGGAACTCGCCACTTCCGTTGAGGATTTGAAACAGGAAATCATCCAGCGCAAGGCGGTCGAGGAATCGCTCCGGACCAGCGAGCTGACCACGTCGATACTGTTAGGAGATTCGCGCCGGATGCAGGAGGAATTGCGGCATCTGTCACGGCAGTTGTTATCGGTGCAGGAGGAGGAGCGCCGGAAAATCAGCCGCGAACTGCATGATGTCATCGCCCAGACATTGACCGGCATCAATGTGCGGCTCGCCGCCCTCAAAACGGAATCCTCCGACAGCATCGCCAAACTCCACAAGCGCATCACCAGCACCCAGCGGCTCGTCGAAAAATCGGTGGACATCGTGCATCGCTTCGCCCGCGAGTTGCGCCCCACCGTGCTCGATGACCTCGGGCTGATCCCCGCACTCCAGTCGTTCATGAAAGGCTTCATGGAGGACACGGGCGTGCGCGTAAGCCTCAAGGTTTCCGCTGGAATCGAGAGCTTCAGCGCCACCTTGCGCACGATGCTCTATCGGGTCGCCCAGGAGGCGCTCACCAACGTCTCCCGCCATGCCCAGGCAACCCAGGTCACCGTGTGCATCGAGTCCCTTGACGGGGCGCTCCACATGGTCATCACGGACAACGGCCAGGGCTTTGACGTAACCGGGAAATCCAACACCAAAATGCACAACCGGCTGGGCTTGCTCGGCATGCGCGAACGCGTCGAGATGGTCGGCGGAACGTTTGGCGTGGAATCCGCTCCCGGCCATCCCACGACTGTCCGTGTGGTCATTCCCGCGCCCCGCAAGCGCGTGCGCAAGGCGGCGTAGTAGGGATACACCCCATGGCGGCGGGCCGGCTCCATGACTAGGGTAGTCCATCTGGAAACAAACCAAATAACAAAATGAGAAAATCATACAAACAAATCATCATCCTGCTAGCGGCATCAATCGTTTGGACGCTATTCGGGGCGGGTTGCGGCACGGTCAACGGAGTTGGCAAAGATGTGGACACGGTGGGTGACGGCATCCAGCGCGTGTCGAGGAGATAACAACCGTTACGAAAAATCATAGGCGGTCAGCTATTCTTTCCACGCCAGGACATCGATGCGCTCGACCTCGCCGGACTTGGCGACCCATGCCCGAACGCGTTTGGTTTTGCCCCGAATTTCGGAGAGCGACAAGCGCTCCTTGCCGCGCAGGACCACGGCATGTTGGGTATCTGTCTCTGAAAAGATTGCAGGGGGCATGAGTCTTACTCAATCCCGGAGGCGGATGCCTTGCTGCCGTGCTTTTTTCAAAAAGACATTTTCAAAAAGACCGCTTGACAACCGGAAGCCAAATCGCTCGAATCTCATCGAATGTAATGCTCGCATCGCCCCCCCCCGTGGGGTGGGCCGTCATTCCCGCAACAAAACTCCCCTAACCTGAGCCTCCGCCACCATGAAAAACCAATCCAATCCGATCTATCGGCGCGCCGGCGCGGCGCTTCTCCTCCTCGGCCTGGTCACCGCCGCCGCGGCCTTCAACCAGGACCATTACTTCCTCTACAAGTCCGTCACCCAGGCCGGGGCCGGCGCCATCGGCGTGGGTCCGACCGACAAGCTGTACGTGGCGGACGGCAGCGGGGTTTCGATCTACGATCCGGACATCAACCTGCTGAGCCGCATTGGCAGCGTCAATGCCACCGGGGTGACGGTGGCCGCGGACGGCACGGTGTACGTGGCCGACCAGAACGCGGGAATCGTGCGTAAGTACGACGGTGCCGGGAACTCCCTCGGCAACCTTTGCTCGTGCGCTTGCTACGAGGTGGAGATGAACCCGGTGGACGGTACAATCTATGTGCGCAGCGGCACCGCCCACAGCATCTACGGCACTGACGGCACCTTGGTGCAGAGCTTCACCGCCGCCGACGCGCGCTTCGACGTGGGCCGGGACGGCAAGGTGTACGAGATTACCGGCGACGTGTACAACACCAACGGCATCCTTGAGCGGAACACGGGAATACTCAGCGGCCTTCCGCTCTACATGAGGGGAGATCTCAAGTTCCGCGCCGGGGTGGCCTACTGCACTTGGTACAACTTTTGGAGCGGGCAGGCCGGGGTCGCCACTTACAATGCCGATTGGCAGCCCGGCGCGACGGCTTTGTCCTTCGGCGGTTCGCTGGCCATCACCTCCTATTGCGTCAATATCAACCACAAGGGGGATTTGATTTTCGGAGGCAATGGATCGGTCGATCTCGAGCGCCGGTGCGAGGCTAACAGCATGGGGCCGGAAACCCGCAACGCCGCGCCCACCGCGGAAATCACCGCCATCCAACAGCGCCCGAATTCCACCTTGCTCGACATCGATTACAAGGTGACCGACCTCGACGACGCCACGGTGCAGGTGGCCGCCGCCGCCTTCAAGAACAACACCAACGACCTCACCAACATGATCCTGCTCAACACGCTGGTCGAAGGCACCAACGCGAATGTCGGCACCACCATCACCACCGGCGCGCCGCATCGTCTTACTTGGGATGTGCGCACTGATTGGGGCGTGGATTTCGGCGACGTTTCGGTGCATATCTTCGCCCGCGACAGTCGGCCGCTGCTCATGGGACTGCATTTCCTCAGCTTGCCCGCCAGCGGCTCGAACCCCGCCATCACGATCACCCGCAGCCCGGTCAAGCAGGACGCCTTCATGGAACCCCTGATGTGGCTGGCCGCCAGCAAGAATTCCGCCGTGAGCTTCGCCAACGCGCAAATCAAGGGCGTGGGCGGCGCGTTCGACACCCAACTCCTCGCCAGCGGCACCTCCGTCACCCAGGCGGGCCGACAGTTCGTCGAAGCCCTCATGAGCGTCCGCGAGGCCACCTCCGAAGAAGTGCAGGCGGCCCGTGAGGCGTCCACGCCGGGCAACGTCAACCAGTGGGATTTGACCGACCCCGCCCGCCAGAAGATCGACCAGACCTATCCGCTCAAGGTGAACGAATACGGCTTCGACACCGGCACCTATGACCCGACCCAGTGGTTCTGGCTTGTCAAGGTGAACTGACGGGAGCAGTCGCCGCAGGATGGAGGCTACGGGTTGTCCGAACCCGCTCCTCCAATCACTCGTTCACCCTCAGTTCCACCAATGAAAACGCAGCACAAATCCGGGTTGCTCGGGGTTGCAGTGTTGTTCTTGGCAACCCTCTGCGGGGCCGTCGCGCAAACGACCCATGACTACACCATCGCCAGCTCCCCGCCGGGTGTTTTCGGCACCGTTTCCGGAACCATCGCCAACGGTGACGATCTGGTGAGTCCCGTCCCGCCCGAAGCGAGCGGCAACCTGCGCTTCGCCTGTTGGGAAATCAACAGTGTGCCGGCGATTTCGGCCGCCGGCCCCGCTCTGACCGTGGCCCGCGCCGCCGTGGACCGGGACCATTTCGCCATGACCGCCCGTTACCTGCCGGCGACCGAGGATTCCGACCACGACGGGATTCCGGACTGGCGGGAATGGCGCGAACTCGGCACCCTCGCCCTCGACCCCTCCTCGGACCCGGATGGCGACAGCCTAACGATCGGCTACGAGATGGGTCGCGGCTACCCGCTGGCCACTGCCAACGCCTTGGCCGAAGGCGCTGTCTTCCGCTCGTCCTCCGCCACCTTTTCCTACCACGATCCCGCCCGGCGGCTCGCCTATCATCTCAGCAGCGATCCGGTCGGACTGCTCATCGGCGGCGGTTTCGTCGTATCCGGCGGACAGGTGACCACCCCCGATCTCTACGATGTGGACCAAGGGCGCAAACTCGGCTACTGGACGGTCAACGGCACGCGGGTCGCCGCCCCGAACGGCGGTTCACCGACGATCATCAACGTTGTCGTCACCCAGGAAGACACCCAGGTCGTCGCCCACTATTTCGATGAAACCGCGGATACCGATCAAGACGGCCTCCCGGATTGGCAGGAATTCCGGCTTTTCGGCGGAAACGGCAACAGCCCCGCCAGTGATCCGGACGGCGACGGACTAACAGTTGCCTACGAGTTGGCCCGCGGCTATCCTCCGAACATTCCGGATACCCTCACGGAAGGCGGCGTTTTCCGGTCGGCGTCGCCCACCGTGATCTTCCACAATCCCGGTGCAGTCTGCGCCTATACCATCGCCACCGACCCGGCGGGTTATTACAGCGGCTCCGGCCAGGCTGCGGCGGGAACGGTGGTCTCGCTGCCCAACCTCTTCGGCGTGACGCAGGGAAACCGCTTCGCTTGCTGGCTCGTCGATGGCACCCCCATCGCCGGCCCGGACGGTGCCTGCCCCGTGATCCCCTCGATCACCCTCACCCACGACAACATGCGAATCGTGGCCAAGTTCGTGCCGGAAAACCAGGACTCCGATGTCGATGGCATTCCCGACTGGATGGAGTGGTGGAAATTCGGCGGGTTGACTCAGGACCAATCCACCGACCCCGATCACGACGGCTTCAGCATCGGCGCCGAGCTGGCCCGCGGCTACCCGCTAACCATCCCGAGCCGCCTAACGGAAGGTGGCGTCTTCCGGTCCTCTTCGGCGACCATTCCCTACCATGATCCAGCGCTGAAATACCGCTATTGGTTGACCAGCGATCCGCCCGGGCTTGCTGCCGATGCCGCGTCGGTCGATCCCGATACGGTCTATACCTCGCCCAACCTGTTTGGCGACATACAGGGCTATACGTTCACCTGTTGGACGGTTGACGGCGTCCGCCAAAACGGCCCGGACCACTCCGCGCAAACGCAAATCATCCGCACCATTGACCACGACGGCATCCAGTTCGTAGCGCACTACCTGCCCACCGCCCGCGACAGCGACGAGGACGGGATTCCCGACTGGTTCGAAATCCGCTACTTCGGCGGTCTGGCCCAAAACAACAACACCAACGCCACCGGCGATCCATTCGCCAACGGCGTGAAGATCGCCTGCGGCTACCCGGTCACAATCCCCAACACCTTGACCGAAGGCGGAGTCTTCAGGAGTTCGTCGGCATCGGTGAATTACCACGATCCCTCGAAACTGGTGGTCTATCAGATAAGCAGCGACCCGGCCGGCCTGCTCGATCAGAGCGCCATGGTCGCGGCCGGCACAGCCATCACGACACCCAATCTAACCGGAGAAACGCAAGGCTATACTTTCGTCGGCTGGACGGTGGACGGCATCCGTCAACAGGGTTCCGACGGCGTGGCCGAAACCCGGATTTCCGTCGTGCTGTCACAGGACTACATGCAAATCGTCGCCCACTACCTTCCGACCACACGGGATGCGGATGCGGACGGCCTGCCGGATTGGTTCGAGCAGTTCTATTTCGGCACCTTGGACAATTCCGGCGCCAGTGATCCGAACGGCGACGGTTGGACCATCCATGCCGGGAGGGCGCGAGGATATAGCCCGGTGGTGGCGAATTCGACCGAGGAAGGTGGTGTTTTCCGCGCCTCATCCAAGACGCTGACCTATCACGATCCGGCGCAATTCAAGATCTACGAGTTTGCCAGCGACCCCGCCGGGTTGCTGGATGAAACGAACCGGGTCCTGCCCGGCACCACGGTCCTGACACCGAACTTGTATGAAGACAGGCAGGGCTACCGCTTCGCCTATTGGACGGTGGACGGGGTGAGACAGGTGGGACCCAGCGGCATCGCCCAAACTCGCGTGGCCGTGACGGTCAACGAGGACATGCGCATCATCGCCCACTATGTCCCCAATGCCTTGGACAGCGATGCGGACGCCATCCCGGATTGGTGGGAGTGGTTCTATCTCGGATCGCTCGACAACACCCGGGCTTCCGTAACCGACGGCGACGGGCTCACGCTCGGCAACAAGATGGACCGCGGCTACACCCCGGGGATCGCAGCGGTCATGGCGCAAGGCGGCATCCACCGGACTTCATCCATGACCGTTCGCTGGCACAATCCGGATCTCTATGCTACCTACGTGCTGCGGAGCGAACCTGAAGGCCTCTTGATGACGCAGGAAGGCATGGTGACACCGGGCACGACGGTCATGACTCCGTTCCTGCATGGATCCACCCAAGGCTATGCCTTCGCCTATTGGAGCGTGGACGGGGTGCTCCAGACGGCCCCTAACGGCGGTGCCCGCGCCAGGTTGACGGTCACCGTCAATACCGCGACGCAAATCGTGGCGCATTATTTGCCCGCCAACACCGACACCGACGGCGATGGAATTCCCGACGCCTACGAATGGAACGAATTCAGCAGCCTGCAATACTCGCCGAACGATTCCCCCCACAGCGACGGCTGGATGATCGGCCAGGAAATCACTCGCGGCATGGAGGCATCCGTCAGGAACGCCATGCTGGAAGGCGGCGTGTTCCGCACCCCCTCGGAAACCGTATCGATGAATCTCACGACTTACAACGTTTCCCAGACACTGACGGCATTCGTCGAACCGGTGGGGGCCGGAACCGTGGTCGGGGCCGGTTCCTACAAACAAGGCATCCGGGCGGTCGTAACGGCCAATCCCAATTCCGGTTATGCTTTCTCATCCTGGTCCGGAGACCTTTCGAGCACGGCCAATCCGAGTTATATCGAAATGTATGGACCGCGAACCATCACGGCTCATTTCACCATCGAAAGCACTCCTTACGATCAATGGAAAGCGGTGGCATTCAGCAATCCGTCGGACCGCGACGATCCGGCGATCAGCGGCGAGATGGCAATCCCAGCCCACGACGGCATCACCAACCTGATGAAATACGCCCTCGCGCTCGCGCCCATGACCTCCGGCGTCGATAGCCTTCCGACCGCTTCCCTGCTGGATGGTTACCTCATCTTGACCTATCGGAAAAGCAAACAGACCACCGACGTGACCTATGCCGTGCAAGCCGGTGATTCCCTCACGGATGACAACTGGAATCCCGCCACCACGGTGTTGTCGCAATCGGATGAGGGAAGCTATTGGCTCGTCACAGTGCGCGATAACGTGCCGTATGCGGGTAATCCGCACCGGTTCATGCGGCTGCAAGTGAGCAAATAGTCAGATTACCGGATTAACCCGAAATCCGAGATAGGATCAAGAAGCGCGGCCGTCCCGGATCCCTTTAACATGCGCCCGCGCTGCGGAAGGCCTGTCCGCTGTCTGAGCCAACCGATTTTTCACTCCGTCAGCGCATTGGAGCACTGCTTGTGAACGTGATTCGGTGCGGACGTCCATGCACCAAAGGGAGATTTAGTATCAGGTTGCCGGAAAATAAGGGCACAGAAGGGGCAGTGCTTTTTTATCTAGCGGGAAAATTCTTCATAACCCATTGATTATGAAAGTCGGGGCGGCCAGATTCGAACTGACGACTTCCTGCTCCCAAAGCAGGCGCTCTACCAAGCTGAGCTACGCCCCGAGGCGCTGGAAATCATTGAGAAATCCGTAGCTCGACGCAAGAATTTCTTCGCGCAATCTGAAATCCGTCCGGTCTGGGGCCTGGAAGGCGGGTCCTCAGACACTCCCGTGCATGAAAAATAGGCGAAGCGGCCCCCTTGACAGCCGGAGTCGCCAATTCGATACTCAGCGCGACGACAGGGGTGCCCGGCGATCCCCGGGCTGAGATTTTCCGATGCGCGGAAACGACCCTTCGAACCTGACGCGGGTCATGCCGCCGTAGGAAGTCGAGACCAACCACTCTTCCTCCCCCGGTCCTGCATCACTCGCAGCACGGTGTTTTTCCCGATCTTTTCACCACTGCAATCGATTTTCCGACCTCATGACACACCCGGACGAATCCGCCGCTGTTCCCACCAACGACCCCGGCACCCACGGCGACTCCCGTGCGCCCTTTCCCGCGTCAACCCGTATTTATGTCGAGGGTCACATCCACCCGTCGGTGCGCGTCCCCATGCGTGAGATCGCCCTATCCGAAACCCGGTCGCTGAACGGCCGAATCGAGGTGAACGAACCGGTGCGCGTGTACGATTGCTCCGGGCCATGGGGCGATCCCGCATTTGCCGGTACCGCCGCACATGGACTGCCCGCCATGCGCCGCGAGTGGATCCTCGCCCGCGGCGATGTCGAGGCCTATGACGGACGTCCGGTCCAACCTCGCGACAACGGCTACCTAACGGAACAACACGCGCAATACGCGTCCGCAGCCGAACGATCGGCCCGGCTGGTGGAGTTTCCCGGACTGATCGCCGGCCGCCGCCAACCGTTGCGTGCCCACAACCGGAGCGCTGGTGCCTCGTCCGTGACGCAACTCCACTATGCCCGCCAAGGCATCATCACTCCGGAAATGGAGTTCATCGCCATCCGCGAGAACCTCAGGATCGCGGATCGGGGATTGAAGATTGCGGATCTGAAAGATGATGTCGTGCGCAATGACCTGCGCAAGCAGCACGCCGGATCGGCCCAATTATCTTCCATCTCCAAGCCCCAATCCACGATCTCTTCCGACCACACTCCAAGTGTGTTCAAAAGGTTTCCGCAGCGCATCCCTGCGGAGATCACCCCCGAGTTTGTCAGAAGCGAGGTTGCTGCGGGCCGCGCCATCATCCCCTGCAATATCAATCACCCGGAATGCGAACCGATGATCATCGGCCGCAATTTCCTGGTCAAAATCAATGCCAATATCGGCAACTCCGCAGTCGCCTCGTCCATCGAGGAAGAGGTGGAAAAAATGCGCTGGGCCACCAAGTGGGGGGCGGACACCGTGATGGACCTGTCCACCGGCAAGAACATCCACGCCACCCGCGAGTGGATCCTGCGCAACTCACCGGTGCCCATCGGCACGGTGCCGATCTATCAGGCACTCGAAAAAGTCGGTGGCCGGGCCGAGGACCTCACCTGGGAGATTTTCCGCGACACGCTCATCGAACAGGCGGAACAAGGGGTCGATTATTTCACCATCCACGCCGGCGTGTTGCTTCGTTTCATTCCGTTAACCGCCTCGCGCATGACGGGCATCGTGAGCCGCGGCGGATCGATCATGGCCAAATGGTGCCTCGCCCATCATCGCGAGAATTTCCTCTTCACCCACTGGGATGAGATATGTGATATCTGTGCCGCCTATGATGTCGCCTTCTCGATCGGCGACGGCCTGCGCCCCGGCTCCATCGCCGATGCCAATGACGCGGCACAGTTCGGCGAACTCGAAGTCCAGGGTGGCCTCACCACCCGCGCCTGGGCCAAGGGCGTGCAGGTCATGAACGAAGGCCCCGGCCATGTCCCGATGCATTTGATAGAGGAAAACATGGTCAAACAACTCGAGTGGTGTCACGAGGCGCCGTTCTACACCCTCGGCCCGCTCACCACCGACATCGCTCCCGGTTACGACCACATCACCAGCGGCATCGGCGCGGCCATGATCGGTTGGTATGGCTGCGCCATGCTGTGTTATGTCACGCCCAAGGAACACCTCGGCCTTCCTAACAAGGATGACGTCAAAACCGGTGTCATCACCTACAAACTCGCCGCCCATGCCGCCGACCTCGCCAAAGGCCATCCCGGTGCCCAATTCCGCGACAACGCGCTCTCCAAAGCCCGCTTCGAGTTCCGCTGGCAGGACCAGTTCAACCTCGGCCTCGATCCTGAAACCTCCCGCTCCTTCCACGACGAAACCCTGCCGCAGGACGGGGCCAAAACCGCCCATTTCTGCTCGATGTGCGGCCCGCATTTCTGCTCGATGAAAATCAGCGAGGATGTCCGCCAATACGCCGCCGAACACGGAATCTCCGCAGACGCCGCACTCGATCAGGGCATGGCTGACAAATCAGCCGAGTTCATCGCCAAGGGGGCCGACGTTTACACCCCGGCCTGAGCGCCGCATCCTCAGACATCCTGAAACCAGAGGAAAAGGCATGAGACTTTTTGAATCAGAGGCGGCGGGCAGAATGCCGTTGGCCCTCTTCACGCGCCTCTTTGCGGTGACGCGCTCAGCGCTGTGGGAACGTTTGGACCTGCTGGCTTTGTTGAAATCCTATGGGACAGCATCGGGGCGATTCAAGGTGATTGGAGCGCTCAATGACGCGTGGTTGCCGGGATTTGCGCCTGCCAAGACATAACCTCATGGGACAGCATCGGCCCGCCATGTCCGCAATCTATCAACCAATCTGAAAAAACTCGCAATCGCCATCACCCCGAAAAGCCACCCCGAGCCTCGTGAAATCAAGGCCCAGAAGGGGCTATGCCTGTTCTATGGGATGGCTGTGTTTTGAAATTATGCAAACACGGTATCGCATTCAACTGCTAGACAGGCGGCAATGCCAGATTGGAGATCGCCAAACGCAGCCTTTGGAGGAAGGCCTTCAAATCAGCGGAAGCCAGTTGGCGGATCATCCATGCGGGCAGTTCGTCAGTGTTCAACCCGGCAAGCAGCATTGCGACCACTGCGGGCTCCCAACCGCCGTCTTTGGCCTGGGCATCGGGAATGGCAGCCAGCAAATCGTGCCCGGCTTGCTCAAGGAAATAGAGATCAACCAAGTCCTTCAACTCCGTGCGGCTGAGCAGGGTGGTGAGCTTGTTGGCGATGATCTCCCTGAGGGTGTCCACCCGGATGCCGTCAAAACTGGCTTTCTCAACATCCAACTGGGGCGCGCGGTCCACTACGACATCCACGATTTCGCGCTGCTCACCGCGAATCAGCCTGAACCGGTGAAAATCCGGCGCGGTTCTCAAGGCGGCACATTCAGCGCCGATCTGGGTTGCCACTCTGTTCACGAGGTTTTGAACCTCTTTTCCAGCCACCTGCTCGCTCGTGAAGAGGTCGAGGTCATAGGAGCGACGGTGATCCAGATAGAAAAGGCCGAGTGCGCTACCCCCCGTAAGGAAAAACCGTCGCTCTTGGGAGAACCACGCCCGGAGGAAGTCCCGCTTGAGCGGGGTACAGGCATTAGAGTCTTCCCAGTTCATGAGCGCTGCGAAGAAGGTGTTCCCACACGGGACGGCGGCGCCCCAGCATGGGGCTGAGCTGCGGATAGTTGTCCGCCACCTGTCGGAGCGTCAGGAAATTCCAGACCTGCTCCACCCTCGCCTCCCGCATCAGCCACGCCGCCGTCCGCAGCCACTCCGTGCCAGTGCTCGTCGCCAGTCGTCGATGCAGCGACTCCGCCGTCTCAGGACGGTCCCAGGCGAAGTCGAGATTGTCAGCAGGCATTACGACTGCGGGTGGCATGGGCTGAGTATTTCACAGTCAGTGGCGAAAGGCAAGGATTTGTGTCAGCACGATTTTTTTCCCCTCATTCCGCGCAGCCAGTTCCCTTGGCGGCGGAAGATTGGATCTCTTCTATTCCCCTATTCGCAACGACTTTTGGTTTTCAAGGATTCCGGGAGTCACCGCAACCCGAGCACCTTGGGCGGGCTGGCATTGCCGTAGCGGTCGAGCGCGGTGACGGCGATGACATCGGCACGCGGGATGGTCGCGGATTTGTTCGCGCCGAGGTAGGCGATTTTCACGGTGCGCCAGGTGCCTCCGGTCTTGGCCTGGATAGCGATTTTGGCGGTGCGTTCAGCGGGCACCCAGGTGACCGTTGTTCCGTTAGATGCGACGCTGGCGCTGACGCCGGGCGAGCCGGGGGGCTTGTTGTTCACCCATGGCATGGCTGGGATGGCGGACGGTTGGGTATAGGTGTTGGCGAGTTTGGTGGCGATGCCGCCGCGGTTGGTGACCAGGCTTTTGGCGCTCCAATGGATGTGACCGTTGGATGAGATGCCGGTTTTGCGGGTCACGTCAATTTGGTTGATGATTTCGGAGGCCGGGCGGCCGCGGTCCTCGGACGATTGGATGCGGGCGGTGGCGATACCTGGCCAAACCGGGCGGCTGCCCTGTTGGCGCCACCAGGCGAGCAGTGTGGAGAAACTTTGTTTTTGCGGCGAAATGCGCCAGTATAACTGTGGTGCGAGATAATCGACCCAACCGTTTTTGAGCCATTTGCGCGAATCTCCGGCGAGTTGTTCGTAACTATCAAGTCCGGCTTCGATCCCAGCGGGCACGCCGGGCCGCCAGATCCCGAACGGACTGATGCCCACGCGCACCCATGGCTTCATGTTTTTCACCGCAGAATACAGCGAACTCACGAAGCCATCGATATAGGAACGGCGTTGTGCCGGTGTTTTGCCATCGGAAAATTCCTGCCCGCCGCTGGGATACGGATAGAAATAGTCGTCGAGGTGGACGCCATCGATGTCATAGCGGCGGACCACGTCCATGATCACGCTGAGAGCCCGCGAGCGGGATTCCGAAATCGCCGGATCGCACCAGACCATCGAGCCGTAACGTTTGGTGACGCCGGGCGAGGTGCGGCAGATATGATTGCCGGCCACCGGTTCGGAGTGATTGCACAACGCGCGGAACGGATTGAACCACGCATGCACCTCGATGCCCCGCGCATGGGCTTCCCGGATGCAGAAGGCCAGCGGATCATAACCCGGCGACCGGCCCATGGTGCCGGTAAGCCATGAACTCCACGGTTCGATCGACGACTGATAGATCGCGTCGCACTGCGGCCGCACCTGGAACATGACGGCATTCATTTTCAAGGCGGCCACCTTGTCGAGGATGCCGCGCAGTTCCGCCTGCTGGGCAGCGGAACCGAGTCCCTTGGAACTCGGCCAATCGAGATTGTAAACGGTGGCGATCCAAACGCCGCGGAACTCGCGTGTCAAATCGGGAGGGCACTCGTTGACCGGCGCGTAGGACTGGCCGCAAACCATGCCTGCCAAGGCGAACCAGATCGGGATCAAACGCTGCATACGCCGCATTATGCCGCAGGATAGCCAATCCGCAAGCGTGCTTTGGACTGAGGTGAAGCCGGCTTCACCGCTTTGGGGAAGAACTCCGGTGATGCGGAAACGCCGGTCCAAAACCCACAAGAGCCCAGGTTTACGATGGATGGACCGGGAAGGACGAATGCCGGAGGAAAGGTTGGTTGGCCGGTCAAAGCGGCGATGGCTCGCCGCAGTCCAAAGCCTGGGTGGCCACCTTGCCGGAGCGGCCGTCGATTTCGTCCATCACCAATGGCTGGGGCGGAATGTTCCCGCGGTGTTCGAGGATGTTGCGTGCGAGATGGTCCATGCGTACGAATTCCGCGCCGAGTGCCAACCATGTCTCCAGCAGCTTTCTGAAGAGCGGCAGCTTGGACATGCCTTCGATCTCGGCATGAAGCGTCAGGATGTTAGGGCGGTCATCCCGCAGCAGGCTCACATAGTGCGGCACGATTTCATCATCCGGATATTCCGGCCGCCCTAACAACTCGTCCAGGGTGGGCAGGGTGGTGGGGATTTCCAGGGTTTCATAAACCCGGCCGTCCATCATGGGGAAGTACGGTGATTGTCCGCGTGTGTCGCTGGAGTAGAGCAACCCGGCTTCGTCATAGACCTGTCTGCTATTGGCATTGGCCTGCCACCCGGGAGCGCCCGCAGTGGCGGCATCATGGCCGAAGATCCGCCGGTATTCATCACGGGCGCGGCCGAACTCGTCACGCACCCGGGCCAGCGGCATCGTGAACAAGTGGTCCTGCCATTGGTAATGGTCGTTGCAATGGATGCCGGTTTCGAAGCCCGCCTCGGCGACCCGCCGCAGCACGTTCGCATGGCGGGACCCGATGTGCGGCGCGGGCAGCAGCGTGCCATTGAGCAACGTGCGGATGCCATACATGCCGACCACGCCCGAGCGGTTCACTTTTTGGAAAAAACCGGGCCTGAAAACCCTGCGGATCGCCTTGCCCGTGTTGTCCGGTCCCAACGAAAACAAAAACGTGGCCGGCAGTTTGAACTCGTCTAACAGCCCAACCAAGGCCGGCACGCCGACACGTGTTCCGCGGTCGGTATCGACATCGATTTTGAGGGCGACGATCATGCCGGTCAAGAGGCGGCGGATTCCGCGGTGAGGTCGTGTTGTTTTTGTCCGAGGTGATAGTCGAGGGTCAGGCGGATGGCGGTGCGCAAATCGGTTTTGGGTTCCCAGCCGAGGGCCTCTTTGGCGGCGGCCACCGATGGCACGCGGGTATGGATGTCCTGATAGTATTTGCCGAAGTATTCCATCGAGGAGACGGTGACGACTTCCGCCTGTTCGGCGCGTTCGCGGTATTCCGGGTATGCCATGAACGCCTCGATGATGATTCCCGCCAGATCGGCCACGGACACGTTGTTGCCGGGATTGCCGACGTTGAAGATTTTCCTGGATGCCGCGCCATCCTTGTTTTCGATGATGCGCAGCAGGCAGTCCACGCCGTCCTGGATATAGGTGAACGAGCGGCTCTGCGATCCGCCATCGACCAATTGGATCGGCTTGCGCAGGATGACGTTGCTGATGAACTGGGTGAACAGCCGCGAGCTGCCTTCCTTGGGTTCCATCACGTTGTCGAGTTTCGGCCCGATCCAGTTGAACGGCCGGAACAAGGTATAGTCGAGATTGTCACGCACGCCGTACGCATAGATGACCCGGTCTAACAGTTGTTTGGACGAGGCATAGATCCAGCGCTGTTTGTCGATGGGGCCGTAAACCATGTTGCTGGTTCCCTCATCGAGCACGTTTTCGGGACACATGCCGTAAACTTCCGAGGTCGAGGGGAAGATCAGGCGCTTGCCGTATTTCACGCATTTGCGGGTGATCTCGAGGTTTGCCTCGAAGTCGAGTTCGAACACGTCCAGCGGTCTCTTGACATATTGCGCGGGATTGGCGATGGCCACCAGCGGGATCACCGCATCGCATTTCTTGATGTGGTATTCGATCCATTCGCGGTTGATCGTGATGTCGCCCTCGACGAACGTGAAACGCGGGTGGTCCAGCAGGTGGGTGAGCTTGTGATCGCCGATATCCATGCCGAAGACTTCCCAGTCTTTCTGGCACAGGATGGTTTCTATCAGGCTGCTGCCGATGAAGCCGTTGGCTCCGAGGATGAGGACTTTGAGCGGGGTATGTGACATGGAGTGTGTGTGTTAGAACGTGGCACCCGGCCCGGGCGCGGGGGAAGGGACACCGCGCCATTCGGCACGGGTGAGACGGAGCGCGCCGTCACCGGTGGCGATGACCCACGGATCCGGCGACAGGACGGTGCCGGGGTGGCCGGTGAGTCCGGGCGCGGGTTCGGCCCACCAAACCATGAGGCGCGCGCCGCCGTATTCGGTGAACGCACCCGGATAGGGATCCGTCACGCCGCGGATGAGGTTGAAGATTTCCGCCGTTGAGCGGGACCAGTCGATGCGTCCGTCGGCTGGCGTGCGGGCACCGAAATACGTGGCTTGGCTTTCATCCTGGGGGGTTTCGGTGGCGGTGCCGGCCAGGAGGAGGTCGATCTGTCTGGCGAACACGGCGCGGGCGCATGGCAGGACTTTGCGGAACGCCTGTTCGGCGGTATCACGCGGTCCGATCTCCACGCCTTGCTGATCGACGATCGCGCCGGCATCGGCGCGTTTCACCATGCGGTGGAGGGTCATGCCGATGCGTGGCTCGCCGTGGATGATAGCCCAGTTGATCGGCGCGCGACCGCGGTATTTCGGCAGCAACGAACCGTGCATGTTGAAAGCTCCCAAGGCCGGGATCTCCAGAATGGGCGTGCTGATCATGTGGCGGTAATAGACCGACAGGATCAGGTCGGGCCGCATGGCGGCGACGCGTGCGATCCACTCGCGGGTATTGACCGATTCCGGCGTGAACACGGGAACCCCGTGTTCTTTGGCGGTGGCGGCAGGCGTCTTGAACCAGATGTTCTCGCCCGCCTGATCCTCATGGGTGATCAGACCGATCACGTTGTCACCGCGGCCTAACAGCAGATCGAGGCAGGCGTGACCGACCTCGCTATAACCGAAAAACAGGATGCGTGGTTGCTTCATTCGCGGATTTCCAGGATGTGGCTGACGTGGTAGCGGGTGCGGTTTCTGACAACCTGATAGGTGCGGCCCATGTATTCGCCGATCAGGCCGATGCCCACCATGCACACGCTGATCAGGAAAAACAGGATACCGAACAAGGTGAACACCCCGCCTTCCTCCGGACCGAAGATCAGCCGCCGGGTGCCCAGAACGACCACGAGCAGAAACGAGCCCGCCGAACAGCACATCGCGAAAATCGTGAAGAGCTGGAGCGGCGCGGTGGTGAAATAAGTGATGAGGTCGAAGTTGAGGCGGATCAGTTTATAGACGGAATAGTTGGAAACGCCGGCGTGGCGTTCCTCGTGGGCGACGGGGACTTCGGTCGGTTTCCGCGCGAGGCTGTAGGCGAGGGCCGGAATGAAGGTATTGACAGCTTCGCTGCGGACGATGCCATGGACCACCTCGCGCGAGTAGGCGCGCAACATGCATCCCTGGTCGCTCATGCGGATGTTGGTCGTATGTTGGCGCACCCAGTTGACAAGTTGCGAGCCGCGGCGGCGGAACAGGGTGTCCTGGCGGTTCTGGCGCACCCCGCCGACACAGTCATATCCCTCGTCCGTCATTTTCAGCAGCACGGGGATTTCCTCGGGCGGATTCTGCAAATCCGCATCAAGCGTGACAATGACCTCGCCGCGGACACGCTCGAACGCGGCCATGACCGCCATGTGCTGGCCATAGTTGGCATTGAACTCGATGACGCGCGTGACATCGGGCCGGGCGGCATGCCGCGCGGCTAACAACTCCGCGGAGCGGTCGGCGCTGCCGTCGTTGGTGAAGATGATTTCATAGCTGCGGCCCAGGCCGTCCAGGACCGGATAGAGCCGGTCGAACAGCACGGGCAGGTTGCCCTCCTCGTTATAGACGGGGATCACCACGGAGAGGTTGATGTTGGCGGTGGCGCTCATGTTAGGCTGGGAGCTTGCAAGACCTCGGCGAGGGCGGTGACAACCCGGCCGACATCGGCATCGGCCATGGTTGGGAAAAGCGGCAGGGTCAGGATGTTGCGTCCGGCATTTTCCGCATGGATGAAATCCCCATCCTTCCAACCGGCGGCGCGGTACAACGTGAACCGATGGATCGCCGGATAATGAGCACCCGTGCCGATGCCCGCCGCGTGCAATTTCCCCATAACCTCCGCCCGCATGGACGAAACACCGGATTCCGGCAAAATCACCTGGAACATGTGCCAGTTGCTCTGCGTGAAATCCGCTACCGGCAAACCCAATCCAAGAGCGCCGAATTCGGGCCGCCCAAACCAATCAAAATAGATTCGCGCCAATTCGCGCCGCCGCCGCGTGAATTCATCGAGCCGCGCCAATTGGCCGATTCCCACCCGTGCCGCCACGTCTGTTAGATTGAATTTGCCGCCGAGCATGGTGACATCCATGCCGTCGAGGCCGGATCGCACGACGCCTTGCAGACGGTATAACTCGGCGAGTTTCGCCTCGTTTTCATCGTTCATCACGAGGCAACCGCCTTCGATGGAAGTCAGGTTCTTGTTAGGATGGAAACTGAAGGAAACGAGGTCGCCGAACGAGCCGATGAGCCGATCCCGCCACGAGCTGCCCATGGCTTGCGCGGCATCCTCGATGACCCGCAACCCGTGACGGACGGCGATTCCGTAAAGCCTGTCACGATCCACCGGCAGGCCCGCCAGATCCACCGGCAAAAGCGCCTTGGTGGCCGGGGTGATGGCCGCCTCGATGGCATCGAGGTCGATGTTGCGCGTGACCGGATCGATATCGACAAACACCGGCCGCGCCCCGACTGTTAGAACCACGTTGCTGGTGGCGACCCATGACAAAGGGGTGGTGATCACCTCATCGCCGGGACCGACACCGGCCAGACGCAGGGCGATTTCCAGGGTTGCGGTGCCGGAGTTGAAAACCCTCACCGGCCGGCCGTCGAAGAGGGCGGAGAGTTTGGCCTCGAACTCCTTGACCTGCGGGCCGGAGGTGATCCAACCGGAGCGCAGGACCTCGCCGACACCGGCGATGGTTTCCTCATCGATGGTCGGGCGGGTGAAGGGAAGGAATGGCTGCATCGGGATGGATCAGGTCACGGTGGGGACGGGATGGCGCGATTTGCGATCAGGACGAGACTGTCGGTTTTGGCGAGCACCTCGTGGGGCAGGCCGAGCTGGGAAAACCACAACCCTTTGAAGGTGGATAAGCGGAGAACCGCATAGGAGGCACCCGGCTGGGTCCACTGGGCCGCGAAGTCGTCCCGCCCGAAAAACCGTTTGCATGTCAGATCCGGCTCAGCCTTGACCCCGAAATCCAGTTCGCCACGGTCACCGACCACGCTGACGGTGGTGCCGAGATAGGCCGGGAGATCCTGGGTGTCATAGTTGACGCTGAAAACGCGGTCGCCGGGTTTCAGCATGGGTTTGAGGATCATGGCGAGTTTTTTGGTGGAGAATTTATCGTAGGCATGTCCGCCGATGTTCGCGGTGAGGAGGAAAGCCACCCCGGTCACCGCGACCGCGCCGATGATGAACCGCGGCCGCTTGCGGCGCAAGCCAAGGAATGCCATCGCCGCGCCAGCCAGCAGGGTCCCCCCCAGGACAGCCCGCAAAACCGGCAGCCAGGCGAGAAGTTCGGATTGATCCTTGGGTACGGGTGCGACCAGCACCGCCACAGCGAACGCCAGAGCCGTGCCGATGAACGCCCAACCGATCCGGCGGAGCGGGTTTTCCGCGCCCTCGTGCCATACCCGGGCAAGCGAGCGGCCGATCAGGATCGCGGCGGCGGGAAACACCGGCAGAATGTAGGGGATGAGCTTGGACTGGGATTTCGAGAAAAACGCCACGATGAAAACAATCCAGATCAGGAAAAACCATGCCTCGGCATGTTGGTGGCGTGCTTTCCAACCACCGGCAAGCGATTCAGCCACGGCCCGCCCGGCGAAGAACACCCAGGGAAACAACCCGACGATCAACACCGGCAGGAAGAACCACCAGGGTTGGTAGCGATTGTGGATTTGCGTCGTGAAGCGCTGCCAATGTTCGTGGATGAAGTAGAATTGCAGGAAATCGGGATTTGCCCGGGCCGCCAACACATGCCACGGCGCGGCGATCGCCAGCAGCAGGACGCCCCCCACAAGCGGATAGAACGGCCACAGGACACGCCAGCGGTTGAGCAACAATACCCACAGGAAAATCACCGCCCCTGGCAGGGCGATTCCGATCAACCCTTTTGACAACGTCGCCAGCGCCATGAACCCGTAGAAGACCAGAAACCATGCCCGACGGCGGCACCCGGGCGGTTCCCGCACACCCAGAATGAACGCGAACAAGGCCCCGCTCATCGTGACCGCCACCGCCATGTCCAACAGGACAATCTGGCTCATCGCGTAATACATCAGGGAAGTCGAAAGCACGATGGCCGCCCAGATCCCCGCCCCGCGGCCGTACAGCGACCGGGCAACCCCGTAGGTCATCAGCACCCCGAGCACCGAAAACAGCGCGTTCCAAAGCCGCGCGGTGAACTCATTCACGCCAAACTGGCGGAACGTCAGCGCCGAGAGCCAATACAGCAGCGGCGGCTTCTCGAAGTACTTCACCCCATTGAGCCGCGGCGTCACAAAATCGCCGGTGGCGGCCATTTCCCGCGGGATTTCCGTGTAGCGACCTTCGTCCGGATTGGCCAGCGGCCGCAGCCCCAACAATCCGCAATACCAGATGCCTGAAACCACCACCAACAGGAGGAAATCCCTCAGCCAGGTGAAACGCGGGCATCGCCCCATGGTGGCGGACGTCCCGGCAAGCTCAGGGGAACTGCAATCGGTGGCTGGCATGTGCTTGGTTTTCCGGTAGGGGTGTGGGTGAGTCTGGCGGCGCGGGTCCGAATCGGGTGCGAGTGCGATGGCAGCCCGCGTTTCTTCGGAAATTTACCGCCGCGACGCAAGCCCGACCTCACCGGACGGCCAAATATCGTCACCTGTCCGCCTTGGGCCGTGCTTGGACCGCGAGTCTCCAGACTCGCCAGCCCATGAGTAGAGAATGTGTGGAGCCTGAAGCGCATTCCATTCGCACCTCATGGGCATGCGAGTCGGGAGACTCGCGGTCCATTTTATGCCCGCCGGACCCGGAGACCTTGGAGGAAGCCATCTCCGGTTGCAAGGCGAGGAAGCACTCCATCACTCCATTCCTGTCATCCGCTCAGCCCCCCATCTGCCGGTAGCTCACATCGACGAAAGTGAAGTAGATTTCGCGGGCGGTTTCCCACGGCCAGGCCTCACCTTTGCGGTAGTAGGCACCGACCTGGGTCCAGCAGGCGGCTTTGCTGCCGACCGATAACAACTCGGAGTTGAGTGAGTCATCGTTGGCCACCTGGCGGAGCAGCGCACGCAGGTTGGTTCCGGCAAAGGTGGTCGGCGACAGGCGCACGTCCGCGCCATCGACCGCGAAGCCGAACTCGCTTGCCATGCGTTCGCGCAGGGAATCCGTGTCGTCCAACTGTCTGAGGAACTGCATCAGGAATTCCGGCGAGCGTTTGAGCGGGCACTTGCCGGCGCGGAACGGGATGGATCCGTCGAGGAAACAATCGTGCACACCCAGCGCCACGCGCCACAACCCCTCGGGCGCGAGGCCGACCCCGGCACACGATTCATGAACCACCCCATGGAGTTCGGCAAACACCGCGCGCCGCAACAGCACCAGCGGCACACCATCCATGAAGCGCGCCAGCCAGTGGCTGTCCATATCCCAGTCCACCACTCCGGCCGAAGCGAGTTCCGCTCGGGAACTCACCTCCAGCATGCCGGTCTGGCCGTCGGTCAGGCGGATGATGTTGCTGCGTTCCAGTTGCACCCGCGCATTGCCACGCAACGCCACCGTGCCGGCCTTTTCTAACAGCATTGTCCCGGCGCGGGCCAGTCTGATTTCGCGGCCGCCGGCCGAGCGCGCTTCCAGATCCGCCTCCAACCTGCCGAGGCGTCCTTCCACGCGCACCTGGCTGCCGGCGGCCAGGGTGAACGTGTCATCCGCCTTGAGTTGCGTGTGGCGGCCGCTGGCCAGGCGCAGTTGGGCACTCCACCGCAGATCCACTTTTTCCACCGCCAGCACGCGTTTGCGGCTCACCACGTTTTCGCTGCGGCGCAACTGGTCATAGTCGATGCTTTCCAGCGGGTTGAGGCCATCCATCGGCGCCACCTCGATGGCGCGGCCCACGCTGCCGGAGATGTTTTCCTTGGTCACGCTGACGCGGAAACGCGGCGGTCCTAACAAGCGGGTGTGCGCGCCATCCACCAGCAGCACCCAATGCTCCATTTCCAGCGCCCGCAATCCTTGTTTCACGGTTTCCATAGCCACCCCGCAGGCCCGCTTCAGGTCGCCCAACGTGGTCACGATCGGCTCGCCCCCCCGCAGCTCCAGCAACCCGCAATCCAGCCGGATCGTCCCGCCTAACAGAAGCCCCCGCAGCCACTCGTCGATCTGCTGGGCACCGCCTTGGCCGGGTGCGCCAAGGACTTGCAATTGGGTGGCGGTGAGTTTGTGCATGGCGGCTGGGACCGGCGGGCTGCCAGATGCCCGGACAGCCTGATCTTGCGGCGGATGGTAAATGGAGTCGGACCTGGAACTTTCATTTCCCGCTCCAACCGCCGCCGAGGGCTTTGGCGAGGATGGCCAGGGTGATCCGCTGTTGGGCTTCGAGTTGGGCGAGCACGAGTTGGATGCGCAGCACGTTGCGGTCGGCATCGACGACCTCGAGGTAACTGCTGAGACCTTTGTCGTAGCGTTCCTGGGAGAGGCGCAGGGTGTCCCTGGCGCTGGCGAGCGCTTGAGCAAGCGCGGTGTGCGAAATGGCGAGACTCTTGAGATCAACGAGGGCGTCCTCGACTTCGCGGAGGGCGACCAGCAGGGTGTTGCGGTAGGTGGCCAAGGCTTCGTCGCGACGGGCCAGCGCCGCCTGATAGTTCGCCTTGTTGGTGCCGGCGTCCAGGATCGGGGCGGCGACGCCCGTTCCCAGCGCCAGCACGCGGTTCTCCCAATTGAGGAATCGTTTCACATCGACCGATTCGAATCCGGCGGTGCCGGAGAGGTTGAAGTTCGGATAGAACGCGGCTTGGGCGACGCCGATGCGGGCGTTGGCGGCATGCAGGGTTTCTTCAGCGGCGCGGACATCGGGCCGCCGGTTGAGAACCTCGGCTGGCAACCCCGCCCGGATCGTCGGCACGGTGCCTGATACCTCACGGTGCGATACCGAAAAACCAGCGGGTGTCGTCCCGCACAACACCGCCAGCGCGTGTTCCGCCGCGCCTCGTTGCCGCTCCACTGCCGCCAAATCATTGCGCGCCAGTTCCAACTCCGTTCGCGCCTGACTGGTCGACAACCCGTCGATTAACCCGGCATCCGCCTTGCTGATCTGCAAACTTAGAGTGCTTTGGCGCGTTTCAATCGTGTGTTTCAAAACCGCCTCCTGAGAATCGAGTCCGCGCAGCAGAAAATACTGGCGTGCGACTTCCGTGGCAACTCCAAGTCGTTGCCAATCAAGCATCGCCTGGCTGGATTCCGCTTGCGCTCGGGATGCTTCAAGCTGCCGTTTGTTGCGCCCCCAAAGGTCTGGATCGTAGGCGAGGTTGAAGGTGCCGCGGTAGTCCTGGGATTCGAGATTGATGGAGATAGGGAGGGGAATATTGTGGGTGGTGGGGTCCTTGGCGACGCGTGAGATACCGGCCGAGCCATTCAGGTTGAGGGTGGGGAACAAGCGGGCACGGTCCACGCCGACCAGTGCGCGCGAGGTGTCCATGCGGGCCTTGGCGGCGGCGAGGTCATTGTTGGCTAGCAGCGCCCGGTCCACCAGGCGAGTCAACTCGCGGTCGTTGAAGAGGCACCACCATGCGTCTGGCAGGTGGGTGCCAGGCACGACTTTGGTTTCCTTCCACTTCGAACCACCGGTGAAGCCCGGGGCATGAAAATCCGGACCGACGGTGCAGGATCCAAGGATCAGCGTGGCGGTTAAAACGAGGCAACGGCTTTTCATGTGGCGGCGGGGTGGCGCGGATCATAGCAGTCTGCGATAGCTCCGCAAGCCGAACCGAACGCCATCATCTATCGCCTCTACCGGCTCACGCCCGAGCAAATCACCATGGTCGAGGCGGGGTGACACCCGTGGCGGCGGATTCCATCCGCCATGCCAAAACATGCTCGCCCAGCGGAATTCGCTTGTCCGGCACGGATGGAGTGCTAGAACTGCCAGTGAAAGGGTGTTGCCTGTTGGCAGCGTCCTGCGGACTAAATCCGCACTTCCGGGTTCGGTTTGCACCTTGTTAAACGACACGCTCGTTTAACAATTGTTCACGCCGCACGTCATTGAACAAAACTGTTCGCAATGGACGAGGACAGAATAAGAATCCCCACAATGAAACTACTCCTTACAGGCATTTTCTCACTGGCCACCTTGAATGCGAATGGGGACAATCCCATACTCATGAAAGCAACTGAATCGAGTATTATTTTCGAAGACGGCACTCGAATCAGCATGAAGAGAGATAAGATCGGTGATCTTGGTTCAGTGGAGGTGACACTTGAGGGAAAGAACATCAAGATCGCTAAAGCGGACTTTGGACAAATTCCCGATCCACTCATTAATTCCGTTAACTTAACACACCCATCTCCGGATAGGTGGGAATTGACCGTTTCATATGCCTATGGTCAAAGATGGGCTTGGACGTCCTGCGAACTCACTATCTGCTTCGGTAAAGGCGGATATATTGAGAAGACACTTAAGATTCCAACAGGCAAAGATATATGGATTTACAAGAGGCAGAAGGCGGGAATGCCAGAAGAAGATGTAGCTCATGGCGGCAGAATTCCCGGAACTGAATGATCCAATCGAAGAATGCGAACAAGTCGTGGCGCACCAACCGGCATAAGCTCACCATCTTCAAATCGATCTCCATTCAACCGCGCCGGTGGGCGCACATCTAACGTTCGATCCGGAAAATATTCGCCTTGCACAACCGCACTAAATGGGGTATGTTTCCTCTGTATGAAGGATTGGGCAGAATGTTTGGAAGTTGAACGCAACCCGGGACGGGTTAGCGGAGCATGGCTATTCCGTGGTACGCGTGTGCCGGTGGGGGCACTGTTCGAAAATCTTGAAGACGGGGCAACGGTTGACGAATTTTTGGAGTGGTTTCCTGGCGTGACTAGGCGTCAAGTAGAGACGGTGCTCGATTTTGCAGCCTCCAGCCTCGAACCGTTAAGAGTGGCATGAAGATCTTGTTCGATCAGGGAACACCCGTACCATTACGACGGCACTTGCATCCGGGACGAGTGGACACCGCAGCAGAGATGGGTTGGTCGGAGTTGGGCAACGGGGAGTTACTCGCAGTGGCTGAGGAGCACAGGATGGTAGCAGGGTTTACCGCAAGGCATACATTGACGTGGAGGATGAGGAGCATCTTACCAAGGAAGGACGGAATGGTAATGGTGACGCTCTGAACATCGTAGGGTATATCTGGGACGCATTGCACCGGCATAGCCTTTGCGGCTGCGCGTCGCCATGTGCACCTTGTTGGGGTTGATTCCCAACGCAAGCAGATGTCTGCGACGCGTGCGCGGTTGCTTCCATTGCTTCCAGTAATACAACCTCACCCGCCGCCTGACCCACGCCGACAGTTCCAGCACCGCCGAGCAGGTGGAACTGAGCCTGTAGTAGATGAGCCAACCGCGGATAAAGTCAACCGGCTACCAAACCCGCAGATAAGCCACCAGTGAAGGGACAACCCTCAACCCCCACGTCGAAGGATGGCCCCCGGTAGCCGGTGGCAGGCTCTAGGCGTTGTGCGAAAAAAGATCCTTGACGAGGTCCGCCATTGGAGTATTTTGCGCCGGTGATCCTTCAGTTCATCGAATCGCCTGTCTATTCCCAGCAGATCGACGATTTGTTATCGCCGGAGGACCATCGGCAGCTCCAAATCAGCCTCCTTCAACGCCCCGACCAAGGTGATCTCATCAAGGGATCGGGAGGGTTGAGGAAGTTGAGATGGGCTGGCTCAGGGCACGGCAAGCGGGGCGGGATTCGTATCATTTATTACCTGTGGCACGGTGACACCGCGTTTATGCTGACGGCCTACCCGAAGAACAAGCAAACCGATCTGACACCCGCTCAATTGAGAGCGCTCAAGGAACTCATAGAGGAATACACCAATGAAGGATGAAGATTTTCAGAAGCTGCTGCTCAGTGTGAAGCAGATGGGCACCATTATGCGTGGGGGGAAGCTTGCGCACCGGCGAACAACACTGACCGACCTGAATGTCAAGGGACTCAGAGAGCGAACCGGTCTAACTCAGTCCGACTTTTCACAGATGATCGGGGTCAGCATCAGGACCCTCCAGAACTGGGAGCAGGGTAGAAGGGAACCGGAAGGCCCAGCTAAAGCATTATTGCGTGTGGTCGAGCGCAACCCGCAGGCCGTACTGAGCGCACTCCACGCGTAACGAAGAATGCAGAACAAGTCGTCGCTGCCGACCAGCAATAGCCCCATAGTTACATCCTCAACCGCTGCCGCCTGACCTGGCGGCAGGACTTGGACATTGTGCGCCGAGCAAAGCAAGGCGCTTCTTATCAGGTGAGAGACCTGATGTTTCAAAATCTAGCCAGTAGAAACTACCGAGTGTTGCAGTCATGTTAGCTAACCCATTGGAAAATCGCGGGAGGCACCGCGTGAACAACATGAACCCTGAGGCTGCCTTGGAGGCCGATGGATGGGGAAACAACATGATTGAAGCGTACACAGGGAATCACGCAGGCCACAGGGTGTCTCGCAAACACCTGAAGGTTGATAT
>Ga0209697_10002175_pt1 | contig 28657 bp, 24 predicted proteins | sample AliMusrvi5mmetaG_FD_184115 | JGI IMG/M metagenome (GOLD analysis project Ga0209697, IMG submission 184115) | Freshwater lake bacterial and archeal communities from Alinen Mustajarvi, Finland, to study Microbial Dark Matter (Phase II) - Alinen... | ecosystem: Environmental > Aquatic > Freshwater... | reverse complement strand
TAACATCTAAGTGCCTTTATTTAAGGCCGTAAGATACTAAAAAAAGCAGTAAAGTACAAGGATTTGAACCTGTATTTTACTGCTTTAAGTTTAATAATTATGTCCGAGGGACTTTTTCAGTGCCCTCCGTTTTATCTACCCCTTTTTTAGAATAATCTGAAGTGAATTTAACAATCCTGTCCTGATATGCCTCGGCTGTTGGACAATGATTGCAAGTGAAAACGATCACCAAAATGTCTGATTTATCGAAATCTTTAAGTGAAACATATTGCCCATTCATATCAGACAATGTAAAATCAGATGCTTTTGCTCCAATTTTAAGTGTGGTAACATCCTGATGTTCTTTAATTAGCGGGCGAGGCGTAAATTTATTAGAAGTATTCTGATTACCAGGATTTGTTTTAAACTTATATCCAACTATTGCAAGGACGATTGCTATAAATAAAATTCCTTGTTTTAAAACTGAAAATGTTTTCATAGTTTCTAAATTTAGATATGTTCTAAATATTCTAAAAAGGCTATAACGGTATTTTTTTCAGCACTCTCATAAGCTCCGAAAGTGATTTTCAGCGTATCCCTCACATCATCCAAACCTGAAACGGGTGGAATATCTTTCAGAATATAATCTGAAAATGCCTTGGCCTGATTGACAAATGAATTCAGGTAATCAGCTTCCAAGTTCATTTTCTGGTCGTTGAAATACAAATCATCGGTAATCACCAGACTTCCTTCCGTTCCGAAAATCCGGATACCGTTGATCATTCCGGCATGATCCGAAGTCCACGATTGCATGATCACCGCCATTGAACCATCAGGATATAAAAGGCTGACTTGAGCCGTATCTTCACATTCCATGTTTTTCAAAACCATTTTCGACTTAAACCCGTGCAGCTTTTCGGGTTTTCCAAGCAGATAAAGCGCCTGATAAATCAGGTGGTGGCCGCTGTCGATCAATGCTCCACCGGAACCCAATGCTTTGATGGCCCGCCAGCCTTTGGAATGCGCTTCACTGATGTTATGCGTGATGATGAATGAGGAATGAATTATTTGCCCGAGTTTCCCTGCGTTGATGATTTCTTTGGCCTTACGAACAGCCGTCCGATATACAAAGTTGTGCGCCGGAAAGATTTTGACGCCTTTTTCTTCGGAAAGTTTCTTCATCTCTTTGAGCTGCCCAAAATCGGTCACCAGAGGCTTCTCAACCATGATGTGTTTCCCGTTTTCAATAGCGGCCCTGATTTGCGGATAATGGTACGGATTAATACTGCCTATGATCAGCGCATCAATTTCAGGATCGGCCACCATATTTCCGAAGCTTTCATAAGCTTTGATGCCGAGTTCAGCACATCTTATTTTCAGAAGTTTCATCTCTTCTGCCTTTTGGGTTTCATTTCCAAAAAACATATGACACATGCCTGTAATCGCAGCATCCGGGTTTTGGCTAAACCCTTTCCAATGCCAGTCAGCAATAAAACCCATGCCAACCATTCCTATTCTTAGCTTTTTCATTTTTTCTAATTTTCTTTAATGATGATGACTATTTCTGACATCGGAGACATAGTAATATCAGAAACGACCAACTTTTGTTCTTTTGATCCGAACCGGTTATGCGGTTCATATTTCCCGGTATCACAAATATAAATATTTACCTCCTGCGGAAGTTGCTGATCCGATAAATTCACTGAGCATATTTTAGATTCAATGGTAGGATTAAACAGATAAATGAAGGTAGATTTGCCACATTTAACCCCATAAACTTTCACCCGCGATTGGTCAGTGGCAACCTCAACCGGGATAAATGATCCTTTCCCCTCTTTCATCATTTGATCGAGCATCATACGGACACGTGCAAAATAGCTCATCATCCCGCGATTTTCGAAATATTCCCACCACCAGCTCAAAGGCAAAACGTGTGTTGGTGAAAATAATCCCAACCAAAGACCACGTTTGAAATCGCTGTCCATGTTGTTCGGCGTCTAGGTCAAAGTTTTTGAACCAGTCGCTCTCATGGGCAAATTCACCGATAACATATGGCTTTTTATAGGCTGTAATGTAGTCGTCAATCAGTTTCGGTATTTCGAAGAGCGGGATGATGTTGTCTTAAACATGGATCTGATTGAAGTCGATGTTTTTGACCGAATTCAGTCCTTCCACTTAAGTTTGCGCGATGCTCGTAGTAATCAGGTGATGGTACGGATCGTTTTCGCGGAGGAAAGTGCTCATTTCGTCGTGCCAGGCCACTGCCGATTGCGGCCTTCTTTTGTCATTCTTATCTTTGCTGAATGCGAACCAGTTGATTTCGTTGTAAAATTCCCAGGCGCCAATACCTGAACTGTATCCCCACCGTGAAATAAAATAGCGCAATTTGTTTTTATACTGCTGTCTGGAAATTGGGTTTACAAATAAAGCGCTGTCACTTTCGGCCACGCCACCGCCTTTCAGACCGTAATTGCTTTCGTCAAAACCTCCGGTACCGCTAAAACAAAGCATGATATACACGCCAAGTGAGTCGGACAATTCGAAAAGCCGATCGAGTTTAACAATTGCGCCTGGATTAAAATATTCGGTGCTGTTGGTGTATCGATTGGTAGTTGGACTCACTTGCTTCCATTCAACAGGAAAATTCCATGGACTAATCCAAACATGCGTATAATTACCACCGTTGGCTGCCAGTTTCCGAAGCATATATTCGTAATTGAAACGTGGGTTTTCGTGAAGTTTTTTAAAGAATTTTGAATCGTCCTCGCTACGGGCTTCCCAGCAAATATTTTCGCCAAGTCCTCTGAATTTTTCTCCGTTATCGAATACAAAGGTATAATTGTCATTGGCGTGTAAAATGCCTTTCTTTTCTGAAGGTTCAGAACTAAATGAATTGAAAGACTTCTCGCTGATCACCTTCCCGTTTTTGCTTAATTTAAATTTGCAGCTATATTTACCTTATTCCTGTGCCATAAACCGGGCTTTCCAGTTCGAGAGTTTGCCGTTTTCGCCTGAAATATAAAAACATGGAACCATCAGCACCTTGCCTGATGGCGAGCTTAATTCCATATCCAACGCAATATCCTGCATGAAATACGGATTTTGCCATTCTCCCGTTAGTTGGATGTTCCATTCCGCTTTATCATACTGACGAACCGAACCGGTAACCTGGCTGACTTGCCTGATTTGAGCCCAGGCGCTGATGACCGGCACTAACAAAAACAGCATAAGAGCATAAGAAAATTTAAAATACTTCATAATGCAATTTCAAAAGCGATTGATTATTAAACATTAAATTTCAGCAACCCGAAAGATAACTGTCCAGTCCTGCCTGAGCAATCTTCTGATCGATTTCTTCTGTAGCACCGCTGAAAACGGTGAGGATATAGCCATTTTCGGCTTCATGAATCACACCGCCCGAATAACCGAATTCGCCCTGATAGGCTGGCCTGATTTTGCTTCCGCTATTCAACCGGGGATCGGCCATTTCAGCGACTTTCGAATAGGCTATCCCGATAAAATTATAGCCAGGCCAGGCATTTCCCTCCGTATTTTCGGGCTCAACTTTAATGGTTTCCACGGCTTTCATGTGTGAAATCCACGACAATCCATCTTTGTCCATACTGGCAACCAGCATTACGCCGGAAACATCCAACCTTCGTGCCAGTGTTTCCATTTCGGCGATCATCTGTTCAGCAATCGGTTGAAAATGATTCATATTATCTAAGTTCTTTTATTTTAAATACTCATCTGCATTTTCTTTGGTCACCAGTTTAACCGGTACGCGGACATCTTTCACAACCGTTTTCCCCGCGATGAAATCGTAGGCTTTGTCAACCGCGACTTTGCCCATCAGCGGTTCCTGGGCACAAGATGAAAGCATTTTGCCGTCTTTGATGGCCTGGGCACCTTCTTTTGAACCGGCAACGCCCATCACGGTGATTTTTCCTGAACGTCCGGCTTTCTCAATTCCTTCGTTGGCAGCGATGGCGCTCACGTCGTTGATGGCAAAAATGGCATCCATATCCGGCGTTTTAGCCAGAAAATCTTTGATCACACCACTCACACCGTCTTTGTTGGCATGGCCGTCCTGTGCTCCGATGATGCTCATTCCGGGATATTTGGCCATTTCCTCCTTAAAAGCTTCAACACGATCAACACAACCTTTTGAAAGTGAAAACGTGAGCAGACCGACCTTGGCCTTTGGATTAACTTTGGCCAGTTCAGCGCACGACAACCTACCTGCGCCAAGGTTGTCAGTCATCACTTTGCACAGGTAAATTGAATCGGCAACATTGAAATCAGTATCCACGATAATGACCGGAATCTTTTTTTGTTTGGCTGCCGCTAAAATGCGGTCAATGCAACCGTCGTGGGTAGCCGGAAGAATGAAAATTCCGGCAATTGGCTGGTTGATCATGGCTAAAACATCCACTTCCTGCTTCCTTGTATCGTGATTTCCATCCAGAAAAACGAGACTGTCGCCATGGGTGATCACCGCTTTTTTAATGCCTTCATTCAAACTCACAAAGAACGGATCGTGCATGGTCATGAACGATGAAATAAAGATTTTTTTGCCTGCCGGTTTATCCTTTTTGGTTGAACTGCCGTTGCAGGAAATCAAAAATAAGGCGATCAGCGAAAATGCCAGAACCTCGATACGGAATACTTTTTTCATAGGATTACTGCTAATTGTTTGATTATTAATTTGACTTTAATTTTGGCGGGCATCGTTGTACAAAAAATCGAGATACCCGAAATTCATGCCACCGTTGTATTTTACAGTCAGCAAATAGACGCCCGGAGCCGGAAATGAAATCTGACCCACTTCCGATTGAGTCCAGAAATGCAGATTCCCGGTCTTTTCAGGGAAAATGATCCGGCTTGCAAACTGTTGATTGACCCAGAGTTCAACCGGTTTGGGATCGACACGGCTATAAGTCGTATAAATGATGTATTTCCCTTTTTGGTGAACATAGATCGTATAGTTGGTCCATTCACCCTCCTCCTGATTGCTGATATAGAATTGGCTGGATTTTGGATGAACCTTATTCGAAGTTGTAAAATCCTGGTTGTCTTTGGTGTAATTGATATCAACTCCCTCTTTTTCACGAAAGAAGGCCAGGTAATCGGAGATTCCAGGACGCTGTTCTCCGGCTTTTTTGTTGAACAAAGCGCCTTCGTTTTTGGGCGTATTGTCATGGTAAGCAACCCCTTCTCCACCCTGGTCGTACCAGGCCAGTTCGACTCTTCCGGGGATATTTTGTGCACCAACCGGATTTAATTTATTCCCGGTGTAAACTGAATCTTTATACGGAATTCCTTTATAATCTGATGGTAATTGAGCTTCTGACTGAACCGTGCCGATGAACAAGCTGATTCCCAAAATAAAACCTTTTATACTATTTTTCATTTATAGCTGATTAATACTGATTTATAAACTTAGTTTATCTTCACAAAATCCAGAAAGGCCAGATTGGGACCAGTATTGTATTTCAAGGTAAGCAATTGCAATCCTACCTTCGGAAATTCAATTTCGCCGATGGTTGCCTGGTCCCACCTGTGGTAATAACCGGTGTATTTGGGCAGGTAAAGTTTTGCGGCGAATTGGTTGTTCAGCCACAACTCCGACTTGTTATCGAGGTTGCCATAAACCGTGATGATTTTATACCTGCCTGGTGCTTTGACATCAACCGTATAATTGGTCCACTCGCCTTTTGCTTCCCACCCGATGTAAAGCTGATTAACCATTGGCTCAACCACATTTGGCTTCTTATAATCGGCCCAGTCTTTGGTATACGAAATGTCAACGCCTTCATTTTCACGAAAAAAAGCAATATGATAAGGCACTCCGGGTCGCCAGTGACTACCATAATCGTGAACTTCATGATTGAGCTTAGCCCCGTCGTTGGTTGTGGTGCTGTCGTGCCAGGCCACTCCTTCACCACCAAAATCGTAATAGGCCAGTTCAACCCGACCGGGTATCACCTGCGGGCCTTTAAAACCCAGACTATCGTCGGAAAATGGTTTGCCCAGGTAATCAGCCGGAATCTGTGCATGCACCGTAAGAAATGCCACCGAAAGGAGCATCATCATTACTGCTTTTGCTGAATTTTTCATAGAATCAGTGTTTTAAAAGTTGTATTCATTGGATTATATCACTTCTTTACCTTTATTGTCACTTCGGTCGGAGTGGTCAATTCTGCCGGAAACCAGACCAGCAGCGAATTTCCTTCTTTTGCTGTTTTGGCTTCGACTTTGCTTCCATTCACGAGCACTTCAGCTTTGTCGCTGCCTTTCCAGTTTACAATCGTAAATGCCGGGTTCACAAGGATTTTATTCGGTTTGATATTGAATTTGCAGATTGAATTATTTCCTGTCGATTTTAAAATAATACTCCTGAAAATCCGGTCGATTTTCACAAACCCGAAATCTTTGTTCAGCATTGTAACAGTACCTGGATCGAGCCAGGTTTGAATCTGGTTTTTGACTTCATTGTAATTGTATTGTTTCGAAAGACCAACCAACATCACATGGCGGCGGTATTTGCGACCGGTTGAATCAATCAGGAAGTTATCTTTAAAATCAACTCCCAATTTACCGTAGAATCCAGCGCTGGCCAGTGAAGTGTGCGTTACTTCATTTTTATGGGAAGCATATGATCGCGATGTTTTTCCCCATTCCTGCGCATTTTGACCGTATGGCTCGCGTCCAACAGGCCAGTGCGAAAAATTCCAGGTGGTATTGTGCCAGTCGATCTGTGTTTCTATTTTGATTCCTGGCCATGTTTCCGGATAGGCTTCATCCTGACTGTAGACGATATAGAAATCGGGCATGTTTTTAAAATGGCAATCGAATGCAATTTGCTTCCAGCCCCATGAATCTTTTACATATTGGTTATTGGTTGGCTGAGGAAAGAACACTTTCACAGAATCTGTCATGTTGAAGACAGATAATGCAGGGGCGTTGCACAAATCGCCAGCCTCAACCAAAGATCCGCCAAGTGGCATCGGCTCAATCACTTCAGGTCCCCAACCACGGCGATGGTTCACATCCAGGTTGGGAGTGTCGATTAACTGCCGTGTCCCGGTGCCATCCGGGTAAAAAGTCCAGTATTCATCGAAGTACGGAAACTGTTTTCCATGAAAATTCTCGCCGGTAAAATTGTATCCCGGATTGAGCGAAATGCCGTGCCAGTGAATAATTTTCCGGACTGCATTATCCTCAACAATTGTAACAGTTTGTCCGTGACGCTGCCGGTCCGACATTGCTTCGTGGCAACCCTGATAAAGCGAATCTCCTCCCTCGAAGAATTCGAAATTTAGCAGGAACTGGTTGGTCAAACGCCAGGCAGGTGCATTGTTCGCCCGGTCCCAAACCACGAATTTGATGTTTTTGTCGTACCCGAATTCTTTTCCGAAAGAAACAACTGTGGCATCACCTTCAAAACCCGACCAGGAGAAATTTCGTTTTACGGCTTTGAAACCGGTTGCGTTGTCGTCAATATCTTCAGTTGGTGTTTGAATAACCTTGAGTTGTTTGAAAACAGCGGCTTTCGGTTTCAGGTTTTCGGCTACACGGCCTACCAATGCTACAAAATAGTTCTGATCAGCCGGAAGCCAGCTATACTGCGGTGCAACTTCCATCCAATCGTTCGAAGTGATTCCCCATTTTACCAATTTGGTTCCGTAGTAAAAATGGAAGGTATTTGAAAGCGATTCGTGCAAAATTCTGATTTTCTTGTTGGTCGATTTGAAAGGAACCGAAAATGTCATGCTGTCCAATTTCGATTCGTAGCGCGACGGATCGATCACTTTTTTCGGGTCGTGCACATTTTCGACATCGTTTTGCCGGTCATATTGGTTGATCACTGTGATTCCCGATCGGTTAGAAACGGCAATCATGGTAAAATTCGTGCCGTCCGGAACTCCGTTTTTACTTGCCACCAAAGCCAGTCCGATCACATCTTCGTCGGCAAACTCGGTTTCAGCATAAAAGTTTCCTGAAAGTGGTTTCAGGTTATACAAACCATAGGCACCGATTTTCGAAGAATTGGTTATTGAAAGAGACTGGTTATCGAATTTGAAACTGCCGTCGGTCGCGCCGTCGAGCCCGATTTCCTTCCAGTTTTTGCCTGTATTAGAAAAATGATCATCAATCAGAATAGCTGAATTTTGAGATGAAACGACACTCCATCCGCCGATCAGAAATAGCAAAATACAAAATCCGGATCGAAACGAAACTGTTTTTAATGACATCTTTTTAGTGGTTTAGGTTAGAATAGTGTTACCAGTTGAGTGTTTTCCGGATAACCGGTTCAAGCTCTTTTGCCACGGCACGGTGAGCAGTTCCGCTGGGATGAAAATCGCCGGGAACGCCTTCATAGTGTGCAATCTGAACCACCTGGATCTTCGGATCGCCCAGACGCTCAACCACTTCTTCGAGATAGGCTTTCTGTACGGTACGCATCGGTACTTTCCCCGGTTCGTCGGTCAGACTTGGCGAGGTAATTAGAAAAATGTGAGCATTTGGAGCGTCGTGCCGGAGTTTCATTACAAATTCAGCGAAAGCGCGAACATATTCAATCTGGTCGGGAACACCGACTCCAAAATCGTTGTTACCGAGGCAAAGGCCAATCACATCGGGCACATAATTCTCCGGATTCCATCGGGTGGTGATATCGTCGGGCAATGCATTTTCGTAATATTCCGGAGCACAGCGGACATTGTTCAGCCCTTGCCAGTCGCGCACCACACCACGTCCGGCATAGGCAATGAGGTGACATTGGGCATTCAGTTGGTTGGCTAGCAGCCGCGGATAGCTAAGACGGGCATTTTGGCGCATGGCTTTTGACGAATCCATTGGCCCGCCATCTTCAACGGTGGTCGCCTGTCCGGCAGTAAAAGAGTCGCCCATGAACAATAGTTTCCGTGCCGGAAGCTCCGGTGCCGGAAGAAATTCGCCTGTCACATTCATCGAAACCACTTCGAGAATTCCGACTGCACTTTCAACACGCTTGTGAAGGACAACTTTATGCTTGCCGGCTTTCAATCCTTTTGCCAGAACTACCGAACCTTCACCCTTCGGAACTTTCAGAAATACGGGTGATCCGTCATCAATGATCACATCGAGATAAAGTTCGTCGCTGGAAGTTCGGGTGGACATACTCAAATCGGTTCCACGAAAATTTACACGGGTTACAATGCCCGGATAACCCAGTTTGACAGTTCCTTCAGCAGTGCCCACGGTCCTTCCTTCGTAGGAAACTTCCGGAGCACTGCCTAAAACCGACCAGTTAGGCGAAGCGATACCATATCCGGTTGCACCCCAAAAACTCAGTGTGGTTTCCGAAACGGGTTTGTTTACGGTAATTTTCACTACTTTTTTGGTGATATCCGGCTGAATATTGATGGCCATCAGGTAGTGACTGTCCTTTTCAAGTTCGGTATACGCATTTCCCCATTTGGCCATGTTGGCTGCCAAAAAGTACTTGGTCTCATTTTCGTCAATTCGCCATGCCCAGTCTTCAATGGTATACTTTTTCAACTCGGTGGTTTTGTCGCTGTATGTTATTTCGATGTTAATTTCGCTTGAACCGAAGGCGCTCATAAAAAACAGCGAAATGTTTGAATAGCAATTCGGAGCAACCGGGAAAGAATACGAATCAGCTGTGTTCTTATCGGTAAATCTTACCTGATTGCCGGTTGCATCAGCATCTGAAAAGTTTAACACAACTTTGGGATGAAAGGCATTTGCTTCGAATGTCCCATTGTTGGGTAAGGCAACTTTATCCTTGCTTCCCATTAAATCGGCTGCACTTCGGGTTGCAAGACCGCTCCAGGTTCCATCCACGCCCTTGTTCCAGCATACCAGTTTCCCATTCGAATATGTGGTGATCATCCGGGCATTTAGTAACGATTTGACATCGAACTGAATGGTTCGGGAAGAATTGGTATAATCGGCAGCAAAAACTTCACCTGAATTTGGAAGGAATTTCAGGAAAATGCCCAGGATTAAACACAGAATGGTCTTTGAGTTCATGGTTTTTGTTTTAGTGGGTTATTCCAGAATCAGAATTGTATTGCCTTTCGAAGGGAATCTCAGTTGGTCTATCTTGAGGCTGCTGTCAGTCATTACGGAATATTTTAGTTTGTTGTATTTTCCCGTTTCGCAATCAAAAAGGCTCATTCTGACTTTTCCTTTTGATACTTCATTACCGCTTAACTGAATGCCTTCGAAGGGTTCTCCTGAATTATAGAGGTACAAGAAACTCCTTTTTCCACATCGAACGCCAAAAGCCTGAACTCCATTCTGGTTGGTTTTCACCTCAAACGATTCAAACTTTCCTTTTCCGGCTTCCAACATCAAGCGGTTTATTTCGCTTACCGGCTTGAAGTAGCTCATCATTCCCCGGTTTTCGAAGAATTCCCACCACCAGCTCATTGGCAGAATGGGCGTCGGACTGAACATTCCAAGCCACAGCCCTCGTTTGAAATCGCCATCCATATCGCCGGCAAAATCGTTGAAGTTTTTGCTCCAGTCCCATTCGTAACCGGATTCGCCAATCACATAAGGTTTGTTGTGTTTTTGCGTGTAATCGCGAATTGTTCCGGGAATGGCTGAGGTATTTTTATAAATGTGTTTCTGGTTGAAATCCATGTTTTTCAGGTCGTTCATTCCCTGCACATCGCGGTGCGAAATACTCGTGGTGACGAGGTGCTGATATGGATCGACACTTTTCAGGTAGGTGCTCATTTCATCGTGCCATGCTGTGATGACGGCATCCGAAATGCGGTCTTCCGGTTTTCCGGCGTACATGGCATTATCGATTTCATTGAAAAACTCCCAGGCACCAATCGACGGACTGTAGCCATAACGAGCCACCATCAGTCGCAACTTGTTTTTGTATTGCTGTTTGGCCTCCGGAAGCGTGAAAAATTCGAGCGGAGTTTTAGCCGGACCACCATTTGAAACATTGTAACTGCTCATTTTCCAGCCATCACCCATGAACCCGACGTGGCTTTCGAGTGCCAGCATCATATGGATGCCCAGCGAGTCGCAAAGCTGAACAAAGTGATCCATCCGTTTCATCCCACTTTCGTTATACGACGATGTTGTATTTTGATAACGACGATTATTGCTCACAGTCTTCCAATCGACCGGCAAATTCCAGTAAATCATCCAGGTGCGGAAGAAATTTCCACCATTGGCTGCCAGCTTTTTAAGCATGAAATCGTAATTGAAACGCTTGTCCTCGTGAAGTTTTTCGAAGTATTTTGAATCATCGTTGTCGCGCGATTCCCAGCAAATGTTTTCACCTATTCCGCGGAAAAGTTCGCCATTGTCATATTTGAAAGTCCATAAATCATTCGGATTCAGAAAACCTTTCCCTTTTGAAGCATTCACTTTGAATTCGGCTTTTGCCTGAGTGGAAACCACTTTGCCTTTTTCTTTCAGTTCAAATTGACAAGAATACACCCCTATTTCTCGCGGAGTAAAACGGGCTTTCCAAACCGATTTTTCTCCTGACTTTCCTGACTCAAAAAAACAGGGTAGTATCAGCTTTTTGCCTGAAGGAGAAGTGATTTGCATATCCAAAGTAATCTCGGAAGCCGCGTATGGATTGGTCCAGTTGGATTTCAGTTCGATTTGCCACTCGACCCTCTGATACTGATTCAGCTTTGAATTCAGACATCCTGTTTTCAGGATCTGCGCCTGAAGGTTCAATCCGAAAACAAGAAAAAGGAACACAAAAATGCGGAGTTTTAGTTTAGTCATGGTTTTGGTTTTAGTTGGTCATTAAGCTGGTGTATGCCTGAGCCTCCAATGTAAAGTTAACTTTTCCGTTGGCAACCTGCACTGTGTTAACTTTTTTCATTCCACGTGTGGCATCGGTAACATAGACATTGAACGATTTCACCGACTCAGGAATTCCGGAAAGTGTCACATTTCGGGTCGCGCTTTTGTTGACCATATGGATGGAATACTTGCCGTTCAGGATATCTGCAAATGCGGTGGCAGTGATGTTCGGTCGGTCCACCTCAACCGGAATGGCAAACGAGCCTTCAGGAGTTGATCCCAATTGCTTCAGGTTCCAGAAACGCTGGGTCGGGCGCAAAGGGCCGTTATCCCCATATAAACCCTGACCTGTTAGCACGGAGTAATCCGGAGTTAATTGCCACTCCAAAATGGAAATGGGTTGGGCATATTTGCAAACTTTCAGGTACAAATCAATTTCAGAAAGCTGAAAGAATTTTTCCAGAAAATTCATCGGATAGCGATGCTGCGCGGAGTTCGGACCGCCTTCGGTAACAATCAAAGGTACATTTAATTTTTGCGCTGATAATGCCCAAGCCTTGCAATCTGCTTCTGTACATCCGTGCCAGGTGTGAAAAGCAACGGCCCCGATATAAGGTTGAATCGATGGATCCTCGACTGCCGGAAGCACAATTTTATTCGAACGGATGGTACCAGCGCCAGTATCGCCAATCATGATCTTAGTAATCAATCCTCGCGATGCGAAATACTTTCCTATTGCTTTTGCATAAAAAGCGTGTTCTTCAGGAGTGTGATAAACCATCACGCCATAGTCAACTTCGTTGAAGCTAAACATTTGAATTTCAATTCCGTAATCGGATTTTAAGTAGGCAATATAATCGGCCAGCGACTGACACATTTCATCGACCATTTTTGGATCAAGTGAAAGTTTGGTGTCATGTTCCAAGCCCTGCCTGTTGTGCCTGGTCGTGTCGATCGCCCATTGCGGCGGTGACCACACGGTCAATATGATTGGCAGGTGGCGTTTGGCCAGAATGCGGGCCATTTCTATCTGATCGTAAAAACCTTTCGATAATTTACCCGCCCTCGCGTTAAGCAGCGGATTTTCGGTTTGGTTGGGTTGCCACTCCCGCCAATCGAAAGCAATGCGCGACCATGAAACCCGAAGACTATCCAGACAATAATTTACAACAGCAGAAGCCCTGGCAAGATCATTTACACGGTAATTACTGCCGATTCCTTTAAATGGACGACCTGGTTTGCCCGGATCGATGGTCATCCGTACATCTTCTTTATCGGGGGTACCTTTTACATTTAACGTATAGCTGACCTTCTTTTTATCTCCTTTTTTTGCCTTTCCCTGAATAAGTGTAAAGTACACCTGATAGTTGGCAATGGGCTGGTTGGGGTCTGAATCAACAAAAGCTTTGGCAGGCAAAGGGTCATTTAAATAACCTGGGCGATCGATAAAATTTTGCCGGACAAAAATTTCAGAATTGATGTCGGCGATTACTTCATACTCCCGCTTATCGGTTTTTACAATGATTTTGTTGCCCTTTTTCCGGATGTATTCAGTTTTACCATCAGGAATAGAAGACTTTAAAATAGCCGAACCGTTTTTAGACTTACCTGAATAAATTTCGAGTGTCCCGTTTACAAACTCAGCTCCGGGTATTTCCAAACAAAAATAGCTTCCAGCCTGATCGATTTCAGCAGTTGCATCAACTGATAATTCTACTTTTACCGAATTCGGGCCTGTTTCGGTAAACTTTTCAGCATAGTTTAACGGAAGGGCCTGCAGAAAATGCGACATGTTAGTGGTGTTCCCTGAAAACGAATAAGTTTGGGACCCCTGCCAGTTGCATCTTTCAGAAGAGATACATCCACTCCAGTCGGATTTTACCGAACGAACAGAGGTTTCGAAATTCATTTTTTCGCCATCCACAACAAACCCTTTGATGTTGCCCCATGGGGTTATAATCGGTTGTGCATTCAATTGACCAAATCCCAAAATCAGGATAAATGCGGGTAAAAGTTTTCTAATATTCATAGGACTGTTCTTAAAATTAATTTACAACACTAAACTTCAGAGACTGAAAAAAGTCCTGATGCTGCAACCTGAAAATGTAGATTCCACAGTGGAAAGAATCATCGATGGCGAATGAGTTTTGTTCTTCGCTCAGAATGCCCTGTTTTTTTATCAAACCGGTCTGACTGAAAATCTGGTAATTTGCCGGTAGCAATCCTTCAGAACATGTGATCAAAAGCTCACCAGATTTCCGGACCAGATTTGGATACAAGCGGAATTCATTTTCTTCAGGATTTATCAATCCCGTTGCACCGGATTCATTGCCATAAACCTCAAATTCGAAAATTGAATATCCATAATTCGTCGTCCTTTCGATCCCGTTCATGCGAATGTACCGACCGCTTCCGGTTAAACCGTTCAGCTCATCGGTTCTTGCTCCGGAAGGCATATTTGATTTGGCCTGAATAGTGGTCCAGATAGAACCATCGTCAGAAATATCAATGGTATATTTCTTTGCTGAAGCTGCTTCCCAAAAAATGATGACTTTGCTGATGTCATATTTCTTTCCCAGATCGATCTGATACCATTGCGGATCGGAATAAATACTTGACCAGCGTGTCGCAGGATCACCATCGTTGGCATTGACCGCGAGGTTTCCAAGATTGGCCTCAGTTGATGAAACTGTAACAGACTTCTTCAGGGAGATCGTTGGTGTTTTGATCGTGATGACCACCTGACTTGATTTTGTTGCATTGGTGCTGGTCGTAATCTTCAGAACAATAGTATGCACACCAAGTGCAAGCATCACTTCAGGATTGACTCCGGTTGCAATCTGGTTTCCGTTTTCAGTCCAGGTATAGGATGTGATAGTACCTTCATCTGTTATGCTTGCTGATCCATCCAAAACAATTTTTTCAGTGCCATTCCCATCAGCATCAAAAATGAGTTGACTTGGTCCTGATGAAGCCTTTGGTCCGGGAATCAGATCATCGAGGGTAATTACCCGTGGATCGTTATAAACCTGTTTTAACCAGTCTTTCGGGTTTTTTCCGTCTTTTTGCGATGGGTCCTGAACCATATAAGCCCAGGTTAAAAAGTACAGCCACCCTTGAGTTGACATAACTTTGGGATCTGTCAGTTTACCATCTTCACCGATTCCAAACATTTTGCCTTTTGAACCAAACATCTGCTGGTATTGCGACCAGGAACCACTTGTCTGATTATAATCGGGATAATCCCATGCAATAATATCCACCACATCATCGCCCGGATACCAGTTTTCCTTCGTTTTTCCGTAGCTATTCCATACCCAGATCAGGTTGTTGATACCATGGTAATTCACCATCCTATCGTACATCATCCGGTAGAGTTTCTTACAAGCATCGCCAGTTTTGGCGCCCCACCAGAACCATCCTCCTTCGGCCTCATGCAAGGGTCGCCAAAGCACGGCAATTCCCTCTTTTTGCAGTCGGAGCAGGCGTTCCGAGATAAAATCAATGTCGCGAACAAGTAATTTGTAATCGTCAGAATTCATATCATTCATTGCAGCAGCCACGTCGAAAGCAGTGTTTTTGGTATAAAAGGCCTGCCATTTATCGCCGGTTACTTTGCTTGGTGCATCCCAATGCCAATGCATTTCGAGCAATCCACCTTTGTTTTTCACCCAGTCAATGGCTTTGTCGGTCGTTGCATCAGGATTTGTTCCCATCGAAATGCGCAAAGGCGATGAGTTCATGAAATCAAGCGACATAATTGCCGGTTGTTTGCCTCCGCTGGCATTTGAAATAATCGTAAGCCAATTTTCATTAACATCTTCAAAGGCTTGTCCAGAAATGATTTGCTTTCCCTGAATTGAATCGAGAAATAATTTCAGTTTTTGGGCCTGAATCGTAGCCTTTGGATTAACCAATGGCTGGGCGGCCAGGTTTTCGGTTTGAAAAAAAGAAATCAAGCCGACAGCTCCTATCATATAGATTTTAAAAAAAATGTGCATTGGAATCGTTGGTTGTATATAAATTTTAATAATTAATTCTGAACCATAAATTTGACCGTCTTTAAATAGCCAAGGTGTTTCATGGTAAAAAAAAGATGACGGAGTGAAACGAATCGTCGAGGACAATTATACCGTTTTCAGAATTCAGCATTCCACTTTTTTTCAATTGAGCATTTGAAGTTTCTGCGTAAAAAAATGATCCAAAAACAAACAAGCCAATGATTAACATTCTTGATGTAGGCATTTAGCTTACTATAAGGTAGTTAAAACATAGATTCACTGTTTTAAAATATTTTCGATCTTCAATAATTCATCGGCGGTGAACCGGATGCTTTTTAGCGCCTGAAGACTATCTTCGAGTTGAGAAACACTGTTTGCCCCGACCAATACAGAAGTAACCCGGTTATCTTTTAGCAGCCAGGCAATGGCCATTTGTGCCAGGGATTGACCGCGGCTGATGGCCAGTTGGTTCAGCGCTTCAACCTGTTTCAGTTTTTCGGGCGTAACCTGGCTTGCATTCAATGCTCCATGAGCTTTTGCTACACGTGAATCAGCGGGAATCCCGCCAAGGTATTTGTTGGTTAGTAGTCCTTGCGCCAACGGAGAAAAAGCAATACAACCCATTCCTGCTTCCGCAAGAACATCAAGCAAACCACCTTCCGCCCAACGCTCGAACATCGAATATTTGGGCTGATGGATCAGACAAGGTGTTCCCAAATCCTTCAGGATTTTTGCTGCACGGGCAGTCATTTCTGCCGGATAGTTCGAAATCCCTGCATACAATGCTTTTCCATTTCGAACGGCCTGATCAAGTGCACCCATCGTTTCTTCGAGTGGCGTTTCGGGATCGGGACGATGCGAATAGAAAATATCGACATAATCAAGCTTCATCCGCTTCAGGCTCTGATCGAGACTGGCCAGCAAGTATTTACGTGAACCCCATTCTCCATAAGGTCCCGGCCACATATCGTAACCGGCTTTTGTTGAAATGATCAGCTCGTCGCGGTATCGCTTCAGATCGCTTTCCAGGATCAACCCGAAATTTTTCTCTGCCGATCCTGCAGGCGGGCCATAATTGTTGGCCAAATCAAAGTGTGTGATTCCGGCGTCGAACGCTCTCCATATGATCTTCTGAAAGTTGGCAAAAACATCCAAATCACTAAAATTTTGCCACAAACCAAGGGAAAGTGCCGGCAGTTTGAGTCCGCTTTTTCCGCAGCGACGGTATTCCATTTCGGAATATCGATTATTATCGGGTTGATACATATCTAATTGATAATTATTTACTGATTATTTCTGAACTTTCACGACTTCGGAATATCCTGAATCACCGGCCACATTCACACCTTTGATCCGGTAGAAATATTTTTTCCCTAAATCGGAGGTCTCGTCGGCATACAGCGTCAGTGGTTCTGATCCTGCTGGCGATTCTTCAAATTTCGCTACTTCGCCTAAAACAGAATCTTCTAATCCGGTAGCCATTACTTTCCATGGACCTTTTTCTGAATCGGACCGCTCGATGATATAATATGCCGCACCGGTTGAGCCACACCAGGTAAAGCCATCTTTTTTCAGGAAAAGAACCGGGGCAGGAGCGGGTTTAGCCACTTCCGGAGCCGGGATTCCACGAATAAGGTAAGCTTCTTTACGTAGCAACTCAAGTATTCGGACCTCATCGAACACAAAGCCGGCAGAAAACCCGGGAACATGGAAAGAATTTATCGGTGTTCCTCCTTCGTTATGATAATACCAGCCTCCATCACGACGATGGCTCCGGATACTCCACATCAGACCGCCAACAATTCCCGATTCACGGATTGTTTTCATCAGTTCCCTAAGATTTTCAGTGGTACCAAGACCAAATTCATCCACTATTAACGGTTTTTTGCCTTTGCACTGCTTGTAGGATTCCAGCGCCAGAGGTGCCAGTCTGTATGGTTTCCCACTCATTTTATTCCAGTATTCGTACAAATGATCGCTGATCACATCGATGTTCGGATCGGCAATCAGCTTTTCACGGTCGGCACCACCGGCTTCCATCACCAGGTGATTAGGATCAACCTTTTTGATGTAGGCTGCCATTTCAAGACTCCATTCCAGAATTTTCGGCGACCATTCGTCGTATTTCAGTCCACGATCTCCGGGATAACTGCCAAATTCGTTGCCAAGTTGCCATGCCAAAATCGCCGGATCGTTTTTATAAACGATACCGTTCACCGTGTTCTTCCGGTTCAGGATAAAATCGAGAAAATGCTTGAAATCGGCTTTTTGCTCCGGATCGGTCCAGAATGATCCTTTAGGCTTTCCGGCAAGTGCAGAAAATTCATCGACTCCACGAACACTTTTAAACGATTGGGAAGCAATGAAGGGAATAATCATACGGACATCGTATTTATGTCCCAAAGCGATGATGCGGTCGAGACATTTGAAAGCTTCCTCATTGTATTGCCGATAACCGGAAAAATAGACTGGCATTTCCTTATCGTCGGGATGATAAACCGAAAGCGAGAAAGTTCGGGTAGCCCGACCACCTTCGCGCCTGATTCCGTCGAGTATATCACTGATTTCGAAATCATCGGGGAAACGGTTGGTGCGATCGGCCCTGACCTGGTTTTCGTTGGCCTGAATATTTGGGGCTGCTATTCCCAAAAAACGAAATGGTTTATCACCTTCAAGAAGCTGATCACCTTTGCGGACAATAATTGGCCAATTGGCAACATTACCGGCTTTTTGTTTTTCTTTTTGGGCAAATGTTGGCGAAATCCAAAGCGCTGTTCCCGCCAGAAGAAGTGCAATTCGTTTAGTGATTTTCATATTTGTTATAATTTGATAAGGTATTTCATCTATGACTGACTTTCAGTCATCTCCACGGCTTTGGTTACAATTGCAAGATCATTGATTCCCGAAATCCGCTGAATCCGACTGATAACCGGGTTCCGTCTTTTAGGGTAATGGGCTGGCCGCCTTCCCAGCCAATCAGGTCGGGTTTGCTGATGCCGTATTTTTCTTCGTCAAATTCCTCGTTGTACAGTTTTTTCTCGTATTCGCCGGTTTTCATCCCGGTAATCCAAACCTGACTGGCTTTGATCCATGCATTTTTGAAAAAATTGCGACCCGTAACTTTTTGATCGCCCCAGATTTTCCCGTGGACATTTCCATCTTCGTCAATCACACAAACGGCCACATTTCCATTGGCAAAAGCATCGAGCGGATTAGCTGAAAACTCGGGAATGAGCCGATCAAGCATTTCGACAAAGACTTTTGCAAATTTGGTTTCTGAATAATTTTCCATGGTTACTTAATTTCTAAAATTGTTTTTTTGCCCCCGAATTTGGAATACTCCAGCACAGGTGATTCGATCAGATCGTCGTTCATGATTTCCGCGTTCAGCACTTTGCTTTCGCCGGGAAGCAGACAGAGAAAATTGTCGCTCCAGAAGGCTGGCAGAATTTCCTGTTTCGAATCTTTTCCCACCAACTTCAGGTTCAGCATAAATGCCAAGGAAGCTCCTGAATTCCTGACGGTCACCTGATATTTGTGTGTTGCATCCGAAGAAATGAGTTTTGCTGTAATATCGAGCTTGGGTTCTGGCAGACTATTTAATGCTTTGAAGTCGTTTCCTTCATTCAGCCAATAAAAATTTTCAGCCAGAATTTCTCCGGACGTATTGCTTGCATTAAGTTTCAAAAATTGGATGTCCTTGCTTTCAGGAACCGTAATTTCTGAATTGATAGAGCAGTTTGCGCCAATAGTCAGCGTTTTTTTGTCATTCCAAACTGTTTTCAGGTTGGTGTCAAAAAGTGTAGCTGAAATAGATATGCCCTCCATCTTTTCATTGAGCAGATTCAGAAATGAAACACTCCGATCGTCACGGTTGAGCTGAATATGAACTGCTTCGGAAGCTTTTTTAGCGCCGTAATAACCGGCATTGGCCTGAAGATACCAGTCGTACACCTGCCAGGTAATGCTTGGCCAGCTCGAATTGGATTTCCAGAGCAAAATACCGCTGGCATTTGACCACAATTGCCTGTTGATTGATTCGATACTCGCGCGGTATACATCGTAATTTATGAGCTGACTTTTATCGATGTAATTTTCCACTCCTGTCGAAACTACCGTTGTATCCGGAGCACCATAGTAATGGCGCAGCATATTATCGTACGAAGTGAATTTCCGGGTATCATTTCCCGGCCAGTTGTTGGCATCATGGTAAGCCCAGACACCATCTAACGGAAATCTACCGGGAGCCCATGATTTTCCCATTTCGGGCATGAATTTTTCCAGGCTTTGCACCGGAGGAATTCCGCTTGGACCAATCTCGCTGCTGAACCCGTTTAGTTTCGGATGAGTGAAATAATCTTTCGGTTCGAGCGTATGGTAAGGGCCACCACCGTGCAAACCATCGCCATCGGATCGTTTCAGGTAATGCCGCGAATCGCGGTTGTCGAATTTCTTCAGAATGGTATTTACAATAAGCTCTTCACGCGGATTAACGCCTTCGTTTCCACCACACCAGATCACCAGCGACGGATGGTTTCTTAGTTTCTTCACAATGCCGATTGTCGCTTTTTCGTAAAGTGAGATTTCGGGCTGAAACCCAGGTGTATTCTTGAAAGTTCCCCAGAAATCGTTTAGGAAATCCTGCCATATCAGAATGCCGTATTTGTCGGCAGCTTCGTATAATGCTTTTGGCGCTACACCTGTAGGTCCCCAAACCCGGAGGATGTTGAGGTTGGCATTTCGGGTGAGCCGAATTTCCTTTTCGTAGCGTGAGGCATTCCAGTTGAGCATCATATCAATCACCCAGTTGCCTCCTTTGGGATAAATTTCGCGCCCGTTAATTTTATAAACCCTTTCTTTTGCTCCTATGTAGGTTTCCACCTTGCGGATACCGAAAGTTTCGGAAGCCGTTGCTTTGTTATTTGATTTGGTTGAGGTTGAAAGACTTACCGTATAAAGGTTTTGCTTTCCATAACCAAAAGGCCACCAGAGTTTGGCATTCGAAATCCGAAGCGATTTTTCATTCGCTGGTTCCCAAATGAAAGTTTTGACTGATTTGGGCGCAAGTTTATAGGGTTGGTCAAATGCAATTTCATCTTTTCCGTTTTTTACCAGCACTTTGGCAACGCCTTCTATTTCTTTTTCAGAATGATTCACCAAATCTACAGAAATGGTCACTTCAGCCGTGGTGGTGTCGGGTAAATTCAGGTTTGAACTGACATACAGATTTTCAAACTCAATATCATCTGTAGTGCTCAGGAATACATCTTCGGTGATCCCCATGTCGCGGTCACGAATAACCGGTTGCCAGTCCCAGCCCATCACGTCCCATTTGGTGTAATCGTGACTGATTTGTCCGTCAGCCATGTTCTGACCCGGATCAGCAAGCGGTGTCAATGGTTCGTTGGCCGGTTTGCCCGGATGATTCGGTGGCCAGATTGCTACTGCCAATATATTTTTGCCGCCTTTTTTTATTCCTGAACTTACATCGAATCGGAAGGTTCGTTCCATACCGATCATTTCGGTGGTATCGGTAATGAGTTTGCCATTAAGCCAAACCTGGGCTTTGTAGTTGATTTCGCAGAAGTTCAGCCAGAGGTGTTTCCCGGTGAAAGTTGCAGGTACATTGAACTCGTTCCGAAACCAGTAAGGCTGTTTCCATGGATTGATGTTTTTTATGTGGCTGTATTTCAGTAGATCGTAATCCTTGTTGTATTCGTCGCTGATGTCAGGAATCAGCATGTTGTTGGTTTCGATGTATGGATTTGGATAGATTCCGTTGCGAACTAATGCAGTCAAAACGGTTGCAGGAAGACTCGTGCTTGCCCAATTTTTTGTATTTGTACCGGAACCCGAAAGTTTGGATCCATTCATTCCTACTTCAGATGATGATTTTACTTTCCACCCTTCACGAAGTAGTTGTGAACCTTCAGGAACAGCGGAAAGCGGTGCATCATTAATGGTTAATTCCTGAGTATTTGATTGATTCTTTCCATTCAGACTGACGGCAACCACTTTCCAATTATGTTTTCCAAAGGATAACGGGAAAGGGATGTATGAGTTTTGTGAGGATGGAACGCTTCCCATTTTAATGCCATCGATCCAGATTTCGTAGTGCTCGCAATCGGTTCTTTGCCATGAAAGATTGGGCATGTTGTTAGAGATCTTCAATCCGTTTAGTGGGGCAATCAGCTTGAAATTTGCCTGTGAATAGGCAACATGAGAGAAAAATACAGCGGTGATGATAAGAAGTAATTTCGGTGAAAATCTGATTCGCATGGCTTGAAGTCGTTTAAGAATTGATTTTTTATTATGGTTTATCCGGAAGCTCCGGTCAGGAGATTCGTACTATCTTGATTATCATTTTTTCTGGTCTGGAAAAGGTTCATAACTGGTAATCATCAACTCGTCGAACCGGGCGTCGATAAAGCCTTTGGGCGAAGTTTTTCCATTGCGCAGACCAAGTTCGAAGCACCGGATATCATTCGTTTTCAGGTCCGGGAGACCGGGAATTTTTCCCCAGTTCTCGTATTCCAGATCGGCCAGTTTAAATTTCAGGAAGACCCATTCGGCTGAACCAATTCCAACCATTTTTTTTGCGCCCCATTTGCCTTTGTGTCCTTTAGTGAGCATCAGTGGCTGCACGTATATTGAATCGCCATTTCCGCTGTTGCACCAGCACGACAGCCAGATTTTATCACTAAATTCTGTTCGCACCCTTTCCATTGCGGGATTGGCCAGCGAATCGATTTTAAGATCGGTGAACCAACACCAGGATTTGTTTGCAGGAATTGAATCCCAGTGCACATTCAGGCAAACTTTGGAGTTCGGGCTCTGCTGGTTTTCCTTCTTTTCGTCGAGAAGAAGTTTTACATGATTATTGTCGCGCCACCAATTGGCAGTATTTGGCTTTTCTTCGTAGTTTAGGACTATCTTCTGCTGTGCCCGGCCTTCGGAAATCAAGAGGACAAAAAAACAAAAAGTTAATATTTTTTTCATTTGATTGTATTTAAGCTTGTGATAATTGACAGTTATTCAGGTTTAACATTCCAACGATCTGTTAAAGATTGATCAGGAAAATGATTACCAGAAATAGTGATACGGCTATAATAATTAGCAGCCATTCAATCAACAACAGTTTAGCCTCGTTATTCAGCTCAAATCTACCTGTTTTAATCCAATTAAACATTGCTGATAGTATTATAAAAAAACCTCCGGACCGAAATCCGGAGGGTCCACTACTAACTAATTCTAAACCGAACTCATACATGAAAAAATGAAATCAATAGTGATGGACAGTTCAATCCATCATTCCTGAAAGATGTTTATTATTCGGGTACCAGATTTGGATCCAAAGGAACAGTTGTGAAGACAAAATAATCGGCATTCACCTCCATAGCAGTTCCGTTCGCAATGTTTCCACCATAAAGTGTAATATCCATTGTAAAATCTTTCGTGGCATCAAAAGATGCAAGATCGCCTTCCCCAGGGACAATTTTCACTGAACGCCATACCCATTTATTTCCGGTAGGAACAAACTTATAATCGTCGCCATAACCTTGTGTTTTAGTAAAGTGCATCCACCCTGAACCGAAACCGAATTGAAAATATCCTTCTTTATTACCGGTGTTCAACAGGAAGTTAACCCAAATACCATTTGCATAAACTGCTGGATCAAGAGCTTTTACACTGAAAGCTGCACGGCCTAATTTGTCGTTCCATCCGGTTGAAATTCCTGTTGCAACGACGTATTTGGCTCCTTGATTATATCCTGTAAGAGCAGGAACAGAACCAGTAGCAGCCAATTTCCAGTTGGTCATTTCAACTCCTGCTGCGGCTTCACAATCCCAGGCTAAGGTTGGGTTTACCGGTCCATCGGTAATCATTATCTGATCAACAGCAATGTAGAAAGGGGTTCCATTAACGTTTCCACCACGGAATTGGATACCGAATTTATCGAGATTCCCTTTTGCAGCAGAGAAACCTAAAGCTTCCAAATCATATGAACGCCATTCCCAACCATCGGTTTTTACTTTGTAGTCATCCCCATAACCAAACGCTCCGGTTAAATGTTTATCTTCCATAGCGCCACCTGAGGTAATAATTGGCTGTACATACCCGAAACCACCCTTGGTATTAACAAGCATCGTAAAGCAAGGATGGGTGTAGGCTGAAAGATCATAACCTTTTCCACCGTTGTTGTTTTCGATTTTTAAATAGTTTCCGTTCCATCCATTACCCGAAGCAGCTTTTACTTCAAAACCTTTTCCGAAGAAACCGGGAATTTCGCCATAGGTACAACCAGAAGCAGATTCTAATGGTGTAACTGTATAAGGTGAATCAAAATCAACAATCTTAAGAGTTTGCTTTGGACTGTAAGTTGACTTTGGAGCTACAACAGGAACAGCTGCGGAAACCTGTTTCTCACCTGTTTTAGGAGTAACCTCAATTACTGCAGCATCACCCAGTTCAACTCCGGCAGATGAATATGCGACCTTATTAGCTGCAGCCGAACCAAAAACAGAAACAACTTTTCCTGCAATTTTGACCTCTTTAATCAAATCGAGGTTTTCTCCTTTTAAAACAAATGGTTTTCCACGTTGTATTTCGGTAGGCCAGGTAGTAACCTTGGCAACATAAAACTGTGGCTTAACAACCTGGGAAGTAACATATGTTCTCTTGTATTTATTCAAAAGCATCAACGAGCCCGTTTCAACCTGACGCGGTACCTCTATCCGCATTGAATCGTTATATTGACTGATAATTTTAAATGTGGCTGAACCAATTGTTACAGTACTAACCGTGTTTAGGTTGGTTCCTTTCAGAACAATCTGCTTTCCTACGAAAGGAGATTCATTGGAAATGCTGGTTACCGACTCGGCTGGTAGTTTGATATCATAGTCCTGAGAAAAAGGAGTTTCGTCCTTACAGCTATATACCAATATCGAAATAACCGCAATAAGAGCTAATCGAAATTTATATTTATTCATAATTTGCTACTTTTAAAAGATTAATATCCAGGATTTTGTTCCAATCCCCAAGCTTGAACCTCGGTTTGCGGAATCGGTATCAATGGCACCTTATGATTATTCGGACCATCAATTGACCGGGCTATTCCATTTGCTTTGAGGTTAGGGAATTGTTTGTAAGGTTTGTCTCCTAAACCATATGAAAGACCTGGTGCCCGTTTTAGGGTCTTTTCATTATCAAGGACATCGAAATAACGACCAGTCCTCACTAAATCATAGAAACGAAGCGCTTCCATGGCCAATTCCAAACGACGTTCTTTCCAGATATCCTGTAAAAGCTGATCTCCTGATGAAGTGATATCGGGTAGTTTTACGGTAGTTGGAGCGGCAGTATAATCCATTTTACCTTCGGCATAACCCATGCAATAAGTGCTGTTACGGGCCCTTGCACGTATCATGTTCAGTTTTGCCTTAGCGTCATCAAATTTTCCTATATTCCAGCAAGCTTCGGCATGCATTAAAAGGACGTCGCCATAACGAATGATTTTGATATTACGGTCACTTGCTTTGGCTTGAGCCGGTTTAACCGGCAAAGCCGCTTTCCTGTTTAGCCAGTCAGAGCCTTGTTCTTTACGGTCGTATTTACGTTTCACACCATAAAGGATGCCGTTGTTGTATTTTTCGCCATAGAATACACATGACTGACGAGGATCGTTTGTCACATCAACATTGTAGGCAGCATACAAATCCGGAGTTGGATCATTAAAACCCCATCCTGAATCATCTTTACGGTTACCCTGGTAATTATAGCAATTGGTTCCAATAGAACCTGGAGCTTTATCAGTTGAACCTATACCAAATTGAACTTCGAAGATCGATTCCTCATTATTTTTGTTTTCAGTTTCCCACAGCTTAGCATAATTGGCCATCAGGCTGTATTCCCCTGATGAAATTACTGCATTGGTAAGATCATAAACTTGTTGCCAGGTTGTTTTACTGTCTTTATCTGTGCCAATCTGATACATGTAGATGCGGGCTAAAAGAGCCTGAGCTGCGCCTTTTGAAACACGTCCGGTTTCCGCTGTTGGGATCAGACTTTTAGCGGGCAACAATTCGATCGCTTTGGTGAGGTCTTTTGCAATTTGAGTATAGCATTCGTTCAACGAAGCACGTTTAACTTTTCCAAAATCGGAAGGACTGACCGAAGTTGTGAATAATGGAACACCTCCATAAATGCGCACCATGTACCAGTAAAAATAAGCCCTCATAAATGATGCTTCACCAATCAGACGGTCACAAACTGCTGCATTCCAGGTTACTTTAGGAAGATTATCGAGTGCATAGTTAGCGCGGGAAACACCCCAAAACCCGTGAATCCAGTAATTACTCGAAAATCCATTCTGAGGAGTAAAGGTATAATCTACCATTTCCCACATTTCACCATAATCGCCATCGTTACTACCTTTTTCAGAATCGTCGGAACGAATGTCGCCCATAAAAAATTCGTGGTGGTGGCCCATCCATTGACCATCAGGACCGGCACCTTCGTCAAGTTGAAGCATATCGTAAATACCGATGATTGCCCTTACTCCATTTTCTTGTGTTTCAAAGAAATTGCCGCTATTTTCAGCCCCCTGCGGTTTTATGTCGAGGAAGTCGGTGCAGCCGGAAAAAAAGAGTATAACAGCTGCAAATGAAATTATGTATATTATTTTTTTCATATTTATTCTGTTTTTAGAATGTGAGATTAATACCAACTGAATAAGTACGTGGCTGAGGATAATTCACCATATCCACACCATAATGGAATGGATCTCCATATAAACCAAATAGTTCAGGATCTAATCCAGTGTACTTGGTTAAAGTGACTAAATTGTCCATCGAGGTATAAATACGAAGCGTTTTGATGTACATTTTTTTAGTCAGGTTCGAAGGAAGCGAATAACCAATTTGTAAATTTTTCAATCTTAAATATGAACCATTTTCAACATAGCGATCTGAAAAATTTTCGACGTTTTTGTTCAGGTCGGCTGCATTGAGACGTGGAATATTGGAATTAGAATTTTCAGGAGACCAGTGGTTAAGAGCCATATCCTGACTAATGTTACACTCGAACATTTTTGAACTGTACAACGTTTGGTACATTGAATTTACAATCTCATTTCCAAATGAACCATTGATGAACATTACCAAATCAAAACCTTTATACGACATATTTAAATTGAAACCGCCTGTCATTTTCGGGCTTGCGCTTCCAAGGTAAGCCATATCCAGTTCAGTAATCACTCCATCACCATTCAAATCCTGGAATATTACATCACCCAAGCCAGCATTAGGCTGAATAGCAACGCCATTTTTCTTATAAGCATCAAGTTGTGCCTGGTTTTTAAAAATTCCAGAAGTTTTGTATCCATAAAAATAGGCTATTTCTCTTCCTACCTCAGTTTTGGTGCTATTACCCATGCGGCCTGCGCTACCGCCACGAATTGGGTCTCCTCCTGCCAAACTGGTCACCTCATTTTTAATGAAAGTCAGGTTTAACCCTACATCGTATTTAAACTCCCCATTATTTTTTGCATAATTAAGGGTAAATTCAACTCCTTTATTTTGCATGGTGCCCGCGTTAACAGCCGGCTTCTTTTTACCTGCATAAATAGGGATTGGACGTTGAAGTATCATATCTTTCGTGTTGCGTATAAAATAATCAACTGTACCTGTCAGCCTGTTATTGAACAATCCAAAATCAACTCCAACATTAATTTGCTCTGCACTTTCCCAGGTAAGTTCAGTATTGGCAAGCTGTTCCTGAACCGCTCCTTCAACTGGAATACCATTTAGCGCATACATATAACCACCCTGTGAACTTGACACATAGTCAAAATTTCCTGCACTATTCTGATTACCTACTACCCCGTATCCTGCACGAAGTTTTAATACGGGTAAAACATTGTTTATTTCCGACATGAATGCTTCATTATTCATATTCCAGCTGACAGCCGCAGAAGGGAAATATCCCCAACGTTTATCTTTGGTAAATTTCGAGCTACCATCCATGCGCATTGTTCCGGTAACCACGTATTTATTGTCCCAGGCGAAATTACCCCTGACAAAAGTAGATGCAAGACGATTCTCGCTCTCTCCTCCACCTAATCCAAACTTTACCGCATCCTTATGTGCCCCCAGATATTGTAAACTTGCACTCTCCGGAACATTGTATCCTGTAGCCCATATATCAGACCATCTGCTGGCTTGAAACTCCGTACCCAGGGTTGCATTAATATTCAGTTTTCGAATACTTTTATTGTATGAGAAATAATTTGTATTGACCCAATTCAAACCAAACGAACGTTGCTGGTAAAGCGTGGCATCGTCATTTTTTTGGGTTGGAGTAATGAAATACTTAGGGCTGTAGTTCTTATTATCGTTGAAATCCATCATTGTACCAAACTGCGATCTGAACGAAAGTCCTTTGGTAAACAAATCGTCAACCTGGAAGAAGAAATTTCCCATGACTTTGTTACCCAAAGATTTTTGTTTTCCTGAGAGATAAATAGCCAAAGCTGGGTTTGTGGCGGCCTGTGAATAATAGACTTCGCCATAGTATTTGGTATAGTCGTCCCAAGCTGCTGAAATTGGGTCCGAACGAAGAGCTCCCGGAATAGTTCCACTATAGAAATCCGTATTTTCTCCGGGTTTTTCGTAGTGTACATAATTGAAATTCAATCCAATTTTCACCTTCGGACTAAGGGTGAAGTTATTATTGGAATGAACCATTAATTTAATTGCTTAGTCGTTTTCTTGCCAGTACGACCTGTTTTGGCATAGTGCTCGATTAGTTTTGCACAATAAAATAATCGGGTATGAACATATTGGAATTTGTTGACAAATTTAAGGACGAGCTTAGTTGTA
>Ga0209697_10002170_pt1 | contig 28722 bp, 28 predicted proteins | sample AliMusrvi5mmetaG_FD_184115 | JGI IMG/M metagenome (GOLD analysis project Ga0209697, IMG submission 184115) | Freshwater lake bacterial and archeal communities from Alinen Mustajarvi, Finland, to study Microbial Dark Matter (Phase II) - Alinen... | ecosystem: Environmental > Aquatic > Freshwater... | reverse complement strand
GCTTCAACCAGTCCAATTCGTCTCGTTCCGCTTGGCTCATCGAAATTCGTTCCATCCTTCAGCCTTAAGGCTGTCAAGAGGAACTTTCTACTTGGCTGGATTAGGAACTTCTCACTTGGCCGCGACAGCGGCGACGTCTCCACACCAGGAAGGCCGGTCCCCTGATAGGCTTTATCGAGGAGCCTCGGCTTCGCTGCTGAGTCCTGGGATTCAGTGCAGCAGGGTGTCGCGGCTCATCCGCTATGCTCGCGCGCAAAATCTGTCATAATCGTTCAAAGTCATTCAAAACGAAATAGGGAATGGCAAGGCTCATGGGATCAATGCCCCTCATAAACCGAGCAACCGTCGAGGATATCGTCCGCCAGATAGTCTCTAAGCGCTTGGGTCAATCCGGGAAGCCGGAAGCGCCCAAACTGGTCGTGGATGCTTCGGCGCGGCACATGCATCTGTGCCGCGAGGACATCGACCGTCTCTTCGGCCCGGGCTACGAGCTCACGGTGTACCGTCCCCTGTACCAGGAGGGGCACTTTGCGGCGAACGAGATGGTCACCATTATCGGCCCCCGCAGTAGACTGATTTCGAACCTCAGGATCCTGGGGCCGCTGCGCGACAAATCGCAGGTGGAGCTGGCCTTTACGGACGCCATCAGCCTGGGGCTTTCAAACATCCCGATTAGGCTCTCCGGCGACATCGCGAGCACTCCGGGAGCCTTCATCATGGGCCCGAAGGGCATGGTCGAGTTGAAGGAAGGCGTAATTCGCGCTGCTATCCACGTCCATATGAACCCCGCCGAGGCCGACTACTACGGCGTCAAACACAAGGACATCATGAAATTGCGCGTCGGCGGAGATGCGGGCGTGACGTTCGATCGGGTGCACGTTCGCGTGGACCCGAAGGTTAGGTTGAACGTGCACATGGATACGGACGAGGCGAACGCCTGCGGGCTGCACCTCGCGAAACAGATCGAGTTGATCAAGTAGGGAGAATCCGAGAGATGAATCAAGCGCTAGGAATGATCGAAACCAAGGGCATGGTCGCGCTCTTCGAAGCGACGGATGCAATGCTGAAGGCCGCCAACGTCACCTTCACCGGCTGGGAGAAGGTGGGCAGCGGCTTGGTGACCTCTTTCGTCGAGGGCGATGTCGCCGCCGTGAAAGCGGCCACCGACGTCGGAGCCGCAGCCGCGCGCCGCGTGGGCGAACTCTCCTGCGTGCAGGTGATCCCACGTCCGCACGACGACATCGCGCTGTTCTTCAAGAAGAACGCGAAGAAAGAAGCCGCCGTGGAGGCCGATCCCGGCACTGCGGTCGGACTGATTGAAACACGCGGACTTACCGGGCTGGTGGAGGCGAGCGACGCAATGTGCAAGGCGGCCAGCGTGACGCTGGTGCGCACGATCCAGATCGGCGGAGGCTATGTGACCGCTATTGTGCGCGGCGACGTCGGCAGCGTTCGCGCAGCCGTCGATGCTGGCGCCAGCGCGGCCCGTCGCGTGGGCGAACTCGTCTCGTCGCACGTCATCCCGCGCCCGCATGAAGGTCTGGTCGAAGGCATGTTGCGCTAGTTGGCTGCAAGGAGACTCACTATGGAACTCACGAGCATCGGAATCATCGAAACGAAGGGCCTTGCCGCTCTGGTGTGCGCCACCGACGCCATGCTGAAGGCGGCCAAGGTCGAATTCAAGGGTTACAGGAATGTCGGCAGCGCCTACTGCTCCGCCTTCGTCACCGGCGACGTGGCGTCGGTGAAGGCGGCGGTGGAAGCGGGAGCGGCTACGGCTCGCACCGTCGGCGAGTTGATCAGCGTGCACGTCATCGCCCGTCCGCACGACGAACTGAAGACCGTGCTGCCCAAGTAGCACTCATGTTCTTGGCGAAGGTCATTGGCAACGTCGTCGCAACCCAGAAGAGCCCTGAGTTTCAGGGGATGAAGCTGCTGCTGCTGCAGCCCTACATCAACCGCGAAAACGAGTTGGTGGCCTCGGGCAGTTCGATTGTGGCGGTGGACAGCGTGGGCGCGGGGCTGGGCGAATGCGTGTTGTTCACCCAGGGCAGTTCGGCCCGGCTCACGCACAACACGAAGGGCGCGCCGGTAGACGCCGTGATCATCGGCATCGTGGACAGCGTGGAAGTGAACGGACAGACGGTGGCTAAGCCATAACGGGATGTTATAAACCATGACGGGCAACAGGGAACAACTGATCGCCGAAATTGCGCGCGAAGTAGTTGCGCGCCTGCAAGGGCAAACCCAGGCTGCGGCGCCCGCGAAGGCAGCGGCCGCCACGGGAGACGGCGTGTTCGCGACCGTGGACGAGGCAGTCAAGGCCGCAGCCGAGGCGCAGAAACGCATCGCCGCGCTGAGCCTCGCCGACCGGGGCCGCATCGTCACTATCATCAAGCGCATGTGTGCGGAGAACTCTCCCGAGTGGGCCCGCATCGAACTCGAGGAGACCGGCCTGGGACGGCTCGATCACAAGATCGAGAAGCTCAAAAACGTGCGCAACGTGTTGGGCGTCGAAGCGCTCCGGAGCGACGTACGGAGTGATACCACGGGTCTGCTGGTGATTGAGCGTGCGCCGTGGGGCGTCATCGGCATGGTTCTGCCAGCGACGCACTCTGTGCCCACGTTGGCCAGCAACGCGATCAATGTGATCTCGGCAGGCAACACGGCTGTCTTCAGTCCACATCCCGCCGGGGCGAAAGTCGCGGCGGTGGCGCTGCGCGCGTTCAATCGCGAGATCCAGCGTGAGCTCGGCATTCCGAACTCCATGACTACGGTCGCCAACGCGAGCATCCGCTCGGCGGAGGAAGTGTTCCACCATCCCGGCGTGGCGTTGATCTGCGTGACGGGCGGTCCGGCGGTGGTGCGCGCCGCGGCAAAGTCCGGCAAGCGTGTGATCGCGGCGGGACCGGGCAATCCACCGGTGGTTGTGGACGAGACCGCCGATCTGGACAACGCGGCCAAGTCGATCATGATCGGAGCGGCGTTCGACAACAATCTGCTCTGCATCGCAGAGAAGGAGGTGTTCGTCGTCGCTTCGGTCTTCGATGCCTTCATCTCCGCGATGAAGCGCGCCGGGGCGTACGAGTTGAACGTCGCCGCCATCGACCGGCTGACGCAGGCCGCTTTTACTTTCGAAGGCGAGGGCAAGGGCTGCGGCCAGGCGCATGTGCGCAAGGAACTGATTGGGAAGGACGTCTCCGTGCTGGCGGCGGCAGCAGGCGTGCGGGCGCCAGCGGGGACGGAGCTGCTGTTCGGCCAGACCGCCGAGGATCATCCGTTCGTGCAGGAAGAGCAGATGATGCCCTTCGTGCCCATCGTGCGGGTGCCCGATGTTGACGCGGGCATTGCCGCCGCGCTGCGGGCCGAGCACAACTACCGCCACACGGCGCTGATGCACACACGCAACGTCCGAAACATGACCAAGATGGCCAAGGCCATGAACACTACGCTGTTCGTGATCAACGCGCCATGCGGAGCCGCGCTGGGCGCAGAAGCGCCGAGCTACCTGAGTTTCTCTATTGCCACTCCAACAGGAGAGGGCGTGACCACGCCGTTGACCTTTACGCGCGAGCGGCAGATCACGATTGGCGGCGGGGACCTGCGATTCATCTGATAGGCGAGGCTATGTTTCTGGCACGCATCGACGGCACGCTCACCTCGACGGTCAAGCACGAGACTCTGGAAAGCTGCCGTTTTCTGATCGGCCAGAGACTGGATGCCGACGGCTCCAGCGTCGGCGACCCGCTGGTCCTGATCGACACGTTAGGCGCCGGCCGAGGCGCAACGGTAATGGTGACGACGGACAACGAGACGCTGCGGAACAGGGTGGGCAAGACCACGCCAGCCAGATTGGTGGTAGCGGGACTGGTGGACGAGAGCGTTCGAGAAGAGTTTAGTCCACAGGTACCGCTCCCTGACGGTCGCGGCTCCGTTTCGGATCGGAGCCGCGACCGTCAGGGAGCGGTACCCAGCAGGAAGTCGCGATGAGACTGGGCATCGTGCGCGGCAGCCTCGTTTTGAACCAGGCGGTCCCTTCGTTGTTGGGGACGCGGATGGTGATCGTCGAACCGGTCACCGCACGAAACTTGGAATTGAATAACGGTTTGGGCGGCGGCAAAGCGTTGATCGCCGTGGACCGTCTGGGATCCGGAATCGGTCGGATGGTTGGGTTCGTGGAGGGACGAACGGCTGCAAATCCGTTTTCACCCGTGGATGTTCCGATTGACGCCTACTGCGCGCTGATCGTCGATCAAATCGAGTTTCAGCCGCCGCGGGGCATGGGTTCTTTGGACAGGAAGGTGCAGAAATGAACAGCTTCGATCTGACTCAGTACAAGGTCGTGACACTGGATGACATCGAAGCCGCGTGGAAAGCAGGCGCGACCGAACTCTTGGTGCGGGATGGTGCCATCTTTACTCCGTCGGCTCGCGACGTGATCGCAGCGAAAGGACTAACGACGAAATCGGCCACTGGCTGGGGCGCAGGCACTGCGCCCAATAAGTGGGATGTGCTGTTCCATTCGCCCGAGGCTGAAGCGATCAAGGCCGAGATCGTGGCGGTTGGACGCAAGCTGTGGCAGCGCATGTACGTGGATGGGAACGGCGGCAACATCTCCTACCGGCTCACCTCCGACGCCGTCATCTGCACGCCCACGCTGGTCAGCAAGTCCGACCTGAAGCCCGAGGATCTGTGTTTAGTGGATCTCGCCGGCAACCAGCTCGCGGGCGGTAAGCCACGCACCAGCGAGATTCTGATGCATATGGAGATCTACAAGGAGGTGGCGGAGGCTAAGGCCGTCGTGCACTGCCACCCGCCGCACGCGACGGCGTATGCGATTGTCGGCCGCGTTCCCCCGACCTGCGTGATCCCCGAATTTGAAGTTTTCGTGGGCCGGGTGGCCCTGTCTCCCTATGAAACGCCGGGTACGCAGAAGTTCGCCGAGACTGTGATTCCGTTCGTCAAGAAACACAACTGCCTGCTGCTCTCGAATCACGGCATCGTGTGCTGGGCCGACACGGTAACGCACGCCGAATGGTACGCCGAGGTGCTCGACACCTATTGTTGGACTTTGATGAACGCTGCTCAACTCGGCGCGCCAATCACGACGATCACGCCCGAGAAAACTTCAGACCTGCTAGCCATCAAGCAGAAGCTAGGGTTGCCCGACGCACGCCTTGGTATGCAGGAATGCCAGTTGTGCGACATGCCGGAACTGGGCTCAACGATTGCCATACCGCCGCACAAGCCCTGCTCCTCCGGCGACGCTTCAGGCGAAGATCTGGAGTCTATCGTGCAAGCCGTGACGGATGCCGTGTTGGCGGCACTTGCTGGTAAAGCCGCGAGCAAATGAGAGCGATCGGCCGCCAATTGAAGATTCGCCAGTTACTTGATGCGCAGGAGTTCGTCGACTTGGACACGCTTTGCCGCGAGCTCGATGCCTCTGAGTCCTCTGTTCGCCGCGACCTGATTTCTCTTGAGTGCGATGGGGTTTTGAAGCGTGTCTATGGCGGCGCAATGGCCACTCAGGCGCAGGATCACCAACTCGATTTTGCCTGGCAGAGCACGCGTATGGCGGAGGAGAAAAGGCGCATCGCAACGCTGGCCGCCGGATTGATCGAAGACGATCAGACCATCATTCTCGACGGGGGATCGACCGTGGCCGCAGTCGCCCGCCTGCTCACTGGTCGCTCGCTCCACGTCATCACGAACTCCCTTCCGCTAGCGGAGACATTCAGTGAATCGCGCAATATCGAGGTCACTATCACGGGAGGCTATCTGTATCCGCGCATTCGCGCTACGCTCGGCCCACTTTGCGAGCAGATGCTGGGTGGCGTCACAGCCGACCTCCTGATACTGGGTATCGGGGGCATCACTCCGGAGGGCTTCAGCAACACGAACACGCTGGTGGTCGGCCCGGAGCGTAAGATGATCGAGGTCTCGCGCAAGGTGATCGTCGTCGCCGACCATTCCAAGTTTGGGCGGCGGGCTGTGCTGCACCTCGCACCGTTAGATATCGCCGACATCGTCGTCTCCAACAGCGAACTGGACGAGCGGCACCGCGAGATGTTGCGCGCGCACAACGTCGAACTTCTGCTGGCCTGATCCATAGTTCCGTTCCTTGTGCCGCGCGAGGGAAGCTCTGTTGGTACGATGGTGTTTAAGTGCGCCCGTAGCTCAGCTGGATAGAGCATCTGACTTCGAATCAGAGGGTCGGCAGTTCGAATCTGTCCGGGCGCACCAACAAACCTTTAGAATTCCTCGTATGACGAAGATCCGGCAACGCGGATCTTCGACCCCTCAATAATGATTTCGGTCGAGACGGCTTCTATTCGATCGTCATTGGATAGTACGTACATCCACTTCGCCGGCTACCCAAGGAAAGAACTCGCACGGAAGTCAGTTATCCGCCGAAGTCGCAAAACACCCGATTCCAAGGGTAAACGGAGTTCGTCCGGGACTGCGCCAGGATCCGAGTGCATTCAATGGCCAACCGGCTTGGGGGCCGGATGTAGATGCGTAACCGGCGTTCGACGAGGAAGCGGGCTTTCCGCGTGACCCCCATGGGGATATCGTCGTCGATGTAGTCGTGGTCGTTCCCCATGCCAGACTGTGTATACTTGCCCTCGCAGTATCTCGGTCAATCGGTCAGCTACGGCCAAGGACACACTCAGAATCAGTTTTGGCGTGTATTCGTGTAGGAGCCTCGATCAGGAATTCGAGACCATACGGAAGTCCGAATACACAGCATTCCAGGCAGCGAAAGATGCCGACATGGGGGAGTGGGAGCTAGCGCTAATTCGCGATCCTGAATGGACTAGATGCGGAAACGGAGTAAACGGAGTGCAGAGGCGCCTGGCAGGGCGGTTTAAGTTGTTGATTCGATGGAGCGGGAGACGGGAATTGAACCCGCGACCAACAGCTTGGAAGGCTGAGACTCTACCACTGAGTTACTCCCGCTCAAAATCAAACACCGCTAACCACTTGATCGGATTGAGTTTAGCTCTCTTGCACACCATGTGTCAACCACCTCAAGGAGGTAGCGGTCCTGCCATGTTGGCAATAGACCCGAAGCTCCCGCGACTGGACTCGGAGGACGGCCGCCAATACCCATTACTGAGACCTCCCCGGGCAGCACAGGGGAGCATTCCTGAATGTCTCGACCGTTACTTCTATTGTCACAAACACTAGGGGGGGCTGGTCAACCTGCCGAGCGAGTTGGCACCAGGAAGATGCCGTGGGAGCGGCGAGAGAATCGGGCGATCTACCTGCGTCATTCCGAGGACGGCGCACAGGAGGGATTACCCAGTGAATTTCGGTGCACTACCCTGGTCGTGCTCGCCCACGGAATCGACATCCCCTCCGGCATGCTCTTCTTTCGCCCGAGTCCCCCAAAGCAGCGAGGTTTGAATCCCGGCCCCGACGGCGGGAGAAGGCGTGGCAACTTGCTGGCCGATGCACTTGTGGCGTAACGCTCCTAGGACGGGATCGATCCCGCCTTGACTACCTTTGTCATCACCTCGGCGAACGTGTCGATCTCTTCGAGTGTCGAATATACATTCGGAGTCACGCGCAAGCCTTGGTACTCGCCGGGAGTGACAATGGCGACCGTCCAGATACGGTGCTTGGTCCACAGGTAATTCTGCAACTTCGGCGCATCGAAGCCGTCCACGCTCACGAAGCCGATGGCGCAGGACTGTTCGGGATCCTCGCTGTTGAGAATCCTCACGCCGGGCAGGTCGCGCAGCTGGTTCGCCCAGCGCTTGCGCAGATAGCGGAAACGCTCAGCCTTTCGCTCGGCCCCGATGCTGTCGTGGAAGTTCAGCGCCTCGGTAATGGCATTCCGCTGCGAGGCGGGGTGAGTGCCGATCTCTTCGAACTTGCGTATGTTGTCGTTCAGCTCCGGAGGGGCGGCCATCATCGGCCAGATCTGGGAGATCTTCGACTTCTTCACGTACAACATGCCGGTGCCGATGGGCGCCAGTACCCATTTGTGCAGCGACGTGCCGTAGTAATCGCAGTCCAGATCTTCCTGCTTGAATGGGAATTGCGCGAAGGCGTGCGCGCCGTCCACGATGACTTCGATGCCGCGCGCTTTGCCCAACTGGCAGATCTTCTTCACAGGGAAAATCTGGCCGGTGCGGTTGGTGATGTGGCAGAGGTGGATCACCTTCGTGCGAGGCGTGATGGCGTCCTCGAATAGCTTCACCAGGTAGTCCATGCTGGGCGGCGGCACCGGGAATCTCAGCTGCTTCAGCACGATGCCATCGCGCCGCTCCCGCTGCTGCCAGCAGGTGATCATGCGCGGGTAATCCTGGTTCGTGGTGATTACCTCGTCGCCGCGCTTGAGATCCATGCCGAGTTGGACAATCTCGAGCCCCTCGCTGGCGTTGCGTGTAATAGCAATCTCTTCAGGGTCGCATCCGAACATCCGCGCTAGCCGCCGGCGCACGGTCTCGATGCCGGGATCCAGCACGTTCCACATATAATACGACGGGCTCAGATTCTCGATTTCGAGATAGCGTATCTCCGTGTCCATGACGATCTTGGGAGCCGGAGAGACACCCCCGTTGTTTAGATTCACCATGTTGCGATCGACGGTGAACGCATGGCGGACATTCATCCAGAAGTCCTCGTCCCGGGCGACTGTGTCGGCGGGACGGCCGGAAACCGATGCGGCAGCGGACTGGGCGCGCGCGATGGAGTCCCCCTGAAATGCGGCCGCAGCCAGTGCGCCGGCAGTGGAGGTAAAGAAGTTGCGACGGTCCATGGTCCACGATAGGCGCTAGGGGATGTGCGGGTCAATGCTGATAGGACGAATTTCGATTGGGAGCGAGCCTTTGAAACCAAGCGGGTTATTGCGGGGCTGCGCCGATGGGAAGTGCGGGCATTACATTTCGACGCTGAAGACCCCGCGCGACGGCGGAGGGCATCCACGCCTTGTTGTTATGGGCGCAAAAGGGGACCTCGCAGTGAAGCGAGATCCCCTTCATGATAGAAGCTACGAACCGGACGACTAGCGGCTAGCTTTGCGGCGGAGGAAAGCGACCATCCCAGCGAGACCGAGACCCAGCAAACCAAAGGTCGATGGCTCCGGAATCGAGGCGGCGCTTAGAGTGAAAGCCATATCCGCTGCGAGCGGACCTCCCGAACCAAAAAACACCTGCCAGGAACTTCCGTTCCCACCCGATCCTGCGGAAATTCCCCACTGGGGCGGAAAGGCCAAGTCCGGATAGACCGAGAACCAGTACTTCGTGCCGCCAGTGGCTGCGAAGGGCGTGCCCAGAGCTACATCATAGGTATAGACGGGGAATCCGCCAGCGGTTCCCAAAAGCGTCTCATTCGCCGTCCCCACGAAGTTAGCGGTATCCAAAAGCAGGCCCGGTTGGCCACCATTGTCAGCATAGAAACCAACCGTGAATGCGGATATCGCTCCCTGTGAGGGCGGGTTGAAGTACTCACCGGTCCACGAGACTTGATTAATGCTCGCTGACGCACCCAGGGTGAAATCGTCAAACACCTGAGCGAAGAGGCCAAATCCAGCCGCGTCGTTCTGAGAGCCATACGCATTCCCCGTGCCGTCAAAGGGTTGACTATAAACAACAGCGGCCTGAGCGGAGGCAGCAGCCAACGCCATCAGGAACACTAAGCCGAGAACTGAGATTGTCTTTTTCACGCAATACACCCCGATTGTTGAATTTTTGGTCAAGGTAAACCTTGCCTATACTTACAGCGACGGACTCTTGACCATGCAACTTGGCATGCGATTCGTCTAGACAAGAATGTGTCCGGCTTCCAACCCTAAGGGCGGAGCCGGACACTTGCTTGTCAGGTTGTGCACCGAGGGCCCGAAAACTACTTCTGGAGACGCCGTTTAATCCGGAGCAGTCCGCCGATCGCGAGCAAGCCCGCGCCAGCCATCAACATCGACGCCGGTTCCGGAATCTGGCCGTGAACGGCCGGGCTGACACCAATCTGACCTGCACCGTTATGGCTGAAGTTCTTGATGTTGCCGTTTGCAACTCCGGGGTCCACGCCGCCGAAATTGATGAAGAACTGCCAGTCAGTCAGAACAGGTGGGATGGTCAGGATGCTCGATGTCACGACCGGAGCAACGCCGCCACTGGTGGCCGGTGTGAGCCCAAGGATCAAGTCGCCCAGGATTCCTTCGTATAGCAGCACGCCCTTCGCAGCCGTAAAATCGACGGTGAGGAGATTCTCTGTCGGCTTTCCGGGAGGCGTGAACGTGAACACGAAATCGCCATAGACGCCCTGAGAGTAGTCGGGGCCATTCACCGTGGCGGCTCCTGCTTTTGTCCAGCTATACGTCAAGGTGCCGCTAAGCGGGGCATTGTAAGGTGCGTTGTTGCTGACGCCGTCGTAGGTGAAGGTTACCGGGATCGTGCACGAAGTCGTGCAGCCACCCCAGTTGAAATTCGAAGTAGTGCTGAATGTTGCCACAGTTAGCGGCACTGCCGACGCCACACCGATCGACAACACGGCACAGGCAAATAGCGTTTTTAGATTCATAAGGTATCTCCTCCTCAGAAGAACCTGCCCGCCATCATCGGCTGGGCGCGCTCGCCGCCTACAAGTCAACTTGCGGACTTTGAGTTGTGCTTAGTATGGCAAGGGTTGATCTCCAGTTCCAGCATTCTCTGAGCTATCTTTGGATACCCAGGCGATTTTCGGATATTTCGGTACTTTAGTACTGCCTTGGAGGATAGTACCAACGGTTCATTTTGTCTGAATGCACCCTATATCTGCTGTAATTGATGTACTTTACCTCATCTTCAAGTTCAAACAGAGGGCCGACTCAACAGATTCGGCAGCCCCCCGTGGAGAGATCCCGCCATGGGGGAGAAGCGCACTTTTGAGCTTGGGCTGAGGCTCAAATCGCCTGCAGAAGGATTTCTACGAGCAGATTGGCGATTCAATTGCTGTACCATTTCAACGGCAGGTGCTGCGAGGGCGTCAGCCGGTCCAGGTTCGAAACACCGCCGGATACCTCACGTTTCCCGGCGGTTTGCGACTGGTATCTAATAGTAGTGCGCAGCAGCCGAGTTCTCTCGCCGCTGGAACTCGAAGCCGGCCGGTATTGCAGATAGCGCGATTACAAGACACACAGCACGCTTGCTTCGGAGCCCACCCCAATCATGACCTGGAACGAAATCTTGACCGAACGCCTTCCCGCCTACGGCCACCGCAACTGGATCGTCGTTGCCGACTCGGCCTATCCGGACCAGTCGAGCCCGGGCATTGAAACGATCGTCTCCGGAGCAAGCCAGGCGCAGGTGCTTGAGACGGTGCTGCGGAGTCTGGCCGCCTCGAAGCACGTGAAACCAAACGTGTATACAGACCAGGAACTTGAATTCCTGGTGGAATCCGACGCGGAGGGGATCTCGTCCTACCGGGATCAGCTCAGGGATCTGCTGCGGGGTCAATTGGTCAGGGTTTTGCCGCACGAACAGATCATCAGGCAACTGGACGAGGCCGCACAGATGTTTCGCGTACTGATCATCAAGACGAATATGACCGTGCCGTATACGTCGGTGTTTCTGCAACTGGACTGCGCTTACTGGGGCGAGGCAGCTGAGCACCGGCTGCGCGCGGCGATTCAAGCGCATCCGGAGCGTTAGGCGGGCCATCCAATTGACGGGATAGCCGCGGCATCTGCCGATGTGGATTCCGCTGCGAGTGGACCCGTTCCGGCCGGCAACTCCGACCTCTATTTGGCATGGAGAGTTTTTGATGTCTGTAAACGACGAACTGCACGAGCACGCGGAACATGCTCATGATCCAGTCTCCCGCAGGACGGGTGCTGGGATGGCGATCATTGCCGCCTGCCTGGCGGTGGTGGCTGTATCGGGCCACATCGAGACTACCGAGGAGTTACTGGCTCAACAAAAAGCTTCGGACCAGTGGGCCTACTACCAAGCCAAGTCCTTGCGCCGCTACCAGTCTGACGTGGCGCGCGACATTCTCGCCCAAATGCCCGGCGATAGGGCGGCCAAGGCGGTGGAGAAGTACAGCCTAAACATGGAGAAGTACATCAAGGACGGCGAAGAGATTAAGAAGAAAGCCGAAGAATTGGAGACCGAAAGCGCTTTGAACGGACGTCGGGCGCTGAGACTGCATTTCGGAGAGGTCTTTCTGGAACTGGCGATCGTCTTTTGTTCGCTTGCCATCCTCAGTAAACGCGAGCTCTTTTTTTACGTCGCTATCGCCGGAGCGGCGGCCGGCTTGATCGTCGCCGCGGGCTCGTTGTTAGTTACGCGTTAAGCCGAAGCAGCGCGGTTCCCGGGAGCAGGATTAGGCGCGTCATGCAGCAACACCTGTACGAGGTTCAGGTCGCCTGGAGCGGCAACGACGGCGATGGTACACGCACATACTCGGGATACCGGCGCGACCACGTTATCAGCGCAGCGGGCAAGCCGGTTCTGCCCGGCTCCTCCGATCCCGCCTTCCGCGGCGACGCCGCCCGCTACAACCCGGAGGAACTTCTGGTCGCCAGCCTATCTGGGTGCCACATGCTCTGGTACCTGCACCTGTGCTCGGAAGCGGGCGTGGTGGTGACCTGTTACCGGGACGCGGCTAGCGGAATCATGGTGGTGAACACGGACGGCTCGGGCGCTATCACGGCGGTTACGTTGCGGCCGCGAATCAGCCTAACGGTGGGATCGGATCCGGTTAAGGCTCGCGCGCTGCACGCCGATGCGCACCGCATGTGCTTCATCGCCGCCTCGGTCAACTTCCCAGTCCAAATCGAGCCTGTATTCGAGTAAGCGTCGCTTCTCGTGCTCCCTCCGCTGCTGAGGGTGTTATCTGAGACTGCCCGGAGGACGCGAAGCAATTCGACGCCGCCAGCGGAACCCGCGAACAAACCTGCGGATTGCCATTGACAGTCCGAAGCGTGGCCTCATAATGATCCAGATGGCGAGGCCAAGAGCAGCAAGCTCAGCCCGCGCCATTGAACTCAGTCAGACATTAGAGGTATTGCTCCATGAGTCTCAGCAAACGTGCCACAGCGGAATTCTTTGGCACCTTCTGGTTAGTGTTCGGCGGATGCGGCAGCGCGGTGCTGGCGGCCGCTTTCCCAGGGCTTGGCATTGGCTTCGCTGGAGTGGCGCTGGCCTTCGGATTGACCGTTCTGACGATGGCCTTCGCCATCGGGCACATCTCCGGCTGTCACCTGAACCCGGCTGTCTCGGTCGGTCTGTGGGCCGGAAACCGCTTCCCCGCTTCCGAGCTGCTGCCCTACATCGCCGCGCAGGTGGCCGGTGCAATTGCAGCGTCCGGTGTGCTGTTCGTGATCGCCAGCGGCAAGGCGGGTTTCAGCCTGAGCGGCGGCTTCGCGTCGAACGGATACGGCGCGCATTCGCCTGGGGAGTATTCCCTGATTGCCTGCCTGGCCGCGGAAGTCGTTCTGACTTTCATCTTCCTGTTCGTGATCATGGGCTCGACGGACAAGCGGGCGCCCGCGGGATTCGCGCCCATCGCCATCGGGCTGTGCCTCACTTTGATCCACCTGATCAGCATCCCGGTCACGAATACGTCGGTGAACCCGGCCCGCAGCACGGGCCCGGCGCTGTTCGTCGGCGGCTGGGCATTGGAGCAGCTGTGGCTGTTCTGGGTCGCGCCGATCGTCGGCGGCGTATTGGGAGGCATCGTGTATAAGTGGCTGGCGGAGGAGTAGCCTCGGCCCCGCGTTGATGGACTCAAACGCCCACCTGCGGGCTCGCAGGTGGGCGTTTTCGACTTAATGAGGTTAAGACGGGCTCAGGCGGACAGCAGTCCACGCAGGTTCCAACCGCAGATGGTGCTGCCCAACGACTTATCTCCGCCGGGGCCGGCCCAGTGCGTTTCCAAGCTCACCGCGCCAGCGTAGCCATCGGCCAGCAGCTCCGCGATCTGGCCCTTCCAATCGACATGACGCGAGCCTAGCGGGCCCCACTCCGGTGTGTGGCCGTGCATCTGGCAATCCTTAGCGTGGACGTGCGCGATACGACTCTTCGGCAGAATGGCGTAGCCGCCAGGGAACGGCTCTTCGCCGCCCACCAGCATGTTGGCCGGGTCCCAAACTAACTGCACATTGGCGTTGGGAACGTCCGCGAAGATCTTCACGACTTCGGAAGCAGTGCCCACGTTGCAGGCATGCTCGTTTTCAAGCCCAATGATCACACCCTGCGGAGCCGCAAGCGCCCCGAGGTCGATCAGCGCCCGACAGATGGCAGCGTGGCAGCGCGACGGATCGACCGTGCGCCAATAGGAGAAAACGCGGACGAGCCGGGCGCCGGTCAACTCGCAGAGCTTGAGCGCCCGCTCGGCCAGACGGGGCTGGTCGGCGATGGTCTGGTTCGAGTTGAAGATGTCCTTTTGAAAACGAGTGTCGGCGTCGCCACCCTCGGGCAGGACGCACTTCAGCAAGGGCGAGGCGATGGAGACGACCTTCATGCCATGTGCGTGAACGAGATCGGTGGCGCGAGCGACCTCGTCGTCGCTGAGGTCGATGATGTTCTTGCCCCAGACGACGCGCAGTTCCGCGCCAGTCATACCGATGGCGGCCATCGCGGCGAGAGCCGGTTCGAGCTGCGGTGAGAATTCGTCGGTGATTGCGGCCAGTTCGAGTTTGGGAGTCATGATGCTGAGGGGATGCCGAGGTGCAGGATTTGCGGCACTCTCGATTGATCATATCGCGGCCTTCGGAGGGGGCGGCGCTCCGCACTTACTACAGGCCGACGCCAACGAGCCACTGCTCGAAGCAGTTTCGACCCTGCACTTCCACTGCGGGGCCGTACTTCGAAGCAGCCTCGCGCAGGGCAGACGGCCGTACGCCGGCATGCGCGAGCTCGCAGGCGTGCCCGATCAACCAGCGCTCGATGGACTCGCCGCGAATCTCGGGATGGCACTGAAAAGCCAGCGCGGCCGCGCCCCAGGCATAGACCTGGTTCTGCGTGAGCGGCGTGGAGGCGAGCAGCGTTGCACCGGGAGGCAAGTCGAAGGTGTCGCCGTGCCAGTGCAGCATGTTTGTGAGCTCCGCTGCGAGATGGGCCGCCGGCCCGGATTGAGCTGCCTCCGTCAGCATCAGTGGAGTCCAACCTATCTCCTTGGCGGGACCGGGATAGACTCGCGAGCCTAAGGCCCGCGCCATGACCTGCGCGCCCAGGCAGATACCGATCAGCGGCCGGTGCGAACTGAGCCGTCGCTCCGCCAGATGCAGTTCATCAAGCAGGAAGGGATACTCGTCTTCCTCGTACGCCCCGATGGGACCGCCGAGCAGAACGAGCAAATCCGGTTCTAGCGGATCCAAGGAACGAAGCTCGTCGTGGCCCGCTTCGAGGTAGCGGAGTTCGAATCCGCGCTCGAGCAAGACATCCTCGAACGTCCCGAGATCTTCAAAGCCGACGTGGCGAATCGCAATTGCTGTCTTCATCTGGATATTTGCGTGGAGTCGCTTGAATCCAACAGCGTGACACAAACGACGATTGGACGCCTGACGGGAGCTACTTGACGACCGCAGTGCCGCTGCCTTCAACGATCAGGTTGGCCTTGTCGAGGCGAACATTTCGGATGGTCTCGTTCAACCCGCTGGGCCACTGGACTTCGACCGACTGGACTTGGGTGTCCTTGCCCAGGCCGAAGGTCAACGCGAGATCGCTTTGCGAGGCGTAGCTTGAGCCGGAGTGCACCGTCTGCCACTGCGAGTGGTTGGGCGATTTCACGCGCACCACCGCTCCAATGCCGTCGCGATTCGACTTCGCACCCTGCAGACGCACGCACAGCCAGTGGTTGCCGTTCGTATTGCCCTCGTTGCGAAACAGGTGCGTCGGCCCGTTGTTGGTCGTCACAATCACATCGAGCGCCCCGTCTCCGTTGAAGTCCGCAAACGCCGCGCCGCGCGCCACGATGGGCTTAGACAAGTCCGACCCCATGCGCGCGCTGACGTCCTCGAAACGGCCCTTGCCTACGTTGTGGAACAGCAGCGGCGGCTCCGCGTATTTGATGCGCGGCTGGACGCGGCCTATCTCTTCGTCGATGTGGCCGTTGCCCACGAAGATGTCGGGCCAGCCGTCCAGGTCGTAGTCGAAAAAGAAGACGCCGAAGGCCAGGCTGAGCAGCGACGAGCGGCCCACCGCTGAGCGCGGCGCTTCGTCCACGAACAGGCCGTGCCCCTCGTTGCGGTAAAGGCTCAGCATCTGGTTGGTGAAGTTGCCGACGATCAGGTGCGCGCGTCCCGAACCGTCGTAGTCCGCCGAGTCCACGCCCATCGCGCCGCGGGCGACGCCGTCTTCCCCAAAGGCGACGCCGGCGGAGAGCGCCTCTTCGACGAACGTCCCATTCTGCAGATTGCGATAGAGCTTGTTGGGCTGCGTATCGTTGGCGACGAAGATGTCCGGCCAGCCGTCGTTGTTGTAATCGAGAACAGCGATGCCGAGCGACTTCGAGGTGGGATCGAAGAGCTTGGCTTTCATCGTCACGTCCTCGAACTTGCCGTTGCCGAGGTTATGGAACAGGCGGCTGGACTGCCCTTTGTAGGACTCCGGCGTGCAGTAGCTCTTGCTGACTCCGTCGAGCGAGCACTTCAGGTCGCCCTGCTGGGTCCATTGGACGTAGTTGGCGACGAAAAGATCAAGCTTGCCGTCGCGGTCGTAGTCGAGCCAGGCCGCCGACGTTCCGAAAGCTGCGTTCTTGATGCCGCTGGCCGCGGTGACGTCCTTGAACTTGAAGTTGCCGAGGTTGTGAAACAGGCGATCGCCCTCGAGCGCGGTGATGTAGATATCAGGCTTGCCGTCGTTGTCGTAGTCGCCGACGGCGATGCCGATGCCATACATCTCGACGTCCAGGCCGCTGCCGGCCAGCGCGTCGGTAAACGTCCCATTCCCGTTGTTGCGGTAGAGGCCGGCCAGTGAGCGTCGGCCTTTCGGCACCCAGTCTTTGCTGTTGACGAGGACGATGTCGGGCAGGCCGTCGCCATTCAAGTCGGTGAAGGCGACACCCGCGCCCATGGTCTCCGGGAGCCACTTCTTTCCGGCCTTGCCCGCGTTGTGAACGAACTGGATGCCCGCCTGTTTCGTGACGTCGGTAAACCGTCCTTGAGACAGGGCGAGGGCGGCGAACGCCAGGCCCGCGATTACGAGTTTCTTCATTGCAATTTGACGCTTTCGTGTTCGTGGATCTGCTGGCGCTCGTTGTTGTCCTCGGGGCTGAGGGCGCGCAGCTTGGCGGTGACGGCTTGCGACGATTCGTCGGCCTTGAAGCGCCGGAACAGAAGCTCCTCGCGCTTCGCTTTCGCGCTATCGCCGAGCCCCCGGTAGCACAGCATCAGATTGTAGTGCGCCTGCACGTCTTCGGGATCGATGGTGAGTACTTGCCCGAATGCTTCTGCCGCCCGGGCGAAGTCGCGCTTCAGGAAGTTCAAGCGCCCGATCTGGTTTTGGACCACGCGATCGCGCGGGTACATCGAAGCGGCGCGGCCGAGTGAGGCCAGCGCCGCATCGTAATCGCCGTCCGTCTTCTCGGCCATGGCACGGAAGAAGTAAATGCGAGCGAGTGTGGGGTTGAGCTTCAGGGCCTTTTCGATATAGGGCTTGGCGGCGTCCGTCTCGCCTTCCTGGATCAAGGCGCGCGCAATGTTCAGCCAGCCGTCGGCGTAGTTCGGGTCGGCTTCCGTGACGCGCGTGAAGGCGTACTCCGCACCTTTCAGATCGCCCTGCAGCAGCAGTCCGATGCCCCAGTCGTTCCAGCGTTCGCGGTCCTCGCGACGCACCAGCGGCTTCCAGTCGGGGGTCGATTTCGCATCGCCCAATTCCAGTTCGGCGGTAGCTTTCGCCAGCGTGACGATAGGCAGGTCCGGGATGCGTCCCTTGATCTTGCCGGAGACGTTCGCGGGAATGTTCGAGGGCGAGAAGTCGTACTCGCGGCTGTCGTAGTGCACGCTCACGAGCTTCGGGTCCTGGTTCGGCTTGGGCACGCCAGCGTAGCTGAAGTGCGTGTAATACCAGGAAAACTTGCGGTAATTCAGCTTGGCCGTCAGCTTGATAGGGCCCTTCGCATCCTTGGGGATGCTGACGCGATAGTGCGCCACGTCGGCCGCGCCCGGTGGAATGAGCTTCACATACAACAGGCTGCGCATCTGCCAGCCGTTGCGCTTGTTAATCGGGTTGCCGTCGCCGTCAAGCTGGAACGATTTGTAGAAGTGCGCGCCTTTTTCCACCGGCCCTTTCCCGTCGTCGTCGACTTTGCCGCTCCAGAAGATCTGCTTTCCCGTGGCGTCGCGGCCCTCGAGTTCCAACCAGACGTCGAACGAGTCCACGGTTCCGCCGGGGAAAAAGTGGCCGATTTTCCGTGTGCGCACCACCACGTCCACGCGGGCCGTCGAGCCTGGCTTGAACTTCGTCCCAGCCTGGTCCAGTGGCGCGGCAACCTTGGTCACCTCGCGCAGGAAGAACTGCTGCGTGGTCTCAGCTTCCTCGCCAACCGCGAAGGAGGTCATGGCCTGCTGCGGGTGGTCGGCAGCGGCGCGGCGCTGCATCTGCACCCCAGGCGCTTGTTCCGCGGGAGCAGCCGCGAATATGTCCACGCTGATGAAGCCCGACTTGAGGAACCCTTCGACGGCCTTCAACTGAGTCTGGTCCTGGTTGGCCGTGGGCACGGCTGTATTTGCGGCGGCGAAGCGGTGGCTATGGACCATGCCGTTGCGCGCGGCGGGGTCGCTGGATGGGACCAACTGCATGTGACAGCCGCTGCAGGTCAGGGGTTTCTCCGGGTAATAGAATGAGCGAGCACCCTGGCCCGAAACGCCCGAGGCCTGCCAGTTGTCGTAGTCGTTGAAGCCGCGCATCCAGCGATAGTTGTTGACCGGCACGTCGAGGTGCACCTTGTGGCAGGCCGAACAGAACTCGGCCGAATTGCGCATGAAGGGCTTCATGAACGTGCGGCGGTGCGATTCCGGCGCTTTGTTGGTGATGAAATCGTGGGTCCAGCGGACCAGGGGGTTGTCGCTCATCGCCAGATCGTGCAACTCGGGATAATCCAGGGTGAAGCCGCCGTTGCCCATCGAGCCGTGCACCTCGCCGATGGAGTGGCAGGAAATGCAGCCGAGGCCGGTTTGCGCCTCCAGAGTGTCGATCACTTCGCGCGCCGGACGCTCGAATTTGCCGCTGAAAAACATGGCGTGATCGTGGCACCCCGCACACCACTTCGAGCCCTGCGTCCCGCTGACATCCTGCATGTACTCGATCGACTTCCGATAGAACTGGTTGTTGAACGAGGCGAAGTGGTGCGTCGAGGAGTTCCACTGATCGTAGATCTCCTTGTGGCATTCGCCGCAGCGCTTGGAGTCCATGAAGAATTTGGCGGGGATCGTCTTGCCGGTGTTCGTGCGCGCCGAGGACGGCCAGAACGGCGAACCAGCACCAGCGCCCTCCTCCTGCATGGAGGTGGGCACGAGGTTGGGGTTTTGCACCTTGGCGCTCGACCAGGGGTAGGCCCGCTGGTACGCGGCGTACGCCGCGAACACGACGGTAGCCAATGCGCCGATGGCCCAGAACTGCCTGGAGCGGAGCGCCACGGCCACCATGAAGGCGCCCAGGAATCCGATGGACAGGTGGGCTACCACCACGTCGTGATTTGAAGTCAACGCGCCTTTCCACAGCAGGAAGACGCCCAAAGCTGCGCTGGCCAGCAGTACCGGCATGGACCAGCGCAGCCTCCTCCTGACTTCGGGCGAGCGCAGTACCAGCCACAGCAAGACAGCCAGTAGCCCTGCGCCTAAGGCGAAGTGAATCAATATGTTAGCGATATAGAAGAGCGAGGCCTGGGCTGTTGACCACAAGTACAGGCTGTTGACCACAAGCACGGCGAACGCAGCCGCTGCGAGTTTCCCAGTTCGATTCATCCCAGCACTCCCTTACGCCTAGTCGCTCATCACCTTGGCCCGATTCAGCCGATTCCGGCGACACCGCTCCTACCGCTTATGCAAGCGGCACCGGCGAATCTAGCCTGACCGAACGGACAATACGAGGTCACCCTGCGCGAGCCAGCCCCGTGGCCCTGATTGACGTTGTTGTGACACATCGGCGCCAGGGATTTCAATAACCAAAACATATTAGTCAGGATTCCGGGGTGGCCTGTCCGGTGTCTTTCGTGGCGCTACGGTCAACCCGGGTGCTCAGCGGAGAGAGCTGCCATCAGTACCTCGACGTCAGCCGAGCGTTCCTGGAGGAACCAGTCGTCGAGCAGCGGAAGGTATTCCTTCTGCAGTTCCAAGGGCAAGTGGAAGAAGTCGGAATGGATCGTTTGGCGGCAGCGCGGCGCTCCGCAGTTGCACTGCCACACCACATCTCCAGAACTGTTCACGCAGAAGTCGTAGACGACCTCCTCGCCAACTGCGATTTGCCTGAGTGAGACAACGCGCCGAAACCCGTCCAACGTCTTGACGTAGACATTCGGGTCGCAGGAGTGATTGATGAAACACTCCGGCGGCTGCATCCAAATTGACTTGGCTGCCTCAAGGTAGTCGCAATGGTGTGCTTCACCGGGCGGTACGGGATGCTCGTCGTCAACCAAATAGGAATCGTCAATGGTGAGAATGACGACGCCAGGAGCGAAGTCGGCGGCGGCGTAGACACCCTGGCAATCGATTTTGGATTGAGCAACGGTGACGCTTGGCGGCATAGGATCCAGTACAGCATGGGCTCGATCCCTTTGGACTCCGACTAGACTGCAACAGCAGTGCCAGTCGTGCTTGCCCTAAAATGAGAAGTTCGAATGCAGTCTTATACACGGGTAGCTTCGCGTCTCAGCGAAGAAGAAGTCCGGCGCGGTGTGGATGAGTTGGCTCCGTGGTTTTATCCGTTCGACCTGGGCGACGGGTTACGCACGGTTTCGGCCGTCCCGCCGGAGGTGGAAGGCATTTTCGCCACGCGCCAGGAAATGGTGGAGCGCGTCGTGGGCGCCCATTTTGGCGAGCGCCTGGGCGATGTGGATTGCCTGGATATCGGATGTCACGAGGGCTTCTATGCTCTGGCGCTGGCGCGCATGGGAGCACGCAAAGTCACCGGTCTGGAGCCGCGCGCGGAGAGCCTGCGCCGAGCTGAGTTCATCCGGGCCGCCACGGGTGCGCCCAACCTGGAATTCCGTAGCGGCCAGGTGGAAACGCTCGCCGCCGAGCAAAAAGTATATCCGCTGACCCTGTTCCTGGGCGTGCTGTACCACGTGATGGACCCGATGCTGTGCCTGCGCAATGTGGGCGCCGCCACGGGCGAACTGTGCGTGATCGAGACGCAAGTTGTGGATGAGGTGGAGGGCAGCACCGAGTGGGGGGCCCGCGCCTGGACAAGGCCCTACCACGGCATTCTGGCTTTGATCGACGAAACCGACGAGTACAAGGACGGCAATCGCGAGACGGGCATCACGCCGCTGGTGAGTTGCCCTTCGCCGAAAGCGCTGGAAGCGATGCTGCGGCACTCGGGCTTCCGCCGGGTCGAGTTCATCCGTCCGGCGGAGGGGGCGTACGAGCAACATGCGCGCGGCAAACGCGTGATCGTCGCCGCTTGGAAATGACGATCATGGCCAACGCATTTGAGACCGCATTCAACGCGCGGCGGGAGGCGTTCCTGCAGCGTGTCGAGGCTGACGGACTGCCCGCCGAAGTAGGTCGCTATTTCTGGTACCACGCCATCGACCTGGGCGATGGACTCGTAACGCCGGGCATCTTCGATTACCGCTCGGAGTGGGCCGACTTCGCCTTACCCGAGTCGTTCGCCGGGGCGAGTGTTTTGGACGCCGGGCCGGCCACGGGCTTCTTCAGCTTCGAGTGCGCCCGGCGAAGCGCGCGCGTCAGCTGCATCGAACTCCCTTCCCTGCTCGGCCTCGACCGCTTTCCCGGTCAGACGGTCGAACAGTCACTGCTCAAAATCGAGCACATGATGTTCGCAGGCGACTCGACGGGATCGCATTCGGAAGAGGAGTTGTACCGGCTTCTGCTGGAAGGGCCGTACCGCTTCTGCGAACAGCGACTGGGAGTCGAAGTGAACAGGCGCTATCTGAACGTCTACGACGTTTCCCCCGACGCGCTGGAGTGCGACGGCTTCGACTGGGTGCTGGCGGGCGACATTTTTGTTCACACGCTGTATCCGTTAAAGGCCTTGGCCGCTCTCGCCTCGGTTTGCAGTGGAACGCTGGCGATTGTCGAGCGCATTCCCGGCTCCGTCGAGGACGTCCCGGCCATGCTCTACACCGGCGGCGCGGTGCCCGAACAGGACGATGTGAACTGGTGGCTGCCGAACCGGGCCTGCCTGGAACAGTTGCTGCGCAAACTGGGTTTTCGCGAGGTGCGCGAGGCCGGACGCCATACCGCGATCGTGCAGTCCTCGGGCTTCGCCGTCGAGCGGACGGTGCTGCATGCCAGCCGGTGAAGCGCAGCCCGGCCTGGCTGAACAAGCCGACATTCTGCTGCGCGTAGAAGGCGTCTCCAAGGGCTACCCGATCGACGAGAAGCCGTCGGCCCGACTTCGCTCGCTGCTGCCGAAGCGGCTGCAAGGTGAACCGAAGTTGTTCTGGGCGCTGCGCGACATCTCGTTCGAGTTGAAACGGGGCGAATCCCTGGGCATCGTCGGCCCGAACGGCTCGGGGAAGAGTACGTTGTTGCAAATCGCCGCGGGCATCATGCGGCCGACAGCGGGCAGCGTGGAACTGAATGGCCGGCTGGCCGGATTGCTCGAGCTCGGCTCCGGGTTCAACCTGGAATTCACGGGTCGCCAGAACGTGCAACTCTCCACCTCGTTGCACGGCCTGAGTTCCAAGGAGACCACCGAGCGCTTCGACGAGATCGCCGGGTTCGCGGACATCGGCGGCTTCCTCGATCAGCCCGTAAAGACCTATTCGAGCGGCATGTTGATGCGGCTGGCGTTCTCCGTTTCGATCCACGTGGACGCCGACATCCTGCTGGTGGACGAGGCTTTGGCGGTGGGAGACATCGCCTTTCGACAGCGTTGCATGCGGCGTGTGCATCAGATGCGAGACCGCGGGCTGAGCATCCTGTTCGTCTCGCATTCGTCAGAGGATGTGAAAGCGATTTGCGACCGTTGCCTGTGGTTGGAGGAGGGTCAGCCGAAACTGCTTGGCCCGGCCGATCACGTGGTGGGCGAGTATCTAGCCAGCATGGCCGTGCGCGACGCAGCGTCGCTCGCCGGCGAGTGGGACAGCCAACCCGACAGGCCGCCTTTCGTCGCTTCGGAACTCGCTCCGGCTCTGGAGTTTTCAGGGCACAGATTCGGCGATCAACGCGCCCGGATCAGCGGCGCAGAGTTTCTATCGCCTGGAGCGGCACCGAGCGGCGGCGGCATCGAACCGGTTTTCCACCCTGGGGACAGCGTCGTGCTTCGTTTCAGCTTCCTGCTGGCGCGACCCGTGCCGCTGCCCATCGCAGGCTTCCTGGTGCGCGACGGGCAGGGCGTCAGCCTGTTTAGCACGAACACGACGCGGGAGGGCTACCTGCTACCGCCGCTAGTCGCCGCTGATCACATCACGGTCGAGTTCCTGTGGACGATGCCGCGACTGGCGCCCGGAACCTACGGCGTTACGCTGGCTGTCAGCGATGGAACCCTGGAGGAATTCGTGGTGTGCGATTACGCCGAGGACATGCTCTCGTTTAGCGTCCCTCCGGGGAACGAACCCGACTTCGGCTGGCTCGGTCTGGACTGCGAAATCACAGTGAGCACGCCTCAGCCACTGAACGAGGGTAGTACCATCGGGCCTGCGGGTAGATCCTAGACGGACTTGAGGTTTGGCCACGGGTACTTTACCACGCCGAGTTTACGAAGCTCGCCATTCAGACTGGAGTTGGCGGCAACTCCCTGAGACTTTAGCTGCAACTTCCATCGGGCTCCAACGCCCGCGCCTCGATACTCCTTGCTCCAGCCGCCGCACTGCGGCCAGCTTGAACGCCTTGTTGAGCTGCCTACCCGACAAGACCATGACTGAATTCCCCATTCGATGGATTTTGAGTCTTCGGCGGTTGTGCCAAAACAGGGGCGAGTCCAACCCAGCGTTGTCGCTGCCGGCGGGATTCACGCCCCGAGGATTGCCGGTCGCACTGCAGATCGGCGGCCGCCACAACGCGGATTTTAGCGAGGTTCCGCTCGCCTAGGCATTCGATCAGGCTACCGCCATTGGGCGGAGGTGTCCGCAAATTGTGTAAGCAACGCGGGGGCACATCTTCCGGGGATACGTGGCGCCAGACCCGGTCGAACACCAATCGAGCCGTACCGCTGACGACAATTGGCGTGGAGTTTACGCACAGGAGTCGTGATCATCCTCTGCAAGATCAGCGACAGCGAAAGACCGGCGTAATGAGGTTGCGAAAACGCATTGGGAGCTGTCAACTATGAGTTCGAAATGTGACGGTCATCTGCTTGAGCTCGTGGTTGGTTCAAGTCGCACCCCGACCCGAACAGCAGTCCACCTGAGCGAACTATTCCCGCTATGGCCTCGGACATCAACCGGCCGAGGAGTTTCCAGCAGTTTCCACGTCTTGTCGATGGGCGTCATTTAAGGCGTCTGTATTGAGTTGCTGGCAGGCTGCAAGATGCCAGGCTGTACCGTATCGTTCGTAATGACTTTGTGAACCAAAATCCTCCCTCAGTGCACACCCGAGCGCGAATCCTGCCCAGCTGGCTCCTCCCAAACGCGGTTCTCATCGGAGTATTCGCGCCGGATCCCCATATCCAGGGGTGGCTCACCGGTGCGAAGGCGGGAGCAGGCCAATTACTGTGACAAGCGCTCACAATTCCCGCGTAAGGCCGAGACTCGCGGTTTTGTTCCGCTCAGCCCTGTCCCGAGGCTGGATTTCCCGCGGCGTTTTGCGCGGAGCTAGGACTAGACTTCACGCCAGAGCCAAGCGGGCAGCACGCTTCTGCGGCTCTTCCGCGTCGCTCGTTAGAATCGCCCTGTAAATGTGAGCGGCGCCCAGCTTGTCTCCGCTGGCGCGAAGCGTCTCCGCAAGCCGGGCGCGGGCTACATGCGCGAGGCGTCGCTCTGCTGCGGAGCCTGTGTGCGCGGCCTGCTCGATGATCGAATCATGCGACGAATCCGGGATAGCGGCCAACGCCATCAGCGCCGCATCGCGGACCTCGGGTTGAGGTTCTTGGGCCGCTTTGCGGAGCGCCTGAACAATGGACGGTCCACTGCGATTGGCTAAGCTATTCACCACACCCGTGAGGAATGTCGCGCCCACGGCGGCCAATGCTCCGATGAGTGCCTCCGTCGCCGACTCCGAAGCGTTCGACTCAAGCGAGCAGCGCGCCATGTCCCGCGCCTCGAGATCCATCAGCGCTTGCTTCAAAAATGGCACGGCAGAATCGCAAGGCAGCAAGCCGAGTAACCTGGCCAGTTGAACTCGAACGCGAGGAGCGTACCGGTAGGACGCGGTCTGGCTCGCGACTGCAGCCAGGAACGGATTGCCTGCAAACGACGCAGGTTGTGCACCCGCCCCGCTGGCCCGCGCGGGTGCTGTCAAGGCTTCGCCGAGGACGGTTGCCAGGCAAACTTGGGCCTCTGCCTGAGTAGGCGCGCCTGTGCGCAAGGTTAGTTCCAGGAGGCATTGGTAGGCGAAGTAGGCCACCACCTGGTCCGGGTCGCCCAATTGATCGATCCACTGCGTAACTTCGGGGTTCGTAGTTGGCATGGTGTTCCTCGTTTAGAGTCTCCAGGGCGCCCGGAACGGCTTGTCCTTCAAGATGTTGGCACCGGCATCACCGACGAACTGCTCCTTGTCGGGATCCCACTCAAGTTTGCGGCCCAGACGCATAGCGATATTGCCCAGGTGGCAAACGGTGGCCGAGCGGTGTCCCGTTTCGATGTCGGCCGCACAACGCTGCCTGGACTTGATGCAGTCCAGCCAGTTGTTGTGGTGTTCATCGGTGCCTGGTATTTCCTCGCTCTTGTTCTTTTCGTCATAAGCACGAATGTCCTGCCCCGAAACCGGTTCGGTGAGGATTTCAGGGCTCGAAGCATCCAGGCGCAAGCGGGTTACATTAATCCAACCATCGCTGCCTTCAAAGCGCACGCCATTGCCGTGCTCGTTTTCGCACACAAGTTCGATTCCATTTCCGTACGTGTAATGAACTTCAAGGTAGTTGGCGTAGTCGTAAGGTCCCGCTTTATTGAAGCCGCCCTTGCCTTCAATCCGCACCGGTCCCGACGCGTCCATATCGAGGGCCCATTGGGCGATGTCGTTGTGGTGCGCACCCCAGTCGGTGATCCGGCCTCCTGAATGGTCCAAGTTGTACCGGAACTCAAAATGGCAGCGATTGGGCGAGTACTCGTGGTAGGGCGCGGGCCCTAGCCACATGTTGAAATCGAGCCCCTCTGGAGGAGTTTGAACGGGCTCCCAGACACCGGGGTTGATGAACGCTCCGGAAGTCGTTCCGGGGTTGCCGAGATGCGTGACGATCCGCTTGAGCCGGCCGATCCTCTGCCTCCGCACGAGCGCGACGGCCCGGCGAAAGTGCCAATCGGAACGCTGCTGGCTTCCCACCTGAATCACCGTGCCGTACTGCCTCGCGACGTTGACCATACGCCGGCCTTCGGCGATGAAGAGCGTGAGGGGCTTCTCGCAATAAACGTCCTTGCCTGCCTCCATCGCCTGAATCGCGATGATCGAATGCCAATGATCAGGCGTCGCGATCACGACGGCGTCGATGTCTTTACGGTCGAGCAGGCTGCGAAAATCTCCGAATATCAGGGGCCGCCGCTTCGAGCCGCGGAGGGCCAACTGCCCGGCGAAATCGGCGCGGCTTCGATCGACGTCGCAGATGGCGGCAATCTCCACGCGTGGATTGGCGCCCAGGAATCTCAAGTGGTGATCGCGCCCCCGCACGCCGACCCCGATCAACCCGACGCGCACGCGCTCACTCGGCGCTGCCGGCTTTTGCGCCTGTCCGGCCCCAACCGCCAACAGCCCTGTCGGCGTGAGCGAGGCCGCCGATCCCATTGCCGATCTCTTTAGGAAAGTTCTCCGTCCCACCGCGTCACGCATCAGTAGCCCCTCCCGTTGATTCGGCTATGCTGTGCGCCAGTCACATCGAGTTCGTGGCGGCGCAGCATCTCCCCCTGGTAGATTATGTCGAATTCAGATGCGCGTGTCGCATTCAATTGAGGCCTGGATGGCGGTTGCAGCCGTGTAGCAGTGTCAGTTGCTTCCGGGTGGCGGAACTGATTGCCGCAGCCCTAGGGTTCACTCCGCGCCGGCGCCGCCCATACTCCCGGGTCGGTACGGAAATTGATGCCGAGGCTCACGCCCATGTTGGCCAGCCGCCGGCAATGCACCTCCAGCCGCTGCTGGAACTCGGGCCAATGCCGAAGCTCCCGGGGTGTCCAGAACGCTTCTGCTAGCGCGACAAGGCGGGGATAGATCTGACGGTCGACAGCGTCGTCCGTCCTGGCATAATGTGTCCACATTGCGGCCTGCGCACCCAGCACGTGGATCCTGACGTCATCGCCGATTCCGTTGGGCAATGGATCGAAGGAGTACACCTTGTCGAGCGGGACGGGCTTCGAACCTTCTCCCTGCTCCTGCGGGAGATCCGATTGCCTGTAGTCCAGATAGCAGTTGGTTGTGGGGCTCAGCACGACGTCATGACCGGCCTTGGCCAGGGCCGGCACGGCATCCAATCCTCTCCAAATCATGACGGTTGCGCCAGGGGCTGCACCGCCTTCCGCGACCTCGTCCCAGCCGATGACTTGTTTGTGCCTCGCATCCAGAAACCGACCCATTCTGCCAATCAGGTAGCCCTGCAAGTCCGATTCATCTCGCAGGCCTTCGGTGCGAACGCGGGCCTGGCACTTGGGACAAGTCTTCCAGCGGGTTTTGGGGCATTCATCTCCACCAAGATGGATGTAGCGTCCCGGGAATAAAGCAGACACTTCTTCGAGCACGTCTTCAAGCAGATGGAAGGTGCTCTCGTTCCCAAGGCAGAAAACGTCTTCGACGATGTTCGGTCCGCTGAAGAACGGGAAGATCTCGAAGGGGCCGCCGGTGCACGAGAGTTCCGGGTAGGCTGCGAGTGCGGCCAAGGCGTGCCCGGGCATCTCAATTTCCGGCACGATGGTCACCCCGCGTTCCGCCGCATAGCGAACCAAATCGCGAATCTCATCTTGGGAATAGTAACCACCGCGTTCTCCTGCAAATCGGCTCGCGAACCGGGAACCGACGCTGGTGAGCTTAGGGTGCGCCTTAATCTCAATTCGCCAGCCCTGGTCGTCCGTCAGGTGCAATTGCAGGACGTTGAGCTTGTAAAAGGACATCCGGTCGATGGTCCGCTTGAGGTAGGACAGGCTCAAGAAGGTGCGACTGCAATCCAGCATCAGGCCCCGCCAGGCGAGTCGCGGGCTGTCTTCGATCACAATCTGGGGCATTGTCCAGACGCGGCGGGTGTTCGCGAGTAGCTGCCGCAGCGTCTGGACGCCTTGGATCAATCCGTCGTTAGCGGACGATGCAATTTCGATTCGGTCTTGGAGTACCTGCAGCTTGTATGCGGCCGGCATCGATCTTATGCGCAGCGCAATGACGTTCGACGCGGCAGATCCTAAGGCTAGCGGGAGTTTACTGCGAGCTGGCGTAGCGCGCCCTTTCCTCATCGCATAAGTCCTTTCAGGTTCGTGGGTTGGATGGTTGTGCTGCCATTTGTTTTTGTATTACCCTGTATAGAAGATTTCTAT
>Ga0209697_10002168_pt1 | contig 28740 bp, 27 predicted proteins | sample AliMusrvi5mmetaG_FD_184115 | JGI IMG/M metagenome (GOLD analysis project Ga0209697, IMG submission 184115) | Freshwater lake bacterial and archeal communities from Alinen Mustajarvi, Finland, to study Microbial Dark Matter (Phase II) - Alinen... | ecosystem: Environmental > Aquatic > Freshwater... | reverse complement strand
AAACGTGGGGTGAAGCTATTCTAACCGCTGACACATTGCACACGGTATTTGGCGGCGATACGACTCATTAACAGTCATTCAGCATACATCAAGAGTAAACTTAAATGCAAATGAATAGATGTAGAGAGCGGTCGTGACCGATACAAAGCCGGACGATACAGAGAGTGTAAGTGATGAGTTTTCCAATGATGATTACGATAGTCCCTGGAAAGACGCGGTTGAGCATTATTTTCCGGAGTTAATGGCAGTCATAATTAAGAATCGTGACCTTATCTAAACGAGAGCAATAATCCCGTGTTTACAGTGGTGATAAAACGTAAAGCTTTAGCTGTATAATAACCAATCCAGAGTACTCATCTAATATCGATTTAAATTTTTAAACACACTGACTCATGCTAAATAAAATCAAAACTATCTGGCAAATCTTACGAAGGCTTTCAGGTGATGATGCCTATGAACGCTACTTAATACATTATGAGCGTCATCATGCGCATAATCACCCTGACTTATCCGGTCATGACAGCTGCCATGCTCCCTTAAGTAAAGCCGAATTCTATAAACAATGGCAAGATGAAAAATGGAAGGGTATTAAGCGCTGCTGTTAACGAAAATCTGACTTAATGATCATCGATTATTTAATTATCGGCCAAGGCCTTGCAGGAAGCTTGCTCGCATGGGAACTGATACAACGAAACTGTAAAGTACTGGTTATCGATAACGGCCAGGAAAATGCCTCACAAGTCGCAGCGGGGTTAATTAATCCTGTCACAGGGATGCGCTTTGTAAAGTCCTCAGAAGTAGATTTATTATTACCTGCCGCTAAAGCCTATTACGCACAACTAAGCCACACCTTCCAGCAGCCTTTTTATATAGAAAAGCCGATGCTGAGGCTGTTTCGCAAAGAAGCGGAATTAACACACTGCCTTAAACGGCTACAGGATAAGCACTATCAAGACTATTTGACGGCAATCACCCCATTAGACCCTAATCGGAAAGAACCTGTTGCCAGCTTTGGCTTTGTCGAGCAAAAACAAACCGGCTATTTATTAACGCGAAACCTGTTAAGCCACCTGAAAGATTTCTTTATCGCTAACGGTAGCTATCGGCAAGCCCTATTTAATTATCAGGATATTCAGTTAACGCCCTCACTCGCTTGGCAAGCTATTTACCCCAAAAAAATCATTTTCTGCGAAGGTCATCAGGCAGCACAAAATCCCTGGTTCTCCTGGCTACCTTTTCAATTAGCCAAGGGTGAAATAATAACACTTGAATATCAGGGAGAACTGGCCGATAAAATCCTTAACTTTGGACATTGGTTAATCCCCTTAGATCACCAGACCCTTCGGATTGGCGCCACCTTCGATAGAACCCACATAAACAGACAAGCAACTCCAAGTGCTCAAGAGGAGCTATTAAAATCATTGGCTAGTGTGTTACCCTCCCTTGCAACAAAAGTACTTAATCATCAAGCCAATGTTCGTCCCTGTACTTTAGATAAGCAGCCCTTTATAGGCGGACACCCAAATTATCCCTACTTAGCCATCTTTAATGGCTTTGGTGCTAAAGGCAGCTTGCAAATACCTTGGTATTGCCAACAATTTGCCGATAGTTTATTAAACAACCACCCAGCCCCCACCTCTATCCAACGTTATTATGCAACGCATTTCACTGGTTAATAGTGCTCATACCTTTATAAAAGAGAATCTTCATCTGGGCGATATTGCTATTGATGCAACGGTAGGCAATGGACACGACACTTTATTTCTTGCGCAACAAGTCGGTGCTTTAGGCTTGGTTTTTGGCTTCGACATTCAACCGGCTGCCATTGAAGCCACTCAACTAAAATTTCGCTTGGCCGGCATGGATAACTTAACACTCATAGAAGCCAGTCATGCCAGTATGAGTGACCAGATACCTCACCTGTATCATGGCAAGATTAATGCGGTCATGTTTAATCTCGGCTATTTACCGGGAGGCAATAAAACCATCATCACCCGCAGTGACTCTACCTTAGTCGCATTAACCAGCGCCTGCCAACTACTGTCCAATCAAGGGATTATCACTGTGATGGCTTATCCTGGACATACTGGAGGCGACCTGGAGACGGACAGCGTGAATACCTGGTGCGAACACCTAGACAAACAACAGTTTACCTGCCATCAGGTTCCAAACCCGGAAGATAAACCTTCAGCACCAAAACTTTTTATCGTTCAAAAACACACTTAAGTCAACTCATTATTTCGATAGTAAAATTAACTATCCATCAGCTCCCATTTTTTAATGCGATAATAAAGCGCATGTCTACTCAACCCCAATAAGTCCGCCGCATCACTCACATTACCGTCTGCTAACTTTAAGGCTTGATTAAGTAATGACTGCTCTAACTGGTACCAATCCAAACCCTCTTCAGGTAATTCTAAATAGAGTACTTGGCATTTATGTCCGGTTTGTAGATAATTTGCCGGAAGATCCCCTATACCTATCATACGGCTAACTTTAGAAATAGTCAGGTTTTCACACAGATTGCGCAACTCACGAACATTCCCAGGCCAGGCATACTTTTCAAGCGCCTGAATCGCATCCTTTTTTAGAACTGTTGTACGCAAGTTATATTTACTTGCAAAGTAGCGTAAATAATAATGCAGCAATAAGCTAATATCTTCCCGGCGCTCTCTCAACGGCGGCATATCAACCTCAAAGACACTTAAGCGGTAATATAAATCGGCTCTAAATTGTCCCAACTCAATGATCTCCAGCATGGGCGCGTTGGTGGCAGCAATAATACGGACATCAGCAGTCAGCGTTTTAACGGAGCCAACCGGCAAATATTCACCATTCTGAATAAAGCGCAATAATTTTGCTTGCAGCACCAAGGACAGCGAATTGATTTCATCAAGAAACAAAGTACCACCATCAGCAGCCGCTATAATCCCTGAGGTATTCTCTTCGGCATTCGTAAAAGCCCCTTTCAAATAACCAAACAAGGTCGATTCTAAAAGATCGGGTGACAAGGCAGCGCAATTTAAGGAAATAAATGCCTCACCGGCACGACGACTTTTCTGTTGCAAGGTAAGGGCAATGAGTTCCTTGCCCGTTCCTGTTTCACCTGAAATAAGCACATTAGCATCAGTACCGGCAATTATTTTTACTTGGCGTAATAACGCTTTAAGCGCAGGAGCCTTGCCCATGATATTTATTGCGTTGGTCATTAAGAATATTTAATTAATGTATCTCCCTGACAGGGGTTGCCTTGTTAAATCACTCAATTTAACTATCAACACACGACCGGGTTTTAAATTTTTCATTAATGACAAGCGATAATCATGCCATACTTTTATTGCCAGACTGATTGCAAGAAAATCAAGGACAAAGCAAACGTCTGCGCTTTACCCGTATTACATTGTTCTTTTAAAAATAGGTTATATCACGCACGAATAAGTCATATCACCTACTTGGTAGAAGATAACCTGCTGTATAACAGTGGTTAGTTTTGTACTTCGTTATCTTTAACGTCAGCGATTAAGTCTTTGATATTTTGTTTTTGCTGCAAGATAAAATCTTTACTTTGTTCAGCTGTTTTGCTGGTTATCGTCAGTAGCTCTTTACGGTATTTATGCGTCAGATAGCCAGCAACAACCCCTAAACCAAGAACAACTAACGGGTGTCGCGAGATCGTAATAATAACTCCTCTGCCTGACTCGATAATGGCAGAGGCAGCCACGGCTGTCGCAACGCCTTTTATGACCAACTCACCTGTAGAGTTTTCATTGGGCTTTGTAATCGATGATTCTTTATTTAGTTCGATAACATGAGTAGATGGCGTGCTGGATGTTTGAGTCATGACAGTTCCTGATTAATCAATTGCAATAGCGGAATTAAAATAATCGTTAATGATAAAACAAGGCTTGCTCTCTGTCATGCCCGTTTTTCTATAAAGAACCATTGTGCTTGCATCCAGCACAGCAATCGCGTCTTCGCAGCTAATGGTATCACTCATATTATCCTGTATGTAAGTCGCAAGATTTTCAATGGCTTTCCAATAGACCGGTGATTCTATAAATTCAAACGCCTGATTCAGAAGCTCGACAAGCTTTTCTTCCTGTAAACAGGGATCGGCGATGAAATTCTCCAGATAGTCATAAACCTTTTCAAGATCTGACGTACCGCCATAGTGATGTAGTGCATTAATGCTAATCAGGTTCTTGTTAAAACATTCATCATCACGAAGGGCAACATATTTAGCTTCTGCAAGAGACCCTACCAGTAAATTAACCATATCAGCCTCATAAGCCATCCGAAATGTATCTTGTTCATGAGTGACACTTTCTATCAAGGTCACTGGCAGGCTATGAATCAGATGCCCCCCCTCAACAATCGCAGCAAAATGATCGCGTGTAACAGCACTGTTTGTGAAATACTGAGTGGTAGAGTTATCAATTTGTTTAATACTGATCTGAAAATAGACTGGAGGCAGTCGCTTTTGTCGGTTGTAAAGATGAATGGCTGCTGCGTGACCCGCTTCATGAAAGACAACTTGCCTGATTAAGTTTTTATCAAGAATGGGAGTAATCGCATCGATAGGGTAATTTCTTTTCATGGTTTCATCCACAAATAAAAAAAGCGGTCAACCATCTGACCGCTATGAGAGGAAGGATCTTTAACTCAAATTCCCTTTAGGAGAGCTTGTATTCAAGAGTTGGCTAAAGTTTAATGGCGAATCACAGGCTTGAAAATGTGGCATATTGCCGCGCGACAATTTACCGCACAAACTGGCATATTTACTGCTATGTTCAATTGTTTTGACTGATGAAAAGTGAGGAACACAGCCGATTGTCGGCAGAATAAAATCACTAACAGTCTAAATAGTGCGTCATTTCACACAAAGATAGGGCTTATGACCTACCACTTAATTCTGTTAACGCCAAATAACGTCAAAGCGGTTGCCATGCAAAAGAGTTTTACAGTGTGTCATATAAACTATTATTTTATTAAACTATGTTATATAACATAGTTTAATAAAATAATAGTGAGTCATGGACTACAGACTCATTAGTAATCAACTAGTTATATTTTTGGCATTAATACTGCTTTATATAAGGTAACTTTTTACTTTGTTGTATTGCAGAGGTTATCAATGAATCATCAATTGTCAGTGAGCACAGACGTTAAAAAAAATTATAATAATGGGGCTTTATTATTGGGAACTAGCTTGGTTGTTGCATCCATGATTTTAGTCCCTGCCTTAGCTGTTAGAATGGGCTTGGGAGCGAGTTTGACAGGTGCTTTAAGAATTGCGCTAATGAAGGCATCGAATCGAGCGGTTTCCAGCACAATAAATGATTCAAAAACAGCTTAGTAAATGTAGTAACCTGTTCTTGTTTAACGTAAGATCACACCGGTACAAATTTAAGTATGCGCATGCTCTTTCAAGTGACTATATCGGTGAATATATCATAACTAAATTATGTTAATCTAATAAGACTGGCTCAATTCGCTATTGTAGTTAGAAATATATTTTGCTACCATGAAAAACAAACTAAAGAGTGCAGTTAAGCCTATATGACGGATATAAAAAAAGGGTGTGACCTGTGTGGGTTACCAGTTGAAGTGTTTGCGTTTACCTTGAAAACGAAAGAGGGTGAGAAGCTATTTTGTTGCGAAGGCTGTAAAGGTATTTTTCAATTATTAAATGAAGATGAGATCTTGTCAGACCCTGAGCAAGATCAACCTTCCAAAAAATAAGAGAGTATGGGAAGCTTATATGAAGCATGTACACGGTAAGGCAGCCAGTTCGGTGGCTAAAGAAGTTGTTAAAAGTTCAGTTGTTTCATCTACAGTTCATACGGGGAGAAGACTCATGAGTAATGTTGCTAAACATCCAGTTCTGGTTTTTGGTTTAGGTCTGGTCGGGGGGTATCTGATCTATAAATACAGAAAAGAAATCATTTCAAGCACTACCAAAGCGGTCGATGCGGGTAAAGATTTTGTATTACAGCAAAAAGAAAACCTTGAAGATATCGTCGCAGAAAGCAAAGAATAAATGATAGGTTTTAGACAGTTCATTCTGTTACTGGAGTGAGTTGACTTTATTAACGGGTGTCTTGTGGAGCGTATACAAGACACCCGTTTTGTTTATTAGGGGTTTACTTAGGTTATGTCTATCCAAAAAGAATGTGTGTTACGTTATAGAGAAGACGGGCATGTAAGATTTCAAATACCCGCGCAACTTTGTAAGGTTGATGCCGCCAATGCTATCACAACGGGCATTTCTGGAATAGAGGGTGTGTATCGCGTTAAACTGTATCGTAGCCAGCAGAAATTATCGATTCGTTTTAATGAGGTGGCGTGTGATTTTAAATCACTGGCCAGGCAGTTATTTGCCTTATTGGCTGAGCTGGAGCAACAAGGAGCTTTACAAACTCAGCAAGTTCCTACTGTCGCTCAATGGAAAGGAAAGCTGTCAGCCAAGCTGGATACCTTTAAAGTCACCCGCTGGGCTAAAGAAAAGCTGGATGAAGCAAAAGAAACGGTACAGGCCGCTAAAGTGCTTACTAAGCTAGGAATAAATAAGCCCAAAGCATTTTTGAAAGACCCTGAGAAATCCATCATTGATTTTCTAAATGATATCCTGGTGCTGTTTCTTATCAAATTGCATTGGGGTGAGATTACCCAAAACTGGTTGGTGAAACCACTCAAATATCGCTATGAATGGATGGCTTTGTTTTATATGTTTTTCTTACTGGTTCGTTCACGCAGGCAAAAATAGTGACTACTCCTATGGCAGAAACCTATAACGCGACCCACTTTAAACTGGTTCATCAATTAACACGGCGCATCCGAATTCAGTCATCCGTACTAAAGCGTGATCAGGAACGGAGTTATATCTTTGAGATTCTTTTGAAGAAACGTCCTGAAATAAAGCGTGTTAGATCCGTTTATGCGCTGGGCTCTGTGGTTATAGAGTTTGATCCTGGGCATTTGCCAAAAAAGAATTTACTGATTCTGCTAGATGCGGTGTTGGGTAATATAGCACGCAAAAAATCAGTTCAGCATCAGCAGACCACTAAAGTGTTTGAGGGGCAAATTCAGGAAATTGATCTTGCCGTTGAAGGCATGTCCTGTGCTTCTTGTGCCTTGCTGATCGAAATGGTGTTAAAACGTGACTCCAGAATCAAGCAGGCCAGTGTCAACTTTGGCACCTCGACCTTAACAGTACAGGGTCAGATAGCTAAAGACGAAGTCAGTGCAAAAGTAGCTTCGCTGGGCTATAAAACATACAAAATGGATACTTTGTCACAACGGAAAATCATCATAGAAAAGGAACAGGTACGCATTTTTAGTGCTAGAAAGCACTTTATCTGGGCCGGTGTTTTGAGTTTGCCTGTAGTGCTGGTTGGGATGAGTATGCCAAAAAGCCGCTGGTTGCATTGGCTGCAGTTTGTGTTAACAACACCGGTGGTGTTCTGGTCAGGATGGACTTTTTTTTCTAAAGCATGGCGCCTGGCCAAGCAACGTACGGCGAACATGGATACACTGATTGCCTTGGGCGTCGGCTCGGCTTACGGCTACAGTTTGCCCGGTTTATTCAGACATAAAGGCCACATCTATTTTGAAGCAGGTGCCGCGATTATCACCTTTGTGTTACTCGGGCGTTTTTTAGAAGAACGGGCAAAAGGTCAGGCGGGAGAGGCCATACGTAAACTTGTGGATTTACAGCCACAAACGGCAACCCTGATTAGAGATGGACAGGAAATTATTATTTCAGTGGATGATTGTGTCATTGACGATGAGTTATTAGTTCGCCCAGGCGACAAAATTCCGACGGATGGCATCGTTATTCAAGGGGTGTCTACTGTTGATGAGTCAATGGTCACGGGAGAAAGTATCCCAGTCGTTAAAGAATCGGGTCATAAAGTGATTGGCGGCTGCGTTAATGGCAGTGGTGTCTTGCAAATAAGAGTTACTGCTGTAGGTATGGATACCGTATTAGCCGGTATTGTCCACATGGTTGATCAGGCTCAGGCCACCAAGCTTCCTATTCAAAAACAGGTTGACCGGATTTCTGCTATCTTTGTACCCGTCGTGATGGTTTTATCGGGTATTACACTAGTGGGCTGGTTAGCGGTAGGCGCACCCTTTGCATTTGCTTTCGGTAGCGCCATTACCGTGTTATTAATCGCCTGCCCTTGTGCTTTAGGCTTAGCGACACCCGCCGCGATTATGGTCGGTGCCGGACAAGCCGCCGACGAAGGGATTTATATCCGCAATGGCGAAAGCCTGGAAACGGCTGCCAAGCTGAATGTCATTGTGTTTGATAAAACAGGCACAATTACTGAAGGCAAGCCTAAAGTGACTGATATTTTTTCGGCCTCTCAAATGACTGAGGAAACTATCATTGGCCTGGCCGCTTCTGCAGAAAATAATTCAGAGCATTTTTTGGGTAAGGCTATTGTTGCTTACGCAAAAGAACAGGCTATTGAGTTACAACAGTGCAGTTATTTCTACAGTGAAACCGGACAGGGCATCCAGGCAGAAACTGACAGTAAGAAACTGTTATTGGGTAACAGGGACTGGTTAGAAACTAATGATATTGCGGTTGAATCCTTATTGATAGCTGCGAACGATTTTTCATTGCAAGGCAAAACACCGGTCTTTATGGCTGTTAACGGTAAAGCCGTTGCGGTCTTCGGCATTGCAGACAAGCCCCGGTTACAAGCCTTACAGGCTATTTCACAATTAAAAAAACTGGGTGTACAAACGTTAATGGTAACGGGAGATACGGAAAAGACCGCCCTCTATATTGCCAATATCGTCGGTATTGAAACCGTCATCGCCAATGCCAAACCTGAACAAAAACTGGCTATTATTCATCAGTTTCAGAACGAAGGTAAAAAGGTGGGAATGATTGGTGATGGCATTAATGATGCGCCGGCTTTAGTTGCCGCTAATGTAGGCTTTGCAATTGGAACAGGCACGGATATAGCCATTGAATCAGCCGATATGACCCTGGTTCAGGGGGATATTACTAAGGTAACCGCTGCTATTCAATTAAGTACCGATACCATCAGGATTATAAAACAAAACCTGTTTTGGGCTTTTGCGTATAACGTGATTGCTATTCCAGTTGCTTCGATGGGCAAACTGAATCCAATGATTGCTTCGGCGGCAATGGCTTTTAGTTCGGTATCGGTTATTGTCAATTCATTACGCTTAAGTAAAAAACAGGATTAAACGTGGATCATTCAACGATGGACATGGGCATGGATCACATGGCTCATGCGGCAGGTGGTTTTGATTATGGACTGGCCTTTATGGCAGGTGTACTGGGCAGTGGACATTGTTTAGGCATGTGCGGTGCTTTAGTTTCAGGGTACTTTATGAAGGCAGGTCCCTCAAAAAGATACTTTCCTTATTTTGTTTACCAAATCGCCCGACTATTCGTTTATAGTCTGGTGGGTATTGCCGCTGCCGCCTTGGGCTTTGTATTGGTTTCTAGCGGCGTGTTTGGTAAAGTCCAAAGCATCTTGCAAATGTCTATAGGTGCTATCGTTATTATTTTAGCGATGGGTATATTGGGTCTGATACCCTTTCAAGGGTCAATCAAACTAATACCGATGGTTTTATTGCGACGAGGTTATGCTGAATCAAGAAAACAGGGGCCGATCATCGGTGCAGCTATTGCAGGCATTTTAAATGGCTTAATGCCCTGCCCGATGACCTTTGCCATGGCGGTTAAAGCGACCTCTGCGCCGACTATCCTGGAAGGCGGCTTATTGATGTTAACCTTTGGAGCGGGTACATTACCCACGATGCTATTTGTCAGCGTGGCGTTTGGAAAAATGACGGCTAAATTGAGAGGCTTCATGCTTAAATCAGCCGCATTAATTATGATTGTAATGGGTTGTAACACCTTGTATATGGGTATGTCATTTTATGTTGCCGAGAGTTTTCCAGAACACAACTTCGTTTACGATATTAAAGATCACATTGATCATGCTATTCACTTTCTTGAGATAATGGTTGATTATTACGCGGGTATGATAAAAAACATACACGGTAATTGAGTTTTAAGTATACATGGTGCCTGTAGTTTCTTTATTATGTGTACATGAATCACGTTATAACGCTATTTAATACAGCCCAAGAACGCAAGGAAATCTCATGAACTCATCAGAAGAAACCAGTCTAGAAGAAGTCCGTCTGTCCATTCTCGGCATGCGATGTGCGGGTTGCATTGCAGCTGTTGAATCCGCCCTCAATGAAGTGGCAGGAGTCACCAAAGTCAGCGTCAATTTTGCTGATCATTCCGCGACTGTTATCGGGGGGAATACCGATTTGATGAAACAGTCCTTAAAAGCAGCAGGTTATGATGCTGCCGTAATGGAAGGTTTTGAAGACCCCGGTGCCGAAGAGCAACAGGAAGACCAACGTTATCGAGAACTGATGAAAAAAGCCGTCGTTGCCGGAGCCTTAGGGATTGCGTTGATGTTAGGTGCGCACCTTGACTGGTTCCCATTGATGGGTACGCCCGAAGGTAGCCGCTTTTGGATGAGTGTTGCCTTACTAACCCTTGGGGTATTATTTTATTCGGGTGGACACTTTTTTACGGGTGCGTTTAAATTGCTTCGCGTCAAACAGACCAATATGGATACCCTGATTGCATTGGGTACGGGATCGGCCTGGCTTTATTCCTGTGTTGTCATTGATTATTCAAATCTATTACCTTCTCTATCTGCTCATGCCTATTTCGAAGCATCAGCCGTTATCCTAGCCTTCATTAACCTGGGAAATGCCCTGGAAACACGCGCCAGAGGCAAAACATCATTAGCCATACGTTCTTTAATCGGCTTGCAACCCAGAACTGCGCGGGTGCTTCGTGACGGTCAGGAACTTGATATTGCTATCGATCAGGTCGGTCTGGGTGAAACCTTGCGCGTTAGACCCGGCGAGAAAATTGCCGTGGATGGGGTGGTATCCGAGGGTCATTCTAGCGTCAATCAGTCTATGTTGACGGGCGAGCCTATGCCGGTGGAAAAAATACCGGGGTCTACGGTTGCTGCTGGCACTATCAATCAGCAAGGTAGCTTCTTATTCACGGCTACCCGGATTGGAAGGGATACGGCCTTGGCTCAAATTATTCACAGTGTTCGTCAGGCTCAAAATGCCAAACCGGCTATCGCCCGGCTAGCCGATAAGATTTCGAGTATTTTTGTACCCAGCGTGGTGTGTATTTCCATTTTTACCTTTTTGGTATGGCTTATCTTCGGTCCTGATCCTGCCTTGGGTTACGCTTTTGTGACCTCAATGACGGTGCTGGTCATTGCCTGTCCCTGTGCGTTGGGTTTAGCCACACCTATTTCAGTGATGGTTGCTGTGGGTCGTGCGGCTCAAACCGGTATTTTAATTCGTAAAGGTGAAGCACTGCAAAGTGCCGGAAAGATTACTTGTCTGATTCTGGATAAAACCGGCACCGTCACCACCGGTAAACCCAGTCTGGCAACAGTAAGCGCCTTTCAGGATTATACCGAAGACAGAGTATTGCAATTAGCCGCTAGCCTTGAAGCGGGTTCAGAACACCCGCTGGCTGCTGCAATTCTCACCGCTGCACAGCATAAAGAACTCTCCCTGGAAAAGGTTAGAAAGTTTCAGGCCGTAGCCGGACACGGTATAGCCGGACGTATCGGTGATCAGCAATGGTTATTTGGTAACATCGCGCTGTTGGCTGAGTACGGTATTGATACCACTCAGCATAGTCAGGCACTGGCAGAATTGTCTACACAAGGACAAACACCTATGCTCTTGGCGAGTGATAATGCGGTCGTTGGTATTATTTCTGTAGCCGATCCTATCAAAGCTGATTCGGCTGAGGCCATACAGCAATTGCATAAACGAGGCATTCGGTTGATTATGGTTACTGGTGATAATGAGATCACCGCTAAAGCGATTGCAGCTCAGGCAGGTATTAGCGAAATTCGTGCTCAAGTATTACCTCAAGACAAAGCCATGATTATTAAGGAACTTCAGTCTCAGGGTGAAATTGTCGGTATGGTCGGTGATGGTATCAATGATGCCCCTGCCTTAGCGCAAGCCAATGTCGGTTTTGCGATTGGCACTGGCACTGATGTGGCTATAGAAAGCGCGGACATTGTGCTGCTACAAGGCTCGCTATTGAAGGTTCCTGAAGCTATTATGCTGTCAACACTGACGGTTATCAATATCAAACAAAACTTGCTGGGCGCCTTTATCTATAACACGATTGGTATTCCGGTCGCGGCTGGTTTGCTGTACCCATTTTTTGGCATTTTGTTGAACCCAATGATAGCGGGTGCCGCGATGGCAATGTCTTCCGTAACCGTAGTGAGTAATGCTAACCGCCTGCGCTGGATCAGGCTCGATGATATTGATACTCACGTACACCCCATTAATCAGACTGTCAATGCGCTTCTCGACAAGCTATGGAAATTCTGCGAACAGCGTATGAAATTGAGTCATTAACTTATTCAGATTTCAGACTACTGCTTTGCATCTATGATTGATGAGCGTATGTCTCTATTGAATGCAGAGCAACTTAACAGTTCCTGTTATTGCCAGTCACTCAACCGTAAGGCCTTAGAAAATGAACTGATTGACCTCGATGGCAGTGGTGATTTATTTCGGATGATCGTAACTGAACGGCCTAATCTAATTTCGGATTCGGCTGTGTTTGTTAGTCAGGCCTGCCTGAATCAGCAACTTAAAATTATCGCTGCGCTGGAACAGGTTATCCACATGCCAGCCTATCAGGAACACGTGCTGAGTTATGCGCCTGAAAGTGCCCGGTTTCTGCCCAAAGCAAGTGGCGTTTTTGTAGGCTATGATTTTCACCTCGCCCCCGAGGGGCCAAAGCTGATTGAGATTAACTCCAACGCTGGTGGAGCATTGATTAACGCCTTGCTAATACGCGCCCAAAAAGCCTGTTGCGAAAAAGTCTGGGGCTCACAACCGGGTAGAGTCAACTTTAAGCAGACTGTTACGGAACCACCCGAAGCCTTATTCATGACTATGTTTCATCAGGAATGGCAGGCTGAACGGAGTACAACCCCTTTACAGCGTATTGCTATTATCGATGATAAGCCCGAAGCGCAGTATATGCTACCTGAGTTTATCCTGTTTAAGCAGTTGTTCAAACAGCATGGTCTTGACGCGGTAATCTGTGATCCCTCCGAACTCAGTTATCGTGACTCGGCTATTTGGCTGGATAATTTGAAGATCGATCTGGTTTATAATCGGTTGACAGATTTCAGCCTTAACGAGGACAAACACAAAGCATTGCGTGAAGCGTATCTGGCAGGTGATGTGGTGTTAACGCCACACCCACGGAATCATGCGATTTACGCGGATAAACGGAATTTGATCTGGCTTTGTAACGATGAGTTTCTTCAACACATCGGCGTTGAAGCATGTATTCGGGATATTCTGAGGCAAGGTATCGCCCATACTGTTCTGGTTAAGGCCAACGAGTCTGACGCGCTTTGGGCGGCGCGTAAAAAGCTGTTTTTTAAACCTGCCAAGGGCTTTGGCAGTAAGGCCACGTATCGTGGCGATAAATTAACCCAACAGGTTTTTGCCACTATATTGAAACATGATTATGTCGCTCAAGCACTGGTTAAACCCAGTGAGCGGCAACTGGAAATCGATCATGGTATTGTTAACTTTAAACTGGATTTACGTCACTATGTTTATCGAGGCGAAACTCAATTACTCTGCGCACGTCTATACCAAGGACAAACTACCAATTTTAGAACTTTAGGGGGTGGTTTTGCACAAATAGTAGTGCTATGAAACGCTTTGATAACCCTCAGCTATGTGAACCCATCACTTTATCCAACACACGCCGTGCCTGATAAGCTTAAACATCCAGGGTAAAATTTGACCCTGGCTTTATTCCCGTTATATTGGTTTAGCCAGTGAACCGTCAAAACCAATACCGTGTAATTCAAGCAAACGGTATTAAAACAGGCATTTTCGAGGTACACTTAGTCGAATGACTGTCTGATCAAGCCAAAACTATAACAACAGGAATCTATATGCAAGTATTAAAAAAACACTTCAAACAACATTTCACGCTGATTTCTATCGGTCTGCTGCTATCTTCTAACCTTGCCATGGCTGCAACCGACTTAAGTGAGCAGGAAAGCTTGCTTAGAACACGGGTCAAGAACTATGAGCAAAATGCAAATCACGAAAATCATCTTCCCCCCATCGACAAAAGCCTGGACTTTCATGGTGTCTTTTATGGTTTTCTGCCCTGTAACAATTGCAATGGCATTAAATCAACATTGTCCCTAAAACAAAAGAACAATTATCTGTTAGTTACACAGCCAGCAAAAGAATCTTCAAGAGAGACTTATGAAAAGGGAAAATACGATTGGAATGAAGTAACTCGTACTGTTGTTTTAACACCGCGTGACGAATCAAAGCCAAGGCAATATCAAATTAAAGACGAAGGGACTCTAGTTCTGATGAACAGTGATGGTACACCAATGCCAGAAAAACAGTCTGATAGCTATACCTTACGTAGAAGTGATACCGTAAAGGCAAGAGAAGTCCATATTCACTAGAAAAATTGAAACTATAGAGGCCTAAACCGAAAGGCCTCTATAGTAAATCGCTAAATCATTCAGCAAGAATTTTAATAAACGTCCCTGACATAACGTTTATCTTTTTTCAATTGATTAACAAAGTCTATCGCCTGTTGCTCTGAAAACTTACCGTGCTCAGCAATGACATTATGTAAAGCCTGATCAACATCTTTTGCCATGCGGTACGCATCACCACAGACAAAGAAATAACCACCCTGCTCTAACCACTGAAACAGTTCAGCACCTTGTTCAAGCATGCGATCCTGTACATAGATCTTAGCCTCCTGATCCCTGGAAAACGCCAGATCCAAACGGGTTAACAGACCCGATTCTTGATAGGCTTCCAATTCATCGCGATAAATATAATCCGTTGCTGCATTTCTATCACCAAAAAACAGCCAGTTCTTTCCAGAAGCCTTGCGATAAGCTCGCTCTTGTAAGAAAGCCCTAAAAGGCGCAATACCCGTACCTGGCCCCACCATAATGATAGGCAAGCTATTATCATCGGGAACCCTAAAGACTTTATTAGGCGTAAAGAAACAACGGACCGGCGTTTCTGGTGTCACCAAATCAGCTAAAAAGGTAGAACAGACCCCTTTATGAGGACGATTGTGAGCATCATACCGCACACTGGCAACCGTCAAATGGACTGTTTCAGGCCATTGCTTACCACTTGAAGAGATTGAATAGGCTCTATGCTGCAAAGGTTTCAAAAGTGCAATAAATTCAGCGGCTGCAAACTCACACACTGGGTTTTGCAATAACAAATCCAGCGTGTCTCTTCCCCATAAATAATCAGATAACTTTTCTTTATCACCTGAGTCAAGAATACCGTTAAACTCTTGATTACCGGAACGTGTTGCAATTTCTTCAAGTAATTCTTTACTGGGTGTTTTAATTTCAAAGTGCGTTCTGAGTGCATTTTCTAATAAAACCAATTCACCATTAACAGGGACCTCTTCATCTCCATTACAAGCTAACGCTTTAATAATATCTGCAACTAGATCAGGGCAATTGGTGGGCACGACACAGAGTGCATCACCCGCTTCATAACTTAAACCAGAACCCGCAATTGAAATCTCGTAATGACGGGTCTCTTTTGAAGACGAAGCATCCGTTAATAAGCGGTTAACCAATAAACTTCCTGGATAGGGATTTTTACGATTGTATTCTGGCTTTTCGGTCGCATGGGTATCAGGCTCTGCATTAACAGCACCAGTACCCCCAGCAACTTGAGGAATGACTGCCGAAATCCAGCGCTCTGCGGGTTCTTCAAAATCGACATCACAATCGGTACGTTCATAAATGCGTGTTGCACCCAACTCTGCCAATTTGTTATCCCAGTCAATCCCAGCCTGACAGAATAGATCATAACTGGTATCACCCAAGGCCAGAACAGAATATTTAACACCCTCTAATCTGGACATAGCATCAGAACAAACGCTATCCCAAAGCATTTGGGCATTGTCAGGCATTTCACCTTCACCATAAGTACTGGTAATAATAAGCAAATAATCAATAGCGGTTAATGCTGCCGCCTCAATCTCATCCATGCTTTTTACTATCGGTAACAAGCCATAAGTTTTAGCTACAGCCCCTGCATCATTGGCTACTGATTCTGCACTACCTGTTTGACTTCCATATAGGATGGTAATAGTACGTGTTTCTGTCTCAATCGATGAACCGGTATTTTGGTTCATATGGGTTTGCATACCGGTAAAGAAACCGCTTAACCAGGCACGCTGGCCTTCGTTGTAGGGAGCATCAAGTAGAATTTTAGATAATTTCATTTAAGTTACTGACAATTAAATTATTATTTAAGGGACATACGCAAACAGATTAAAGCCGGATTAAGTTGATGCAAATCCGGCTTAATTTAATATTCAGCTGTTCAAGCGTTCAAAGTATTAAGCGGCTTGTTCGTTAAACAGTCCTTGAACTATTGCAAGACCGAGCATTCCAGCCAAATATTCTTCAATACATGGAATAGTTTCTAGAGCTCGTTTATTGATATTATCCTGCTCAATAATCCATGCAGTAGATCCAATGGAATAAATGCTTTGCACAGAACGATTAATCAACGCTTTTTTATAATCATTGAGCCGCTTATTAGCTAAGAGAAAAGCAAGGTGTTCATCACTGTAATTGCTATAGGCTTCACGGGTGCTTTTAACCAGCGCTTCTTGTAACTTACGAGGACGCTCTAAAATCAGCTTACGCGCTGCTCGCTCAATGTCAACTTGAGTACGTTGAGTTTCTGGCAAATTTTTAAGTAACTCTTTTGCACATTGCTGGGCTTTTTCAAGCACTGCAAAACTATTAATCAGTTTGAACATTAATGATTTATCAGTCGAATCATAACCAGGAACAGCTCCGCCAAATAGTGGTTGAGACGTTTCATAGGCTTTTTTGACTTGCTCGATCTGTTGTTGGGCCAGAGATTGCGACAACTCTTCAATCATTTCTTTGCGATCGATGGTTTGTTGTAAAAACGCTTTGGCTTGAGTTTTATAGAGCCACAAAGGCATCGCAAATTTAAAATGCTGACGTTCTGTTTGCCAGTTTTCAATCAGGGCTCTTGCCTTACTAGAATTAGCATAATCTGCATGCTGCTCGAGCATCGCCAAAATAAATTGCTCATGGGCCCGTGCCTCATTAGTATCTTCACTCAAGCTATGCAATGCAACCGAAGTTTTATCGTACAGTTTTTCAAGTAAGTTCTCTGGGTCATACTGGTAAGCATTACCGCCCGACATCCCATTACAGAAGCCTTTACCAAAACCACCGATATTAAGCACAGAGCCATTCGTCATATATTCGCAAGCAAAATCGCCTACGCCCTCAACAACCGCCATGGCACCTGAGTTTCTGACCGCGAAACGGTCACCCGCTTCCCCGTTGATAAAAAACTTACCACCGGTCGCACCGAATAAAGCAAAGTTACCAATCAAGACGTTATTACCCGGTGTTTTAATACCACCGCCCGGCGATTCAACCACTAACGTACCGCCACAAGCAGACTTACCCACGCCATCATTACAGGTTCCTAAATGCTCCATACGCATACCATCATTTAAGAAGGCCGCATAACTCTGTCCTGCAGAACCATGAGTACGAATAACAATACTGTCAGGCGCCAAATAACGACGTCCTTGTGGGTGTGTATAAATAATCGTTGAATCGGCAACTTGCTGTTCAGTCAATTCATAAGACAACAAGCGTTCAATATCTATTGCTGCCTGCCCACCCACTGATTTATTACAGTTGTTGAGTTTAAAGCCCTCGCCTTCAATCACTAATTGTGACGATTGACCCTCAACAATAAAGGCTTTAGCGTGTTCGATAATTTTATCATCGACATTAAAACTGGCTTCCAGATAAACCGGCTTTGGCACAACAATCACATCAACTTTAGCCAGCATCTTGGTTAAATCAAGCTGACCCACCATAGACGGATGATCAATCAAATGCAATAAATCCGTTTTACCACGAATTTCCTGCAAACTCTGATAACCCAGCACAGCCAAAATCTCTCTTACTTCATGCGCCAGATTCATAAAATACTGAGCAAGAACGCGTGAATCTCCTTTAAATTCTTCATGTTCAGTGGTTAAACCGGCTGGACATTTAATATTGCAATTCTTTGCCATCACACAACGCAGCATCATCAGTACTGTAGTACCAAACTCAAAAGAATCAGCACCTAAAATAGCTGACTTAACCACGTCTATGCCACTCTGATGAGCACCACTGCCCCGTAGGATAACTTTATTTCGCAAGCCATTAACAGCCAAGGCTTGATGCACTTCTGCAATACCAATTTCAGGTGAACGGCCACTATTTTTTAAACTGGTTACCGCTGCTGCACCAGTTCCACCGGTATTACCTGCGACGTTAATAACATCCGCACCCGCTTTAGCCACACCGACAGCAATAGTACCAATCCCTTCAGAAGAGACTAACTTAACACCGACTTTAACACGTGCTGCTTTAGCATCATGTATCAACTGACCTAAATCTTCAATAGAATAAGTGTCGTGATGGGGTGGCGGACTCACCAACTCCACTCGGGGGGTACCGCCACGTAAGGCGGCAATTTCCACAGACACTTTAGCGGCGGGTAATTGTCCACCTTCACCAGGCTTTGCACCTTGAGCGATTTTAATCTCGATCTCTTTGATATTGGGGTCTGCTAAATAACCCGCCCAAACACCAAAACGACCTGAAGCAAACTGTTTAATGTTGCAAGAACGTAGGGTATTAAAACGACTTGAATGTTCACCACCCTCACCCGAATTACTTAACGCGCCAACAATATTAATCCCTTCCGCGACGGCTTCATGCGCTTCTGCAATTAAAGCCCCATGACTCATTGCCCCTGAAGCCAAAGTAGCAGTAATCTCATGCGCGGGTTGCACGTCTTTTAAAGCCAGAGGGTCACGCGCTGGTTTGATATGGCTTAAATAGTTAGCCAATAAAGTCGTGGTATCCGTCACCTTAAGTTCAAGCGCCTCACCCGATACGGCAGCAGTAAAGTCAGTGTCCGCAAACCGGTTTTTAAAGTGTGCAGCCAACTGTTCTAAACGCTCTGCAGAAGAGTTCGATGACAAAGCAATCTTGTAGCTATCTTCGGTAACGACTGCAACACGTAAGCCGCGAATTAAATAATTAATATTACCGCGTAAATTCTGTTTACCTAAAATGCGATCAAACTCAGCCGTGGTATTGGCTGCACTCACATCGGCAGGGAAATCCATAATATCGCGTAAAGAAGCCGGTCTTGAGTCTCTTTCCAAATACAGATTTTTAGCAAAGCTACGATAAGCGGGGGTAATTCCAAAGCTATCAATCTGTTCGGGTGTTCGTTTCTCATAACCGGTATCAAGATACGCGGTATCACTGGCAACAGGTGATTTATCCTGAGGAATATACAAAATGGCCTCATCGGTCATATTGATATATTCTCTAACAGCGGTATTGCCGTAAGAATGGCCGGCGCCATCCTGACGTTCTTTAAATAAGCCCAGGAAAGGAATATCTTTTTCTTCACGCACCATTAAAGCTTTTTGATGCCATTCAACCACACTGGCGGCAATATCCGCATAACGCACGCCACCGACTGAAGCATGGATATTCGGGAAGTAACCATTTAAGCGTGGCTCATCCGTATCCAGATAATTGGACTCGAAGAACTCGCCACCGATGTAACTTTCTACTGTACACAGACCAAACTTACCCATGGTCTTCATCAGTGACTTTTCGATACCTTTCTGAAACTTGTATAAAACCTTTTCTCGCTCTGCCTCTGGATAATGACTGACCACCCGATTATGAACACTCAATGCACACACCGCTGAAGCACCAAAACCTAACAGCGTAGCAATATCATGAGGACTCGCTGCCTGACCCGTTTCTGCAATCAACGAGGAATTAAAGCGTAAACCTTGTTTAACTAAATGCTGATTAGCCGCTGCAATCATTAATAATGCCGGAATCGCTGCTAACTCAGAACTAATCTTTAAATCGCTTAAAATCACAATACCAATGTTATTCTTGGCGGCTTGTTCAACTTGTTCACAAACGTTTAATAATGCCGCCTCTAAAGCAACTTCATTGGCTTTAGGATCATTCAGATCGGGCTGATACACCATATCCAAAGTGATTGAACTGACACTGGTTTGTCTTCGAATCTGTTCCAGATGCGCTCGACTTAAGATAGGCGTTTCAATGACTAATTGCTTACTTGCCTCATCCGAGAATGTTGGTTTTGCTCCCAGAGCAACCCGCAAAGTCATCCCGTCACTTTCTCTAATAGAATCTAGCGGCGGATTAGTCACTTGCGCAAAGCGTTGACTAAAATAACGCGACATGCCCCCTTCGGCACTAGACAAGGCATTAGGCGCTAAGCCATAACCCATCGCAGACACTTTTTCCATACCGGTAGCCAGAATAGGATCTAGCAAGAACTTAAAGCTTTCCTGATTTAATGAATAAGCCGTATGTTGCTGATCAACCGTAAGCGGATGCTCATTACTGATTTCTGCTAAATCTACCGTAGGCAACTCAGACAGATGCAAACAGCGTTTAACTAATAATGCCTGATAATCTTGCTCACTCGCCAAACGATCTAAAACCTGATGATTGTTGTACGTTTCGCCAGTACTATGATCAAAATACAGCATGCCACCGGCCTCAATACGGCCTCGTTTTACAACCTCTTTAGGGGGGAAATCAATTTGACCCGCTTCTGACATCACCGCCAAATACTCATGCGTTTCAACCGAACGCAAAGGCCGCAAGCCTAAACGATCTAAACGCGCACCCACACGAATACCGTCATTAAAAATCAATGCCGCTGGACCGTCATTCTTTTCTTCGTAAAGGCTAAAATACTCCAGCATCGCACGGACTGAAGGCGATAAGGTGGTGTCATTTTCCCAGGCAGGCGGCATCATGGCTAACACCGCAGTGACAATATCCATATCATCTTCATTGATACGGCGCGTCAAGGTTTGATCAAGCCGACCGGAATCTGATTGCCCTTTCGGAAAAATAACATGCTTGTTATGCTGTCTGGCAATCGCACTTTCACTTAAACGATTTTTCTTGTCGGTATTCAGTTCGCCGTTGTGCGCCATGTACCGGAACGGCTGCGCCATCATCGTTGCAGGGGCGGTATTGGTAGAAAACCGGGTATGGAAAAAAAGCGTGCTAATTTCATGATCCGTGTCATACAGATCGATGAAATAAGGAATTACTTCAAAAGAGTTTAACCGGCCTTTATAAACCTGAGTACGTGAGCTCATGGATAAGGGGTAAAAACCTGTTAATTCAGGACGACTAAAGCCTTCAACTTCCAGATCCAGCAAGGCCGCTTGAATATGCTTTTCAAAGGCTTTATGAGACGCTTTTTTCAAACTTTCCGGACGACCGAAAACGCACTGCTTGATAGGTAACTGAGCTTTTACTGAGGCCGCGTTAAGAACCTCATTATCTACAGGCACATTACGCCACAGCAAGATAGGCAAATCAAAGCTGATGAAATGCCGTTCAATCAGCTCATTTGCAGCTGAATCATAATGATCATGATCTTCAGGAAAAAAGAAATTGGCAACGCCAAAATCTCCCAGCTCTAGATTCTTGATACTGGTTATTTTACGAAAGAATTTAAGAGATAAATCGATATTAACGCCTGCACCATCGCCTATCCCTTCTGCGCTCATCCCGCCACGATGCGGAATAGTACATAAGGCTTCATGAGATTTAACCAGCAAATCATGCGTTTGTTTACTTTGTTTGTGAGTGATAAAACCCACACCGCAGCTATCCTGCGATAAATCAGCGTTGTAAAGCATAGCGTTTTTATCTCTCATATTTTCGTTATGTGCAGCGTCTAGTGTTAGTCAATATCAAAGTTCATCAGCGCTCTATACGTCCGATTAACGCATGAAATTACCGTAAGATTATTTACAAGTCATTTAATAAACCGACGAATGTTAGCATAACTCGATTTATTTGTCATTTAGGGACATGCAATTTCTAGGGAAAATGCATTACAATACTTCGGACAGTTTACGCGGCGATAGCGCCATAGTTACATAAGGCTGCAAAGCCTAGGCTGGATTTTATGGCAGTAAAGTCCAACCCTAAGTGGCAAGAAAACCTTTCCAATAAATGCGCATTAAATTTACGGGTTTTCCAACTGGCGATGGAAATGACGTTGCGACCTGCACCTTCCACAGCCTGCTGCCTATCTTCCAGACGCAACAGATTCAGTGCCGCCAGTGAAGCATTGAAATGAAAGTTCAGCTTTGCTTCGGAGGTCGCTTGGCAATCGCACAGACCCGTGTATTGCTTGGCATCGCGGAACACGAACTCAATCTGAAATCTTGCCTTGTAATAGCGCAGAATATCCAAGGCCTTACAGCCAATGTCGGTGCAGAATAATAATGCCGTGTAGGTTTTGCCATGTTCTTCCCGTACGACATAGACAATCCGCAGATTACATTTGAACGTCGGCGAATTGACGACAGCCGTATAGACACGCTGCCCATCAATTTCTCCTGCCAGTTCAAAGCGTGACAAATCATCAAAACGGACTTTGTCCGCAAACTTGCGCGGTCGGCCTTTGGCTTTTTGTTCACCGGTATAGAGCCAGCGCAGATCAGCATCATGCCGTAACTTACTGACCACGTGTAGACCATGATCCACAACGCCATTAATAAATTTTTACCCGCGATTTATGGGGCAAAAAAACTTACCATAAATTCCAGATCATTGTAATCGTTACTTAACTTTAGCAAAAACCATTTTTATAAACTGATTTTATTTTCAGAAAAAGCCAATAACTCTGGCAGGGACCACCCCACTCTAACGCCAAAATCTATTAATACATCATGCTAGGCAAACTCACACCTCTCGAACACCACGCTATTACCCCCCCCTGCGAATCGATATCCATTTACAGTAGAAAATATCAATCCACTGCGAATCGATATCTATTTACAGCAGAAAATATCAAATCACTGCGAATCGATATCTATTTACAGCAGAAAATATCAAATCACTGCGAATCGATATCCATTTACGGCAGAAAATATCAAATCACTGCGAATCGATATCCATTTACGGCAGAAAATATCAAATCACTGCGAATCGATATCCATTTACGGCAGAAAATATCAAATCACTGTAAATCGATATCCATTTACAGCAGAAAATATCAAATCACTGCAAATCGATATCCATTTACAGTAGAAAATATCAAATCACTGCGAATCGATATCTATTTACAGCAGAAAATATCAAATCACTGCGAATCGATATCCATTTACGGCAGAAAATATCAAATCACTGTAAATCGATATCCATTTACAACAGATTAATATCAAATGACTGCGGTATGAGGTACATAATTAAAGCGTTGCTGAAAACAGGAGTTTTCTTTCAGGCACTATATAGATATCTATGCTTTAGGTGGGGGGGATGTGTCAATTCGACAATATGATGATTTTTAGGGGAAATGATACAATTAATAAACTTTTATCATTAAGGAGTAAGTTATGGCAACTGATTACCAAAACATTATCACATTGGAGCCCGGTAAAAGAGGTGGCAAGGCTTGTATAAGAGGCTTACGAATTACTGTTTACGATGTGCTATCTTGGCTGGCTGATGGTATGTCGCAAGCGGAAATAATTGAAGATTTTCCAGAGCTTAATGCCGTCGATATTAGCGCCTGCTTAAGCTTTGCAGCAAATCGTGAGCACAACGTGGTGCATCTTAAAACCTCATGAAGTTATTACTGGATGAAAATATATCAAGGCGAATTGTGCCTTTTATCCAAAATATTTATCCATTCTCAACACAAGTGGCTTTAGTAGGATTAGAAAAAACAGATGATAAAATGATTAGGCAGTATGCCATCGACAATGACTTTGTTATCGTTACTAAAGATGCTGATTTTTATGAAATGACTATACTTTATGGCCAACCGCCAAAAATAGTTTGGTTAAAAATGGGTAATCAAAGCAAAGTTGCCACGATTAAAACACTTCAAGACTATTCAAGAGCTATTGAACAAGCATTATTAACAGATAATCATGCCTGTATAGAAATTTTCTAAGTACTATCAAATCATATTAATTAAGGGTAAAGCGAAAGTATTTAAAAAATAGGCTGGATGAAACTGTGAAACGCTTTGAGCAAGTGGATAAGCGCTTTGAGCAAATGCAGATTGAAACAGCGAAACGATTTGATCAACTGACTTCACGTATGGATCATTTTATGATTTGGTCATTTGCAACCACCCTCACCGTTGGCGGGATAGTCCCCCTGAGTCAGCGAACCTGGCAGATGAAGTCATTAAAAATAACATCTGATCATATATAGATATTTCGTATAATGATAAATTATCAGATCGTAAATCTACCCTACTCAATCAATAAAGGTATAACTATGTACGCAATTGAATTTGAAGCTAACATTCATAATGGAATTGTTCAAATACCTAAGACATTTCACAAGCTTTACACTGGCAAAAAAGCAAAAGTTATCATCATGGTTGAGGATGATGCCGTTGTTATGCACTTAAAGCAACCCGATTTCATTGAAACACTTTCTACTAACCCTAGACATATCGATCCATCAACTGACTTTCTTTCCCGAGAACAAGCCAATGAGCGCTAAGTGTTTTATTGACTCAAATATCTTTATTTATGCTTTTTGCGATAAAATGGCTTCTAAGCAAGTTATTGCTAAAGATATCATTGCTTAATGGCTCACCAACGATTTCTGTACAAGTTATCAACGAAGTAAGTAACAATTTACTCAAGAAGCTTCAGTTCCAGGAAAGCGAAATAAGTTCTTTTATAGTCAATTGTTACGAGCGTTACTCTGTTGTTAATATCTCACAAGAAACATTTATTGCTGCTTCAGAAATTAGAATTAATCACCAATTCTCTTACTATGATTCCATCATAGTTGCATCAGCGTTGATAAATCAATGTGAGGTACTTTATACAGAAGATATGCAGGATGGAAAACTCATTGCGAATTCTTTAAAAATAATCAATCCATTCAATGATAACAATATAAATTAGAAGGAATAATTGTAATTATTCAGAACCGGTTATGCACAAAAAATTTTGTTAACGGGTATGTTTCCTGGTTTACGTACCGGACAGATCTATTATAAGCCCCCCCCAACCTTTGTTTTTGCTTAAACAAGGCGTCCCTTTTGAGGCATTATTATTTGATGGATTATCAGATAGTACCCACCAAGAAGCTTTAAATATTGCCATTTTATTAACTGCACATCATTGGCAGAGTGCTTTGGTTGTGAGTGATCCACCGCATCTACGCCGTCTGAACTTTTGCTTGGATTCTGTTTTTAAAAAAGCCGGTTTGTCATATCGGTTGATAGCAAGCACTGTTCCAACCTGGCAAGCTGATCGTTGGTGGCAGGAAGAAAGATGGCGACAGTTTTGTCTGAATGAAGTCGTAAAGCTGATTTTTTATGCAGTGGTTTATGGTGTGTAAAGCTTGGGTTTGGCCTTCGTGTTGATACTTTGTGACAATGTAAAAAACTACATAGGCCTCGTCATTCCGGCATGGACTGCCGGGATGACGGCTATTGGGTTTGGCGGGTAAAGCTGAGGATTGGGTTTTAACAACTTTAGCTGCTTTACTCCCTCTTATTTTTTATTAGTCCGTAGTAAGGTTAAAACCACCGCCTTTTAGGCGGTCAGATTTATCTATGATTTTTTGACGTATGATATTACTCTGAACTGAAAAGAAGAGGGGCTTATGGATTACCGTTATGGAAGTCGGCATCCTTCATAGCGGCCTAAAAGTAGTTGACACTTTTGATGTCAATAAAAAATTAACAACAAGCTACCGTAGCCATTAAAAAACGGCCAGTGACTTTAAAGATAAACGGCTTAGCTGTTTCTTAAATTTAAGAAATCAGTAGTAGTTCTGGCTTTTTAATAAACCGACGAATGTTAGCATGACCCGGTTAATTTGTCATTTAGGAACGTGTAATTTCTAATGCAATCCATTGTAACTACTTGTCGTCACAGCCTCTAAGGCTAAACAAAAAGCCTGTATTCAGTACACGCCCATAAACTAGAAATGTGTCAATTAAGTCTTTTGGCGAACGACTCAGGTGAAATCGTTCAGCACATAATATAGGAGGATTTTATTTTTGCCGAAAAAACAACCCTGTGATATAGTCCAAACAAAGATTGAACGTCTGTAAAAACAACAGAAACCAAGACGCACGCTTGCTGAGCGTGAAATGGCAGGGCGGTAGCGTGCTCGGCCTTAAATCCAATGACTATGAAAAGTTACGAAAATTAAAGAACTAAGGGGTCATAATAGACCAAACAATCGAATGATTAATCACAAAAAATTCCTACAAAAGTGCCTAAATCGCTCCCCCCCACTTAAGCCTTAACAATTTACTGTCCCTCAATATTTTTAATTGTATTATACATATTCCTTATGACTCATAAAGTTGCACTCATTACCGGTATAACCGGACAAGACGGTTCTTACCTCGCAGAATTTTTGTTAGAAAAAGGCTACCAAGTCCACGGAATCAAACGCCGCTCGTCTTTATTTAACACCCAACGGATTGATCACATTTACGAAGACCGGCACATCAGTCATCCCAAGTTCTTTTTGCATTACGGTGATTTAACCGACAGCTCTAACTTAACCCGAATTTTAAGCGAAACCCAACCAGACGAAGTCTATAACCTGGGCGCCATGAGTCACGTGGCCGTTTCTTTTGAGTCCCCCGAATACACTGCCGATGTGGATGGCATAGGTACGTTACGGTTGTTAGAAGCGATTCGATTCTTAAAACTTGAACAGAAAACCCGTTTCTATCAGGCATCGACCTCAGAGTTATACGGTTTAGTCCAAGAAATTCCGCAAAAAGAAACCACCCCGTTTTATCCGCGCTCACCGTATGCGGTGGCTAAACTGTATGCTTACTGGATTACGGTTAACTACCGTGAAGCTTACAATATGTACGCTTGTAACGGTGTTTTGTTTAACCACGAATCACCCCGCCGTGGTGAAACTTTTGTTACCCGTAAGATTACTCGCGGCTTAAGTTATATTGCAGTCGGTTTAGAACAGTGTTTATTCATGGGTAATATGGATTCACTCAGAGACTGGGGTCATGCCAAAGACTTTGTACGCATGCAATGGATGATGTTGCAACAAGACCAACCGGAAGATTTTGTGATCGCCACCGGCGTGCAATATTCAGTAAGACAATTTATTGAACTGTCTGCACAAGAATTAGGCATTACTATTCGTTGGGAAGGCACGGGCGTTGACGAAAAAGGCATTGTAGCAGACCTTACCGGTGATAAGGCGCCTGGCTTGAGTGTCGGTCAAACTATTGTAGCCATTGACCCTCGGTACTTTAGACCGGCAGAAGTTGAAACCTTACTCGGTGACCCCAGCAAAGCCAAAGCCAAACTGGGTTGGGTACCACAAATTACCCTACAAGAAATGATTTCCGAAATGGTCGCGTATGATCATAATGATGCTAAGAAACACGCCTTATTAAAAGATCAGGGCTATCATGTGTCTGTCAGCCGAGAATAAGCTCATGATTGATTTAAACGCCAAAATTTATATCGCGGGTCATCGGGGTATGGTCGGCGCGGCGATAGTTAAACAACTCACCGACGCCGGACATCAAAACCTCATTATGCGATCCCATGCCGAGTTAGATTTAACGGATCAAGCTGCGGTGCGTGAATTTATGCAGCAAGAAAGACCCGACGTCGTCATCCTGGCAGCCGCGAAAGTCGGCGGAATTCATGCGAATAATGAATATCCAGCGGAATTTATCTATCAAAACTTAATGATAGAAAGTAATATTATTCACCAAGCCTGGGCGGTGGACTGTCAGAACCTATTGTTTTTAGGCAGCTCTTGCATTTACCCTAAACTGGCTGAGCAACCGATGCAAGAAGGCGCCCTGCTGACCGGTATTTTAGAAGCCACTAACGAACCTTATGCTATTGCTAAAATTGCCGGTATAAAACTTTGTGAATCTTATAACCGCCAATACGGCACGGATTATCGTTCGATCATGCCCACTAATCTGTATGGTCATCATGACAATTTTCATTTAGAAAATAGTCATGTAATACCCGCCATGATTAGGAAGTTTCATGATACTAAAGTCAACCAATCTGCAACGGTAACACTTTGGGGCACTGGTACTGCGAAACGAGAATTTTTACATGTCGATGATATGGCAGCCGCCAGTATTCACATCATAAATTTAACTAAAGAGCAGTATCAAAGCAACACTGCTCCCATGTTATCCCATCTTAATGTAGGCACTGGTATCGATGTCACTATTAAAGAACTGGCAGAAACAATACAAGAAGTCGTTGGGTTTAAAGGTAATATCGTATGGGACAGCACTAAACCCGATGGTACACCTAGAAAATTGATGAATGTTGATAAAATTAAGGCGTTAGGTTGGCAAGCTAAGATAAATTTAAGGGATGGACTAACTGATACGTACCAGTGGTTCTTGGATAACCAAGACGCGTTTAGAGCTCAGTAGAAAGTAACATTC
>Ga0209697_10002164_pt1 | contig 28764 bp, 13 predicted proteins | sample AliMusrvi5mmetaG_FD_184115 | JGI IMG/M metagenome (GOLD analysis project Ga0209697, IMG submission 184115) | Freshwater lake bacterial and archeal communities from Alinen Mustajarvi, Finland, to study Microbial Dark Matter (Phase II) - Alinen... | ecosystem: Environmental > Aquatic > Freshwater... | reverse complement strand
TCCCCGTATTTTCCACCTGAACCCCGCTTCATGGTATTCCTACCCGCGTAGTAAGCCCCGCAGGGGAACCGTAATAATTCAGACCATTTCGGGTAGAATGACTCTTTCACAGGCTTTGCAACGGTCCTAATTTGCACCCATCAAAAGCATTATGAAAAACACGAAACCCATATGTAACGGAAACAGCAGCTGCAGCGCTGAAAACAGCCCCGGGGGAACCTTGCCGGCCACGGCCTGGAAACAGGGTTCTGCCTGCAACGGCCTGTTATGTTATCTTTTGGTTCGCGGACCATAATATATAGGATAAAAATCAAATCGTGGATATTCCGCGGCCATTCATGAACCAATAAAAAAACAACAACCCTTATCAAATCAACCACATTATGAGAAAAATTTTCCTGTTGTTCGCAGTCATCACGGCAGCACTGCTTGCCACAAACTGCAAGAAGGATCAGCCGGTCACCACCTCCGGCGCGACCTGTGACGTCTCCTTTAACATCAATTCGGTCACGCAGACAGGCGGACTAAAGTCAGCACTTGACATCAACTGTTCCACCTTCAAGGCCAATTATGTCATGTACAAGATCGACGGCGGCAACTTTGTCACCATCCCGGTTTTCTACGTCGGGAATATCCCTTACACCAACTCAATTAAATTATCGGCAGGGCAGCATACTATCAGTGAATTCATCGTTTATTCCGACAACAACACGCCGGCCTACCCCAACGATGACATCGTTTTATCATGCGCACCCCACGTTGGTAGTATCTACGGCCAGATGATCGCCAACCCGCTGAACTTTACCTTCACCGTATCCACCGACAAGAAAAACGAGATCAAGCTGGATGTTGTATGCTATGAAACCTCCACGTACGACAATTTTGGATTCGTCTATTTCAAACTGAACGAACTGATTGTGAAACGTCAAGTATTCTTCGGCGACTTCTGCATCAAGAACAAGGCCGATTATGTGGGTTCATCCTATGCGAACCAACCCGGCTGGGTAGGAACGGGTTACGGCGACGTTCCCGCGATCATGAAGATCGATGTGCTGCGGGGCGGCGTTTTCCAGGCCTCCTTCACCAACGAGGATGCAGCGCATGAATGGGGAAACAAGGTTGAGGTCAGTTACGTGGATTACAAGAACCAGACCGACATTTTCACCTTCAACCTCTATATTCTTGTGAAAGTGGGAAATTCATTCAGTTATGTACTCTTTAAAACCTGGACCTTCAACGACACCAGCAACATTACCGAAGGCACCGACGGGGTGGTCGACTTTGTTTTAGGCAACTGCTACGACCCGAACAACATGCCCGATTACCTGTTTGCCCCCTACATGAACCTTCCGACAACCGTTACCTATAATATCACGGCATGCCCAGGTGCGAACGGCGGATACGTGGATGCACTGATTGGCGGCATCGGCTCCGGGTTTGACATCTCCAACGGCACCTATTCTTCCAACTGCGCCGATCACAGCACCACGATCAACATCGGCCAGACATACAACATGACGGTCTATTCATCCCTCTACCCCGACCTGCTCCCGACCTTCGCCCAGGGTCCAAAATGGGAAAAGATCAACTGGCTCTACAACCACCTCGATTATTTCCCGGGTTACAAATGGTACCAGATCCAGGGAGCCATCTGGATGTTCGACGTTCCGGCATGGACCTTTTCCACGCCCGAAAACGGGATGCCGGCACTGACCGCGGCCGACCAGGCCATGATCACCAGCATGTACACCCAGATGAACTCTTTTGGCCTCGGGTACAAAGTACCGCCGGGTGGATGGGCCGCCATCATCTTCATCCCGGTAAATACCCCGGGCAACGCCACAACGGCACTCGTTCAGACCATGTTCATCAAGATCGACCCGTGATCGCGCTCCTTGTGAACAAGGCATGACACAGGCAATAAACTCCCCGCCCCGGATCAATGGCCTGGGCGGGGAGTTTTCTTTCACCTCCTCCCTGCATCCGCGTATTAACCCCTGTTTGTTACACGTATTTATTTGTTGACGTTCGGGTATTCTTCCTCTATGATACGATCAGTCCAGTCCCTTCCTTTGTCGTCACCCAATGACCCCCATGAACAATCTTCACGAATCCCGGTTTGCACGCACCGAAAATGAGCCGGGCGCAGCCATCAAACTGCTGGTTCCCGACATCTCCGACCTGTTCTGCATGAATCTCCGGTTTCTTATCACCGAGATCATCCAGTTGCGGGTGATCATCGCCTTTTCAAACAACCGGCGACTTTCGAGACTGCTCGATTATGAGAACGACTGCATCTTCCTGGCCAATTACCCGTGGATCAAAAAATTCGGGCTGCAGGCGACCTTCGGCCTCATTGCAGCGCATCCGCAACTTAAACTCCTGGTTTACCTCACGCCCAACGAGGTGCGGAAGTCGATCCCCATCTTCAACCTGGGCTCGAAGGGATTCTTTACCGATGCGGTGACCCGCGTTGAATTCCAGCAGGGGCTGGCGCGGCTCGGGCGGGGGGAGACCTTTTATTCGCAGGATTTCATCCGCAGGCTGCTCACCCCCGAGCTAGATCCGGAACCGGAAGTACAGAAACCGGTGAAAATCTCAAAGCTGGAGCGGCGGATCTTCGCGATGATCCTGAAAGGACTTACCGACCGGCAGATCGCCACCCGGTTGTCGATGACCCTTCCGGCCGTGACCATGGCGCGCGGCCGGCTGAACTACAAATTCGGCGACCGCGATTGCGAGGACCTCATCAGGCCCGGAGGGAAGGAGCCGAAATTCGTCCCGTACGAGCTCGATTTCCCCGGGGATTCCGGCAACGGGGAGCAAAAATACACCGTATATCTACGGTAAAAACGCCGGGCTTAATACCCGGAGAGGATTACCCCCGCTGTTTCTTTCAACAGGTATATTCTCCTGGCCTGCAGGGGTATTTATTCAATTGCTTTCGGGTAGAATGCCTCTTTCACAGCATATGGTTCGGTTATAATTTGCATAGCGTGACAATACCATTACAAACGCGTCATTAACAGTCCTTTCGCCATGAATTTACTCATCATTCACCACGATCCGGGGATCAGGACCCTGATCGGGAATTATATTGAAAGCCCGGGTGACCGTTGCATTTATTCCCACAGCGCCGGCGATGCCGTCAGGATCCTCGGCGAGGAGCCGATCAGCCTCTCACTGGTGATCGTCACCTGCACGGAGGACATCGACCTGCTGAAGAATATCGCCGCGAACTGCCCCGGCTTCGACCCGCTGATCGCCGGCGGAAACGGCTTCAGGGAGACCGCCGGCTCCCTCCGGAAACAGAGTCTCAAGACCTTCAGGCTCCCGCAGCGGTTCAGGCACATGCTGCGAAACCTCGACAACCTCGACTCCGGCAGCGCCCCGGGAACCATCCACACCGTTTCGCTGAACTGACCACCCCGCAATGGGCTGGCCCGATTGCAATAAAATGTTCATTCAAATGATTACAGACCCATCCAACCAAATGAAAACCAGCCGCATGACCTCTGCCACCTTCCCACAGCGCTGGTCGCCCGGGCGCGGGCCCTAGCGGCTGCACCGGAGTTCGGACATTTCTCTCTATATATATTTCCGCACACCTTTTTCTTTTCATTTATTAAACACACTAAACCAACAATTTATGAAAAAAACATTTACACTGCTCATTGCACTCCTCACGTTGTGCAGTGTTGCATTTTCGGCCAGTTATACCATCAAGGTATACAGTGCCACGGCCACGGCCGTGGGGGCGATTGCAACCAATACGCAACAGGTAATCGGTACCGGCTCCTGGTATAACAATCCGGCGTTTGCCTCCCCACCCACGAGCACAGCTAATAAGATGGAACTTTATCTTCCATTAGCCGACCTTGGCACATTTACGATCGACCAGATTGCCTCCCTGTCATTCTCAACAAAAAAGATGGCGCCGGTTGGCACTAATGTGGATTTTTACTGGAGTATTTACACCAACCCTTACACTGGAGGTTTCGCATCCTGGTATGGACAGCGCCTTACCTCCGAACCCATGTATTATAATGGGTACAACGCACCCTACAATGCATGGTCATCCTATCAGACTACAGGCACAACCAACCAGATGACCTTTTTTGATTCCAATCATTCACCATACGGTTATTCTGGCGCACCAACCCTTACTGACATCCAGTCCGGGCCTATTAACTTCAATTACACTGCTCCCTATTGGACTATGGGTTCAGGAATCGATTATGGTGCCCAAACAGTGAAATCTATATCCTTAGCCACAGGTAGTGCATGGAATGCAACGATGTTATCCTACCTCGACGATATCGTCATCACCCTGAACAATGGCAATGTTTACACTTATGATCTGGAAGCGGGCAACCCGACACCGACAACACAGGTGCAACCACCTGCCGCGACCGGTTGTGATCTTTATGATTTTCCGGTAACGGTCAAGGATTTTTCCAACATCGGGGCCATCTCCCTGACATTGAATTTTGATCCCTCGGTGCTTTCATACCAGTCCGTTACGGTGAATCCGCTCCTGGCTCCAGGTCTGGCATATCCCCCGGGAGTTGTTCCGGGTACCCCGACACAATTCAGACTGGGATATATCGGAACCGCACCCATTCTTGCCGATAACGATGTGCTGTTCACCCTGCATTACAAATTGCTTCCCGCTGCTTCAGGGGGAATGACCAACCTGACATGGAATACCGACAACTGTGAATATTCAGGCCCGGGCGGAACCCCGGTTTATACCAGTTACTATTTGGACCTTGACTGGACCATTCCTGTAAGGCCTGTTAAAAACCTTAATACTGGCGTAGAATACTGTAAGATACAAACAGCTATTGATGCCGCCAGTCCTGGACATACTATTACTGTGGCTGCCGGAATATATTCGGAAAACATCATTGTTAATAAGTCTTTGACCATTCTTGGACCAAAAGCCAACGTAGATGGTTGCGATCCATCCCGTGACGGAGTAACAGGAGAGGCAATTGTTTATCCTGCCACTGCTGCGATTGCATCCGGTGAAATTTTCCATGTGACTGCATCAAATGTATCTATTAAAGGATTTACAATCAATGGAGATAACCCGGCACTTACCAGCGGATTTACAAGCACGAATGGTGCTGATATCGATGCAGGTGAAGGTATTACTGTTTATGTTGACAATGTAAACAACCTGACAGTTTCCAATAATATCTTCAAAAATCTTTCGTACTTCGGAGTAACGTTATTTGGCGCTTCTTATAGCGCCCCTGCAACATCTGGTCATAATATTTCGCATAATAAATTCCAGGATTTCGGAACTTATGATGCCACTTCAGGAGTTGACAGATGGGGTGGTGGTGTGTTACTGTATGACAACCAATATGCCGCAGTAACCAATAACTGCATGACGAATGTTCGTATTGGCGTTCAAACCGGGAATTTCAGCCAGGCCAACCCTGGTGCAGTAACTTCCCAGGTGATCGCCGACAATACGATCCAGTCACGGCGTCGTGGAATATTCCATAACCTCCACTACAGCAATACTTCTCCATATACCCTGACAAATAACAACCTCACTGCATTGGCGAATGCCAATGAAACCGCATACTGGGACGGCATTATGTTGGGCTCTCTCTCAGTACCCTGGACATGCAATGGCAATACAATCGATGGAGCAGGCATGACATTACCGACTTATGGATACCAGATTTGGAATGTTGCATCAGCAAGTCCTGCTTTAATCAGTGGCGGAAGCGTTTCCAATGTCACCATCGGCGTCTTTGCGAATAACTTCGAAGGCTATAACAGTGATGGCGGAGACGGTGCTCATGCAACCGTTAGCGGAGTTACAATGACTACCAATGTAAATGGAATTGGTATTCGACTTCTTGATAGTCCGAGCAGCACTTCTCATGCACAGGTAAACCTGACGGTTACCGGATGCACGATCTCAGGTGGTGCCGAAGGTGTGAAATTCGAAAAGACAGCAACTGGAATCGTTGGCGGTAACATCAGTGCCAACAATATATCAGCTTCTGCCATGGGCATCGATGTAACCAGCCTGGTTACTTCTGCAACAAACGGACTGACCCTCTCCGGGAATAATATTACCGTTATAGGTCAGTTAGCCGGCGGAAATCCAACAACAGGTATTTTCCTGAGAAAAATCACAGGGACTACCGCTGCATCCATTGCAGGCAATACAATTACCGGTCCTTATTACGGGTACCTTGTTTACAACATGAACACCACCGCTCAAACGACAATCACCGGTGGTACAATCAGTGGAATCATGCAGGGTTTGTCAGCAATGAACATTGATCCTGCCGGATCAGGCGTTTGGGCCCCGTCAAATATGGGTGTAAGCACCATTACAATGTCAGGTTTTGCAGGCAATTACCCGGCACTTCCAAACACCAACTTCCATTCAGGTGTATATGTATATACCGGTGGAAGCAATATGGCCGATGCCATCACAGCAGCAATTTACAAGGTAAGCGTAACCGGAACCCAAAAGGTTCAGCAGGATTGCGCCGGTCTGTCATTTGCTGACTTCTCAACTGGTTCGGGAACACGGCAGAATATTACTGTCACGGAATGTACGCTGACAGGCAACTATAACAGGGGTATCAATATCAGGGGTTTAAACGCCCTGGTTAATATTAGCACCTCAACACTCACCGGCAATGGGTTTGATCCGTTTGGTCCTGGTGGAAACGATGGCTTTGGGATCATTGTCAGAGAAGGTGCTACCGCAGTTGTTCACAACAACTTTATCACGAACCCTGCAACTGTTACAGCTCCTTACATTGTAAGTGCAATGTGCACCGACAAGGGTAGTGCCACAAATGCCACAATCAACGCCACAGAAAACTCACTTGACCAGAACGGAAATACTTCCGGCTGGCTGGCATACAATGGAAGTGGCACTTTAAATGCAACCTGCAACTGGTGGGGAACCGCAGTGGCGGCAAGTATCGCTGCCACAATTAATGGCGTAGTAACCTACTATCCATCCTGGTATACCACCGGCGGGGATAATCTATTCCTCCCAGGCTTCCAGCCAACAGGCGTTTGCCAGGGAACCCCGATATCCCTCACCTGTGCGACTGATGTCACCGAGGCCTCATGTCAAAGCCAGGGCACGATCAATACCAAATTCGCCAATTGGCTGGGCTCAGCTTCTGCTTTAGGCTGTGCTGGATCATTGACTACGACTCCCACAAACCCTGCAGCTCCTTTAGCATGTGGTGGCAGCACCCAGGTTACATGGAATTATACAAGTGATTGCGGCAACCTTACCTGCACCAAAACCTTTACAGTTACCGCAGCACCTGCAGTTCAGATTACCTGCCCTGCAGACGTTACAGTAAACCAAACCCAGGAAAAAGATCCTTTTGCTACTGGTTATGCCACGGCTACCAATTGCAGTGAACCATCCGTTGTTACCTATAATGATGACCGGAGTAATCTGAATCTCTGCAATGCAACAGGATATATTACACGTACATGGTCAGTTACCAATTCCTGCGGAAGCACGGCAACATGTCAGCAGAAGATAACTGTAACTGATGTTAACGATCCTGTTCTTGCGGCATGTCCTGCAGACATAACCAAGAATACGGATCCCAATGCATGCACTGCAGTTGTAAATTACGTTCTACCCACCGCCACTGATTTTGGATACTTCCAGGGCTTTGAAAACCCAGCCTGGCTGAGCGGGAACTATGTTAATAATCCCTCCACCGACTGGAATGAATACAACAGCCCGATTACAAGGGTTGTCTCAGGTACGGATGGGATTGTATCAAAATCAGGAGGTGCTCATGCAGTTATCAATTCGACGTCTAATATTATCCCCAACACTACCGGAGCCACAAGTCGTCTTGGCGGCTATAACGGTACGTTTGGGACTGGCTTTATTTCCAGTGTCGATGTGTATTTTAACATGAGTGACCCACGCCTTGCCCTTGGAACCTACGGATGGGATCTTGACCAGGCCGTATGCAACAATACAGGTGGCTTCCTGCGTGATTTCATTTATCACGTTGGCGGGGATAATACCGGCATTTATGTTTGTGTTGGCAACGGCTCCAGTGATGCTATACCGGGTATGACTCCTGCTGAGATCCAGGCACAACCTCACGCCACTATTCTTACCGGCACTCCGTCAGGATGGTATACGATGAAATGGGAATCGAGAAATGATGCAGGTTTCCTTGCAGTAGATTTTACCATCAGTGATGCCTCAGGCAATTTGGTATGGACAACCACGATTACAGGGACCGATGCCATTGCTACAGTAGGTGGAAACCGCTATATGTGGTTCAACTTCATTGCAGCAGATAAACTGGCCATTGACAACACCACCTTACTGCGTAAGCCTATAGTTACTTCAGTTCCTGCCAGCGGCACTACTTTTGCTGTGGGCACCACACCGGTGACTGTCACGGCAACGGATGCATGCGGTAAAACAAGTACATGCAACTTCAATGTAAACGTTGTGGACAATGTGCCGCCAACGCTTAACTCTCCCCCGGCCATTCTTACACAGTGTGTTGAACCGGCTCCATATGCCGATTACGCAGCATTTGCGCAGGCGGGCGGAACAGCTGGCGACAACTGCGCCATTGATGTATCATCATTTGCTTTTGTAGGTGATGTGAAGAGCAACGAATCCTGTGCTCACCGGTATACCATCACCCGTACCTACAAGATCAAGGATGTAAACGGCAACTGGAACAACTGTTCACAGGTTATCACGGTCAATGACAACACGGCGCCTACCGGTACCGCTCCTTTGGGCACAACCGGGATCAATGCCTGTTACATTAATGAAACCACGCCTCCGCAGGGCACCCCAGTCTTTGATCCCATTGCAGCAGCAGCCGGCTATACCGACAACTGCAGCGGGACCATAACTGCCACCCTTACGGGAACAACAGTCACTGGCAACAATTGCAACTGGACCGTGACCTATACCTTCAAGGTAGCCGATGCTTGTGGCAATGAACTCACCGGGCAAACCATCAAGTACACCGGCGGCAACACAACGCCCCCTGCTGTACCTGCAAATGGTACTTCAACCGTTCAGTGTCTTTCGGCCATAACCACCCCGACTCCACCAGTGGTAACTTCCTGCGGTGCGACCATCACACCCACCGGACCAGTTATCTCGGATGACCCGGCTTCCCTGACCTGCGAAGGTACCAGGACCTATACCTATACCTATACCGCCTGCACAGGTGTGTCCTCGGTCTGGAAATTCATCTATACGATCGATCATACAACTGCCCCTGTGGTACCTGCAAACGTCACCAAAACAGTATCATGCCCGGCCGATGCAGTGGCTCCGACATTGTTGTCGAACGTTGTTGATCAGCAACAACTGTTGGTTGCTACCGATTTAACCACTCCAAACTGGACTGATTTTACTTCAATCGGACAATCATTTACCTGTGGAACCACAGGATGGTTAACTCAGCTTGATTTAAGAGTTGGAAGTCTGGTTGCAACCCAGAACTTTACCCTCCAGATATACCAGGGCAATGGTATTACCGGCACCTTACTTTATAACGGAAGCCATTCTTTGTCCGCCACTGGCTGGCAATCTCTTACCATACCACAAACCCTTGCCCCTTACCTTACTGCAGGGCAACAGTATACCTTCTGGCTGACCTCCTTTACTTACAACCAGTTAGGACTCTTATGCATGCATCCGGATGTATATCCCGGCGGTGTTTCAATGGATGGTTGTACATCCGGTTGTTCACCAGCCTATGCCTGGCAACAATGGCCTGCCTTTGACCTGGTTTTCAAGACCTACATGTCGGTTGTACCCGTTGTTACCGATGTTTGCGGTATGGTTATTCCAACTCCGACACCCACCGTTACGAACGTTCCCGAACCAATAGTTTGTGAGGGTACTACAACCTACAAATATGTTTATACGGATTGTTCAGGAATGTCTACGAACTGGTTTTATACTTATACAGTTGACTACTCTGGTGGTTTGACAGTACCAACACCAGGTGTAGCAACAGTATCTTGCCCAGCGGCATCACAGGTGGCACCCGCTACAACTTCTGTCAAGGATGCTTGTAACAGAGATGTAAGTGCCGTATTGGTAAGTCATGACCCTGCACCTTCCTGCAATGGAGATGTGGTTTGGCATTATACCTATACCGCTTGCGATGGGACAACTATTGTTCCCTGGACCTACACTTACCATGTAGTTTATTCTGGTGGCTTGACAGCTCCAGTAGCAGGTGCATCAACTGTTTCTTGTCCTGCAGCATCGCAGGTAAAGCCAAATACTACTGATATTACCGACGCGTGCAACAGAAATGTTAGTGCCGTATTGGTAAGTCATGACACTGAACCTTCATGCAACGGAGATGTGGTTTGGCATTATACCTATACCGCTTGCGATGGGATAACTATTGTTCCCTGGACCTACACGTACCATGTAGTTTATTCTGGTGGTTTGACAGCTCCAGTAGCAGGTATATCAACTGTTTCCTGTCCTGCAGAATCGCAGGTAGCGCCTAGTACTACCGACATTACCGACGCGTGCAACAGAAATGTTAGTGCCGTATTGGTAAGTCATGACCCTGCACCTTCATGCAATGGAGATGTGGTTTGGCATTATACCTATACCGCTTGCGATGGGACAACTATTGTTCCCTGGACCTACACTTACCATGTAGTTTATTCTGGTGGTTTGACAGCTCCAGTAGCAGGTGCATCAACTGTTTTTTGTCCTGCAGCATCCCAGGTAGCACCAAGTACTACCGACATTACCGACGCCTGCAACAGAAATGTTAGTGCCGTATTGGTAAGTCATGACCCTGCACCTTCATGCAATGGAAATGTAGTTTGGCATTATACCTATACCGCTTGTGATGGAACAACTGTTGTTCCCTGGACCTACACTTACCATGTAGTTTATTCTGGTGGTTTAACGGCTCCAGCTAATGGCAGTGCAACTGTGGCTGGTCCGGCACAAGCCGTTGATCCTGGTCCACCGGCAAGCATCACAGATGGCTGCGGTAGAACTGTAAACGCAGTACTGGTTGGCTCGTCAACACCACCTGCATGTGATGGTACAGTAGTTTGGACTTACCGTTATACTGCTTGCGACAATGTGACAACAGCCGACTGGACATTCACCTACACTGTTACGAAGATTTCCGTAAGTGGGACACTGTCATATTACAATGCAGTAAATACCTCGCTGAATGGTTTCACAGTGACTTTGAATCCGGGTGGTTTCACCAGTTTAGTTTCTGGTGGTGCTTTCTCGTTCTCTAACCTCTGCCCGGGCACCTATACCGTTTCTGTGACCAATACCGGCAACAAACCGGTTGGCGGCATCAATTCAACGGATGCAGCCCAGGTAAATGCATGGAGCGTCACTCCGACCCCGATCGAAAAAGTACGGTACTATGCAGGTGATGTTGTCAAAGACGATCATCTTCTTGGCGTCGATGCATCAAGAATTGTCATGTATTTCGTGACAAACGGCAACCCGGCCTGGACAGACAGGGATCCCTGGACCTTCTGGCCTGCAGACCCGTCGCACCTGGTAAGCGCCAACCCGGTATCACCTTCGACCGGTACAGCAATGACCCTGAATGTATCAGGCGATTTAACCAACCAGGTCATCTACGGCCTCTGCACCGGCGATTTCAACCGCAGCTTTGCACCTGCCAGCATGAAGAACACGGCAAGCAACACGCTGTCGCTGACAAACGGCACGGCCATCTTCGCAAAGGGCGGCGCCGAGTTTGACCTCCCGGTTTATACCGAATCGGCGGTCAATGTTGGTGCCATCTCCCTGATCATGAACTTCCCGTCGGATAAACTGGAGATCATGGGCGTAACCCTGGCCAACCAGGCGAACACCCCGGTGATGTTCAATGTTTCCGGCAACGAACTCAGGATCGGCTGGACCTCGGTGAACGAACTCCCGCTGAAGGCAGCCGAAAGACTACTGACGCTGAGGGTGAAACTGCTGAATTCACTTGCAAAGGACGAAACCGTGTACTTTACCCTTGCCGCAAACCAGCTCAATGAACTGGCCGACGGCATGGCCGGCGTCATCCCCGATGTGGTGCTCAACATGAACGGCATCACCTCCTCCGCACTGGGCGTCAATCCCGTTGTATCCAACGGAACCCTGCGGTTTGCAAACTACCCCAACCCGTTCATCGGGACCACCACCCTGGCCTATACCCTGCCGGTTGCCGGCGAGGTGTCCATCGAGGTGCGCGACATGCTCGGAAGCATCGTGAATACCCTGGTTGAAAATGCAGAACAGGCTGCCGGGGATCATACCCTGGTGCTGGATGCATCCACCCTTTCATCGGGAATCTACCTGGCGACCCTCAAATTCAATACCGAGGGACAGTCCATGACCCGTACGATCAAAATTGTGAGAAATCACTAAACCATGTTTGAGAACGGGGGGGGCAATCTTCCCCCCCCGTTCTTTTTTCTTTTTTTATCCCATTTATTGTCTCCCATGAAGAAAAGTTACCTGATATTATGGTTATTGGCCAGCCTGCTCCCAACCGTCATGGTGGCGCAGAATGCACCCATAACAACCGCGGGGACTGCTTCAACGGTGAATCCGACAACAACCCTTCCCGTCACTGCAAAAAACTTCACCAACATTTCAAGTTTCAACCTCGAGCTTCATTACGACTCCGCCATTGCCCGGGCAACTTCAGTCACCATGGGCCCCCTGCCGGCAGGCAGCCTGAACTGCAACACCTCCGTTCCCGGGAAAATCAAACTGGGATGGTATGTTTTCCCCGGGTTGACCGTGGCGGGTAATCCTGTACTTTTTACAATCACCTTCACCCGCGTCGCGACCGGCTCCACGGCGATCACCTGGTCAGACGATGGTTTTTCCTGCGCCTGGTACGATGGCAATTTCAGCGTTCTCAATGACCTCCCCGCGACTTCCTTTTATGAAGCCGGGACCCTTACGTTTTTATCCCCTTCAGCCCCGGTTATAACCATTCCCCACCTGGCGGAATGCCCGGGTGCCACAACAGATGTACCGGTTACCGTTGACGGGTTCAACGAGGTCGGCAAATTCAATCTCCGGTTGCAGTATGATCCTTCCGCCCTCTCCTGGCAATCGATCACCAACAATGCCGGTTTCCCGGGCCTGGCCGCCGATGGTTCCACGCCGGGAACCGTGGTTGTGTCGGGATCATCCCCAGCCGGTTCACAAGGGATCACCCTGCCCGGCGGAACGCTCCTGTTTACCCTTCATTTTGCCTATTCAGGCGGAACGACCGGGCTTGCGTGGGAAACAACCCAGGGGGCCTGTTCTTTTGCAGGACCGCCCCCTGGATACGCTGTACTGAATGATGTGCCCAAACCGGATCACTATGTGAACGGCACGGTTACACCCATCCAGGTGCCCGGCAAAGCCGGCACCATCCAGGGCCCCGCCGGCGGGCATGTATACCGCGGCCAAACGGGCGCAAGCCTTTCCATTCCACCGGTTCCCGGCGCAACCGGGTACGTTTGGAACCTTCCTGCAGGAATAACGCTGGCAGAAGGTGAAAATACGAATTCAATCAAAGCTTCCATCGGGAGCACATTCCATGCGGGAACTGTATCGGTTAAAGGGGTCAGCCTGTGCGGGAATGGAGGATGGTCTCCCGGGTACCAGCTTATCGACACCATCTCCCTCGGCATTGACCTTCCGGGCGACGTAACCGGCATGAATAATGCGGGTTTAAACCTGAAGGCCTCTCCAAATCCATTTTCAGAAAATACCGGATTGACATGGTTTGTACCGGCGAAGGGAGATGTATCGCTTGAAATTACAAACATGACGGGCGAAAAAATTGCGACCATCGTTCATGAAATTGAAGAGCCGGGCCAGCATAGCTGCAGGCTTTCCGGGTCCGGACTCAAAAAAGGAATTTATGTGGCCAGGGTTAGCTTAAGAACAGACAGTAAACTGTTGTTCGGTACCATAAAACTGGCTTGCACAGAATAACCTGCAAGGACAGGTTATTGCAATCAAACACTATCAGGAAAGTAGCTGGCAACATCAAAAAAAGCGGAAACAATGAAAAAGATTATCTCCATCCTGGGCATCCTGATTTTCTGCATGGCCCTGCAGGTGGTTTCACAAAACGCACCTGTAACCACGGCCGCTTCGGTTGTGAGCACCACCACCTCTGCCCTGGTCCCTGTCACGGTCACCGGATTCACCAATATTGTCTCATTCAACCTTAAAATTTTGTATGACCCGTCCGTGGTCAGCGCAACCGCGATAACCATCGGCCCGGTGCTTGGAGGATCGCTTTCTACAAACCTTACCGTTCCCGGGGAAATTACCCTGGGCTGGTTTGCATACCCGGGAAAGAGCATGGCTGACAATTCCGTGATGTTCACGGTTACCTTTAGTAAACTGACTTCCGGGAGTTCTGCGATTAGCTGGTTCGATGATGGTTATTCCTGCGTCTGGTACGACGGGAACTTTGCCACGCTCAATGACCTGCCAACCCCGGCCTATTACATCAACGGCTCTGTCACCTTTCCCCCTCCCCTGGTTGCCGATTTTACGGTGAGCAGTACCACTCCGCCGAAGAACACCACCGTACAGTTTACCGACCTCACGACGGGCAACCCGGCCACCTGGAGCTGGAGTTTCGACCGGACCTCCGTGGTCTATGTGAACGGCACAAGCGCCGCGTCGAAGAACCCGCAGGTGCAGTTTAATGACGGCGGGCTCTACACGGTTACCCTGGTGGTGACCAACGAATATTTCACCGAAACAAAGATCAAAACAGCCTATATCCTTGCCGGGATTGGCGGGCTATGGAGCGGCGGGGTCTCCTCCGACTGGAACAACCTGGCAAACTGGGACAACCACCTGGTGCCCGATGCCGCCACCAATGTGGTGATCCCATCCTCGGCTATCTTCTGGCCCGTCTTCAACGGGAACCTCACCCTCGGGACAAACTGCAAAAACCTCACCCTGAGCGGCACGACAAGCAGGATGACCATTAACGGCGATTTGACGATAAAACCTTAAAACAAGGATGATCAACATGAAAAATATCCGATCGATGCCACTGGCAATTCTATTCATGGCATTTATTTTCCAGCTTCTGCCCGCTACCGGCGCCCAATCCCAGAACGCCCCCATCACCACCCTGGCCACGGTTGGCAATGCCACCCCCGGCCCCATCCCGGTACCGGTTACGGTCACAGGTTTCAGCAACATCGGGGCCATCTCCCTGACCTTCGATTACCAGTATTCGGTCATGCACTTCGCACAGGTCATCCCGAATTCCCTGCTGCCCGGGATATCTTACAGCGACCTGGACCTGGGAACCGGCAAGCACCGGATCACGCTGGGGTGGTTCGGCCCGGCCGTCTCCCTTGCGGCAGGATCGGTACTGACAACCCTTAACTTTAACTTTATCGGCGGATTTGCCACCATTGAATTTTACGACAATGGCTCCTCCTGTGAATATGCCGATGCCGGCAACAATGTATTGAACGATTCGCCCACTGCGACCTACTATATCAACGGCGCGGTATGTGGCGGGGTCATGAACACGGGTGCCATCAGCGGCAATACCATGATCTGCGCGGGGCAGACCGGCATGGCCTATAGCGTTACCCCGGTGGCGAACGCAACGGGTTATTCGTGGAGCGTTCCGGCAGGGGCGGCCATCACAGGCAGCAGCAATGCCAACGCGGTCACGGTTGATTTCCCCGCGGGCACCGTGTCCGGCAACATCTCCGTGAACGCCTTCAACCCCTGCGGCCCGGGTCCGTCGTCACAGCTGTGGGTGAATGTCAACCCGCTGCCGGCGGCCAATGCAGGTCCCGATAAAACAATTGCATATGGCACAGGCACCACGCTGAATGCCGCTTCCGGCGGCACCGGGACGTTCCTCTACCACTGGTCGCCCGAAGCGCTGCTGGTCAACCCCGACGTGCAGAACCCGCAAACCGTAAACCTGACCAACACCACCATCTTCACCCTGCAGGTCACCGGCGCGGGCACCACCTGCCAGGCCGGCGACCAGGTGACGGTGACGATCACCGGCGGGCCGCTCAGTGCCAGCCCGGTCGCCATCCCCGGCGACATCTGCCATGGCGGCACTTCCCAGCTTTTTGCCAATGCGGGCAGCGGCTCGGGCAATTATTCCTACCTGTGGAGCTGCACCCCCGCCGGCACACCCCCGTGGAGTTCGACGCAGGCCAACCCGGTGGTGTCGCCCGACGAATCAAAACTCTACCACCTTTCTGTCAGCGATGGCTTCACCTCCGTAAACAGTTCGGTGAGCCTGTCCGTGTTCCAGCTGCCCACCGCCTTCATTTCGGGGGGCGACACCCTGTGCGGGAACAGCAATGCCACCACCCTGCGGGTCGATCTTACAGGCACCCCTCCCTGGCTCTTCACCTGGACCAACGGCCTTACCTCCGTCACCGTGCATGATCTTTACACCACCCCCTATTACTTCACCACCGGCGATGCCGGCAGTTACACCATCCAGAACCTGCACGATGCAAACTGCACGGGCAATGGCTTCGGCTCGGCCAAGGTGGCGGTATTCCCCTACCCCGCCACGCCGCAGGTCACCCTCATCGGCACCACCCTCGTTTCGAGCGTGTGCTGCGGCAACCAGTGGTACCTCAACAATGCCCCCATTCCCGGGGCAACAGGGCAGAACTGCCAGGCCACGGGAAGCGGTCTCTATTTCGACATCGTTACCCAGAACACCTGCAGCTCCGATACCTCGCAAAAGATCAGCGTGCTGGTGGGGATGGATGAGAAAACCGGCGGGAGGATCAGCCTGGCCCCCAATCCGGCCGGGGATTTCGTGACCATCCGGGGTCCGTGGCACGCCGGGGAGCATCTCAGGGTCATCCTTACAACCGCGAATGGGCAGGTCGTCTTCCAATACGGGGCCATCACTCCGGGAACGAAGGAGGCGATCACCGTCGGTCTGTCGGGCGTTGCCCCCGGATTGTATTTTGTAACCGTTCACTGCCGCGATTTTGTTTCCACCAGCAAGCTGTTGGTGAGCCGGCCATAACAACCCGCCAATCGGGTAATTTTTTAATCCAGGTGTTCCTGACGCTATGAAAAAGATCTTGTTGTTCATCACCGCATGCCTGATTGCAGTACAGGTAACCCTGGCCACTGGCGGGCCTGTAACCACTGCCGGGTCAATCACGGTGTGCAGTGGAACCACTATAACGGTGCCTGTTACCGTCGACAATTTCAGCAATGTCGGTGCAATTTCGCTCACACTTGGATACAACCCGTCGCTCCTCCAGTACCAGGGGGTGACGCTCAACCCGGCCATCTCCGGGAGCCTGGTCAACGGCGCCAACCCCGGGGTCTTTACCCTGGGATTTTTCGGCAACCCCGGGATCAATTTGCCGCAGGGAGCTATCCTCTTCACGCTGAGTTTCAGCTATACCGGGCCGCCCACCGGGGGAACCTCCCCGCTCACCTGGGCCGAAACCCCGCCCGAGGCCAACGAATATGCGACACCCGATGGGGTTCCCTACAACAAAACCCCCTTCGCGAATTATTTCATCAACGGGAGTGTGACGGTCAGCCCCACCGGCTGCGCGCCGGTGACCACGGCACCCGTGGTTATGAGCTGTCCATCCTCACTGATTTCCGTTCCGGTCACGGTCGACAATTTCAACAATGTCGGGGCGATATCGCTTACCCTCGGGTACAACCCGGCACTCCTCCAGTACCAGGGGGTGACGCTCAACCCGGCCATCGCCGGCAGCCTGGTCAACGGTGCCAACCCCGGGGTCTTTACCCTGGGATTTTTTGGCAACCCCGGGATCAATTTGCCGCAGGGAGCCATCCTCTTCACCCTCCAGTTCAGCTACGCCGGGCCGCCCGCCGGCGGCACCTCCCCGCTCACCTGGGCCGAAACCCCGCCCGAGGCAAACGAATATGCAACCCCTGAGGGGGTGCCGTTCAACAAGTCCCCCTTCGGGAATTATTTCATCAACGGGAGCGTGACGATTGCACCGTTGCTCGATGTGTGGATCAGCGCCCACACCAATGTCAGCCATTTCGGGGGTCACGACGGCAGCGCCACCGCAGGCGCCGCTGGCGGATCCACCCCTTACACCTACCTGTGGAACAACGGACAGCCATCGGTCATGGCCACCGGGTTGTCGGCCGGCACCTATACGGTTACCGTAACCGATTTGCTGTCATGTACATCCACTGCCACCGTTTCGATCCTGCAGCCTCCCGGGACCAATCCCGACATCAACGTCACCTTCATTAACGTAACCGTGCCGGGGAACGTCGCCACCAACGACGGTCTACCCGCGGGTGCGGTTTACGGTCCTGCCAGCCTGCTTTCGAAACCCGCCGGCAGCAATTATTCCATGGCCATGGCCCCCGGGGGCACTTATCTCTTCACAGCCGACCTGCCAGGCGTTTACAGTTTTACCGTACAGGTTTGCACCCCCGGCTCCCCGGCGCCGCCCTGTACCGGGGAGATACTGACCATCACAGTTCTGGCTCCCCTGGAAGGAAGCAATCCCCCGGTCGTAAACACCGATGTCGCCTCTTCGGCTGGACAGCCAGTGACGCTGAAAACACTTGCCAACGATGCAGCCGGCAATGCCGGGGGCATGCTGAACGCCTCCAGCGTGGCAATCGTACCGGGTACCGAACCCGATCCCCTGGCCATGGGCATCCTGAGCGTGGACCACAACACAGGCGACATCACCTTTACGCCGGCACCCCAATTCAGCGGTGTTGCAACCTACCAGTACACGGTGTGCGACCATTGCTCCCCCGGCCTCCATGCCCCGGCGGCGCAGTATGTCAGGGTCGGGAATGGCGGCACCACCGAGGCCGCCGATGATTACAACACAACCCCCCAGGGGCAGTCCCTGTCCGTGACGGCAGCGAAGGGACTCCTTACCAACGATTCCGATCCCGACCTTGACAACCAGGTGGTCATTACCACCTCCCCCATCATCGCACCGGGCAAGGGAACGCTGACCATTGCCCCCGATGGCGGCTACATGTTCGTCCCTGATGGCTGTTATACGGGTCCCGTTTCCTTTCCCTATACGATCGCCGATGATGGCACACCGCCTTCTTACGCAAGTGCCACCCTTTACATCACGGTGACCCCCCTCACGGCTGAAGCGGGTCCCGACCAGTTCACATGCTTTTCGCCCGTTTTGCCCCCCATTGCCACCCTCGCCGCTACGGCCCCGGTATCCGGAACGGGCGTGTGGAGTTTGGCACCCGGCTCTCCCCAGGCCTCCATCGCCAATCCGGGCAATCCGGCAACGAGCGTGACCTATTTCTCCACAGGCGATTATACCCTGCTGTGGACCGTCACAAGTCCCTCCTGCCCGCCCGTGCAGGATGCCATGGTGCTCCATGTTTCAAACCCGCCGGCGGTATATGCCGGCCCCGACCCGGAGACCTGCGCCGGATCGCCTGTTTACATCGGGGGCTCCTCCGCCACGGGGGAATGCATGAACCTGGCGTGGAGCACCAGCGGTGACGGTTTTTTCGACAATGTCAAAATCCTGCACCCGCTTTATACCCCGGGACCCGGCGATGTTGCGGCGGGCAACGTCTTCCTTGCACTGCATGCCTATTCCTGCGTCTCCTGCGGCACCGGCGACCCCGAGGATGTGGCGGTTCTCACGGTTCACCCCAACCCGCTACCCTTTGCCTTCACGGCCTCGAACGTCAGTTGCCCGGGAATGAGCGATGGTGTGACCAGCCTCAATATCTCGGGAGGAGTTACCCCCTACGCATTCCTGTGGAATGACAACCTGGCCCAAACCACCCCCATCGCCACCGCACTCAGCGCCGGCACCTACACGGTGGTCGTCACCGATGGGCACGGTTGCCGGGGCAGTTCGGCTACCACCGTCACGGTCAACCCTTCGCCTGCCCCGGTGATCACAGGGCCTTCACCGGTAACGGCAGGGCAAACGGGCACGGTATACTGCACCCCGGCAAATGGCGACCACCTCTATTCCTGGTCCGTCACCGGCGGGACCATCACGAGCGGCCAGTATACGCATTGCATCACGGTAACCTGGGGCACCCCGTCGGCACTTATCCCCGGCTCCGTTTCGGTGACCGAAACAGCAGGGAGCTGTTCAGGAACCTCCCAGGTGATTGTGACGCTCCTCCCGCCCCCGGTCCTTCTGAGCGGTTATGTTACGTACGACAATGACGAAAACACACCGTTGAACGGGGTGACCCTCACCCTCTCCGACCGGTTGACCCATGCGATCGCCGGGGTGACAACCACCGGCCCGAACACGACCGGCAATAACGAACCTGGCTTCTACAGCTTCGCCGGCATACCCGACGGGGATTACATGCTCACAGGCAGTTACGACGGGGTTTGGGGCGGCAACAATGCAACCGATGCACTGGTCACCCAGCTGAACATCATCGGCTCCTACCCGCTGGCCGGTCTCAGGGACACGGCGGCGGACGTCAACGCCAGCCACAGCATCAGCGGGCTGGACGCCCTCTTCATCAAGTTCAGGACGATCGGGGCCATCAACTCCTATCCTTCAGGCGACTGGAAAATTTCGGAGAAGAACGTGATCATGACGGGATCGCCGGTCACGCAGGAACTGAAGGCAATTTGTTTCGGCGATGTGAATGGCTCCTACATCCCTGGCGGATTCAAGGAATCCGCGGTCATTGATGCCGGCGATGACGGGGTGATGACGGTTTTGCCCGGAAGGGAATTTACCTGCGACATCCGCAGCAACCGTCAGACCGTTCTCGGCGCCATGACCCTGTTCCTTGCATACGATACGCAACGCTTTGAAATATTGGATGTTGCCGGGGCTCCCGATGGCATGAAATTTAACACCGGCGACGGAAGGATATCCATTGCCTGGGCGGACATCAAACCCTGGGAAGTAAAGTCAAACGACCCGCTGATCAGCGTGGTGATGCGGGTGAAAGAACAGATCGCGGAACCTTTGCAGGTCTTCACCGTCGGGGCGGGAAGCGAATTTGCCGACGCCAGGGGGATCCCCTTTGACAACTTCGGGTTGAAGATGGCGAAGGTTGAAACTGCGGGCGGTTCAAACCAGGGTGCGCTGTTCAATTATCCCAACCCTTTCTCCGGGTCCACCACCCTGGCCTATTCCCTTCCCGAACCGGGCCGGGTGCGACTGGAACTGGCTGACCTGTGCGGGAAAACCATCCGCATCCTGGCCGACCTGGAGGAAAACGCCCGCACGCATACGATCCTCATCGATCCTGCCACCCTGAACATGCCCCCCGGAGTTTACCTTTGCAGGCTCGTTTCCGGCAGCCCGTCCGATCTGCTCACCAAAGTGTGCAAGATGGTCTGCACCAAATAATGCGAACCAGGGGTTGGCCATTTTACCATAAGGCCGGGGTAATTCAATGCGGCACTACCGTCCACTGGCAAAGTACTACCACTCTGGTAACAAAGTAATACCAGACTACTAACAAACCACTAAGAAACCTGATAAAAGTGGCTCGGATCAACATGTTTTAACATGTATTCAGCAAGGATGTACATATGATTGAATGGAAAGTATTGACAGTGTGGGCATTGGAATTAGAATCCAGCACTTCGCCAGCCTTTTTTGATTTACGATTTACGAATGACGATTTACGATTTCAGGGATCGCTGGCCGGAATGAAAAAGATCTCTTCCCGCCTGCGGGAAAATGAATTGCCCCCCGGCTTTAGCCGGGGGTTGAGCAGGCCGGGGTTACCCTGGGCTTTAGCCCAAAACTTTTTGTTTTGTCAATTTGCTTTTCTTTCTTTTACTGCCATCAAAAGAAAGGAACAAAGAAAAATCACCGCTTATGAAAATTCACTAAAAATCCTCGTCATTCGCTAAACTGCGGAAACTCGGCGCCGCACGCCTCAAACAGTCCACAGTTTTTTACGCTCATTCCTTGATTTTCTTCACGTGAATTTCCTAATGCGGGTCCTGTGCTTGGCAAGCCTTTTTTATTTACGATTTACAAATGACGATTTACGATTTATGTGGCAGCCGGCCGGCCTGCCCCGATTTTCCCATTTTACCATTTTGCCATTTAATTTTGCCTCCGGCAAGGGACCCCACCCCAGCCCTCCCCTTGAAGGGGAGGGAGACCCTTGACCAGATGGTAAAGCTTCAATTTCCTGGCAGAACGAACTCCCTCCCCTTCAAGGGTAAGGAAGCTACTTTTGATAATCAGGCACATATCTCTTAGATGCCCGTAAACAGTGAATAGTCTTTCATAATTGTTACATGATGTTACATCATGTTTATAACTTTTACTGACAAGTTTGTCAGTTATATTGACAGTTCCGTATCTTTGCACTGACAAATTATACCCCCAAAGATATGGCTTCAATAATCTTCTATCCAGACAAGGAAAAGAATGAAAAATCTCTTTTACTTCTTTCATTTACTTTTAATCATGCACGCTTAAGACTTTCAACCGGCCTGCATGTTCCTAAAAACGATTGGGACCAGCAGGCCCAGAAGGCAAAACCGGCGAAGGACTATAGCGAGGTCAACACTCGTTTACGGGAAACTGCCAATTTTTTTCTCGATAAATACGATGAACTTTTTCCAAAAGGCATTAAACTGTCAAAAGAGGAAGTCAAAGTGAAATCGGCAGAAATGGTTAATGAGTTTAAAGTATTTACCGGCAGAAGCAAAGCTGTTGATGCCTCCAGAGTTTCTCTTTTATCTTTCTTTGCAGTTTTTCAGCAAAGATATATAAACAAAATCAGTCCGGGTCATTTACAACAGTATTCGAGTCTCAAGAAGCAACTGGAATCTTTCCAAACCAAAAAGGAATTCAGGGTCGATTTTGACACCATAGGAAAAGATTTCTATATCCAGTTCACTGACCATTTAAAGGAAATTGGTTTAAAACCAAACTCCATTGGTTCATATATCAAGAAATTGAAACGGCTGATGAATGAAGCCGTTGAAGATAAACTGACCAAAAACCAGGAGCACTGTAAGCGGGATTTCAAGATTATTTCGGAAAATGTGGATACTGTGTACCTGAATGAAAATGAAATCAAGGCACTATATGAAATGCCCCTTGATCTGCCCGCTCACAGAAACATCCGGGACATTTTTGTAATCAACTGCTATACAGGGCTTCGTCATTCGGACTGGTCAAAAGTTTCCAACGAACATATACACGAAGGAAATTTATATGTACGTACGCAAAAAACCGATGAACCTGTAATTATGCCCATTAAACCATTGGTTTGGGAAATTCTTAAGAGATATGGAACTCTCCAAGTACCTCATATCAGGCAAACAAATGGAGCATTGAAACTGATAGGGCAAAAAGCACATGATGAAAAAATCAGCAAAGGGGACCTGAAAAAATGGCTGGTGATCAGGACCCACACTGCCAGAAGGTCCTTTGCAACAAATGCTTATCTGGCAGGCATTCCAATGCGTGACATAATGCAAATTACCGGTCACCATACCACTGAATCATTTTTGAGATATATCAGAGTGACAAAGATGGAGACAGCTCAGAAACTGAAGGATCATCCATTTTTTAGCTAAGGCTCCAGGATAAAAAGATAAATAACGATCACCCGGTTACACAGGTGATCGTTATCGATAAAAGCCCAAGGAATCCTGTATCCGCCGGCGCTGCTGCCGATTCACCCCCACCGGCCTCGGCTGCTGGCTCCTCTTCTTTTGGTAAGATTTCTCCATCTTTTTGAAACAGTTCAAAATATAGCCAGTTGCCGGCCGAAAGGGCAGAATTTACAAAGGTGGTCGTTTCGGTTCCGTCATGCACGGCCAGGATAGGCTCATCAGTGAGCGTTATCCCTGAATCATTCACCGAATCACGGTTCTTAATATTAAAGGCCACCGTGTCACCACCGCTGAAGTGGGAGTCGATCCGCACCACGGTCTGGGTTTCAAACAGCCTGACGAAAACCATGGCCGATTTTATGGAAGGATTCAGGATACTCAGCAAATATTGCATCGTCTGCTGGGTCTGGCCAGCGGAATATTCTCCCCAGGCTGTCCAGAAACTACCGGTCCAGAGATACGCCGTGTGCTTACCGGAGTTGTAATACAGCTGCCCTTCAACCGGATTTTGTGGCATATCCGGTTGATTTTCAAGGACAGCATTGAGCAACTGATTTTGCTCAAGATCAATATTTGATTTAAATGAAGGCATATATAATATTCAATGATACGGTATTAACCCACAATAACAATCTGACCGGTGAGAGCGGTGGCCGAAGTCCAGGTGACATCACCGGCGGCGTTCACGTTGATATCGACTTCTACGGAATAACGGGTTGTGGATATGGTTTCATAAACCACCGCCACCAAATCTGCCGTGCATCCGTGGGTAGCAGCTGTGATAGTCTGGGTGGAAACAGCGGTGATCACACCGACATATTTCTTGGTGCGCCCGGTGGTCTTGCCGTCCACATAGGTTTTCGTGGCTTTCTGAGTGGCCAGCTTGGTATCGCTGTTTGCCGTGAGGGTCCCATCGGTATCAATGACACCGGCCTTGAAATCCATGGTTTCAATGTTGGTGATGGTGTTCGCATCAGCATCGATGGATTTGTTGGTCAGTGTCTGCACAGCCGCCAGTTTCACCAGGTCAGAGGATTCGGTGTTGTCAACCCCGTCGAAATCGGCAGCGATAATGGCAGAACTTTTGGTGACGTTTGCAATTACCATATCGCCCACACTCACTCCTGCTCCGGAGGGAGTACTCACCCCTGAGGTCGTACCGGCAACGGTTACTTTCCAGAACCAGCCTTTCTGAATGGTGGTGATTGCCTGCGCTGCAATGGTCTGACTGCCGTCAAAGGTGCCTTTGTAAACCATCCCGGCTGTGATCTGCCCTTGGATAGCTGCAACCTGAACGTCAACATAAGTCTTGGTTGCCTTCTGGCTGGCCACCTTTGCATCGGAATTGGCCGCCAGGTTTCCGTCAATATCAAGGTATGCCAAAGGCATCTGCTTGATATCATCGACAGTGGACAATCCAACCTGTGCCTTGGTGGTAGCGTGAGGATTGGCAGTCGATGCGATGTGGGTGTCAATCGTGGCATGTGTATTTGTGCCACGGTTCACCAGCGAGTTGTGATCAATGGCGGTGGGATCCACCGACTTCACCCAGATCGTACCATTCCAGTACTTTTCATAATTGTCCGAGGTGTCGAAATACTTCTGGCCTTTGATCGGACTTGCCGGGGCCGATGCCAGGTTCTGAATTACAGCATTCTGCAATTCGTTTTTATTAAAGTCCAACGGGACCAATACTTTCTTTGCCATAATGGGGATTTAAAGGTTTGTAAAAAGGTTAACTATAAATTATTTTGCCACTTGCTGCTGGATTCAACCGGATTACCATTTGATCGGTCGATTCATGGGTTATTTCCGAGATCAGCTCGCGCCCGGTGGTATCCACAACGATTACCGTGGGATACTTTTGCAGGTTGTGCTGGACGATGATCTCGCTCTGGTTTACAAAAGACTGCACGACCTGGGGCGACGAGCTGCTGCCGCCACCGGCCGGGGTTCCAGAAGCTGCCGGGTCAATGATCCGGTACAGGAAGAAAAGTTCAATTTTCGAGTTGCCTGATTTGGGGTTTTCTCCTCCCGATAGGCACACATAAACCGGGGTGTTTTCAAATAAAACGGTCGAGAAAACTGGCGTCATCCGCTGCACAGTCATTACCTGCGACATGATGAAACCGGACGAGAAATATCCCCAGTCCTGCGTTTCGGTGTCGCCATCGGTGGTCACGTTCAACGTCTGGATGGAACCAACCTGCAACCCGCCGGTGGGTGCCGGTGCCGGGGTGATGCGGGCAATCAGCGAAATCAATTCGGTAACCTTTCCCACGCCTGGTGCAGGAATGATGGTATTCAACTCTGTCAGGCGGTTGCTTTCATCCTCGGTTATCACATGCATACCCGCAACCACAGGCGCAGAGGGAATGTTGAACAAACTGTTGTACAGTTCGGTAAAATTTTCATTGATCTTTTTCCCGCCCACCCTGAGCTTGTCGCCGCGTTTGTCGCCCGGGACAATCCCGAGGTTAATTTCTTGTCTTGCCATAGCTTAAAATTCTATCTGGTCAAAGGTTATTTCCATATCGTCAAAGCTGACATCCACATTATCCCAGGTCAGGGGTTGCGGAAGGATCAGCGTGTTGGCGGAACTATCGGCAGTGTGAACCGAAAAGAAAGCATTCTGATAGGCCCGGGAGTATTCTATTTCCAGGTTGTAGAGGTATTCGCCGTCTTTGAGAAACGGGGTGATCTTCGCTGAATTGACGATGATTTGAAAGAGTTCCGTTCCCACCTGCTCATAGCTTTCTGTTGAAAGCAGGAGCTCCCTGAGGCAGTTCTTTTCTGCAAGGCTTATCCAGCCTGAATTTGCCTTGCAGCTCTCGGTCTCTTTGGCCGAGAACTGTTTGGAAGGTGCATTGAAAAAGGAATAGTTTTCTTCTTTAACGGTTGATCCGATCAACCGTTCATATTCCAGGTTCAGTTCGGACTTTCCTAAAAACCTGAAGGTGTCATAGGCCGAAAAAGAATTGCGGTAAAAAAAGACCTTCTCATTCTCAAAAACACGGGTGTCATTGTAGTAAACACGACGCTCGGAAAGCATTTCGTCGTTGCTGTCCATCAGGTAAACCTCCCAGGACTGAACAGTTTTGCCCATTTCTGCATTCACCAGGTTAAGGTGATCGAACCCGACCTTGAATTCCATGACTGTGAAGGCCGGGAAGACTGTCTGCTGGGTTGCATTGACCACTTTGTGTGATCCATCTGTGAAATTGATGATCACCACCAACCGGTATTGAACTAACGATGGGTTGTCCTGGAACAGGAAAAACAGTTTTTCCATCACTCCTGAACGAGAATATTTTGTGGTGGGAAGCCAGGAAAGGAATGCTTGCTTGTTCGACGGGACAGAGAAATATTCCAGGTACTTTTCGTTGAGTGAAGTGAGCAGTTCATGGTTAAGGCCACCTGCAATTGCATATTTCCACCCGGTGGATTGCAGCCCTTTGACATTGCCGGCAATACTTTCGGCAAAAGAAACCCGGTATTTGACAAGATAATCCCAACCATGTGCTTTGGCATTGCCTGATAGTTCAGGGAATTCAAAGCGCTGCATTTCCCAGGATGCAAACTTTGCCTGGATGTAATCCGCAATGTCAAACCTGGAAAGTCCGACAAAGTCGGTCGGTTTGATATCCTCCCCGATCGTGTTATTCTGTGCATCCCTTATCAGGCAAAGGATCCCAAAGTAATCGCGGTAAAGATCATCCGTTCCGGGGGTGTTTACCCCGGCGGCGATTCCCGACACTCCGACATTCGACAGTACAACAGTGCCATCGCATCCGGACTGCTTTGCCAGCAGCATGATCCTGCGACCACTGGCGCTGACCGGGTCGATGGTGACATCAAAGTATTTCTGGATGTCGAAATTTTCGAGGAAACACTGGTAGATATTGCCTGCGAAGTCGTTAAAGGTCTGGCCCAGATATGCAACTTCAAAAAGCAATCCGTCAAAACCGGTGAAACCGGCAGACTCAAAGACAAGTGTTTTACCTGCAAAATGGAGACTGAATGTATGTCCGGCTGTGGTATCGATGCCGGATACCACCAGTTCAAAATAAGCACGGTCACCCAGGGAGATCAGAAAATTGTCGGAGCACGCTTCATAAATGACGGGATTGCCGGCAAAGGAGATAAGATTGGCTGTCTGGGTGATATCAATCATGACGCAATAGTACCATGAGATCAGGCGGAAATAAAGGACAGCATCAGGGTGCCGTAAAGCACTTGAGCTGCGCCGATTTGATCGATGATTTATTCAGGGTAACAGCCACTTCGCTGATCAGGTAATTGATGCCATCCATGCGGTAACGCTTGGTAAAATCAATGGATTTCAGCTCTATGTAATCCATCTGCTTTTCAATTTTAACGCTCTTTCGATCCGTGATGATCCAATTGACCCAGTCTTTCCAGTAAAGGTTGAACAGCCCTTTGCCGCCAGTGTACTTCAGCGATTGGTTGCTGTTGGAGGCCAGGCCACGAAGCCTTGCCGTAGTACCCAATCCGCCAACCATGCTCACCCAAAACAACCGGGGGGTGATCTTCTGGTTGTCCGCTCCCAGGTTCCCGCAGTTAACCACGATGTATTTGTCGGAAAGGGTGGAGAAAATCGTCTCGTACTTGTTTTTTTCATCCCCCCACTTATAAAAGAACTTGTCCGTAAGCAGCGGCCCGTTTGGTACCTGTACCCATTGAATCAGCCAATTGACAATTCCCAGCTGCCACCAGGAATTGGTGTCAATCACATAATAGATGTCTCCCAGCATGGTAAAAGGATAGGCCGGGATATCCGAAAAACTCTGAACCGATCCTTTGATATAGTCGGTGATCCCCTTTTCAGCATCGAGCTGCTCCTGGTAAACCTTATCCCCGCCATCGGGACCCGAAAGAAATCGTACACCGGTGACCTGCTCGGGGATCTCCTGGGAAATAGACAATATGTTTTTGGAAAAGTCAACGACCTCGGAGCGAAGCAACACATCCTTATTGCTCACAATTCGGATTACCCGTTGTTTGGAATCCGCATGAAAGCTGCAATTGAACCACTTTTCAAGTCCGTTGATGAATTCGCTCACCTTCACCTTGGGAAGGAACCGGCAGTAGTAAAGCTGTT
>Ga0209697_10002155_pt1 | contig 28845 bp, 12 predicted proteins | sample AliMusrvi5mmetaG_FD_184115 | JGI IMG/M metagenome (GOLD analysis project Ga0209697, IMG submission 184115) | Freshwater lake bacterial and archeal communities from Alinen Mustajarvi, Finland, to study Microbial Dark Matter (Phase II) - Alinen... | ecosystem: Environmental > Aquatic > Freshwater... | reverse complement strand
TCGGTTCTGAATCTGATCCATCTGACCTATCCAAATTGTGCTCTTTGCTATTGATCAGTTTGTCAGGAACGGGCTATTTTGCCAACACATTCAATTCCAATTTTTGTACCCCCTCACCGGGTGACTCTGAGTCACCCGGTGAGTTTGTTCCACAGTTTGCCGGAAGCATATATTTTCTTACTTTTCACAAGTTAACCACGCTTATTCTTTCATTATGAACAGACGACTTGCCCTGTGGTCCATCACTGTAGGTTTGGGCGGATTTCTTTTCGGACTCGACGTTGCCGTGATCTCCGGCGCAGAACAGGCAATTCAGCGGCTGTGGGGTCTCAGTGACTTGCTTCACGGTACGGCCATTGCGATGGCACTTTATGGAACGGCCTTTGGTGCGGCTCTGGGAAACATCCCGGCCAACAAGATCGGTCGTAAGAAGACCCTGATCTGGATCGGAGTGCTTTTTTTCATTACATCGATAGGTGCTGCCCTGTCTGCGAATGTTTACTTCTTCATGCTTTTCCGTTTCCTGAGTGGATTGAGTATAGGTGCCTCCTCGGTAGTGGCTCCTGTGTATATTTCCGAAATTGCCCCTCCAAAATACCGTGGACGGATGGTGATCTCCTTCCAGTTGAATGTGGTGACGGGCATACTGATTGCCTATTTTTCCAACTACCTTTTGCAAGGGGTGGGAGGAACCAACGACTGGCGCTGGATGCTGGGTGTCGTGGCCCTTCCCTCGATCCTTTTTTCGATCCTGATGCTTTTCACACCGGAGACTCCCAGATGGCTCGTCCTCTACAAAAAAGACGATGAAGCGGCCAAAAGAGTTCTTGCCCTGACAGGCGAAGTGTCCGACCATTTGATTGACGAAATAAAAGCATCCGTTTCATCGGTCAAAGAATCCCTCTTCAGTAGAAAATTCCTAAGACCTTTGGTGTTGGCTTTTCTGATCGCCTTCTTCAACCAACTTTCGGGCATCAATGCCATCATCTATTTTGCGCCAAAAGTATTCGAGATGGCTGGAATTGCGAGGAATGGAGCTCTCCTTTCAACCGTCGGGATCGGAGTTATCAACCTGCTGTTTACCTTCACCGGCTGGTACCTGATCGATCGTTTTGGCCGCCGCACACTGATGTTCATTGGGTCAGTCGGATACATTGTTTCACTTACCATGATTGCTGTCTCCTTCAATGGAACAGACCATAGCCCCATAGTCTATTACGTATTCCTCTTTATCGCCTCACATGCCATCGGACAGGGAGCGGTTATCTGGGTTTTTCTTTCCGAACTCTTTCCCAATTCTGTCCGCGCAAGTGGCACCTCATTCGGCTCTTTGACCCATTGGGTCTTTGCCGCACTGGTTGCCCAGGTCTTCCCATTCTTTGCCGCCAATGTGCCGGGCGCCTACATCTTTGGATTCTTTGCATTGATGATGGTGCTTCAGTTGCTCTACGTCTGGAAAATGATGCCGGAAACGAAAGGTATTGCCCTGGAGGATATGGGAGGCAATGTAGTATTGCACTAATAGCTATTTTAGTAACTTGAGGAATTATTTCTAATACCTGAATTTCGTGGCAAAACTGTTCAAGGGTCTTTACTTCCAGGTAATTGTTGCCATCCTGTTGGGTGTGCTTCTTGGCGTTTTTCAGCCCGGCCTTGCCGAGACCATGAAACCCTTGGGCGACGGTTTCATCAAACTGGTGAAGATGATGATTGCTCCCATCATTTTCGCCACCGTTGTAACTGGTATCGCAGGAATGCAGGATACCAAAAAAGTAGGAAGGGTCGGAATTAAGGCGATCCTCTATTTTGAAATCATCTCTACTCTTGCTTTGATCATTGGCCTGATCATTGTCAATTTATTTCAGCCAGGGGCAGGGATGCACATCGACCCTTCTACCCTGGACCAGTCGGCCGTGGCGAAATTCGTCAAGCCGGCACAAGGGCACGGGGTGGTAGATTTTTTCATGAACATCATTCCCGAAAATATTATCAGCGCACTTTCGGAAGGCAATATTCTTCAGGTGCTGCTCTTTTCAGTGCTGTTTGGATTTGCACTCTCCAACGTAGGAGAGAAGGCTGCTCCGTTTTTGAGAGGGATCAAATCACTGGAATCCGGACTTTTCGGCGTGATCAAAATCATCATGAAGGTTGCCCCGATCGGGGCATTTGGGGCCATGAGCTTCACCATTGGGAAATATGGACTTGGATCACTGGCATCGCTCGGCCAGCTTATGCTCTCCTTCTATACTACCTGCATTATCTTTATCGTTGTGATATTGGGGTCGGTGATGAAACTGGCCGGATATAACCTTTTGCGATTGCTGAAGATGATCAAAGAGGAGATTTTAATCGTTCTGGGGACCTCCTCCTCTGAAGCAGCTCTTCCTGGACTGATGGAAAAGTTGGAGAAGGTTGGCTGTTCCCGCTCTGTTGTCGGTCTGGTCGTTCCAACCGGCTACTCTTTCAATCTTGACGGGACTTCCATCTACCTGACGATGGCTGCGGTATTTTTGGCCCAGGCAACAGGCACTCCGCTCGATCTGTCGCACCAGATCACGTTACTGTTGGTACTTCTTATTACCTCAAAAGGGGCGGCAGGAGTAACAGGAAGCGGGTTCATCACCCTGGCTGCCGTGCTGCCCGTTGTTGGAACGGTACCGGTAGCCTCGCTTGCCCTGATATTGGGTATCGACCGTTTTATGAGTGAGGCACGGGCCATTACCAACCTGATCGGGAATGCGGTGGCGACGGTAGTGGTGGCAAAATGGGAAAAGGAGATTGACCCGGTCGCTTCCAGGAAGACGATTGGGTGAACGCAAAAAAAAATGGATATTGGATTTTTCTTCTCACCGGGTGACTCAGAGTCACCCGGTGAGGAGAATTTTTCAGCGATGAGATGCCATCATCCCAGTCCCCCACTCGTCCAATTCCTTTAACCTTCCCCTCCTGCTATTTGATCTCTGCCCCATTGTCAATTTCCTCTCCCGGTACGACAAAGACCAACTTCCCATCTTTGCCCTCTGCCATCAGGATCATCCCCTGCGATTCAATTCCCTTGAGGTTCTTGGGGGCAAGGTTGACCAGGATCGAGACCCTCTGGCCAATAATCTGCTCCGGTTCGTAATGCTCGGCAATGCCTGAAACTACTGTCCGCTGGTCGATTCCAGTGTGGATGGTCAGCTTCATCAGTTTTTTGGTTTTGGCGACCTTTTCTGCTGCCACGATGGTACCTGTGCGAATATCCATTTTCGCGAAATCGTCGTATTCGATGTGCGGTTTGGCAGGGGCCACAATGGCCTGTTCCTGCTCATTTGATTTTTTGGTGGCGAGCAGTTTGTCAACCTGACGCTGGATGGCATCGTCCTCTATTTTTTCGAAGAGCAGTTCGGGAGTATTCACCCGATCACCGGCCTTCAAAAGACTCCTGCTTCCCAGATTGCCCCATGGCTGTTTCTCCAAATTCAGGAAGGAGCGCAGTTTATTCATGGTATACGGGAGAAAGGGTTCGAAAGCAATGGTCAAATTGGCCGTGATCTGGAGGCAGATATGCAGAACCGTTTCCACCCTTTCCGGATTGGTTTTGACCAGAATCCAGGGCTCCATGTCGGCAAGGTATTTATTTCCGAGACGGGCCATCTCCATGGCCAGTTTCAGGGCCTCCCGGAAATGGAAGGTATCCAGAGCCTTTTCGATGTCAGATTTTAGTTGGACCAGGGTATCCAGAGCCTCTTCATCCCGGGGTTCAAACTTCCCGGCTACGGGAACAACGCCCTCGTAATATTTGTTGGTAAGCACAAGCACCCTGTTGACAAAATTGCCCAGTATGGCTACCAGTTCACTGTTGTTTCGGGCCTGAAAATCTTTCCAGGTAAAGTCGTTGTCCTTGGTTTCGGGCGCATTGGCTGTAAGGGTATATTTCAAGACGTCCTCCTTACCAGGAAACTCTTCGAGGTATTCATGCAACCAGACAGCCCAATTGCGGGAAGTGGAAATTTTATCCCCTTCGAGGTTGAGAAACTCGTTGGCCGGGACGTTGTCGGGCAGGATGTAGGATCCCTCGGCCTTTAAAATGACAGGAAATATGATGCAATGAAAAACGATGTTATCCTTGCCAATAAAATGGAGCATGCGGGTTTCAGGGTCTTTCCAGTATTTTTCCCAGTCAGGAGTTAGTTCTTTCGTCGCTGAAATGTAGCCAATGGGAGCATCAAACCAGACGTAAAGGACTTTCCCTTCGGCACCCTCCACGGGAACAGGAATACCCCAGTCAAGATCTCTTGTCACGGCCCGGGGATTTAGTCCACCGTCGATCCACGACTTACACTGACCGTAGACATTGGGTTTCCACTCCTTGTGATCCTCCAGTATCCACTCCTTTAGCCAGGGCTCGTATTGATCGAGTGGCAGGAACCAGTGCCTGGTCTCCTTCATCACCGGCACATTGCCACTGAGCATCGATTTGGGATTGATCAGGTCGGTAGCGTTGAGTGAGGTCCCGCAACTTTCACACTGGTCACCATATGCTTTTTCGAAACCACACTTTGGGCAGGTGCCTGTGATGTACCGGTCGGCCAGAAATTGATTGGCCTCTTCATCAAAAAACTGTTCGGAAGTTTGTTCAATAAAGCCTCCCTTGTCGTAAATGGTTCTAAAAATTTCGGAAGCAGTTTCGTGGTGAATCTTGGCACTTGTGCGGGAATATATGTCGAAAGAGATGCCAAATTTTTCAAAAGACTCCTTGATCATTTCGTGGTATTTATCTACGATCGCTTGTGGAGTCGTCCCCTCCTTTTTTGCCTTGATGGTGATCGGAACGCCGTGCTCGTCGGACCCCCCAATGAAGAGAACATCCTCCCCCTTTAGCCGGAGGTAACGGGCATAAATATCGGCAGGGACATATACCCCGGCCAAATGTCCAATGTGAACAGGTCCATTGGCATAAGGCAACGCGGAGGTGATCAGGGTTCTCTTAAAATCGCTCATTTTTTGGAAAATCTAATTCTATGCGCTGGTATCTTTTCTATGGATCTATCAAAACGTAAAGAGGCCAGGCATAACAATCCATCTTCACGTCCAGAAAAATAATAGTCAATATCCGAAAAAAATATATGGTCGTATCCGGAAGTTGATAGCTTTCTTTTCCGAAAAACTACATTCAGTTCGCAAAGATAGAAAATCGGGCTCACTTACCGAAGGAGAACAGATTAAAAGGTAAGTACCCTGTCACTGTCGGCTACCCATTCTGCCAAAAAGCTCATGGTCGATTTATTGGCCCCGGAGAAATATGGCTGGTTCTTGTATAGACCGCAGCGGGACATACAGGTCCCGCAAACTTCCACCTGTACATCTTTTGCGATCAGTTCACGAAGCATTTGTGACAAATCCTGATCATAGCCTTCAGGCTTTTTACAGGCCTCTCTCGCCAGGTCTACCGCATCATTCATCAGAAAAATTCTTACGATAGAACCCCTTTTAACCAAGGCTTCGGCAAGCCGGAGTCCATTCCAGGTTACATCCGTTGAGTCGTATGGCTCCCGGGTGAAAATGATCAAAAATTTTTGCATGGTTTCCGTGGTTTGGTTCTAAAAAAAGTAGCAATAGGTTTGGTAATACAATCATCCTCTCCAGCGATTAGGTACGAATTTACTAATTTGTTTGCATCCCATGAAATGAATTCCAGGAAAAGTAGACAACCAGAGGTAGCAAAACAAAAAAAAGCGGGGATTTGAATCAAGCACCTCTTCTTAGGATTGTGTTGCTTGACAGGCAACCACAACTGATTCCAAACTGACAGAAAAGTCGACAATTGACAGGAAAGATGATCCTGGCTGAGGAAAGTGTTTTTCATAAAAGATCGTTCTTTTTTTCAGTTTTTAGTCTGACCTGCAACCAAGTCGCTTTTCCAACCTCTTATGAAGAAGGAAAAGCCTTCCAAATAATTAAAAAAAACTTACTGTTTGCCTTTGTACGGAAGATTTGAGAGGCGATTAAATTTCCTTTAGTCGTCCGGATTGAAAAAACAATCATAATTATTAAACTTTTTAGTACCCTTTTTGTTTTACCTGCAGAGAACCTATCTAAACATTGTGTTTAACCTAACAAACAAGGCAAAGGAGTGCCTGACTGAAATCTTGATACAATCCAAATTCTGGATTAATATGCAAAGTAAAACCCTATAAATCAGGCTCGCTGCATAGCAAACCGCATTGTTTTTCATTATCAGATAATGGAGGCGATGATTATTATGCAAAATATTATTCACAGAGATTGCCAGAGACCAACCTAATTTAGCTGATTATCAGCTTAAAAAAAATTCAGTTCATAGTTTTGCTGTGAAGATGATCCCAGTTTCAGTTGAACTGCCTTTTGCAGGTGGGTTCTTGTGTGCAAAAAACTATAAATAATCATGAAAAAAATAACTCTAATTCTTCTTTCCCTTGTAATAATGGCAGGGTTTTCGGTTGAGGTGAAGGCGCAAACATCTGCCTCGGTGCCTGCCACCCATGCCGGAGCAGTTTTGATGGTGGCAATGGGTCTTACCCAGACCGCACCGCTTCATTTTGGTTCAAGTGCCCTGACCACGACCGCCGGAGGAACCATTGTTCTGCCTGCCAATTCAACCACCCGCACTTATACAGGTGGAGTGGCTACCTCGGCTGCAACACCTGTAGCCACCAATGCGGCCTACAATGTGACAGGGACCATGAATGAAACGTATGCCATCACCCTACCCACCACGGTAACGGTAACAAATACGCAAGCATCAACCGGTGTTTATCAAATGGATATTACTCTGATGAATGCCTATGTCGCCAGTAAATCTGCAGTATCCTCTACAGGTACGCTTTCCGGTTCAGGAACAGACAGTTTTACCCTGGGAGGAACACTGACCGTAAAGGCCAACCAGCTTGGTGGAATCTATGACGCGACATTTGGGGTATCTGTTGATTACAACTAATTCCGAGTCAAAAAAGGGGGAAGTCAGATCATCTGGCTTTTCCCCTTTTTTAATGTTCTGTCTGCGGAACAGCGCACAAAGTTTTTGAAACCTTTATCGCCGCTTTCAGAGCAGAAGTCGAAATGGAAGGGCAAAGCTTTGCCCCGTTGCAACTGGAAGATAAATTGTATTCAAATGGCAGAATGGGACTCCCTTGCCCATTCTCTTGCGAAAAGATCTCCGGAAGGCAGTTTTCATTTCCCATCGTCTCAGACCTAAACGAAAGACCAATCCTATGCAATTCAAGAAAATATTCGTTACCGTGATTTTTCTGGGAATTTTGAGTTTTGACACTTTGGCCCAGGGAGATTTGATTATTACACCCAACCGGGTGATTTTTGAAGGCAGGAAACTGAAAGAGGAGTTGAATCTGGTGAATACCGGCAAGGAGATAGCTACCTATTCCGTTTCATTTGTGCAACGAAGAATGCACGAAGATGGCAGTTTTGAAATGATTCAGGTACCTGATTCCGGACAAATGTTTGCAGATCCCTATCTGAGGATTTATCCGCGTCAGGTAACCCTGGAACCGGGGGAACCGCAGGTAATTATGCTCCAGTGTCGCAGGAAGCCCGGCATGAAGGACGGCGAATACCGCTCACATCTCTATTTTCGATCTGAAAAGAAATATACGCCGCTTGGCTTCAAAGACTCTGAACCTGATCCCAAGTCAGTGAGTGTGCAGCTTACCCCCATTTATGGCATGAGTATTCCGGTGATTGTGCGCTCGGGAGAGGTGAATGCAACTGTTTCATTGAGCGATTTAAAACTGGAAACCGATAAAACAGGTCAGGCAAATCTCACTGCAGTGCTGAACAGGACAGGGAATATTTCAATTTATGGAAACCTAAAGGCAGAATTTCTGCCTGCGCACGGCAAACCAATTCCTATGGGAGCGACCAATGGGGTAGCGGTATATACCAACCTCGAAAAAAGGCACATCGCCATTAAATTAACTAATACGGCAAGTACCCCTCTCACTTCCGGGAAGCTGAAACTTAGCTATACCAGTCGTGCGGATGAGCAATACGTAGTTTATGCTGACGCAGAACTTAATCTGAAATAGGAACCAGAAAGACTGGTTATCCGCTTTTTCTACCAAAGACCGGGTCATGAAAAAAGTGTTTTCCATAAGTGGTTTACCGAAAATGCTGGTTATTGCGGCTATTTTCTGTGCAAGTGTTACTTGTGCTCAGCCTGTCTTGCCGCAAAGATCTATCTCGGTGGCTGCCACCCAGTCCATGCATTTTGGTTCCTTTTGCCTGACCGGCACCGGAGGAGGTACCATTGTGCTGGGTTTTGACGGAAGCAGGAGTTCAACCGGAGCCATCTATCTTTCTGCGTTGGCACCAAACGCCCAACCCGCCATTTTCGACATCAAACTTTGTCAGGGAAGGAATGTTGCCATCACCTATACGCCTACTACGACCTTAACCGGCAGCAACGGCGGAACGTTTACTCTTGACCTTGGTCCCACGGAGCGGGGAGTCAGCGGAACCTGGTTTCCTGTAAACACCGATTGCAGTTTTATCACAACCGTTCGCGTAGGAGGGACGCTTCATGTCCCGGGAAACTCTCCTGCAGGTATCTATGACGGATATTTTAGTTTAACATTTGCTCAGGAATAAGAATGAAAACAACGGCTACCTCAAAACTGGTATTTCCAGACCGAAATCCCAGCGGGTTACGGAGCCGGTCGTATTTCCCCGTTCGTTGGTGCCTGTTGTTGGTAATACTTTCCTTTTCCACTTTCATGGAATCCAGAGCTCAATATTCCTTTGCTGCAGATAACGAAGATGCCATAACGGCCTATGATGAGCTGCTTGTCACCACCTACCTTGAGTCAAGTTGGAACTTTAACACGCACATGATCATTACCAACGAAAACATCCTGTTCGTCAAAGTAGAAGATTTGTTTAAGAACCTGGAAATCCCTTGTGCGATGGATGAGAATGAAACTAAAATGACAGGTTTTGTTGAGAACGAAACCAAAAACTACGTCATAGATTTTGATGCCAAACAAATTACAATAGGACCTAAAGCCTACAAGGTTCAAAAGGAGTTAATCAAGGAGGCTGGTTCCATGTATCTGGAGTCGAACATGCTTGCTCAGGCCTTCGGACTAAACCTCACCTTCAATCCCCGCTCCTTGTCTGCCAAGCTGGTAGCGGATTTTGAATTGCCAAAGATCAAACAAAAAAGACTTGAAAAAACACGATCCAATATTGCCAGGTTAAGGGGTGAACCCGTTGCAACGGATACCGTTGTGAAGAGAAACTATCATCTGTTCAAATTTGGCACAATGGATTGGGGGGTGGCCATGGATCAAACCATGAGTCAGGAAACCCATAATTCGCTTAGCCTTGGATTGGGGGCAGAACTGTTGTACGGTGAAGCAAATGTTTCTGCTTATTACGACGACAGATACAAATTCGACAACAGGCAGCTTAGATACAGTTGGCGATGGGTCGACAATGATAGCAAGCTCCTCAAACAGGCACAATTGGGCAATATTTACAATCCCACCATTGCAACCTTGAACTATCCAGTCATTGGGGCTTCCCTCCGAAATTCTCCAACCACCCTTCGAAGGGCCTCTGGATTTTACACGATCAGTGAAAATACCGAACCTAACTGGACCGTTGAACTTTACATCAACGACATTCTTGTGAACTATACAGTGGCGGATGCTTCCGGTCTCTTTGTTTTCAATGTCCCGAATGTGTATGGTTACAACCAACTCAAACTGAAATTCTATGGCCCATTGGGGGAGGAACGGACGGAGGAACGTACCCTGAATGTACCCTTCACTTTTATGCCAGCCAATGTTTTCGAGTATGGTTTGTCGGGTGGTGTACTACAGGATGGGAACAACAGCCGCTTTGGAAGAGCGGATTTCAATTACGGGGTCAACCGTTTTTTAACTTTTGGCGGGGGTATTGAATATTTGTCGAGCATTCCTAACAGTCCTTTTATTCCTTTTACCAAAATAGGCTTTCAGCCCTTCAGCAAATTGGTTCTGAACCTGGAGTATGCTCACAATGTCCGCATGAAAGGGCTGTTGAATTACTATTTAACCCAAAGTGCCTCTTTGGAACTGGGCTATGCAAAATACAAGGAAGGTCAGCAGGCCACGTTGTTCAATGCATTGGTAGAAAAAAATGCGGCCATCTCTGTCCCATTTACCCTTCAAAAAGTTTCCGGATTCACCAAGTTAACCTTCAATCAATTTGACTACGAGAAATTTAACTACCAGCAAACCAATTTGATGGTCTCTGCACACTACAAACAATTTAGTGCCAACTCTTCCACCCTGCTCAATTGGGTGAGCAAGAATCCAATCTATGGGAGCACCCTTTTGTCAATGTCAGCTGCCATGAAAAATGGCCTGTTAATTCGTCCCTCCGCCCAATATAATCTTAACTCGAATAGTTTTATGCTGGTTAAAGCAGAAGTGGAAAAAAGAGTCTCCAGAGCCTATTTTTCCGTTTCGTATGAACGGAACTTCGAAACCCAAAACGACAACCTTTATTTCAGTTTCAGGTATGATCTGCCCTTCATGCGCACCAACCTGACCGGTTCCTACAGCAACAACAAGTTTCGCTTTTCCGAGAGTGCCCAGGGAAGCATTGCTTTCGACGGAGACAATAAATACTTAAGGGCAGGTTCCAATTCAGCATTGGGCAAAGGGGGTATCTTGTTTTATCCGTTTTTCGATCGGAACAACAATGGAGTTTTGGATCCTGGGGAAAAGTTGATCTTGCTGACAAGGGTCAAGGTAACCGGAGGAAGTGCCGAAATAAGTAAAAAAGACTCCATCGTCCGGGTTTCTGATCTGAATGCTTTCGTTGATTACAATGTTGAATTTACTGACCTCGATATGGAAAACGTAGCCTGGAGGTTCAAGTACAAGAAGTATCGCGTGGTGGTAGATCCCAACCAGTACAAACATATTTGTGTTCCTGTTATCTCCGTTGGGGAAGTAAGTGGCAATGCCTATTTACAAAAGAGCGATACCCTGGTTGGGATCAGTAGAATCCTCGTGAAATTCTATCCTAAAAACAGCAAGAAAATGGTGGCCGAAACACTCTCCGAAGCTGACGGCTACCTGTACTACCTTGGCCTGGCTCCCGGAGATTACGTGGCACGCATCGATTCAACACAACTTAGTAACTTAAATGATGTAGCAACTCCACCGCAGTTTGACTTCACAATTAAAACAGCGGAGCAGGGCGATGTGGTGGAAGGAATGAACTTTACGCTGAGAAGTACCTTGCCAACCGTTCCTGACTCTTCCGTCGTTCAGCCTGCCAACCATCAGGTAACTGTGGTCAAAGTGGAAGCAAGTAAACAGGTTGAGAATCCAGCAACCGAATCCTCCCTCTCTTCAGATTATTTGTCCATCAAAAATCAAACTAATCTGATATATTGGCAGGTAGGAGCCTTTAAACTGCAGGCCAATGCACAGAAGATGGCCGAAACGTTATCAGCTGCCTTGCAATTCCCGGTAGGAGTTTACGAAGAAAACGGCTGGTACAAAGTCAGGATTGGCGGGTTCGCAACCCGAGGCGAGGCAAACCTTTGCAGGAAAGCCATTCTTGATCACAGAATCCTCCCTGCCAATCTAATCATGGAGATTCATCTTTCCAAATCCGTCAAAACTCCATCTCTGAACGAAAAGAACCAATCAATTTCACAGCCTGTAATCAACAAAAAACAGGATCTTTCCACCAACAAATCGGTTGAGCATGCAACCACTGAATCAATAGACCTGGCAGAAAGCCCACTGAATCCTCAAACGGGCCATGCAACGATCCGGGAACCTGTGCGTGCAAAGAAGGCAACAATGACGGAAGTACCAGCAAAACAGGAGATTTCCATCAACAAGGAGCTCCCGATGAAGCAAGTCTATTATGTGCAGGTTGCAGCATTTGTACATCCCAATTACGCCACACGGAAGATTAAAAGTATGCCTCATTTGACCTCCTGCCCGGTCGCAGTGGTCTACCGTGACCAATTCTACAAGGTAAGATTCGGACCATTTGAAACAGTGGAAGCACTGAATGCATGCAAAGAAAAAATTGTGGCCGCCGGTATCCTGCAGATGGGGCAACTAAAAATTGACAGGGAAGAAATGGGTTCTACCCCTGCGGCTGATCAGGTTCACTTGTCGGATGGATATCACATACAGGTTGGGGCATTTATAGATAAATCGATGGCCATTGGTTTTTATCAGAAAATGGCCGCAGAATTTCCGTTCCCCCTGATGATGGTAGAAGAGGAGGGCTATTATAAAATCAGATTTGGCCCCTTCAAGTCAGCTTCTGACCTAACAAAGTGCCGGAAAGCCTTGGAAAAGAACCAGGTAAATTTCATGATGCGAAGCAATAGGGTTAAATATTTCTAACCATTAAAATAGTTAAGCGATCTGAGACCTGATATGAAAACGAAAGAAATACAGTTTAAACTACTACTGACCCTGCTGGCTTTTTCCAGTTTGTTCGTTTCATTCGCTGAAGCTCAGATTACCGTGTCCGGATCGACGGGTGCCAACGGTACTTACACTTCCCTGACCAATGCCTCCGGTGCCTTTCAAGCCATTAACAGCACAGCCCAGACCGGCAACAACATCGTCATCACGATTACCGCCAGTTCGACTTCGGAAGCCGGTACCTATGCGCTGAATGCAGGTACCTGGACTACTCTGACGATGTATCCTACTTCCAGTGGTCTCTCCATCAGTGGGAATGTGGCAGCCCCTCTCCTGGATTTAAATGGGGCAGACAATGTAACCATCGACGGAAGGGTCAATGCCACGGGTACCACAAAAGACCTGACCATTTCAAATACCAGCAATTCCTCAACGGCGGGAACCTGCACCATGCGGTTTATCAACGATGCAACTTCCAATACAGTTAAGTATTGCAGCATAAAAGGTTCCAGTCTGGATCCAACAGGGGGTATCCTGAATTTCAGTACAACCACAGGAACTACCGGAAACGATGGCAATACCATTGACAACAACAATATCACCAATGCCGCTGATACAGATAGACCACTCAATGTCATCTTCTCCCTGGGTTCTTCTGGAACCGGATTGGAGAACAGCGGGAATACCATCAGCAACAACAACATTTTTGACTTTATGATTTGGAGAAACTCTTCCAATGCAATCAACCTCTCTTCCTATACCACTGCCTGGACCATTTCCGGAAATAGTTTTTACGAATCCACTGCACCCTACCCAGGAAATTCCTGGACCTATTACATCATTAAGATTGACAACCCATCCGGAACTAATTTTTCTGTAAATGGGAATTATATCGGCGGCAGTTCGGCTTTGTGTGCCGGAATGTGGACCAAACATTGCTGCTCTGTAGGTTATTTTACCGCCATTTACCTAAATGTGGGAACAGGAGTAGTAAGCAATATCCAAAACAATACCATTAAAAATTTTTTCTGGGCCAATGGTTACTATGCAATATGGTCTGGCATTCAGGTTGCAGCAGGGGATGTAAACATTGGGACAATCACAGGCAATACCATCGGAGCGGCTACCGGAACGGGATCCATTACGGTGACATTTTCGGCTTCAGCAGGGAGCAATTATGTATATCCCATATACCTGTCAAGTTCTGGGACTGTTGCCTGCTGTAACAATACCATTGGATCCATTACCACCGGAACAGATACCTACACCGCGAATCCGGCTACCTTTATAGGCATTTACAGAACCGGGGGCGGTAACACCATGATCAGCAACAACCTGATTGGAAGTACCGATGCAGGGACAACAAGCAGTATCAATGCAACTTCCTCCAGCACTGGATACGCTCAGTATGTCTATGGGATTTGCAATGTCGGGGCAGGAACACTCCTCATCAACAACAATACCATTTCCAAACTCACGAATGGTTCTTCCAGCACCGGCACGGGAATTAATTCATTTGTCAACGGAATTACCTCTACAGCCGGCACCAATACCATTTACAACAATACGATCCGGGATTTAACCATCGCCGATGCAAATACCGATGCGACTCAAAATGCATCGGCAAGTGGAATTGTATTGAGTTGCATTACGGCTCTGACGCAAACCATCACAGGCAACAACATTTTTAACTTATCAAACAGTTATTCCTCCTTTGCCGGCAGTGTTATCGGAATATATTACCGCGGTTCAACGACTGCCAGCAATGTGACTTCCAACTTTATTCGCAACTTATCTGTCGATGCAGCCTCCACTGCGGCATCGATCTATGGGATAAAAATAGCTGCAGGTGCAACTACCTATGCCAACAACCTCATCAGTTTGGGAGGAAATACGACCAGTTTACTCTATGGGATCTATGAAACTGGAGTAGCGAACAATAACAATAGCCTCTATTTCAATACCGTATATCTTGCTGGTTCACCGACTTCCGGCGCTTTGAACAGTTATGCTTTGTACAGTGCCGTCACGACCAATGTACGCAATTTCAGAAACAATATTTTCGTGAATGCAAGGTCCAACAGCGGGGCAACAGGGAAACACTATGCCGCCTATTTCAGCTATGCGGTAAATACCAACCTGATCCTAGATTACAACGACTATTATGCCCCGGGTACCGGGGGATTTTTGGGATACTACAACAGTTTGGATCTAAATTCCCTGCCACTCATCTCAACAAAAGATGCAAGCAGCAAGATGATAAATCCCTCATTTTCTTCTCCGGGAGGAACTTCATCCGTCAATTACTATCCTTCGGCTAGCCTACCGGGAGTAGCCGGAACCGGAATCTCCATTGATCTTAATGAAAACAGCAGAGCTGCTACGCCAAAAATGGGTGCATTGGAGGCTTCTACTGCACCTTCCAATGCGGTCGATGTGTACATCGGCGCTTCACTTCAGGCTTCCTATACCAACATTAGAAATGCTTTTGACAAAATAAATGATGGTACCCATACCGGAAATCTCATCCTCAAAATAACCGGAAATCAGTCACTTTCCACCTCCGCAACACTCAATGCCTCCGGCCTAGGCGGGGCCAATTATTCTGCGGTACAGATTTATCCCACAACCACCGGGCTGACAATAAACGGAAGTCTTGCCTCCCCCCTGATAGACCTGAATGGTGCAGACAATGTCACCATAGACGGAAGGGTAAATGCCACAGGCAGTACAAAAGACCTGATTATCACCAACAACAGCACGGCATCCACCGCAGGGACCTCCACCATACGTTTCATCAACGACGCAACATCCAACGTCGTGAAATATTGTACAATTAAAGGTTCAACTACAGAAGCTACCGGTGGCATTCTGAATTTCAGTACCACCACGCTCACGTCAGGAAATAACGGAAACACGATAGACGACAATAATATTACCAACGCTGCCGATGCCAATCGACCAATCAATGCGATCTTTTCATTAGGAACTTCCGGGAAAGAAAACAGTGGCAACACCATCAGCAACAACTATATTTACGATTTCCTGAATAGGGGTGGTGCTTCAAACGGAATCAGTCTCTCCTCCAATACGACTGCCTGGACGATCTCAGGAAACAGCTTCTATGAAACTGCAACATTCTCCCCACCAAACGGTACTTCTTGTGTTTACAATGCAATTTCCATAGATAATACATCCGGAACAAATTTTTCTATTACCGGGAACATGATTGGTGGCAATTCAGCCTCAGGAGCTGGCACTTGGACCAAGACTTGTTGCTCTTCGACTGATTTTAACGCCATCTACCTGAATGTTGGAACCGGTGCGGCCACTAGTGTCCAGAACAATACCATTACCAATATTTCATGGAACAATTGGGCCTGGGGAGTTTGGTCTGCCATACAAATAGCTGCCGGTGATGTTAACATTGGAACTGTGACCGGCAATACCATAGGTGCTACGACAGGAAATGGTTCGATTTCAGTCATCTATCAGGGAGCAACCGGTAGCAATTATCTCTATCCTATATACATCACCGGATCGGGAATGATCGACTGCCAGAACAATACCATCGGTTCAATCAATGTTGGTACAGGTGCTTCAACCTCTAATCCAGCCTCTTTTGTGGGAATTTACCGGATCAGTAGTGCGGGAAGTATGACCATTGCCAACAACCTGATTGGAAGCACCGATGCGGGCACCACCAACAGCATCAATGCTACCTCCATCAGTGTCGGGACTGGAGGCGGATATTCCCAATCACAATATGTGTATGGAATATGCAATACCGGAGGAGGCACCATCATCATCAACAACAACACCATATCCAAACTCAATAATTCCAGTACTAATTCCGTTCTTGGTGCACAAACCAATGGGATTACCTCCGTAGCCGGCACCAATACAATCACCAACAACACTGTCCGTGACTTGACGAGCCCAAGTCCGAATACAAATGCAACCTACCTGGCCTCCGTTTGTGGTATTGCCTTGAGTTATACGACAGCTGCCGCTCAAACCATCACGGGCAATACCATTTATAACCTTTCGAACAGTTGTGCTTCCTATGCCGGCAGCATTATCGGGCTCTATTATTTTGGGTCGGGAACATCCGGTATGGTTGGCAACAATTTCATTTATGGCTTGTCAGTAACCGGAACTCCCTCCACAACAGCTTCCCTCTACGGTATAAAAATCGATGGGGGAGCCGCTACCTATGCCAATAATATCATTTCCCTGGGAGGTAATACCACCTCCACCCTCTACGGAATTTATGAAACAGGAGCATCCGGCACGGCCAACAATCTCTATTTCAACACCGTCTATCTTGCTGGTTCTCCAACATCGGGTGCCCTGAACAGCTATGCGTTGTACAGTGCCTCTTCGGGCAACACCCGCAACTTCAGAAACAATATTTTCAGCAATGCCCGTTCAAACAGCGGTGCGACAGGGCAACATTATGCTGCCTATTTTAATTATACCGTCAGCACCAATCTGACCCTGGATTACAACGATTATTATGCACCGAATACCGGAGGTGTTTTGGGTTATTACAACAGTCAGAATGTTCTAACGCGGCCACTTATCACAACCATGGATTTTAGTAGCAAGAGCATCAATCCAATGTTTGCAAGTGCCGGAGGAACAACTCCCATCAATTACCTTCCGTCGGCCCCTTCGCTCGTGGCAGCCGCAGGAACCGGAATTACAACGGATTATGCAGGTACAGTCAGACGTCTGAATGCACCATCCATGGGAGCCTATGAATATGCAGTCGGAAATGTGTATGTTACCGCAACGGCAGGAACCGGTTCCGGCATCTATGCTTCGATCAAGGATGCTTTCGACAAAATTAACGATGGCACCCACCAGGGAGTGATCACCACTATTTTGAATGGTAGCACAACGGAAATTGCATCTGCCGTGCTCAATGCCTCAGGTAGTGGCAGTGCAAGTTACTCTTCCCTTAATTTGTATCCGAGTTCAACCGGCTTTTCCGTTTCCGGAACGCTTGCCACTCCCCTGATTGACCTGAACGGGGCAAAAAATGTCACCATCGACGGGAGGGTAAATGCAACAGGCAGCACCAAAGATTTGGTTATCAGCAATACCAGTACAGCATCCACTTCAGGAACCTCCACCATCCGGTTTATCAACGATGCCACAACCAATACGGTAAAGTACTGCAAAATCAAAGGTTCTACAACCGATCCAACCGGGGGTATCCTAAATTTCGGCACCACAACAGGTACCACGGGTAATGATGGAAATACGATCGACAGCAACAACATCACCAACTCTGCCGACGCCAACAGACCCTTGAATGCCATTTATTCTCAGGGAACATCCGGCAAGGATAACAGTGGAAACACCCTCAGCAACAACAATATTTACGATTTTTTAAACAAGGGAGTAAATTCCAATGGTGTTAATCTTTCCTCAAATACCACTTCATGGTCCATCTCTGGAAATAGTTTTTATGAAACAACCTCCTTTGTCATCACTGCGGTGTACAACTATGCAATCCTCAAAATAGATAACCCTTCAGGAACCAACTTTACGATAAGCGGAAATTTCATTGGAGGAAGTTCTGCTTCGTGCGGCGGAACAGCCTGGACGACAGGCTCAAGTTCCGGATTAAATTCTGATGTTTTTAATGCCATCTATTTGAATATTGGCACTGGTACGGCAAGTAATATCCAAAATAATACCATTAAAAATATTAACTGGAATTTAAATAGCTGTTACTATCCATCCTGGACTTCCATCAACGTTTCTGCCGGCGATGTAAACATTGGTACGACAGTGGGTAATACCATTGGAGCCACAACTGGGACAGGATCTATCTCTGTTCAAGGTGATGATGCGAATACTTTTGGAATTTACATTGCAAGTACAGGAATCGTTGACTGCCGGAACAATAGTATTGGATCTGTTACAACCTCTGCGACCTATTATTACAACAACATTTTTTGCATCTACAAGACCGCTACCGCAGGTAATACGACTATCAGCAACAATTTTATCGGAAGTACAGCCACAACGTTCAGCATATACGCAAGTTCCACCTGTACTTCAAATGGCGGTTCCCCTCAGCAGGTATCAGGAATTTACAATTCGGGAAGCGGAACAATTACCATAAATGGGAATACTATATCCAAACTAACCAATGGCAGTACGAATGCTACCGGACAACCGGGTTATATTTGGGGAATTGCATCCTTCGATGGAACGAATACCATTTCCAACAATACTGTTTATGATTTGACCATATCCAATATTGGACCCGGTACAGGGCTTCTTGGTTACGACAAGGCATCAGTTATTGGTATAGGAATAGGCTACAATTTGGCCGGGAAATCTCAAGCTATTACGGGCAATACCATTTATAATTTATCCAATGCGAACAGCTCTTTCACTGGAACAGTAATTGGTCTGGATTATGAAGGCTCAACAACTGCCGCTGCGGTAAGTTCCAATTTAATTTACAACCTGACTGTCAACTCATCCTCATCGGCTGCTTCTATTTATGGAATTAAAATGGCTTCCGGTGCGACCACTTATTCGAATAACATTATCCACCTGGGAGGAAATACCACAGCTACACTCTATGGAATTTACGAAACCGGTGTTGCATCAAACAACAACAATCTTTACTTCAATACCGTTTATCTGGATGGGGCCCCAACAGCAGGCTCTCTGAACAGTTATGCCCTCTACAGTGCCTCTGCCAGCAATACACGCGATTTCAGAAACAATATTTTCGACAATGCCCGTTCCAACAGCGGGGCAACCGGAAAACACTATGCCACTTTCTTCAATTACGCCTCCAGCAGTAGCCTCACGCTTGATTTCAACGACTATTTTGCTCCCGGCACCGGTGGGGTTCTGGGTTATTACAACAGTGCAGATATCACCTCTATCCCCCTGATCGCAGGCCTGGATGGTACCAGCCAGACTATCAATCCTTCCTTTGCCAGCGCAGGAGGTAACCTACCAGCCAATTACACTCCATCGGTAACTACCTTTGCCGGGATAACCGGTACCGGGATCACTACGGACTATTTCGGAGTTGTTACCCGGGGTACTCCTCCTGCCATCGGTGCCATAGAGTTTTCTGTAACGAACCCGGTCCATGTGGCGGCTACAGCTGGAACCACTTCCGGTCTCTACAACACGCTCAAGGCAGCCTTCGACAAAGTCAATGACGGAACCCACCGGGGAGTGATCACCATAACCCTATATGGCAGCACCTCAGAAGCAGTATCAGCCGTATTGAATGCTTCCGGGACCGGTAGCTCAAGTTACTCGGCAGCAAGCCTGTACCCTGTTTCGACCGGACTCATCATTTCTGGAAATATGGCTACTCCGCTGATCGACCTGAATGGCGCCGACAATGTGACCATCGACGGAAGGGTTAATGCAACCGGCAGTACGAAGAGCCTTGCGATCATCAATCCCAGTGCTGCAGCCACAACCGGAACTTCCACCATCCGGTTTATCAACGACGCTACGACCAACACAGTAAAATATTGTACCATCAGAGGATCCACGATGGATCCTACCGGAGGCATCGTGAATTTCAGCACCACAACGGGAACCACAGGAAACGATGGCAATACAATAGACAACAACAACATCACCAATGCCGCTGATGCCAACAGACCACTGAATGCCATTAATTCGCTGGGTTCCTCAGGAGCCGGGCTTGAAAATAGTGGCAATACCATCAGCAACAACAATATTTACGATTTCATAAATACTTCTGCAGCAGCTTGTGGAATAAATCTTTCTTCGTTTAATACGGCATGGACCATCTCGGGTAATAGCTTGTACGAAACAACAACATTTTATGCAGGAACAACTTGTACCTACAACCTGATAAATATCAATAATGCTGGTGCAGGTTACCTGGTCACCGGAAATTACATTGGCGGAAGTTCTGCCTCTTGTGGCGGCTCTGCATGGAGTGTTACCAGTGGAGCCATCACCCATGTCGTCAATGCCATCTATCTGAGTGTAGGAACAACTCCTGCATCCAGTGTTCAGAATAATACCATTAAAAATATTTCCTGGAAGAATTACATGGGCAATCAAAATTATCTTACCTGGACCGGAATAGGCATCGCTACAGGAAATGTAGACGTTGGAACCCTTACCGGCAATAACATTGGTTCAACAACCGGTACCGGATCGCTCGATTTTGGAGCGCCAAATTATACCCGTGTTAATCTGATCTATGCAATCAACAATTTAAGTACAGGAACAGTTAATATACAGAACAACTACATCGGTTCCATCTCTTTGGTGCAACCAAATTTTGGAACCGGAAATTTCTATGGCATAGTGAATTCAGCTGCCGGCGGAACCATTACCATCAACAACAATACCATAGGAAGTGCCTCTACAGCAAACAGCATCAATGCCCTCGCACCAAGCCTATTTTACTCCCAACCAGTTTATGGAATATACAACACCGGAACTGGTACGGTCACCATCAACGGCAATACCATTGCCAACTTAACAAATGGCACCACCCAGGGAACTCCATCCATCTATGGTTTGATTTGCGGAATTTTTACCTCCGCGGGAACGAATACCATCACAAATAACCTCATCCACGATCTGACCATCGCCAATGCAAACGCGGATGCTTCCTACCAGGCATCGGTCAGTGGCATTACCCTAAATAATTCTTCCGCTTTGGCTCAAACCATTAATGGAAATACCATTTACAATTTGTCCAACTCGAGCAGTACTTTTACGGGAAGTGTCATTGGCTTATATTACAGTGCATCCACCACTGCAAGCACCGTGAAGAACAATTTCATCCAGGGTTTATCTGTCAATTCATCTACCACCACTACCTCTATTTTTGGAATTAAAATTGCCTCAGGAGCAACCACCTATGCCAATAACATCGTTTACCTTGGAGGAAATACTACCGCTATGCTTTACGGAATTTACGAATCAGGTGCGGCAAGCAATAACAACAACCTATATTTCAATACGGTGTACATTTCAGGTTCTCCTACCTCGGGAGCCCTGAACAGTTATGCCCTCTACAGTGCCTCAGCAAGCAATACACGCAATTTCAGAAACAATATTTTCGACAATGCACGTTCCAACAGCGGAGCTACCGGAAAGCACTATGCAGCCTTTTTAAACTATACTTCCAGCAGCAACCTTACACTTGATTTCAACGATTATTATGCTCCTGGCACCGGTGGGTTCCTGGGCTACTACAACAGCGCTGACGTAACCTTCTTGCCGTTGGTCACTGGCATAGACGCCAGCAGTCAGCCGTTTAATCCATTGTTTGTCTCCGCGGGAGGGACCAATTCAACAGACTACGTGCCTTTGAATGGAACACTTGCCGGTATAAGCGGTACCGGCATTACCACGGATTATTTAGGGATTGGTTCCCGTGGAGCGCCTCCAACTGTAGGAGCTTTTGAGCACCCAACGACGAATCCCGTCCATGTGGCAGCAACCTCAGGCACAACTTCCGGCCTCTACAATTCACTCAAACTGGCATTCGACAAAATCAACGACGGCACCCACAAGGGAGTCGTTACCCTGACACTCTATGGCAATACCTATGAAGCACTTTCTGCCGTACTAAATGCTTCCGGCAGTGGCTCTGCCAGCTATACCTCTGCCAACCTCTACCCCACCCTGACAGGTATCAGCGTAACAGGGACCAAGGCGATTCCCCTGATTGACCTGAATGGGGCAGATAATGTGACCATCGACGGAAGAGTCAATGCATCCGGTTCATCCAAGGACCTTGTGATCACCAACACCAGTACTGCCGCCACAGCCGGAACATCCACCATTCGGTTTATCAACGATGCAACCTCCAACACGGTAAAGTATTGCACGATCAAAGGATCCACGACCGATCCAGCCGGTGGCATTCTGAATTTCAGCACGGCAAGCACAGGCACTGGAAACGATGGAAACCTCATTGACAACAACAACATCACCAATGCATCCGACGCCAACAGACCCTTGAATGCCATCTATTCTCTCGGCACTGCCGCCAGGGAAAACAGCGGAAACACCATCAGCAACAACTACATTTTTGATTTTTTAAACAGGGGTATTGCCTCCACCGGAATAACCCTATCCTCCAATACGACCACATGGACCATCTCGGGAAATAGTTTTTATGAAACAGCGAACTTCGTGGCTACCGCAAGTTTCAACATGACCTATATCATCCAGATCAACAATCCTTCAGGGACAGGTTTTATCCTTACCGGGAATTACATTGGCGGACGTTCGGCCTCCTGCGGAGGATCTGCCTGGTTCAGAGATCCAAGCGGAAACGGTTACTGGAATAGTTTTTGTGCCATATACCTGAATGTCGGGTCAGGTACTGCAAGCAGTGTGCAGTCCAACACCATTAAAAATATATCGTGGACTACTTCCAATAACGGAGGTTTGAGCTGGACCGGCATCAACTTAAATGCCGGGACGGTCAATGTCGGCAATACTTCTGGCAATACGATCGGAGCAACGACTGGTACAGGTTCCATCTATTTTTCAAATGGGACGGTTGTCGGTTCAAATGCATATGGAATTTACATCGGTAGTGCGACTGTTGATTGTGAAAACAACAACATCGGATCTTTTATAACAGGTAGTTTTGGTTCCTACACCAATTTTTTCGGGATTTCCTCCTCGGGAACAGCAACCATCAGCAACAATCTGATCGGCAGCACGGATGCGGGAACCTCGAACAGCATCTATGCCACTGCCACAGGAAATAGCCAAACGGTGGTTGGAATTTACAACAGTGGTACGGCCATCATCACAGGAAATACCATTTCCAAACTGACCAATGCCTCCACAGGAACAGCCGGGGGAACCTATGGAATTAGAACACTTTCCGGAGCGAATACCATTTCAAACAACACCATCCATGATTTAACAGTTGCCAACACAAATACAGATGCCACCTATCTGGCCTCTTTATGCGGTATCACTCTCAACTATACAACGGCAGCATCACAAACGATTACAGGTAATACCATTTACAATTTATCCAACACCAACAGCTCCTTTGCAGGAAATATTATTGGCTTGTATTACAATGGCTCCACCACATCGGGGACGATCAGTTCAAATTTCATCTACAATTTGTCGGTAACCGGTGCTTCCTCCACTTCCGCATCCTTGTATGGATTAAAAATAGATGGCGGTTCATCGACCAGTTTCAACAACATCATTTCATTGGGTGGCAATAAAACCACTACCCTTTACGGCATTTACGAAACCGGTATCTCCGGAACTACCTGCAACAGTTATTTCAATACCGTTTATCTATCCGGAACTCCAACTTCCGGCGCATTGAACAGCTATGCCTTGTACAGCGCAGCTACCACCAATACCTGCAATTTCAGAAACAATATTTTGGTAAATGCCCGCACAAACAGCGGAGCCAGCGGAACCCATTACGCTGCTTATGTGGTTACTTCCGTAGGTTCCATAACCTGTGATTACAATGATTATTATGCGCCAGGAACCGGCGGAACACTTGGATATTACGGAGGTGCTAAAACTGCATTGCCAATCGTAACCGGCCAGGATGCGCATAGCTATGCCATCAATCCGGTTTTTACCAATGCCGGCTCAACCCTCGCAAGCGATTACAAGATCGGATCAGACCTGGCCGGTGTGACAGTAACCGGGATTACCGTTGATTATGGCTCAATTACCAGATCCACCACCCTCCCCATCCTGGGAGCCTGGGAACGTATCCTGAACAAATGGAAGGGAACCACCAGTAACAACTGGAACACAGCCACCAACTGGACCGGAAATACGGTTCCGGGCACAGATGCCAATATCTTTTTTGATGATGCTCCTGTCAACCATTGCCAAATGGACCAAAACAGATCCATTACCCACCTCTACAACGGACAGGCAACTTACCGTCTGGTAACCAACGGACAAAAACTTACCGTGAAAGGCAATCTGAACCTTTCGGGAGGAGCCCAATTGGATGCTTCCTCTGCAGGTTCTACTTTAGAGTTTGCCGGCACTTCCACCCAATCCATTCCTTCCGGGGCTTTCTACAACAACGAAATCTTCAACCTAACCGTCAATAACGCTGCCAACCTAACATTCAATGGAACCTTGCGGTTGCTCGCCACGCTGACAGCCACCTCAGGGATGCTGGATGCAGCGACCAACTCTCCTACCCTCGTCTATGTAGGTAGCACGGCCCAAACCATCAACAGCAGTCAGTTGCTCAACAATCAGGCCTACAACTTAACCTCCGACAATGCCGCCGGAGTAACCCTGAACACCAATTTTACCGTCACCAATGTGCTGACGATAAATTCCGGAAAACTCTTCACCCTGGCAGCCGCCAAAGCCCTTACAGCAACAGGGACCATCACCAACAACGCCGGGAATGGAGGTTTCGTCCTGAATTCCGATGCAACCGGAACGGCCTCCCTGCTCCATAACTCCAACAGCGTGCCGGCTACCGTTAACAGATACCTCTCGGGAAGCGCCGAAGACTGGCATTTCCTCTCAACACCTGTGACGGCACAAGGCATCGCCGGCACGTGGCTGCCTTCAGGCACCTACGGCAATGGCACCGGATACGATTTGTATGTATGGACAGAACCAACCAGTTGCTGGATTTACAAATTAAATACTACCTCCACCATCAACTGGAATACCGTCCATCCCGGAACTGATTTTGTTCCCGGCCGGGGATACCTATATTCCGTCCAGGCAACCAATCCAACCAAAACCTTTGCCGGAAACCTGAACAATGGTTCGGTAAATTTTGCAGTGACTGCCGTCGGTACAGATGCAACCGTGATTGGGTTCAATCTGGCAGGCAATCCATATCCCTCCTCTGTCGACTGGAAAGCTGCATCCGGATGGACAAGAACCCCCCTGACCAGTTCAGGCGGAGGATACAACGTCTGGATCTGGAATCCGGCTGCGAATAACTACGGAGTTTACAATTCGGCCAATGCCGGAGACAACGGAACCAATTCCGTCAGCAGGTACATAGCCCCCATGCAGGGATATTTTGTACAGGCAGCCGGTGCCGGGACGATAGCCATGAACAATTCTGTAAGAGTGCACAACGGTGCAAATGAATGGAAGAGTGCAGAAATAAATCCCGACAAGTTCAGCCTGGTCGTTCATTCGCAGACAGACAATAGCTTCGATGAGGTCCTCCTGATGTTTGGCTATCCAACCAATCAAAACGTAGCCAAGAAATTATTCAGCCACGTGGTGACTGCCCCAAGCCTCTATACTCCCTCGGGGGATCAATATTACTCCGTAAAATACCTGACCGACAATATAGATAACCCTACCGTACCCGTGATGTTCAAACCCGGCAGAGATGGGAAATACTCCCTGCAGGCCAGTTTTGATGCCAGTCAATTCGAATTCGTATTTCTCGAAGACCGCCAAACCAATTCGTTTCAGAATCTTAAAAATAATCCGGTCTATTCCTTTTCGGCTTTAAAAACCGATGATGCAAATCGTTTTATTATCCATTTCACTCCCATAAAAATGACTGCAGATGCGACTCTTCCAGCCAATATCTTTGCCAATGCAAATGGGCTAAACATTGATCTGACCTCCATACCAGATGAGACAGACTTGTTTGTCTATGACGTCTTGGGGAGGGTACTCAGGCAGCAAAAATTGCAGGGGAATACCTCAACCTTACTCGAATTTGGCAATATCCGTCAGCTAGTGGTTGTTTCGTTGAAAAACCAGCATGGCAGCCTGAACCGAAAAATAGTGATCGGCAGGTAAAGAGGACCGAAATCATGGACCTGGCCTTTAATACCCCAGTTTTATTTTTGTCGACCCCGAGAGGGATGATTTCTTTTAAGTAACCTCCCATTGAATAGTGCAAGCCTTCATCTGTGCTTCCATGTTTTGAAATTTATTTACACCTTTGGATCAAATTGACTGGATTCTTGCAAACGAAATTCTGTCCGGAGAACGCAGAAAGAAAAGGAACACTATATTTGTTTCCGGAATTTCATTTCAGGGAACCTTAACATTAACATCCAATCGCATGACAACTTTTGACAGCATCATTCTGGCCATCGTGGAAGGACTCACCGAATTTTTGCCGATCTCCTCCACAGGGCACATGATCATGGCATCCAATGTCCTGAAAATCTCGGGCGAATTTGTAAATACCTTTGAAATAGCCATTCAGCTTGGCGCTATCCTGGCCATTGTGCTGCTTTATGCCAAAAGGTTCCTGCAAAGTTTCACCATCTATTTCAAACTGGGAATTGCTTTTATCCCTACCGGGATTGTAGGAATACTTGCTTACAAAACCATCAAAATGTACCTTTTCAACCCCTATGTGGTAGGTGTGGCTCTGGTGATAGGAGGAATTGTACTGGTTTTGATCGATAAAAAAGTGGTGGCACGCGAAAGCAAAACCCTCGATCTGGAGTCCATCTCCTATAAAAATTCCTTCCTGATCGGATTGATTCAGTGCATATCCATGATCCCGGGAGTATCCAGGGCAGCTGCAACAATCATTGGTGGCGTTTTCAACGGACTGGATAAAAAGCAGGCCATGGAATTTTCATTTCTGCTTGCCGTGCCCACCATGTTCGCGGCTACCGGTTACGAACTCATCAAAACACCCATTACCTTCTCCGCAGAGGAGTACCAGTTGCTTGCCATCGGACTGATCGTGGCATTCATCACTGCCTGGTTTGCCGTTAAAGTATTCATCAGGCTGGTGGAAAACTATGGGTTCAAATATTTCGGCTACTACCGGATTGCAATCGGACTGTTGTTCTTACTTTTCATTCGTTTTTAGGTTAGGAATTGCCTCCATAAATTCGAAAAGAAGAACCTGTATCCAAATCAGGATTTGAAAGATTGTCACGCTTGTTTCGCATGCGAGTCCGTATTTTATGAACGGATAAATAAGCAATGAGGTAATCCCTCTTGCGTGTTATTCAACTACTAATTAACTGTATATCAATGAATTTTCTATCAACAACTCTTTTGTTGCCACTCTTTGCAGCCGCTTCATTCTTGGTGCAGGCTCAGGAAACCGTGCCCTGGAAAGCCAAAATCACGGTCACTCCCGAACTGCAAAAAACCTTCAACCAGGGTGGGAGGTTGTTGTTTCACTTCTCGAAACAAAATCAAAAAGAACCAAGGCTGGGTTCCGATTTCACGATAGGTTATACCGCCCCGCATTGGGACGGTTCTGCTCCATTTACCCTTGATGCAGCCGACAAGGGAATTCTTGGCTCCTTAGTCCTGCCTCCATCCGGCAAATTTTATTGTCAGGTGGTTTACAAGCACAATCTCGATGATGCCCAGGAAAATGCACCGGGCAATTTTTACAGCAACACCGATTCCATCACCCTCACTTCGGGTAAAATCTTCCATTTAACCCTGGGGAAAGTGCTTCCGCAGCCAGTGATCAAGGAACAAAAATTTGTCAGGACCATCGAGATAAAAAGCAAATTCCTCTCTGATTTTTCCAGCCATCCAAGGTATCTGAGGGCATCCGTCTTACTTCCTTCCAGCTATTTCGACCATCCCGGGCAAAGTTTCCCGATCTGTTACCGCGCTCCAGGTTTGAATGGCAGATGTAGCTTCATCAACATCAAACTGGAAGACAAGGAATTCATGGATTGGTGGTATTCGGGCAAGGCTCCGCAAGTGATTTACGTTTTTCTCGATTCGCGCGGCCCTTATGGAGATACCTACCAGGTCGATTCCGAAAACAATGGCCCTTGCGGGAAAGCCCTGACCGAAGAGCTGATTCCTTCCATTGAAAAACTGGTACACTACCATCCCTCTTCCAAAATGAGATACCTGGCCGGGCTTTCCACAGGTGGATGGGTGGCCATGGGACTACAGATTTTTTATCCCGACTTCTTCGATGGAACCTGGGCTTACAGTCCGGATCCGCTGGAATTTGAGCACTTCGGCCTTATCAACCTCTACCAGGATGAAACGATTTTTTACAACCGTTTCGGATACCTGCAACCTGGCGTGCGCACGAACTATGGTGAACCAACCCGAGCGATGAAAGATTGGATTCAGGGTGAAAATCTGGTAAGCCGCTCCGGCAATTATCTTGTTTCCGGCGGACAGTTTGGCGCCTACAACGCGGTTTTTGGTCCGAAGGGGAACGATGGTCTCCCTTCGCTGGTTTTTGATCCCTTAACCGGGAAGATAGACCATGAAATTGCCAAACAATGGGAGAAATATGACCTTAAAAAGGTGCTCGAGAAAAACTGGTCCACGCTTGGACCCAAGTTGCAGGGCAAGATTTGGATCTGGACCGGCGACATGGATGACCTCTATTCCAATGTGGCCACCCGGTTTCTGAAGATGTTTCTCGATAAAACTGAAAACCCCAAATCGGATG
>Ga0209697_10002150_pt1 | contig 28868 bp, 28 predicted proteins | sample AliMusrvi5mmetaG_FD_184115 | JGI IMG/M metagenome (GOLD analysis project Ga0209697, IMG submission 184115) | Freshwater lake bacterial and archeal communities from Alinen Mustajarvi, Finland, to study Microbial Dark Matter (Phase II) - Alinen... | ecosystem: Environmental > Aquatic > Freshwater... | reverse complement strand
CGCCTGTATCGACTGAATCTCCAACTGCATGCATCAGTGCCTTGGGTTGTTTGTTGATCTTCATACCTACCTCGTTGCTCTCTAAACTAACAGGGGTAGGTGTAGCAAGTCATTCTGGCACGGGGGGCGGAATTTGCTCTGACCCCATTTCATCACATCAATTCACTTAAACCAATGACCCCATCCAAAGTCGCGCTCATCACCGGCATAACCGGCCAAGACGGTTCTTACCTGGCCGAGTTTTTGCTTGAAAAAGGCTACGTGGTGCACGGCATCAAACGCCGGGCCAGCTCTTTCAATACTCAGCGCGTGGACCACATCTACCAAGATCCGCACATTGACAATGCCAATTTCAAGCTGCACTACGGCGACCTTACCGACACCAGCAATCTGGTGCGCATCGTGCAAGAAACCCAGCCCGACGAAATCTACAACCTGGGCGCGCAAAGCCATGTGGCGGTGAGCTTTGAGAGTCCCGAGTACACCGCCGACGTAGACGCCATGGGCACTCTGCGCCTCCTGGAAGCGATCCGCATCCTGGGCCTGGAAAAGAAAACCCGCTTCTACCAGGCCAGCACCAGCGAGCTCTACGGCCTGGTGCAAGAAACCCCGCAAAAAGAGACCACGCCTTTTTACCCACGCAGCCCCTACGCGGTAGCCAAGATGTATGCCTACTGGATCACGGTGAACTACCGGGAGGCCTACGGCATCTATGCCTGCAACGGCATCCTGTTCAACCACGAGAGCCCGCGCCGGGGCGAAACTTTCGTCACCCGCAAGATCACCCGTGGCCTGGCGAACATCAGCCAGGGCTTGGAAGACTGTCTTTACATGGGCAACATCGACGCCCTGCGAGACTGGGGCCACGCGAAAGACTACGTGCGGATGCAATGGCTCATGCTGCAACAGGACCACCCCGAAGATTTCGTCATCGCCACCGGCGTGCAATACACTGTTCGCCAATTCATAGACAAAACCGCCGCTGCTCTGGGTATGCAGATCAAATGGGAAGGTGAGGGCATCAACGAAGTAGCCTATTGGGTGAATTGTCCTACCCCCTCAAACCCAACACCTAACCCTTTCCACCTAACACTTAATCCATCCGAACCCGTGGTTCGGATTGACCCCCGCTACTTCCGCCCCACCGAAGTTGAAACCCTACTGGGCGACCCTACCAAAGCCAAACAAAAACTTGGCTGGGTGCCAGAAATCACACTGAACCAAATGATTACCGAGATGGTCAGCAATGATCTGGCCGAAGCCAAAAAGCATGCTATGCTAAAAAAACATGGGTATCAAATTACTGTGAGTATGGAATAACTCACATCATGAAGCTCACATCAAGAAATCATATTCTCATCTTGAAAAATTTACAATAGTAGGGACGTAAGCACAATGTTAAAAAACTCCTCCATCCTCATCACCGGCGGCACTGGCTCCTTCGGCCACGCTTTCGTCCCCATGACGCTCGCCAAATACAAGCCGCGTCGTTTAGTCATCTACTCCCGTGACGAAATGAAACAATGGGAAATGGCCAAGCTTTATAGCACCGATGAAAGGGTACGTTTTTTCATCGGCGATGTGCGTGACAAAGATCGTCTATCACGTGCTCTAAACGGTATCGATTACGTTGTCCACGCAGCCGCAACAAAAATTGTCCCGACTGCTGAATACAACCCCTTTGAGTGCGTCAAAACCAATGTGTTTGGCGCCATGAACCTGATCGATGCCTGCATCGATCAGGGGGTCAAGCGTGTGGTTGCACTATCAACCGACAAAGCCAGCAGCCCGGCAAATCTGTACGGTGCGACCAAACTGACATCCGATAAACTGTTTATCGCCGGCAACTCTTACTCCGGCGACAAAGACACCCGTTTTGCCGTCGTGCGTTACGGTAACGTCATGGGTTCACGCGGCTCAGTTATTCCGTTTTTTATGAGCCTGGCCGACAAGGGTGTGCTACCCGTTACTGATGCACGCATGACCCGCTTCATGATCACCCTGGATCAAGGCGTTGACCTCATCTGGCGCGCCTTTGAAGACATGATTGGGGGTGAAATTTATGTGAAGAAAATCCCCTCAATGAAATTGACCGATGTGGCGCTGGGATGTGCCCCTGCCGCCAAACACGACATCGTTGGCATTCGCCCTGGTGAAAAGCTGCATGAGCAAATGATTGGCCCCGAGGATGCGCCGCACACCTACGAGTACGCTGAGCATTACAAAATCTTGCCGGCCATCCATAACTGGTGCTCGGATCCCAAGCGAATCAATGGCGGTAAGTTGGTTGCCCCCGATTTCACCTACTGTTCAGATAACAATGCCGAATGGATGAGCATCAGTACCTTGCAGGCGTGGATATCAAAAAACTCTGAAAATATTGGCAAGAACTGATGACCATGATTCCCTACGAACGAAAAGATACTAGTAAACTTACATTGTTGTAGTTGGGGAAATCCTATTCGATGACTTTTCGACCCAAGGTCAAGCCCATTTTATTGTCAAACAAAAATTTATTTCGAGATGAAAGTTGCAATTATTCCAGCGCGTGGCGGTAGCAAACGCATCCCGCGCAAAAATATTAAAGATTTTTGCGGTAGACCGATGATTGCTTGGGCTATCAGTGCCGCTAAGGAATCTCACTTATTTGAACACGTCATTGTTTCTACGGATGATGAGGAAATAGCAGAAATAGCGAAGAGTTGGGGGGCAGAAACTCCTTTCATAAGACCAGCGGAGTTGGCTGATGACCTGACGCCAACAGTTCCTGTCGTTTCGCATGCCGTCAAATCATGTCTTGAATTAGGGTGGGATGCTGACTACGTATGTTGCATATATCCTTGTGTTCCATTTCTACAAGTTGAGGATTTGGTTTCTGCTCTTGATTTGGCTAATACCCAGAATGCTGATTTTGTTTATCCCGTAACGGAATATGCTAATCCAATTCAGCGGGCAATGCGAAGATTATCAAATGGTGGAATGCAATTTCTTTGCCCTGAGCACGAGTTAACACGAACTCAAGATTTAGAAAGATCCTATCATGATGCTGGGCAGTTTTATTGGGGTGCGGCGTCCGCTTGGTTGGCGAAAAAGAAAATGCATACAGCGGGCATAGGGATGCCAATACCTAATTGGCGGGTTGTTGACATTGATTGTGCGGATGATTGGATGCGTGCAGAACTTATGTTTAAGGCCCTAAATTTGAGATCGACTGGCGAAATAGTACAACTGGCTTGAAAATGCAAATATTATTGATGGGATCTGCTGGACTACTAGGCAGCACCCTAAGCCCTTTTCTTAGCTCGCGTGGGTGCGATGTGAAAACACATAGCCGCAGCGATGGAGCGCAATGCCTGGCAGACCTCAGTGACCCAAGGGCAGCAAACGAGTTGCTGGGAAAGATTCAGCCTGACGTAATTATCAATTTGGTTGGATTGACCGATGTAGATCTTTGTGAGGTACAGCCCAATCAAGCCTATTTACAAAATGTCCGGAGCGTAGAGAACATAACAAACTGGATAAAACAAGAAAAAATATCATGTCACTTGGTGCATATTTCGACCGATCAAGTTTACGATGGTGCCAATACGCATACTGAAGAACTTGTCACGCTGACGAATTGCTACGCCTTTTCAAAATACGCTGGTGAAATGGCGGCGGCGAGTGTGCCAAGCACTATCCTTAGAACTAATTTTTTTGGCCGCAGTCATTGCGCCAAGAGACTAAGCCTGACGGATTGGTTATTCCGCTCACTTTCCAATAAAGACTCTATTCAAGTATTTGATGATGTGTTATTTAGCCCGCTTGCCATGTCAACACTTTCGGAGATGATAGAGTTGAGCATTCGAAATAAACCCATTGGGGTGTTCAATCTGGGGTCTCATGATGGTATGAGTAAAGCGGATTTTGCATTCGCATTTGCTGATGAACTGAATCTTTCAACCCGTGAGATGAAACGGGCCACTACTGATCAGGTAGCATTTATCAAGACCTATCGGCCAAAGGATATGCGGATGAATTCTGTAAAATTTGAAAATGCGCTAGGTGTCAAATTGCCTACTTTGAGAGATGAAATTAAACGAGTAGCAAAGGAGTACCATGAAGTTGCCTGAAACCATGTTGGAAATACAAGATAAGAAAATAGGTCGCGACTACCCGACCTATTTTATTGCCGATATTGCCGCTAATCATGATGGTGATCTTGAGCGCGCCAAGAATTTGATCTCACAGGCTGCTGACGCCGGTGCGAACGCAGCTAAGTTCCAGCACTTCACCGCCGGAACCATCGTCAGCGATTATGGATTCAAAAATCTGGGAGGCCAGCAGTCACACCAAGCGAGATGGAAAAAGTCTGTATTTGAGGTCTACAAGGACGCTAGCGTCAGTTTGGATTGGACTGAAACGTTAAAAGAGACCTGTGACAAGGCTGGCATTGCTTTTTTCACCAGCCCATATTCCATAGACATTGTGGATCATATTGATCCTTATGTACCAGCCTACAAGATCGGTTCTGGTGATATAACCTGGATCGAGATGGTGAAATACATTGCAGCAAGGCAAAAGCCTTACATAATGGCAACAGGTGCTTCCACTATAGATGATGTCCATCGAGCCGTATGCGCCGGGCTCGAAATTAATCCAAGACTTTGTTTGATGCAATGCAATACTAATTACACAGCCAGTTTAGAGAACTTTAAATATATTCAACTTAATGTGCTAAAAGTTTACCGTGATATGTATCCGGATTTAGTACTAGGCTTGAGCGATCACACGCCAGGTCACGCAACCGTTCTTGGTGCAGTAGCTTTGGGTGCACGAATGATTGAAAAGCACTTTACGGATGATATAAAACGGGTTGGTCCAGATCATGCATTTTCTATGGATGCTAATACATGGCGAGAAATGGTGGCACGGACACGGGAATTGGAAAATGCATTGGGAGTAGGAATCAAACAAGTAGAAGGAAATGAACAGGAGACAGTTGTCCTGCAGAGGCGTGCCATTCGTATGGCAACGAATCTTGCTGCCGGCAGCGTCTTGAGTCGAAATCATCTGGCTGTACTGAGACCTTGCCCAAAAGATGGTTTGCCACCCTATCAGATAGATGATCTAATTGGCAAACAGCTCAGGCGCGATATTAATTTGGGGGAGCTTCTGCGATGGATCGATCTAGAGTAGTCATCGTCATCCCCGCGCTAAATGAATCAGCATCTATCGTTGGTGTTGTTGAGGCAGCTGCTAGATACGGTATACCAATTGTTGTCGACGACGGATCAACTGATAATACGGCAGCACTAGCCACACAGGCTGGTGCCATGGTCGTTTCGCATGAAAGTAATCAGGGTTACGACGCGGCGCTAAATGCAGGTTTTAAAAAGGCCGCCGAACTGGGCAGTGAAATTATTATTACTATAGATGCAGACGGTCAGCATGATCCATCACTCATTCAAAAATTTGTCAATGCTATTGATGCGGGTGCTGACGTAGTTGTTGGTATTCGTAGCCGGCGGCAACGGTTTGCTGAGCATATATTCGCTTGGTATACACATTGGCATTTCGGGATTAAAGACCCTCTGTGTGGAATGAAAGCGTATCGAACCGTGGTTTATGAAGTGCTGGGCCATTTTGACGCATATGGCTCAATTGGCACTGAACTAACGATCTTTGCGGCGAAGCGAGGCTACCGTTTGGGTCAGATAGAATTTGAGGTGCGTGAGCGAGAAGGGCAGTCGAGGTTTGGGCAGGTTCTTGCGGGAAACTACAAAATACTCCGCTCAATATTTATAGCAACAACTTATTAGGCTTGTGGACTTGGGAATTAGAGTGAAGAAAGTGTTTGTAAATAGGATAACCCTATGAATGTAACTCAGCGGCTTGAAGTTATGTTCGATGAGCTGTGGCCGATTGGTCGTAGTATCACAGGCTCTGGATATAGGCAGTCACTTGACATACTGTCGTCGGTAATGCCGACTGATCGTTTAGTGTTCAAGACGGGACTAAAAGTATTTGATTGGTTAATTCCAAAGGAATGGATTGTTCGTGATGCTTATTTGATCGATCCCAATGGAAAAAAGCGTGCTGAATATAAAGTTAATAATCTCCATTTGATTGGATACTCCGTTCCATTCTCGGGAAGGATGGGGCTTGCTCAATTGAGGCCGCAAATTCATTCATTACCGGGACAGCCAGATGCTATTCCGTACCTTACTACTTATTATCGCGAAAACTGGGGTTTTTGCATGAGTGATCGTGAACTGCAGTCTCTCCCAGAGGGCGAGTATCAGGTTTGCATTGATACCGAGCTTGTGGATGGACACCTTGAGATAGGTGAAGCTGTTATAAAGGGCAAGAGTGACCGGGAGGTGTTATTTTCAACATATTTATGTCACCCCTCGATGGCTAATAATGAGTTATCCGGGCCATTGTTAGCATCCTTTCTTTATGAGCGTATTTCCGAGATGAGAAATCTTCACTACACTTATCGGTTTGTTGTTCAGCCTGAGACTATCGGTTCCATTGCCTATCTGAGCAAGCGTGGTGACTGGCTAAAAGAAAAGTTGGATGCAGGGTTTGTAATTACTTGCGTAGGCGATGCTGGCCTCTTTACTTACAAATCATCTAGGCGTGGCAATGCGTTGTGCGATCGGGTGGCTAAATTGATCTTACGGGATATCGGTGAGCACCGTCTTGAGGCCTTCGCACCATTCGGCAGCGATGAACGTCAGTACTGCTCTCCGGGTTTCAATTTGCCTGTTGGCTCTTTAATGAGAACCATGTACGGTCGATTTCCGGAATACCATACCTCCTTAGACGATAAGTTATTTATAAGTTTTGATGCAATGACTAAAGCTTTGGAGGCTTACTTAAAGATTGTCTCGGCACTAGAAGGAAATTGGGTCTGGAAGACGAATTTTCCTTTCTGTGAACCCCAGTTAGGCAAGAGGGGACTTTACCCCACTTTGGGTGCACAGAAGCAGAGAGAAAGAAAAGTCGAAGCGCTGATGTGGATTTTAAATCTAGCCGATGGGAAAAGTGATCTCTTGGAGATTGCTGAACGATCAGGTTGTGAAGTTGAGATGCTCATTTCAGTCGCAAGCGAAGCCGAAGTTGCTGGGCTAATTTCAAAGATATAATAGTAATTAATATGAACACCGATTATCAACTCGAGAAAATTGAATTTTGCCCGCTTTGTAACTCGCCCAAACGTAAGCAATGGAATCATCAAGCAGAACTTCTAATGGCCGTAAGCTGCGATTCATGTAATCTAGTTTATATGAATAATAGGCTTACCGAAGATGGGGTAGCACGCTACTACTCCAATTACAATGACAATAGAAACACCGTCAATCCAGACATGCTTGAGAAACGTCGCAAGATGTATAAGATGGATCGCAGCTTTGTCGAAATGTTTATTCATAATGGTTCTGTCCTTGACTATGGTGGAAGTTCAGGAGACTTCGTTGCTTCATTATCTCCTTCGATCAGAAAATTTGTGTTTGATATCGATGAGGCGGCCCTGAACGTTGGCCGACAGCGGCACCAGGAAGTCAAGTTTTATCACGATCTCTCAGAGTTAAATGACGGTCAATTATTTGATGCTCTAATTTTCAGAGGAACACTTCAGTATCAGAGAGATTTAAAAAAGATAGTTGAGTTTTGTCATTTGCATCTTAAAGAAAAGGGCTACCTGATATTTTTAGCGACACCTAATGCTGATGGACCTGCCGCTCGCTTGCAGCGCGAATCCTGGGTGCTATTCAATTGCTTCGAGCATCTATATTATTTTACCGTAGATACAGTCTCTACACTATTTTCAGATTTTGACCGTGTATATTTTGACTTCCCATACATCGGCACACCTTATGAAAATCGATCCAATGATCTCGATAAGTTTATTGCACTTTGTCGTGACGAAGAGCATCAGGCTCACTTTCCTTTTTGGGGGTCGATGATGAATGTGGTTTTACGTAAATAGTCTGAATTGTTTTACCACTAGAGACGTTTTGTATGGTGATGTTGTACCAAGATATATAATGAATCGAACAGACTAATTAATGAGTAGTGTTATGGACAGCAACAAGACGTTGAGCCTTTCGCCCAAAATCTTATTGGAAATTGAGGAGGCGCTGAATTACCCTCGTTTTTCCGAAATTTCTATAGGAGCGACGCTCACAGACGATTTGATGGTTTCTCTCTATCACGCTGGGCGGGTGTGGAATTGGCGTGCGAGAGTGAAAAATTTCCTTAGATATCGCTTTCAGCGTCTCTATCAACCTTCATTTGGTACGAAAGACCTTAGTGAGATTAAAGGCCGAATCGTATTTACTTGGCAATTTGATCGTGCAGACCTGAAGGCACTTGTCCTACCTCTAGTGGCAAATTATTCCCATGAAGATTCTGTTGTGCTTGGTGCGTTATCTTCGATGCAGGCGCAACTTGCCGATCAAACGTCATTTGTTTCTTGGAATGATTTTTCCATATTGGATATGAAGGCATGGAGAATGTGGCGGAGGGAGTTCGATCGCTGTCTGCCGATGTGGAGATATCGTTTACAGCAAGTGTTGGCGAAACACGCTGTTCCACCATACGTCGCTGAGTTTTTGCTTTCTCGTCTACATTTACAAACCAAGCGTATCATTGCTGCTAATCAATTCTTGAATATAGTTAGACCAAAGATGATTGTGACCGAATGCGCCAGGAGTGGGTTGGCCTCCTGTCTTGTCCTTGCCGCGAGGAAAAAAAGCATTCCAACTATTACCATGATTCATGGCGCTATGGAGCCTTACCCGTCGTATGGATTTGCTCCTATAATTACAAATTATGTATGTTGCTGGGGCGAGATACATAAAAATAATTTCATGGCATTTGGCACAAATCAAGAGCAGTTGATCGTAACCGGTTGTCACAGTATGACACGGGCGATTGAGATAAAACAGGATGCCGCACGATTGAAAATAGGTCTACCGGTGAATTTACCAGTCGTGCTTCTTGCAACAAGTCCAATCAAACTGGAAGATAGGAAAAAATACACTTCGGCATTTTGCGTTGCGATGACAAACCTTCCTGGCTTGTCGGCTATTATTAGGCTTCATCCGGCTGAAAATATTGCCGATTATCGAGCTCTTGTTGATGAATTCCCAAAGGTTAAATTCCTGCCAAATCTCTCAATGTCGCGAGATGAATCGTTGGCGGCAGTCGACCTCGTTGTGAGTCACGAAAGCAGCTTTGGTATTGATGCTCTTATAAAGAGGAAGTTGCTTATTATTTTGAACGTTTTGAATACCCCCTTGAAAGTCGGGAAAGAATTGGTCGAATTGGCGGGATGCCCAGCAGTTAGCAGCCCTGGCGAACTTGAGTCAGTAATACGTGAAATATTTGCAAGCAAGAATTATAGAAAAGTATTGCGTGATAAAGCGGATCAATATGTTCATCAATACTGCAATAGTTTTGGGCATGAGGCTGTCAATAATGTCTGTGGACTAATCGATTATGCTATCAACAGCGATACACAGAAAATTGAGTTGAGTCTACGCGCATGAACCTCGCCCGCAGTCTTGCATGGTACACGGCGACGGCGGTGATCAACAGCGCCGTTCCGTTCATGCTCCTGCCGGTTCTTACCCACTACCTAACTCTCTCAGACTACGGCTTATTGTCGGCCATCATCGCATACGTGACAGTACTTTCTCCAGTGATCATACTGGGCATGCCGACGCTGTTCTCGACTGATTGGCACCGACTGGAGCGTTCCGAGTTGCGTCGCAAGTCGGTTGTATGGTTGGGCTTGCCGCTCGCAGTGGGGGTGTCTCTTATTGTTGCATCATGGGTGCTGAACGATTTATTGGCAGTGCCGCTCGCCGTGCCCGCAGCCTGGGTGCCCGTCATACCTCTACTGGGACTGCTCGGTTTAATCCCTCAGTGGGCCGGTGTGATGTTCCAGATGGCCGACCGTCCACGGCACTTCGCGGCTTACCAAGGTGCCCAAGCTCTGTTGCTGCTGGGCACAACAATTACCTTCGTGGTGTTGATGGACATGCACTGGGAGGGTCGACTGTGGTCCATGCTCGTGTGCGGGGTGCTGGCAACCATTGTCGGCTTGCTGTTCCTACGGCCCTACCTATCGATAACAACTCCGAAACAGGATGATGTGCGCGAGGCGGTGAAGTTTGGTGCCGGCTTGCTTCCACATTCTGTCTTCAGTCAACTCGTCCGTCAGAGCGATCGGCTATTCATTCTTCATTTCATTGGGGCAGCGGCGGCCGGCGAATATGCCGTGGGATGGCAGGTCGCCAGCATTATGTTGGTGCTGCTGTCTACGTTCAACCAAGCATGGACGCCCTACCTTTTCCAGAGTCTGGCGCAGGCCGACGAGCAGCGCAAGTTGGCGCTGGTCAAACTCTCGTACTGGATTGCGCTCGGATTCGTAGTCCTGTTCTTAGTCATCAACTTAGCATCGCCCCTGATCTTCTCGAAACTGATCTCTGCGAAATACCACGATGCCCAGCGTTTTATCCCTTTTATCACATTGGGATATCTTTTCATGGGTTTTTACTTGTTAGTGACCGACTATATCTTCTATACAAAAAAAACTTACTTGTTCTCCATATTGACTACCTCCAACGGTGTAATCAATATTGCACTGAATTACTTTTGCATACATAGATTCGGAGCAATCGGTGTCACATATGCATTCGCAGCAAGCAGCGCCATTATGATGGTCGCTGCCTGGTTCCTGGCCCACAAGGTTTACCCAATGCCATGGATGGGCGATCTCACTAGATGCCGAAGGACTTAGCCATGTTGGGTAAATTGTGCACCAAATGGGTTCTCGATCCTCTTCGCCAAAGTCAATTGTAGTGACCCGAAGGGCTCTGCACAAATTAAGCTGCTAAAAATGGTTTACAAAATTCGCCCTTAGAGATGTTGGAAATGCGATGATGCGCAGAAACACACGTTAAAGCGGTGAAGCGACCCTATCTTAGATTGAATCTAACGACGAAGAAGACATACAAGAGCGATTACTTTTCATTCTGTGGAACGGCAAAATTTTTACAAATGTACAAAATAAGGTATTACTGGCGATTGTTAATTACCCAAATTTTTTGGAAAATATTTCTTGGCGGACTTGGTAAGCGAAGTGTTATTCATAAACCTTTGATAATCACTGGTTCAAAGCGAATCTTTATCGGAGAGCACTGCCATATCCGCGACTTTGCCCGCCTTGAAGTAATTCATCGACCAGAGCTTGGATGGAATGCGACGCTCAGAATTGGGAATCGCGTGGGCATCGAACAAGGTGCGCATATCGTCTGCCAAGGCGATGTCACGATCGAGGATGACGTCTCCATCACTGCCAATTGCGCGATTGTCGACACATACCATCCGCACGACCCGCCAGATACTCCACCGAAAATCGGAGATCGCCTTCCGAAAGAACATACATTTGTTTATATCGGTGCCGGCACTTTTATCGGAATGAATACGGTGGTTCTCCCCAACGTTCGCATCGGCAAGGGTTGCATCATCGGCGCGAACTCGGTCGTCTCCCAGGATATTCCGGATTACGCGATGGCGATGGGGTCGCCTGCCCACGTTGTTTCTCTGTTCGACACGAAAACACGGACATGGTCCTGATCGCCTGCCGTAACTATTGATTGAATTTCGCCATGACTATTGACGCCTGTAAGCAACTCGCCCTCGCCGCCCCGCCTATCGGAAAGGGCCAAATCTCCGAGCACTTCCTCGCGGAGGCGCTGCGAATCCGCGCCGTGGAGCAGAAGTTTCTGGCGCTGTTCTCCGCTGGCCAGATGAACGGGACCGTGCATACCTGCGTCGGACAGGAGTTCAGCGCGGTCGCGGTGGCCGGGCAATTGACCGACGACGACTGGGTCACTTCCAACCATCGGTGCCACGGTCATTTCGTCTCGCGCACCAAGAACTGGCGAGGCCTCATCGATGAACTGCGCGGCCTGGACAGCGGCGTCTGCCGCGGCATCGGCAGCAGCCAGCATCTGTACGCCCACGGCTTCCTGTCCAACGGTCTTCAAGGTGCCTTTGTTCCCGTCGCGGCGGGCATCGCCCTGCACAAGAAGCGCAAGGGCGAAGCGGGCATCGCGGTGTCCTACATCGGCGAGGGTACCCTGGGCGAAGGCGTGCTGTACGAGGCGATGAACCTTGCGGCTCTGTTCAAGCTGCCCCACCTCATCGTCTGCGAAAACAACCTCTACTCGCAGTCCACTCCGCAGAGTGTCGGCATCGCCGGCGATATCGCCGCTAGGCCGCGATCATTCGGGCTGCGCGTGTTCGAAGCAGACACCTGGCACGTGGAGTCACTGCTCGAGACTGCCCGCCAGGCCATCGCCCACGTTCGCGAACAGCGAGAGCCCGCCTTCCTGATCATCAAGACCTATCGTCTGAATGCTCACTCCAAGGGCGATGATGACCGCTCCAGGGACGAGGTGGCGTTCTTTCACACGCATGACCCGCTGAACAAGCTGCTCGAGGATCCGCGATGGGCGGCGGTAAACGCAGGCATCGTGGCCGAGATTGACACCCATGTTGTCGAGACCCCGAAAGTCGTCATGCCTTTACAGGAGTATCTGCGTGATCAATTGCCGCGCAAGGTTTCCACGCGTCTGCTTCCCGTCGCCTATCGCAAGGTACGCATGGTCCAGGCGCTCAACCAGGCCTACCGCAAGACCCTAGACGAGGGTGCCATCCACATCGGCGAGGATATCCACGATCCCTACGGCGGTGCGTTCAAGGTCTCGAAAGGCTGGATGGATGCCCATCCCGAGTCGGTGTTTACGACCTCGATCTCTGAGGCTGGCCTAGTCGGGCTGGCGACAGGTGCGGCCCTGATGGGAACGCCCGCCTGGGCAGAGATCATGTTCGGCGACTTCATGACCAATGTCTTCGACCAGATCGTTAACAACCTGGCAAAGATCCATCACATGTATGCCTTCCAGGCGAGTGCACCAGTGAGGATTCGTACGCCGATGGGGGGCAAGCGCGGCTACGGACCAACGCACTCGCAGTCGCTCGAAAAGCTGCTGGTCGGAATCGACAACGTCGCCACGCTCTACCTGACATCCCTGGTCGACCCCGGTCCCACCGTGGCCGAAGTGACGGCCTTTGCGGGCCCGGCGCTCGTCCTCGAGAACAAGGTCGACTACGGCAAGTTCATTTGGGAATGCCCAGATGACCTGGAACTTCTGCGCGAAGCCCGACCGGTAGGCAGCCTGCAGATCCGCCCACGTAATGCGGCCGCCACCCTGACCTTGGTGGCCTATGGCGAGACCGCGCGCGACCTGGCCGAGCACCTGCGCACCCTGTTCATCGAGACCGACCTGGTGCCAGAACTCATTGTTCTCCAGATGATTCATCCCCTCGACATCAAGCTCATCGAACGCTCGGTTGATCGCACGCATCGGCTGGCGGTGGTGGAAGACGGCAGCAGCGCCTTCGGCATCGGGGGTGAGATCATTGCGCGACTGGCCGAGCGCAAGGCGCCGATGCTGAGAGTGCTGCGCATCGGGGCCGAACCCGTGCCCATTCCCTCGATCACATCTCTCGAACTCAGCGTCCTGCCGACAGCCGTCCGCGTGATCGAACAGCTTCTGAAGAGCGACCTCATTGAATCCGCATCATGACCCAAGTTTTTGTTCCTAGAGAATCGGTCAACGACCAGACCGTCCTTATCCAGCGCGTGCGCGTGCCAAGTGGCACCGCAGTCCAGGCCGACGCCGTGGTCGTGGAGATCGAAACCTCCAAGACCGTACTGGAAGTGCAGGCCCCAAGCTCGGGCGTGATCGTGCACGCCCTCAAGGAAGGCCAGGAGGTCGAAGTCGGCGCCTTGCTTTTCACGGTGCAAGGCGCCGACACCGCAAGCGCCGCGCCGGTGCCCCCCGCGACCTCGCCGGAGGCTCCTCCGGTTTCCCCTGTAGCGCAAGCGCCAGCTGCTGCGCAGCTCGACCAGACTCCCGCGGCGCAGGGTGGACCGGCCGTCCTCTCGAAGGCAGCCCAGGCCGCCGCGAGTCGGCTGGGTATCGCCCTCGACGCATTCCAGGGCCGATGGGTCACGCGCGCCGACATCGAGCGCGGCCGCCCCGCCGAGACTCGTGCCGAGCAGGCATCCGGTGTGATCGACACGGCGCGCGAACCGGCACCGAAGGTGTCGCTGTCGGTAGACCAGACCTACGAAGAGCGGGCTCTGACCATGCGCAAGCGTGCGGAAGTGGACAACCTCACACTGGGCCAGCACGCCGAAACCGCTTCGACCATCGGCATCGTCATCTCGCTGCCGGGCAACCGGCTCGTGGCACCTGATTTCCTGTTCCGCGACAGCATCTCGGACCTGGTCGTTTTCGAAAGCGCAAGGCTGTTTCGGGAGTATCCTGAACTCAATGCCTTCAACATGGATGGCAAACGGATCGGGCTCTACGCCAATATCAACTTCGGCATTTCCTTCGACAACGTCGCCAACCTCAAGGTGTTGACGCTCCGCCATGCTGACAAGTTGAACCTGCCCGAACTGCAGCGAGGAATCTCCGGGCTGCTCGACATCTTCGAGAGCAACAAGCCAATTCCCGCCGAACTGCTGGGCGGATCGACGGTCACGCTGTCTGACCTGTCCGCCACCAGCGCCTCGTTCATGCTCCCGCTGCTGAACGGGCGGCAGTCCCTGATTCTCGGCATCGTTAAGCGATCGCCGGGAACGTTCGAGGTGATCGTGAGCTTCGATCATCGAGTAACTGAAGGGCTTCGTGTCACACGGTTCCTGGAGGCCCTGCGCGACCGGGTTCTCTCGCACTATCGTGATAGCAAGGGACAAGTCCGGATCGCCTGCCGCTTCTGCGGCAAAGCCATGCAGGACGAACTGCACCTTGGCCACCGCGGCATGCTGAACATGACGCTGCCATCCGGCGAAACCGCGGTGCTGTGCCGCAACTGCTTCGAGGGGCGCTGAAATGGTCTCGAATACCGCTGCCGAATTCCTGGGCACGCTGCTCAATCGTCCGCTGACGGCTGCCACGCCGCTGCGCCTGTCCTCCGCCCAACGGGCACGTTTCAATGCCTGGCTGCACGAACGCGGAACCCAGGTCCAGGATCAGCGCCTGTCAGGCGAGTTCACGATCGCCGAACTCATCGGTGATGGGGCTGCGGCCGTCCCACCGGCGCCTGTGGCCGCATCGCCGCGCCCCGCGACGGCCGCATCTGCGACGCTGCCGATCGAGGTCGGTCTTGACATTCAGTCCGTGGCGGAACTCACCGACGGCATCAACCTGCTGGACCTCAAGGGAGACAGCCAGATGACCAGATTGTTCACCGCACGTGAGTTGTCTTATGCCCAGGCCCGGCCTTCACCGGCCGAGACCGTCGCCGGACTCTTCGCAGCCAAGGAGGCGATCCGCAAGAGTCTGGGTGGCCCCGCCTGGACCCCTGAACAATTCCGGGCCATTGAAGTGCTTTCCGACGAAGATGGTCGTCCGACCTTTCCTGGTTTTGCCGTCAGCATCTCTCACAGCGGAGGCATCGCGGCAGCTGTCGCCTGCCGATCCAACTGTCAGTCCAAGGGATTGAAAGGCGAGGCTACGCGGCCGCAAGTGGTCTCACCAACTCAAGCCGACGTACCGCCCACTCGGCGCTTAGAGAGCCTGCTGATCGGATCCATCATGACCCTGGTCGTCCTGCAACTGGCAATTCTACTGCTCCATCGAGCCTGAGCTACTGCAACTGGCGGTATTAAGCCCTCGATATAAATCACGATGTAATCCAGATGCTTCCGAAATAGTTACTTATTACCCGACAACAGACAATGACTATTAAAGACTCTCTCCTTGCCGTCCTAATGTACGCACTGCCAATGAATAGCAACCGAAGAATGATTGTTCGCATGCTTAAGCAAGTATCCCGTTCGCCAGCCACGGCAGTCGCCCGGATAAACTACGTTAATATTTCTAACTTCCTACGCTTTACCAAGCATGTCTTTCACTGCCCAATTTGTGGTCAACAGACCACGCCGATTTATGATTTTCCGAACCTGGCAGTTCGTCGTGAGCACAAGATTGGGGTACTACGGGAAACACTTCAATGTCGTAAATGTTTTGCATCTATGCGGCAGCGCAGTTTGGCGCTCAAGTTGCTGGAACATTTATATGAGCGGACGACTGTTCGACATGAATCAATCGCAGCTCTCGCAGCTGCTGGCTTGGGAGGCATTCGCCTGCTCGATACCGATAATTTTAGCGCGATCAGCAACTTGTTACGAAAAGATCCAAGCTACATCCGTTGCAGTTATCTACCTGACAGGAACTGGGGCACGGAGATCGAGCCAAATTACTACAATATCAACCTCGAACAGATTGATTTTCACGATGCTAGCTTCGATATAGTGCTCACTTCCGACGTGATGGAACACGTGCGTGACAGCGACGCTGCACACGCAGAAATTCAACGCGTACTTGTATCAGGAGGTGCATACATCTTTAACGTCCCATACGATGAGAGATTAGAGCATGATATCCAATTGGTGGATACCAGCACCGCAGAGGACGTATATCTGTGTGAGCCTCAGTACCACGGTGATCCGTTAACTGGAGGAGTCTTGGCCTACCGTGTGTTCGGCCGGGACCTGATCAGCAAGTTATCAAACCTTGGTTTCCGTGTTGATTTCAATCGACTCGAGCAAGAGGAGTTTCTAGTTACAGATGGTGACGTGTTTATTGCCATAAAAAAGGACTGAGTAAACATGAACATTCTCATTACTGGTGGTGCCGGCTTCATCGGCTCAAATCTCGCGAAAACCCTAGTCGCACGTGGTCACGCCGTTACAGTCATAGACAACCTCTCACCGCAGATCCATGGTGAAAACTCGCCACTGCTAGTTTCTATTCGCGAACAGGTCCGTTTCCTGCGGGGCGATGTCCGTAATCGAGAGGATTGGATAACCGCACTTGAGGGTCAGGAAGTAGTGGTTCATTTGGCAGCCGAGACTGGTACTGGTCAATCGATGTATGAAATTGAACGCTATGTCGATGTCAATATCCGCGGCACCGCGCTACTATTAGACATCTTGGCAAACCAATCGCACAGCGTGCGCAGACTTGTCGTGGCCTCTTCTCGCTCGATATACGGAGAGGGCCGTTATAACTGCTCCACCCATGGGACCGTTTATCCTCAGGCTCGCGCGGCAGATGCTATGGAAAGTGGTGATTTCCATGTGAAATGCCCGCACTGCAATACAAACGCAGAACTGATGGCCACGACTGAGGATAGTCAAATTCATCCATCCTCAATCTACGGTATTACTAAACAGAATCAAGAACAGATGATTTTGACCATAGGAACCTCTCTGGACATTCCATCTGTCGCTTTGCGCTACCAGAACGTCTATGGTCCGGGACAATCCCTCACAAACCCCTATACTGGTATACTGTCCATTTTTTCAACTCGAATCAAAAATGGGAATGAAATCGTGATTTTTGAGGATGGAGAAGAAAGTCGCGACTTCGTTTTCATTGAGGACGTGGTAGATGCCACAATTGCTAGCATTGAGATGGTGGACCTGGGTCAGCACGTCGCGAATGTAGGCACCGGCGTTCGAACCAGTGTGCTAGATGTGGCCCGTTCGCTAATCGCCGCGTACGGCAAGGAAGTACCGGTACGTATATCCGGCAACTTCCGGCTAGGCGATATCCGGGACAACTACGCCGATATAAGTAAGGCTCGCGTCTTGCTTGGATTTGATCCGAAAGTAGACTTCTCGACAGGTATTCGTCGATTCGCGGCTTGGGTCGACTCGCAAGATGTTAAGACTGATACTTACGAGGCAAGCATTTCTGAAATGCGCGCAAAAGGGCTATTAAAATAATGGCTGGCGGTTGCAAAGACTTAGAAGGTCGCCAGATTTTATTGATTGGAATCGGGTTTTACGATTACGAGCAATCGATAGCCGATGAACTACGACGACAAGGTGCGACCGTATTTCTTTACGACGAACTGCCGCCAAATGTTCGCCAAGGCGCAATTGCAACCCTACTACGTCTATGCAAGGTTAATATTAGCAGTTTAGTGCGCATTCATCATACAAAAATCTTGAATGAAATGTCGGCACATCGTATCGACCAAGTGTTAGTGATTAAAGGTGAGTACATCACTCCCTGGTTCCTTGACGCATTGAAAAGCGCACACAACGGAGTTCAGCTAATTGCATATCACTGGGATTCTCTTGTCAGATACCCGAATTTAGTGGAACAGCAGTCTCACTTTGATAGGGTCTTTACCTTCGATCATGCAGATGCCGAGCGCTTTCCCCGTTTTAAATTACGCCCATTATTCTTTCGACCTGAAATCTCACAGGGGAAGAATGGTGTTTCAGTCGAAATGCACGATTTAAGTTTTGTTGGATGGCTTCATCACGGACGTCTACATCAAATAGAAGAAATTTACAGTTGGGCTGCCAATCACAACATAAGAACTTTTTTTTATCTATATACCGGCTGGCTTTCAATGGCACGTCTAAGTCTTCAAGGCAAGGGGAGATTTGTAAAATCTCGCACAATGGGTTATAAAGATTATGTTCGCTTGCTTCACGCCTCTCGTGCGATTATTGATTTACCCCATCCCGAACAAACCGGCTTAACTATGCGCGCCATCGAAGCGATTGGCGCCGGGAAAAAATTAGTCACAACAAGCAAAGATATTAGTAAATATGAATTCTATGACCCAAATAATATCTTCGTGCTTAATCACGACGAAATAACGATTGATCCAATGTTTTTTGAGTCGCCATATAACGAGTTGAAAGATCATATTGTAGAGAAATATTCTCTTAATTCATGGATTTGCGACATATTTGAAGTTAATCAAGTCAGCGCATAAATGGTTGGTATCGAAACAAGATGCTAATATTCAAGAGCATGCGCACATATGTTTTCCAACAATTTTCAAAATTTTTATTGTTAATCTGATGCTAAAGAGACAACGTCAGTATCATGATGGCTTATGATTGTAAAACTGAAAATATTCTTGCCGTGCTAGTATTGTACGAGAGAGATATTGAGCAAGCGGAATCATTAATTACTTTAAAGAGCCTGCTGAGCGAGAGCATTAATACAAGGCTTGTTTTAAAGCACATTTTAATCTACGATAATTCAGAGAGACCCCATACGCTCAAGTTATCAGACTCGACATCAAACGTTACGTATGTTCACAACCATCACAATGGTGGAACTGTCGCGGCATACATTGAGGCAATTGAACTTGCACAGAAAATAGCCGCAGACTGGTTATTGTTGCTTGATCAAGATACGATACTTCCTTTGAATTATTTAACTTCTGCAGCAAATGAATTGAATAAGACTCAAGTAAGCAGAATTGATGCACTGATTCCATATGTAAAACATGGCGAAGAAATAATTTCACCAACCTTGCTAACTAAGTATGGATCAATGATACCGTTTACCTACGGTAGAAATAAAAATGAATTCAACGTCGTCACAGCAATATCTTCTGGCGCGCTATTAAGGCGACAGTCACTTAAGAAGATATTTCCATTGCCCTTAGGGATTTGGTTGGACTATGTTGATCATTGCATTTTTCTTCAATTTCATAAACTGGGATATCAAATTCTTGTATTTGATTCAGTTATTGAACATGATTTATCCGTGAAATCGCCATTAAATATAACTGAATTTAGAATATTGAGCATATTGCATGGGGAGTATATTATAATTCGAATGCTTGGCTGGTATGCAATACTATTTTACCCCGTAAGATTTGTTGGTCGCTTATTGAAATACTCAGTTAAAAATCCAAAACTTTTGATTCCGATGTTAAAGTGGGTATTCTCGCCTAGCTATTTTAAATAGCAGTGTAACTACTCTATTTACTGCAATCAAAAAAAATGGGCAAAATGAGATATATCTCTTGTAAAACAGTGGCAAGACATGATGGAAACGCTTTTTACTATTACCCTGCTTGAACTTTTCATCGGCGGCTCCGGACGATTGCTCGAAGTTGGTTCTGGGACTGTCCGAATGATCTTGTTTGCTGGGTGCCTGGTTGTCAGTTTAATAACGGCCCTCAGCAATAGACACAAAAACTCTGGTATTGCACTCGCTTTCGGTTTAGTCATCTGTTATTTAACTGTTCATTTAACGGCACTCCTAATTGGATTGACTAAGGGAAATGATCTTGGGACAATGATGGTTGAAATGCAGCAATCTTTGTACTGGCTTGCTGCCCCATTTCTAGCATTAGTGCTGAGTTCGCATGATATGGTCACCCACGCTGCGAAGTTAATTAGAGTCTCAGGTGTGGTTCTTGCCCTGGGTTACATCGGCGTTATCGTTGCGCTTTTGCTGTCTTTGATTGATTACAGAGAACTCTATATTGCCCTTAGTTCAACTGGTGAGTTCATGTTTCGAACCGAGACCTTCTTTTTTTATAAGGGATTTATTTATTTAGCGATTTCTGCGGTGTTTTTTATATCGACAGAAGATAAATCTTTGCTTATATGGGGAACAATAGTAATCATGGCCTTGGCACTGACCTTAACTCGGGGCTTCATGTTGGCAACAGCTCTTTCAGTAGTTCTATTGCTATTTACACAACGCCGGTGGCGTCACCTTTGTATGGCACTTATTGTTATATCGACTGCAGCGATCTTTATATTGATTTATATGCCATCTCAAGAAAATACTATTTCAGACAGTCGTGATCGATCAGATATGGTACGGGTTGAGGATTTTTCCTACATTGTAAGTAATACTAGTGTTAAAACTATACTAATTGGTGAGGGTCTGGGGACTTTAATTAACGATCGGCGCCAAGTTGAGAATACTTTTCTATGGGCATTTTGGCGTTTAGGTATTATTGGGGTTTTGTTTTGGCTAACGCCTTTAATTCTTTGTCTGGTGTATTTTACTAGGATTGGACGGCACGATACGAATTTCCGTTTGGCAAGTGCATACTTTTTTTCAACGATTCTTATTTATATCCAAACTTTAAGTAACCCCTATTTAAACAACCCAATCGGACTATCGTTTGTCATAATAGCCATCTTTTCTTTGAGAACCATGTCCAAAAATTCAGCGCGAAATCCTATCAGGATGACTGATAACCTAAAGAAGTGAAATAACATAATAGATAACTCTAGATTTAGTCTTTAGGCTACCAAATCTGGCGGCATTACGCAATACTGTTCGAGTAAATTTTAGATCCATGGCTAATTTTTCTATTTCGGTTGTTATGGCAACCTACAACGGTACGCACTATCTCAGAGAGCAGCTTAGGTCGGTATTGGACCAGTTGCTGCAAGGAGATGAACTCATCATCGTCGACGATGATTCTCAGGACGGGACGTTTGAACTCATCCTTTCATTTGAGTCATCTAAGGTTCGAATCATTCGAAATCCAGTTAACCTTGGTGTTCTTGCTACTTTTGAGCGAGGTCTTCTGTTGGCGAAGAATGAGTTTATTTTTCTATGTGATCAGGACGATGTATGGCTGCCGGGAAAACGCACTGCATTCTTAGCGGCCTTTGCTCAGGATCCGAGCGTGTCAGTGGTCATTTCTGACTCACAGGTGATTGACGCACAGGGGCGAGTCATTGCACCCTCTTTTATGGAAACAAGGAGAGGTTTTGACGGAAGCCTCTTGGGAACACTATGGCGTAATCGCTACTTGGGATGCGCGATGGCTTTGCGTCGTCGTTTGCTTTCGATTTCACTGCCGGTACCTCGCCAAGTTCCGATGCATGACATGTGGTTTGGTGCCATGGGACAGATATATGGTAAGGTGGTCTATCTGCCCACCCCTTTCTTGCAGTGGCGGCGCCACACCGACAATGCATCCCCTTCGCATCATCAATCAATTTCAAGGAAATTTAGTTGGCGGATGGCCTTGTTTGTCTCTGTGTGCCTGCGTATGGTATCGTTCAAGCTCGGTCTTCAAGTCAACCAGTTGTGTAATACCCATGCATCAAAGGAAGCCGAGCTTCCAAAGCGTCGGTAGACGTTCGATTTGAATCTGATCGGATGGGATATTTAGACCTAGGGCGCCGGGGGGGGGGGCCGTAACCGTACAAATTTCTTGCCGTGAAGGCTGCGTAATATTGCTGGAAGCAGCCTAGGCGAATAAAACCCCGATTCGGATGGGCGAGGTTCATTTGTCGAATTCGCAAAGCAATGATGAGTGGTTTGGAGATAGTCTGATTGAATATTCGCGCTGACCATGGCTGCGTACAACCTCACGAGGATTCGCACGCTAAGTCAAATGCATCCAAAAAATGGCGTAACGGGCCAGAAATGCAGGAAAGCAAGGCTAAAAATTAACAAAATTATCCATGAAATGACCCGAATTCCACAATGCGTAGGCCGAGGATGAAGACTTTAAGTAATCAGGGTTGGTTCCACGACTATTTGTGGACTATTTCAGTTGTCTGTTAGTTGTGCATTTATGAATGATTCCATTAATATTACAATAATAAGTGCTGTATACCCGCCAGAGCCACAAATATCGGCGCGCATGGGTTTTGATTTAGCTAATTATTTGACTGACTTAAAGTACTCTGTAACGGTTTTGTGCCCACAGCCTTCTCGCCCTTCCAAGGCCATTTATGGAGATTACTCAAATATTAGATTTCCAGTTATCAATATTGAAAATGGAGTCAATGTCGTTCGGTTGCCATCTTTTGCTTCACCTAAGTCTAGACTATTTTCAAGAATGTTTGAGAGCTTTAGTTTTGGTCGCGAGGTTACAAAATACTTATCCGATCAAGAAATAAAGCCAGATGCTTTATATGTGAATTGTTGGCCAATATTTGCACAGACTATCATTGCAAAAGTTTCTAAGAAATATCATCTTCCTTTTGTGCTACAGATAATGGATATTTATCCGGAAGCGCTTATAAGTAGACTTCCTTTATTTGTTCGGTTATTGATAAATTGGCCTTTGAAAAAGCTAGATACCTGGGCCGCAAAAACGGCAGCTTCTGTGATAGTGATCTCGCAAAACATGCGACGCATTTACGTCGAAGATCGTCAAATACCAGCTCAACGTGTTTCTATTATTTTTACCTGGCAAAATGAGGACTTCTTTGATAAGGTTATTTCAAGATCGGAAAGTTGCAGGCAGTACAAAATTTCTCAGCAACCGTTTACCTTTTTATACTTAGGAAACATTGGTCCAGTATCAGGTGTTGACGTCTTAATTCGTGCATTTGCTGAAGCATCCATATCTAATGCCCAGTTATTGATAGTGGGGGATGGAGTTGCAAAGTTTGATTGTGTTGATTTGGTTTCAGAGTTGAATCTGTCCAGTGTACATTTTATTTCTGATCTAGATGCGGCTAATGTACCTGTTTTACAGAGTATGGCGCATGTGTGCATGCTCCCTATGAAGCGAGGGAATGGTATGAGTTCAATTCCTTCAAAACTTCCTTCCTATCTGTTTTCAGCCAAGCCAGTGATTGCAACAGTAGACCTTGACAGTGATACGGCTCATTTTATTCGTCAAGCCGAATGTGGGTGGGTTGGTGAACCGGAAGATTTGATTTGGCTAGCTGCTAAAATGAAAGAGGTGAGTGAGTTTCCGAGAGAGAAACTTGAATGCCTTGGGAAGAATGGTAAGAGATATGGATTAATGCATTTTTCAAAAAAATCTGGCGTAGTGAGACTAGCTAATAAAATACTTGAGGCCGCAGGTGTGGATGTATGATTCGTACGTTTGAAATGTGTGATGTTGATGAGGTGGTTGCTGTTCATATTTCTAGCTTTCCCGGATTTTTTCTTTCTTTCTTGGGTTCCAGATTTCTGTCACTTTTTTATTCTGGCATCTGCGCTGCTCCTGAAGGAATTTGCTTTGTTTACCTCAATGAAGCAAGTAGACCGGCCGGATTTGTGGCGGGGTCGTCAAATCCAAGTGGATTCTATTCACGTCTCTTGAAGCGATGCTGGTTTAAGTTTGCTTTAGCCTCAATAGGGCCTATTTTAAACAAACCCTCAATTATAAAACGGGTAGCTCGAGCCATGCTTCTCCCTTCTCGCAATCCGGTTGGGGAACATGTCGCCGGTCTTTTTTCAATAGGTGTGTGTCCAGAACTTCAGGGTGCAGGTGCCGGGAAGAAGCTTGTGCAGGCTTTTCTCAATGAGGCTCAGAATCGTGGGTGTAAAAGAGTTTTTCTAAGCACTGATCGTGATAATAACGAAGTTGTAAATCAGTTTTATTTGGACTGCGGTTTTATAGTTGAACGACAGTATGTAACGCCTGAAGAACGGAGAATGAATGAGTTTTGGATAACGTTACCCGCTTTTTTGGGTTAGAAATTAATGGGCTTGCAAGAATGTGGAAGATACAATTTTTTGGAACTAAATTTCGAGAACCACGAGCGTGATGCCGCGTTGGCTACCGCGGATAGCGGTTGGCTGACATTGGGTGAGCGCATAGTGGAGGCTGTGGCCGCTTTCAACACTTTTTTGGGTCATGGGTGCTGTAAACATCTGTCGCCAATTGCACTACTGCGTTGACTATGGCACTGAATGTTGGGGGCACGCCCGGCGGTGGCTGATTGCACCTCCGATTTGGACTGGAATATTTCGGCCGACACCATTGAAATAAATCGCACCCCGCACCAGGGCGGTAATTGTGGTGCACTTCACGGGCTTTCCGTGGAACGTTGCCCCCAGCGACAAGCTCTGTCATGAGCGAGGCATCAAGCTGATTGAGGACGTGGCGCATGCATTCGGCGCGTCGATTTATAGGCAGATGCGTGGCACTTGAGATGATGTTGGCTGCCTCTCTTTCTTTAGCAATAAAAATCTTTCCATTGGTGAAGAGGGTATAGTCGTAGCCTGTGACCAGGCCATTTCGTGGTGGCTGCGGTATCAGCGCTCACACGGAATGATAGCGCTCATGCTCGAGCGGAGAAAGGGGAGTGCAATCAGTTGCGATGTGGCCGAAGTTGGGCTGAACTACCGCATGTACGAAATGCGCGCTGACATCGGGCTGGTGGAATTGTACAAACTACCAGTTGGTAATCTGCGGCGCGGTGACCTGATAAAGTGCTAGAGATCGCCGGGATGAGTGCGCCCGAAAGCAAAAGAAATGCCGAACAAGTGCTGAAAAGCAGTCCATAGGTGCGTAAAGCTGCACCACTTTGAAAACCTGCGAATGGAATTCCTCCATTTGAAAGCTACCGACTCGCAACCCCATTCGGTGCGCGTTATTCAGGCAATCCTTAAGAACCATGAATCAAACATTTTTACCCTTTGCACTCCCCGAAATCGGCGAAGAAGAGATTGCTGAAGTCTCGAATGCGCTGCGTTCAGGCTGGGTCACGACAGGTCCAAAGACAAGGCAGTTTGAACAGGCATTCACTGAGTACCTTGGCGGAGGCCTGGAATGCTTGGCCGTTAACTCGGCTACGGCGGGTCTGCACTTGGCTCTGGAGGCGCTTGGTATTGGTCCAGGTGACGAAGTGATCACCACGACGCTTACCTTTACGGCGACCACAGAGGTGGTGCGCTACCTCGGCGCCGATGCGGTGTTGGTGGACGTGGACCCGGTGACGCTGAACATCGATGTGGCCCAAATCCGCGCCGCGATTACGCCGCGCACCAAGGCGATCATGCCCGTGCATTACGCTGGCTTGGCGTGCCCAATGGATGAGATTCTGGCGCTCGCACGCTTATACGGGTTAAAGGTGGTTGAAGACGCTGCTCACGCTTTACCAACCACATGGGGTGGCACACTGGTGGGGCAACTGCAGTCTGATATCACGGTCTTCAGCTTCTACGCCAACAAGACCATGACCACCGGCGAGGGTGGGATGGCTGTGACTCGCAATCCCGAGCTTGCCAAGCGCATGAAGGTGATGCGCCTGCACGGCATGAACCGTGATGCGTTTGATCGCTTTACTTCGAAGACCCCAGCTTGGTATTATGAAGTTGTGGCGCCGGGCTTCAAGTACAACTTGACGGACATCGCCTCGGCCATGGGTATCCATCAGCTTGCCAAGTTGCCGCGGTTTCTTCTGCGACGCCAGTATTTGGCGGCGCGCTATTTTGAGAAGCTTGCAGCGCTGCCGCTGATCTTGCCTGCAGATGCACCTGCAGGCGATGTGCACTCTTGGCACCTGTATGTGATTCGACTTAGTGCAGAGGCCAAGGTGACGCGCGACCAGGTAATTCAAGGGCTGTCTGATCGCGGTATTGGCACCAGCGTGCATTACGTTCCCTTGCACCGGCACCCCTATTGGCGTGACCGCTATCGCCTCACGCCTGAAATGTTCCCGCAGGCCGATGCTGCATACCAGACGATGCTCAGCATCCCGTTGTTCACGGCCATGAGTGATGCTGACCAAGACCGTGTTATCGTTGCGCTTGTCGAGGTTCTTGCCTGATGCTGAAGCGGGGCTTCGACGTTGCCTTTTCGGCAGCTGTATTGTTGACTTTGGCGCCGCTGCTGCTTGCCGTGGCGCTGTGGGTGAAGCTCGATTCGCCCGGGGCGGTTTTTTTTCGGCAACGGCGCGTGGGTTTGCGGGGGCGTGAGTTTTTGATCTACAAGTTTCGCACAATGGCAATGGATGCCGAAGCCAACGGCCCGCAGATCACCATCGGTGCCGATGCGCGCATTACCCGTTCTGGCGCGTTTCTGCGCAAGTACAAGATTGACGAGTTCGCGCAGTTCATTAACGTGCTGCTCGGCGATATGAGCGTGGTGGGACCGCGACCTGAGGTGCCACAGTACGTGGCGTTGTACCCAAGCGGAATGCGGGAAATTGTACAGAGCGTGCGGCCCGGCATCACTGACAGGGCGTCGATTGAATTCAAGGATGAAAACGATATTCTTGGCAAAGCCACAGACCCGCATCGCGCGTATGTGGATGAGGTGCTACCGATCAAGTTGCGCTACTACGTAACGTACGTGCAGCAGCGTTCGTTTGTGGGAGATTTGAAGATTGTCTTTGCAACACTGATGGCAGTGTTGCTTAGAGCTTAACCGGCTGCAGTAGCTGACAAGGAAATAACAACATATGACACAACGCAAAGGCATAATCCTCGCTGGCGGTTCCGGCACGCGGCTCTATCCCGTCACCCAGGCTGTTTCAAAGCAGCTCATGCCGGTCTATGACAAGCCCATGATCTACTACCCGTTGAGTACGCTGATGCTCGCCGGGATTAGGGATGTGCTTGTCATCTCGACTCCACACGACACGCCGCGCTTTGCTGAGTTGCTGGGCGACGGCAGCCATTGGGGCATGAACATTCAGTACGCGGTACAACCGTCGCCCGATGGTCTGGCACAGGCCTTTATCATTGGTCGTGATTTTGTAGGCGGGCGGCCTAGCGCGCTGGTGCTGGGCGACAACATTTTTTACGGTCATGATCTGGTCAAGCAACTGGCCCACGCCAGTGACCGTCCCACTGGCGCCACTGTTTTTGCTTACCATGTGCATGACCCCGAACGCTATGGTGTGGTTGCATTTGACGACCAGCAACGTGCCATCAGTATTGAAGAAAAGCCCAAACAGCCCAAGAGCAACTATGCGGTGACTGGGCTCTATTTCTACGACAACCAAGTTTGCGATATTTCTGCCGATATAGCACCTTCGCATCGGGGGGAACTTGAAATCACTGATGTCAATCGGCGCTACTTGGAGCAGAGCGAGCTGAATGTGGAGATTATGGGGCGCGGCTATGCGTGGCTTGATACCGGCACGCATGACAGCCTATTGGAAGCCGCAAGCTTCATCGCCACCTTGCAAAAACGCCAAGGCTTGCAGGTAAGTTGCCCAGAAGAGATTGCGTTTGGACAGCAGTGGATTGATGCTGAGCAGTTGCACAAGTTGGCAGCGCCACTGGCCAAAAATGGGTATGGGCAGTATTTGCTCGGCCTTCTTAGGTAGGCCGTGTTATGCCCTATACCGTTACCCCCACAGCCCTGGCCGGCGTACTGATTCTGGAGCCAAAAGTATTCGGCGACGCCCGAGGTTTCTTTTTTGAGAGTTTTAACCAGCGCGACTTTGTTCAGGCCACCGGGCTTGATGTGAAGTTTGTGCAAGATAACCACAGTCGCTCGACCAAGGGTGTGCTGCGCGGGTTGCACTACCAGATTGAGCACCCGCAAGGCAAGTTGGTGCGGGTGACACAGGGCGACGTGTTTGACGTGGCGGTTGACCTGCGGCGCAGTTCGCCGAACTTTGGCCAATGGGTGGGCGTTGTACTGTCGGCCGAGAACCACCGCCAACTCTGGGTGCCGCCCGGTTTTGCACACGGCTTTGTGGTGACCAGTGATAGCGCTGAGTTCTTGTACAAGACCACCGACTATTGGTACCCCGAGCATGAACGCAGTCTGCTTTGGAACGATCCGTCCTTGAGCATCGATTGGCCGATTCTTCATCATCCACAGGTGGCGAGCAAGGATGCTGCTGGCACGGTACTGGCGGTTTCCGAAGTGTTTGAATGATCAACGTTGATCAATGCCATCAGACCTGAGAGATTCCCATATGGCAATACTTTGCTGGACAGGAATACTTTGAACACCGCTGGCCCTGCGTCCCATCCCACTCCGGTCAGATCTCTAGGTGAAGAACGCTAGAGCAACTTCTGGCCAGCACAATCAACTTGGCAGTTGAACTCATCCCAAAAGGCAACTGCGACGGTGATTGTCGACAGCAGTGTCATGCCCAAGCCCGTTGACCAACCAACCCTGCACCGATTCCACCGGCCCGCAGTCTAGTATTTTCCAAATCAGGTATGAGCCTGAGCGAGGGTGACTTGAGGGGATGACTCAGGCTGCGGGTTTGGATCGTCGGTTGAACAAGTCGAACAGTTTAAGCCTGGCCACATTCAAGGCGTTGGCGG
>Ga0209697_10002149_pt1 | contig 28880 bp, 23 predicted proteins | sample AliMusrvi5mmetaG_FD_184115 | JGI IMG/M metagenome (GOLD analysis project Ga0209697, IMG submission 184115) | Freshwater lake bacterial and archeal communities from Alinen Mustajarvi, Finland, to study Microbial Dark Matter (Phase II) - Alinen... | ecosystem: Environmental > Aquatic > Freshwater... | reverse complement strand
GGGTCTGCCTTCGAATTTGAGTGATTTCGGAGTTCAATACTGCGCCTGTGGTTTCCCCTGTCAACGCTTCCCTATGCCATTGCTGCTCATCAAGGCATGACTCGGGGCTATGATGGTTGGCTGAACCTTTCATATGAGACTCTTTCATTCTCTGCTTTCTACCGGTTTTAATCGGCGCTTTCATGCCGTTCCCAAAACTGCTAACAAGCTGATGACGAGAAGAAGTCCGACAAAGGTCCGGAGGCGAAATGTCATTAAGGAGAGCTTAGGTGTTGAGCACTTTCATTTGAAATGGGGCCAATTTCAATTTATGCAGGGTAGTGTCGCTCGTTGACTGTAGATTTCGGAGAAAAGTTCAGAAACACTGTAAACGGCCATTTTCATAACTGAACCCTGCTGAACCTTTAGTAGGTCTCAAATCGTAATAAGGAGTTTGTAACGCGGGGACTCGCTAGTTCGATGCAATATTATCTTCACATGTGTTAACAATATGCTCAGAAGATTTCTACTGCATTATTAGCCTTATGCGCTGATTTGTGGCCGTATATTTCTCTACAATCCCTTTTTTTTCAAGGGAATCACAAGCGCGCAATACACGCACCTCGAAGATATTGCGTGGTTTTCCTCGCGTCAATATGTCGAGTTCTTTGAGGACGCGACTCGTCAGGGAATTTACTGTACATGTTTGATTGGGGCATTTTGACAATGCAGAGACAATTGCATCCTCAATTTCAATTGATTTAATATCTTGGGCTCTTTGACTACCCACTTCCGAATCAGGAGTAGGTAAATGAATCCCGCTGTGCCTATCATCATCGCTTTCTGCTTCACTGTTTTCGAACTCATCGTCGAAGTCGTCTTCTTCGCTTTGATTAAAATTCCTCAATTCCACAGTCTTGCTTTTTGAATGTGACATAGGGCTTATAAACGGCGCGATATTTAAATTCTCGAGCATCAACCAAAGATCGTTCAGAGATGCATCTTTATTTGCATAGAACAAAGACTCCCTAATACGTACGAACTGCCAACCACAACGTTCAAGTTGCCGTTGACGATCCATGTCGGCATCGTAATCATCAGTCCCATGCCAATAGTCGCCGTCACATTCTACTGCCAAACGAACCTGGCCACCTTCAACAACTAGATCAATATGTTTACCAGCAACGTCATACTGCGACAGTACATGGAAATTCCTTCGTAGCAATTCAAGTGCAACATCGACTTCAAACCAACTATCAAATGGTGTTGGGGGCTTCACAATACTACGATTGTCTTGAAGCGCACGGCGTTCCAACTCCTCTCGCGAAATACCGGCAATTTTCTGTTGTCTTGTCTGCTGAAAAAACTCTAAAAGGCGCCGCCTCAGGTCATGACTAGAAAGGTCATCACAAGTAACAGAGTGAAATAACAGCATACTTTCACTAGCCCGGCTAGCAGCAACATTAAAACGACGTACATCTTCGGGTTTAGTAAGCGGGCCTATCCTCATATTTGTAGCAGCAACTAGTGACAAGAAAATAATGTCACGCTCATCCCCCTGAAAACTGTATGAGTTTCCGCAAACAAGTCGACGACTCTCTATTTGTTCCGCCCCTAACCGTTCAAGCAATTGGGCTTCAATCAATTGGGCTTGGGCATCACCTTGAAGAACTATCACCCCCATAGTTTTACCATCATAGCGGCTATCACTGCACTGTTGGACAATCTTTTGAACAATAGCATCAGCCTCTGGACGATTAATGGTGCGATTATTCTTACCCTCGCGATATCCGCTAACAAAAATATGTTCAAGTGGTGGCAACCTATCTGGGCCATACTGCTTTAAAGGGATTAGCGGTGTATCTGCATAACAAAGCTCATTGCTAAAACGAATAATTTCCGGCATACAGCGGAAATGCTCACGTAATATGACGTTATTAGAACTGTACCTCAATTCGCCATGGTCAAACAGGCTTCTATTGATGTTGAATGATGCTTTGTACTCAAAATCAAAGAGATATTGATTAATCAATTGGGTAACTGCTGTTAAGTCAACGCCTTCTGCTGGAGGCCCAATCTGCTTATCATCCCCAACAATCAATATTTTCTTAGCCATATAGACCAATGGGAGAGCATCAAGACCGCACTGCGAGGCTTCGTCAACAATGATAACATCAAACATCTCTGGCTCAGGGCTTACAGTATCCCAAACCCTATGCAATGGCATAACCCATGCCGGCACAGCCTCCCGACAATTATTTAAATTCTTCTGTGCTTCCCTGCGATGAAAGAAGTCCTGTTTTCCATTTCCTGATTTTGTGATTTTGCTGACATTCTTTTGCCAGGCCTTCATATTACGTCTGTGGTCTTCATTCATATGCGAAAAACAAAAAGACCAAGCATGAAGAGATGCAAGTTTTGCTATTACATCATTAATCTCATCCTCAATTTGACTTGCACGCCTTTCGAGAGCTGGGGTATCTTCTTGCAGAATATAGTGCTCAAGCCAGTACCGTGCCTGAGCCCAGTGCCATGCATCGCATAAATTCGAGATTCTTTCATCCCAATACAGCTCATTGCATGTCTCAACCATATTGACCGACAATTCAGGGAGATTCTGGCGTAAGTTTGAGAGATATTCGTTAGATAGTTGAAGATGCTTACGATCTTTTTCTAAATCATTAATCTTGTTCGTGCATAATGCGAAGCTGTCAATATTTCGTCCGCGAATTGCTTGGAGCAAAGTATGCGTTATCTGGTGTGCATTTTGTTTTGCTGCCAACAGTGAAACCGAAGCCTCTAGGTTATTCAGGCTTTCAGTAACTATATTCTTACGAATGCGGGCTTGGGCTAGGTGACATGAGGCAATAATCCGATCAATTTGAATCTCATCCACCCACACCGGCTCGTCTAATGGTGTGCACAACAGAACCGCACTACGACAATTTTCAATGGTCTGTTGAATTGATAATGCTTTTTCAAGAGCCTGGCTGTGTGACTTTAAAACCCTGAGCTGTTGGGCATACGTTCCTTGAACTCTCAAGCCCATCTCTAACCATAGGCCCCATAGTTTTTCAAATTCGATGCGAACATGCAGCACTTCTGCAATGGTAGAAAAGTCCTCAACTGTAGAGCAAGTCTTACCATCAAGTCGAACATCCTTTAAAACATATAAACGATCCTTCACCTCTTTTGGCCTAATTGGTCCCCAACCCAAATTTCCCCCATTTCTTAAATGCTCAACCAACTTTCGGGCATCATCAAGCAATATTCTTACTCTGGTATTCGCGGGATATTCAAGTTCTCGGTTATCAGCAACGTCTATGAGCTTAGTGATTGAATCGAAAGTATCAGTCGTAGACCTTAAGAGTCCATGCCACGTGGACTGATTACCTATTGAAACATCGCGAAGCACATCGCTAATCCACGAATGTTGTAACGCTATCAATCTCTTCCGTTCGTCACGAAAGACGGCTAATGAGTTGCGGAGCGAATCAATAAGGTTAGGATCACATTTAGACAGCAGTTTACAGATATACTCGTCAGTACCTTCCAAAAGTTGCTGCTCTTCAGAAATCGCTCTTTTCTCGTCCACCACCAAATCAGAAAACTCTTCAGGTTTTAAAGACAATTCTGGCCAAACATGATTCAATTCTCTCCGCCATTCCTCTGTGAATTCCCTCTGGCAGCCGAGTATGATTCGCATTTCATGAGCGTTTATCATGCATGCCGCATTCATATCAACTGTATCTGTAAACCATTCGAAGCTATCCCGATCTTTGCTTACAGCTTCTGCTATTCTAGCGGCAGTTCCCCTATAGGCACCATCTGCAACAACCTGCGAATGCCTTTCAGATTCCCTAATGGTCCGAAGTCGACGGTTTACGCCTACTTTTTCTTCACGTAACTGGCCTAGAAGCACGACCAAATTCTCCATCTCAGTTTTTGCGAGGCCTTCATCCCAGTTTGTTGTCTTTCTAAGAATGCCGCCCACGCTTGACGCCAATGAATCTTTCTCTTCCATGCCACTACCAAGTAAGTTTACGCAGAGAGGACGTAATTCCTTGGGAAGGTGGCCAGAAAGCACTTGTAATGCACGTGGAGTCTTCGCTGTAACGAGTATGCGATTACCAGTAGCCAACAAATGGGAAATCAGATTTGCTATAGTATGGGATTTCCCGGTTCCAGGTGGCCCCTGCACCAGCACTCCATCAGCTTTTTGAATTTTATGTACAATTTGGCGCTGCTCATTATTTGATGGCCTTGGGAAAAAAACTTCTCCCTCAAAACTTGAAGGAGGACCATCACCCCCATTATTTGGATTATCACCGGTTTCCTTTTTTTTTACCTCTGCAAGGTCGGCAAATTCTCCAGGAATCTCTTCGCCGTTTTCAATGCGCTCTTTAATTCGCTTCAAAGCCTCAGTTAGGCCTTTAGCAGAACGTTTTCGCAAAATCAAAGCGGGCGCATATTCAACTATTGGGTATGGAGTTGCTTCTATATTTTTTCTTTCCAGGGTATCATTATAGATTCCTTGATGTTCAATAGAATGAACAAGGGCCTCAAGTACGCCCTCCACACATCCTTTATTCCATGGATTATCATCAGCCCCGACTAACGCTACCTTTGCACTTGCTTCTGCGCCTAGCGGCTGTTGCACAATATCAAGCATATCTAACTCAGGCCTTAAGTTAGCCCCATCAGTATGCGGACGAACAGTAAATTTGCCAAGGCGGGCGTCAAATTCCAGAACGGCATCAGCAACAAGCAGGTGGCGTTGAATGCGATGGCCAGTTGGTACTTTCCAAGTCAACAGCCCAAGAGCCAGTAAAAGTTCGTACTCCTCCCCTAGACGAATTTGCTCCTGATGAATAGCAAAAAGAGCGGCATAGACTTTGTTGACCTTTTCCCAGGTATCATGGGATTCAGCCCATTGTTCCCAATCATTTGCGATATACTTTTGCCACGTTCGCACAACATCTGGAAAGTTATTAAGATGTTCGGTGATTGAAATTTGTTCAGGGAGGTCAGACCCGTCATACCATTCCGGATTGTTAATCTGACGGGTAATAGAAGGAAGAAGTCCGGGAACTTCATTCTTTATGTGAAGTGTTGGATAATCTATCCAATCGGCGCATAGAGGAGGCAGTGTTGGAGTTTCTGGTTCTCGTCTATATTGGACTTCAAGCCATTCACCCTGATCATGCTCCTCAGACCGCCCCCATGCTATTGTGTAGCAATCGCGGTCATGAGGTATACTGGAAAACCAAAGGGTTTTCTCATACGCATTAATATCACGGTACAGCTTTGTGCGCAGGGACGCAACCCGAATGAGATATTCTATTAAACGAACGGATTTTTCTATCATTTATTCGGCACTATTACTTCGAGCAATAATAAATCAATTCCATCACAAAAGTTAGGGTTCATTTCAAAAAAAAAGCTCTACTAATCTAGCATTGCTCCTACTGAAGCACCCTGTAAGGCGATATTGAAAACGAACTACTTTACTGACCAGTTGTATTTCCGAAATTATCTGTATTTCTGTTAATTCGTTGATTCCCAATAGAACCTGAAGTATTACCAAAGCTATTGGTATGGACGTTTACCCTGTCTCCCCCAATTGACCCACTGGTGTTACCAAAACTGTCTCTTTGAGTATTAATCCGACTATTTCCGCTTGAACCAGACGTATTACCAAATCTGTCAGTATTAGTATTATATGGTTGACCACCAACCGTGCCAGTTGTATTACCGAAACTATCTCTATGAATGTTAACACGTTGACCATCAACTGTCCCTGTAGTGTTTCCAAATGAATCAGTTTGCAAATTGGTTTGACCAAAAACTGGAACGGTTGAGAAAAACACAACCATAAAAAGCATGCATATTGTTTTCATCTCTATCTCCTCGTTGAATTTTGATTTGCCAGCTGATTTTGAAGCGGAACGTAGAAAACTCCCGCATCCTCATGAAAATTGCTTTTTAATAGTCCCGCAAGAGACTCCATACACATATAGACTCTTTTAGTGCTTGATATTTAACACAACCCATCGGGTTGCCCGCCAACTCATCAACCGGCTTAAAAACTCCTGTCGCTGTTTTAGCAAATGCCACGGAAGAAACCGATGGTATTAAAATAATGAGGGTTATATACCACCGCTTATATCGAGAAATAAATTAAACATTACAACCTTAGTATTATAAACATAATACACCAAAAATAAGCATTGCCGATTCGCTTACCACCAGAATCGCCCACTGGAGTAGATTCGTGCATTTGGATGGCGACTCTCCATAAACTCCCCTTCTGGCAGTCCAATGAACTCCTACGCATTTTTATCTTCCTTGAACTTGCTGAAACCGTTCCGCTTCAAGGCAATGGAAGCTTCGTCATAGGTTTGAAATGGTATTTCATCGAAAACGCCGATAACAACCGCCCAGTTCTATTGCAAAAATTCAACGACCTTGAACCATGGGTCATGGGCTAGCTCTGCCGGAATCTCTGTAAACAGAACAGGGAAAGGAGTCTTTATAACACCACAGTTGTCGCAGTTAAGGCATATCTCAACAGTCCCATTCGGATAATTCTTTTGACTTAGCGTTGCCCTGCTATTGCAGTTCGGACAACTTATTTCACCAAAGTAGGGTTGACCCCAATTATTTAGATGGTTTTGTATTTTAAGAAGCCACTAGTCTGGAAGGCCGGTACTGTAGCTACTATGATAGGTTAGCCATGATATTGCTGTTGGCACAATGAATTCTGTAGCACCGCATTTTTCACAACTGCCGCCAATCATTCTCGGCAGCAAAGGTATTGAGTCTTTATGAGGCCATCCCTGCCATCCACCAAGAATCTCCTGGCTGCAATTACTGCAATAATCAAAGTGTTTCGTTTTCATTATAGGAGTATCAGCATTTTAAAAAAACTTATACCCGAGCTTTTGGAGATTGAATCAGCAGTATATAAGGCATTGCTCTACCAACTGAGATGCACCAGTGTATGGCTCTCATGATTCTTCTCTTCGATTATTATGGGGCGATGTTTGCCCGTTTGCCCTTCTGCGTTGAGCTTTGCAATGCCGGCAAAATGATGTTCCGACATGCAGCAGCCAAGAAATGTAAAGGATTCTATAGTATTTCGATATGCATCGGTGTAATGCGCCAGAGCTTCAGCATTGCAAGTGGCGATGCTCTCATGAAACCGATTACATCCAGAGAGATGCGAGATTGCAAGCCTACGAGTAGACCACACCTGGGATGCATAAGCAATAGCTTCATAGGTGACGTTGTAGTAGAAATCGCGATGCGGCAACCCATATAACGGGCTGGCAAATCGCTTATAACACTTCGATGTTTCTGATGGAACCAAAATGACTCCACGGAATTGGGCATGCTCGCGTTGAGCAGGAATCGCAACCAAGGTCACCCGCGGATTCTTAAACCTATTCCAATCGGCAAGGTTTTTAATCTCGCGAGATGAAATACCAAGATCACTTGCAATAAATCTTGTTGCTTGCCCCAGAGGTGAGAACCCTTCCTCGGTTGCGACTATGTAAGCATCGACTAAGCCTTCTCGGGCAAGCGGTTCCAGCCCTCCGGGATCAAATCCGATAGAGGTAGTTGTGCCTGCTTTAGATTGTAACTTAGCGATGGGAATCATGGCTTTATTGCGATGATTAAAGATTTATTATGTCAATATTTTTTTTCAACAGAGAAAACCAATATCAAAAACCTAACTGCATTCTCCGGTTTCATTGAGGGTCGAATTCAGGTAAAAAAGTTGTGTCTACTGATATCTGAAATAAACGCCCTGCGACGCTAACACAAACCCAAAAAGAAAACCGGTTACAAAGCGCCGGGTATTTGTGCTTTCCAGAATCCCGAGTCTCTGAACTATCCAGTCTATAGGTAAGAGCAATACCAAGATTATCGATACAATCACTGGCAAAATGATACAAACCCCGAAGGCCTGACTGATAGAACAACCAATACCTCCAACCACCAACCCTGTGCAACGGGCACATAATGGGAAAACAAACGAACCAGCATGAAACGCCCTCTCAGGCTTCAGATTGCATAACGGAGCATGACCGAATTGCTTACAACGGTTGACCACTACGAATCAGCCAATGAGAAGCAAAAACAAAGCACTAACAACACAAGTATCCACATCGGAATAAACATCGAACTCCTCCCGCTAACGTTTATGACACAAACATGCGTGAACCAAAAAGCACTCACCAGAGACCTTTTTTAGGTGCAAAACCACTGGCCTTAGAAGAGTATATCGCTGGGACTAGGACAAAAGCCGTCCGAGGTGTGAAATTATTTTAAATAAAAGTTACGGATAAGAGGCAGGGCTTACCTCTTGCAGAGAAACAGCTATCAGTTTTCCGAAATCAATCTCAGAAACGCAGGTAGCTCAGGACTTTCTTTATTAATCCTGTCTTTATAAAAAAGAGCTGACTTATACTCTTCTACAGCTTTTATGAAAACACCTCTTCGTTCATAGGCTGGTGTTTTGTAATCGGGTTTTTTCTCTTTGCCGGGTGGGTTCTGCACTATAGCGTTTCCAGGCAAAAGAACTCTCCCTGTCAATGGGGTTCTGGGGTGTGGCTGCTGCGCAGGGAGTTTCCTTCTGAGCCCTGTGGCTATGAGTATGGCTCGTATCTCTCCTGAATCGGTGGGTTCGTCAATGTAGCCATTGATAATCTGGGTATCACAGCCGACCTCTTGTTCGATATAGGCCATTGCTGCCGAGAGGTCTTTCATGGTGACCTTACCGGTTATGTTCACCAAAAGCGCATGCGTCTGCTTGATGGATTCCCTGCCAGTTTCAAGAGTTTTCAATGCTTCCGTGACGGCCTGAAGTGCACCATCATCACCAAATGCTGAAACGGCGGCAAATACAGCTTCGCCTGCCCCTGACAGCAACTCGGCAACATCAGCGAAATTGACTTTGATATTGCCTTTATGCATCAAGAGATCGGTCATGCCTTTGATGGCTCTATAGATGACTTCATTAGGAAGGCTGAAGGCATCACTGACTGAGGTGGTGGTTGGGGAGGCACTTGACAAAATAAGGTCGCTATCAATGACAATTATCGTGTCGACATACTTGCGCAGTTCTGCCAGGCCCTCTCCTGCTGCGATTTGATTATCTCTCCCTTCGCAAGCGAAGGGCATGGTTACCAGGCCGAGGGTGAGGATGCCCATATTTTTGGCGACCAAGGCAACGCCTGGCGTTAGAAGCATGCTCGACCCGTTGCCCATTCCTGCAACAAGGATAACCATGTCGGCACCATGAAGCTGCTTGGCAATATTTTGCCGGTCATCATCTCCGATGGTGAATCTGTTCCATGAGCCGTTGCTTACTCTCTTTTTTGACTCTTTTTCCTTCTGAAACTGACCGCCAACCCGAACTTTGATAGCAGCTTTAGAACCTTGGAGAGCCTGAGGATCGCTATGAACCGCGAGGTAATCTACCTTGGCAAGCTTTTTCTCGATCGTGTGGTTTAAGGCACTACAGCCAAAACTGCCGATACCAACCACTTTGATGGTGATATCACTGGGTTGATCGCTGTAAAACTGATCAAGATCAATTACAAAAGCCATCGTTTAGACCTCTCTTTATAATGTGTATGAAGGATATGATTTGCATAAAACTCATTATAACGAAAATGCGCCACCCAATAGAGCTAAGCCACCAAAAGGTTATGGCTCAGAATCTTTGGTATCCCTTTTTTTGAGCTTGAGCAACCCACCACTTACCACCCCGGAGCGGCTTTCGGATACCCTCTCCGAGAGGCTGTCCATGCAATAGGCCACACCTTCCGAGCTTTTATCGAACGCTATGCTTGAGTGACTCTGGAAACCAAGATGCTGAGCTTCTTCGATAGCCCCAAGATCTGCGCTAAGGAAGATGAACTCCCAACCTGCTTCAGAGGTTTTTGACTTGATCATCTTTTCCACTTGCACTTTGCTGAACTCCTTGCTGTCGTTTTCCTCTCCGTCGGTGATGACGGCAACAATGACCTTCTCTGGCCGACCTTCTTCCGGGAGCTGGGCGATACTGCCTTCGATATCGTTGATGCCCCTGCCGAGTGCGTCGAGAAGTGGCGTCCCCCCTTGTGGGATATAGGTCTCTTGAGTAAGTGGCGGAACCTCCCCGATCGGCAAGAAATGATGGATAACCTCGTAAGGGTCTCCGGAATCGAACTGGACGAGCGTAAGCGTAGCTTCACCGGCACCACTCTTCTGCTGTTTAACAAAAGCGTTCATGCCTCCGATGGTGTCGTCGCAGATGGACTCCATTGAGCCGCTGCGGTCGAGGATGACCGTGATGTGGGTGTAGCCTGTTTTCACCTTCTTTTCCAAAACGCTCTCGGGCTTTGGTGACTTCAGATCACCCTCCCTGACAATCTTCGAGCCTTTGCCGATTGCTTGCACCTGCATCTTTTCGACCGACTCGTTTTCCGGGAGAGGATTTTCGTTCTTTAGTACCCCAATCTCCTTTACGCTCTTCAGTCCTTCCAGTTTTTCTGCACCTTCAATCACTACTGCTCCCTCTTCGGCATAATAGTCGAACCATGGAAGCCCTCGCCGTGAATAATCTGAAGCGGCAAGCGGTGGATAAGGGGGCTTTTTGCCCGTGATATCAGTCCACATTTCGGAGTTGGCGATATGGACGAAGCAGTGCGAATAGTTCTCCAAATCCCAATCTTCCGGATCATAGGGATCGTCGTAGATTTCCTGCCTCATTTTCCCCCCTGGAGAAAGGCCCATGCTATGCTGCACATAACGTGGACCAGCGTCCCAAAGCTTAGCTCCAGCCGGGATGGAGCATGGAGCGGAATCGCAAACATTATCCCATGCCCGCTTGCTTCGCATTACAAGCTTGGGCACCCTTTTAGGGAATCGCTTTTCGAATGCCTTGCGCTTCATGGGGTAGACGAGGATTTGCAGACCACCGAACTCGCCTTTGCCTGTTACCTGCTCTTCGACACTGTAGCCCTGACCCAGCGGCATTGCTACGAACTGGCGGATAACCCCTTTTTTGACGCAATAACCGTCAATCCAAGGTTGGTTTGGGGCTACAGCGTAGTCCTGCGGCTCCATGTTGAGCCCCTTGCGCAACAGTTGACCGGACACGGCATTGACTTTTCCTGTGGCGATCTTTATGGCAAAGGGGTACCGCCCCCTGTTATCAACATCGGCTGTATTGAAGTATATCCACATGGCTTCAGCCTGGTACATCGGCAGCATCACTCCACCACTCGCTACCCACTCTTTGGGTGCGGCAGTGGCAAAATCGTCGACAAGGCGCATCGGGAAGTGGTCAAACCCCGGTGGAAGGCGGTAATCGTTACCGTCATCGGGTATTCGCAGCGTGCGCTTGAACTGAATGTCCAGAGAGGCCTCGAGATGTACATCAGGAAACCGGAATACCAGATCCTCCCCGCTTGCGCTCAACTCGATCATAATTTCTCCTTTGTTATATCTATGGGAATGAAATATTTAGCACTTGTCAGTTCTATATTAGAACATATATTGTTCAATAGTAGAACTTTTTGTATAATAAAGCAAATGACACAAGAAAAAATAGGACACAGGATCAAACAGATCCGTTGCGCAAAAGGGTTGTCGCAGGAAGAACTCGCCAGACGGGTCGACCTGTCGAGGACCGCTATCACCAAAATCGAGTCAGGGAGCCAGGACGTTCGCTTTGCGGAGCTTAAAAAACTTGCCGATGCGCTGAATATTTCACTCGGCTACCTGGTGGAAGAGAAGCGCCCTGTAAGGGAAAGCAGTGACGAAGAATTCTTCAGGGTTAATGAATCAGACTCTTCACTCTATCACGCTTCTGCTGAAAACAAGCTCAGAACGATGCTGCTCATCATCCTCGAGCGCTGTGCCGGCGACCCCGGCATGAATGAACACCGCCTCGCCAGCATCGTCCGGCAGGCCGACCAAACCTGCCTCCAATCATACGGGGAAACAATTTCCGGTATCCCCTACCCCTCAACAACGTTGCTGCAAACCATTCATGAAGCACTTGAACTGATGACCTCGACCAAGGAACTGATGAGGATCGATAACAAGGATAACGAAGCTGTAAGGCACCTGCCGCTGGCTAAGGCGGAGCTGCTGTTACTCAATGCTGCTGAATACATCATCATCGAAAAAGCCATCTGCCTTGCATCGTCTTAAAGGTGAATAATTATGACTCCCCCTTACCTTCGGTTGCCAGAAGAGAGATTCCGGCCTGACGCTTACTGTAACCCGATATGCTGACAAGAATTCCGGCACCGAGAGAGTTGAAGAGCAGTGCAGTACCACCATAGCTGATAAACGGCAGGGCGACGCCGGTAGTTGGGAGCAGGTGGCATGCAACGGCGATATTGATGAAGGCAAAAAGGGAGATTGCAAGGGTGATGCCTGTTGCCACGTATCGGCCAAAGCTGTCGGCAGCATGCTTGGCTATGACAAGACCGCAGAGCATAAACCCTCCAAAAAGGATAATGACGGCGAGTGCACCCAGAAAACCGTACTCCTCTCCGACGACGACAAAGACAAAATCGTTATAGGATAGCGGAAGATAGAGCTCCCGCTGCATGCTTTGCCCGATGCCCAGGCCATGTAAACCGCCGTTGCCCAGACCGATCAAAGCCTGCGCAACCTGGTAACTCATAAATTTTTCATCATCGCTGAAAAAGGAGATAAGACGGGCCCACCGATATGGCGCTGCCCAAACATAAACAACTGCTATGGAAAGAAGTGGCAACGCCGTGATAAACATATAACGGATATTTACGCCGCCGATAAACATGAGCATGAAACCTATCAGAGCGATGAGGGAGGCCGTACTGAAGTTAGGCTCTAAAGCCACAAGGATGACGATGACCATCAGGTTTGTGAGCAGTGGAATATAGGAGTCATAAAGGTCCATTATATAACTCTGCTTTTCGGTGATAAGCCTTGAGAAGTGGAAGATAAGCGCGTATTTGGCCAAGTCGGAAACCTGAAATTTGAAGGAGCCGAAGCCTATCCATCGGGCAGCTCCCGAAATGATGTGCAGTCCCTTCATGATCAGCAACATGGAGAGCAGGGCTATACTGGCTAAGAAAATAAGCCTGCTTGTCTTCCAGAAGAAATGATAGTCTAACCGACCGAAGAGGGCGATTACTGCGAGGCTTAGCAGTATAAAAATAAGATGCCGCCAGAGGAAGTACTCTGTGCTGGAGTACATCGACCGGGCCCAACCAGCGCCGCTGCTGTAAACGACTACAATCCCGATGCACATCAGTATGGCTACGATCAGAAGCAGTAGCTGGCCTGCAATACCACCACCGCGAGAGGGCACCTGGAGCTGCAGGGAGCTGACCTCCACCGTACTGTCTGGAATGTCTGATCTAAGCAGCATGTCTAAAATTGATAACCTTATTTTTTTACTAGCCCCAGTTCTTACAATCAGTATATCACTACTACTAGGACAAAAACCGTCCAACGTCACCTTTTTTTTTGATAAAAACCTTTTTATTGAGCAGCCTTTCAAGTAGCGTGCCGACGCTGGAATTTTCGGCACTTTATTTCAGGCAATTGCGGACTTGGAGCCAGAAAGCTGCAAATGGATGCGAAATAGGGGAACTTCAGCGCCACAACAAAACCATATTCAAAATCTTGGGCACAGTGTGCCGTGCTTGCGGAAAGCATCAGCTTGGATCATATACAAGGATAAGGAGGGATATAGGACATAATCCGTCATAGGTGCATTTATTTTTCAGCTTTATCATTCTTTTTTACCGGGCTCTTAAACTCGTGTCATGGAATGAAAAACCTCTTGAAGGTTCAAGTCAGGTTTTGTAATAGCTGTTGATAGATGGAGTGAAACTAATGGGTGCTTTATATGGTGGAGATGGATCCCTCACAGGAGTTCGGGATGACAGATGAGGATCTTTATAGCCTTCTATAACAGTGAACCATAGTTATGCAGATTACTTCTTCTGCAGCTTTTTCATCTTTGCCACCGTCTCCTGGGCCTTCTCGGGGTTTCCGAGCTTCTGGTATACCTGGGAAAGATGATCAAGTATTTCAGGCTCACGGGTATCGAGCGATGCTGCTTTTTCAAGGTGTTCCCGGGATTTATCATAGTCGGCCAGCTTGAAGAGCACCCAGCCAAGAGTATCGAGATAGCTGGCATTTTCGGGTTCTGCTGCAACGGCCTTCAGCGCCAGTTCTTTGGCTCTTGAGAGCTCTCTGCCTCGGTCAGCAAGAACATAGGCAAGATTGTTCATCATATAGAAATTACCGGCATCAAGGTCAAGAATTGACTCGTAGAGGCGGATGCTTTTATCGGACAAGCCGAGTTTATCATAGCATACAGCAAGAGTGCTTCCAGCCTGGAGATAGAGCTGTTTATCCTTATTAGCTACGCCGGGCTGCACCACTTTTTCCAGCAAGAGTGCCGCCATTTTAACGTTACCTCTCCGAAAACAGACTTCACCTTCCAAAGCCTGAAACCTGAGCGGGCGGATTGGAAAGCGCTTTTTTATGATGGCAACCGTTTTTTCAGCCTGCCGGTTATCCTTCAGTGTGAGATATGCCGCAACAAGATCCTCCCAGATTGAAATATTGCCGGATTCGAGTAACAGCGCCTTTTTAAAATCTTCTATGGATGCGGCTTCCTGGTTATGTAACAGTTTTACATTAGCTCTCAGCGCATAGACCTTACCGTTGTTGGGATGACGCTTGCTTATTTCGTCGATCATGGCAAACGATGGATCTACAAAAGTGCTGTCTTTGGATGACCGCACAACAAAAAGTCGGGCGAGATCTATTTGCTGCTGGAGAGTTACCTGATTGGAATTATAAAAGCGGTTAAGATCTTCAAGAAAGACAGGACGGTTTTTTGTTTTTACTGAAACCTCGAACAGGGCAAGCCATGCTGGAATAAATCTTGGATTTTCGTTCAGCACGGCCCTGAATGTTCTGGAAGCAAGATCATGCTGCTCGGTCTGCATGTAGAGTTCTCCAAGAGTGAGGCTTAGCTTCTCTTTGCCATTCCCCTGCTCAATAAGATCCATGACTGTAGTTATGGCATCATTATAATGAAGGAGTTTTATCTGCATCAGCAATACCTGAGCCTGGGCTGTTTTATCCTTTGGGTCAAGCGCAAGAATTTCCTGAAAAACAGCAAGGGCTTTTTCGGGCTGTTCAGCAGCAAGATAAGCCAGAGCAAGATAGGTGAGCGGTTCCGGTGTGCCGGGTTCAAGAGCTACAAGCTGGCGGTAGAGATCGGAGGCCCGGCTGTAATCGTGCATCTGATGAGCCAGGCCGGCGAGATACCTCAGATAATATTTATTGGTGGAATCAAGCACAACACTTTTTTCACTATGCTGGCGGGCAGAGTCAATAAGGCCAAGACCAGCGTAGGCTTTTGAGAGTGCATAATGAATCGCTGCGTTTGAAGGCTCAAGCATCAGAAGCTTCAGGTAAGCGTCAGCGGCACTCCGATACTCTTCTTTGGCGCTCAATAGCGATGCTGCGACAAACTCTCTTTTTGAGGCTTCTAAGAGAGTGTCTGAAGGGGGCTTCCCGGAAAGAACAGGCCGGGAAGAGCATGATGAAAGGAAAAAAATTGTCAGCAGTGCGCTGCCAATCACAATCGAAAAAAGCCTTAACCGATCAAAGCGGTTTGCTGGCGATTTACCGATCCTGCTGTTCATCAAACAAAGGGTATTCATTGCTGCCACTTGCGGTTGAAAACCGTAAAAATGCCTGACGCGTTGCAACCCGTCCCCTTGTTGTCCTTGTGAGGTACCCTGCCTGAATAAGGTAGGGCTCGTAAACCTCTTCAATGGTATCGCGCTCTTCACCTACAGAGACGGCAAGGGAGGCTATCCCGACTGGTCCGCCACTGAATTTATTGACAATGGTCTCCATGATTTTTTTATCCATATCATCCAGACCTTCCTCATCAATTTCAAGACACTCAAGGGTCTTCATGGCAATAGAGTGGTTTATCAGCTCTACACCGTCAACCTGCGCAAAATCTCTGGCACGCCGGAGCAGTCTGTTTGCGATACGGGGGGTCCCTCTGGAACGCCCGGCAATTTCAGATGCAGCCTTTCCGTCAATTCCTATGCCCAGAATACCTGAAGCCCTTATGATGATTCCTTCGAGAATGTCCGGCGCATAGTAATCAAAGCGGCTGTTGATGCCGAACCTTGCCCTGAGAGGTGAGGTCAGAAGACCGGAACGAGTCGTTGCGCCAACAAGGGTAAAGGGTTCGATACGCAGCTGCACAGCCCTTGCCGAAGGACCGCTGTCAAGCATGATATCAATACGGAAATCCTCCATGGCTGAATAGAGATACTCCTCAACAGCTGGAGGCATACGGTGAATTTCGTCAATAAAAAGCACATCTCCCCTTTGAAGACCGGTCAGAAGTCCTGCGAGATTACCAGCCTTGTCGAGCAAAGGGCCGGAAGTTGACTTGATGCTGCTTCCCATTTCGGATGCAATAATATAGGCGAGCGTCGTCTTTCCGAGGCCTGGAGGACCGGACAGGAGGACATGGTCCAGAGCATCACCGCGCATTTTTGCTGCTGAAATAAAAACTTTCAGATTATCGGTCAGCCGCTGTTGACCGGCAAAATCATCCATGGAGATGGGTCGAATCTGTTCTTCGATCCTGGTTTCAATGGCGTCGGGTGGTGTATTGAGCAGTTCTATTCTCAAACAGAATACATTACAGGTTTAAAAGCATAACAGTCAGAGCTTTATCCTCGGATCCGCAACAGCATAAAGGACATCGGCAAATAGATTGCCAAGCACGATAAGAGAGCCGGAAATAAAGGTATTGGCGATAATCAGCGGGTAATCCCTTGCAAAAATAGCTTCTACGGTCACCCTTCCCATACCGGGAAAAGCAAAAATCACTTCAATAAACAAAGCTCCGCTGAAAATAAAAGGTAAGGAACTCCCCATCAGAGTTATTACCGGCAGAAGAGCGTTTCGAAGTGCGTGTTTGAATATAACTACATGCTCGGGCAGTCCTTTGGCTCTTGCTGTGCGGATATAGTCCTGGCGGATCACTTCAAGCATGCTCCCCCTGACGTAACGGGCAATACCGGCAGCACCATTAATGCTCAGTACCGTTACCGGCAGCGCGAGATGCCAGGCCCGGTCAAGCAGAAAACCCAGAGGCCCGTAACTTTCAGCGCCAATCTCGTTCAGGCCTGACACGGGAAAAAAAGGAAATTTAAGAGCTAAAAGAATAATCATCATCAGGGCAAACCAGAACTCGGGCATCGAATAAAAAAACAAAGCTGTGACCGTCATGAACCTGTCGAGAAAGGTGTTCTGACGGACAGCAGAAATAATACCTATGAGAATGCCGAAGGTAAAATTTGCAATAAGGGTGAGCAGGGCTATGGTCAATGTTATAGGCAGCGCTTCGGCAATAACATCGAAAACCGGTTGCTGGGAGCGACTGAAACTGCGCCCGAAATCACCCTGGAGGACACTTGCAAGCCATTTGAAATACTGCACGGGCAAAGGATCGTTGAGCCCATACTGCGCTCTGATCTGCTCGGCAACATTCGGGCTTATACCCGGCTGGATAAAAAAAGCTGCAGGATCACCAGGAGCAAGTCTGATAATGAAAAACGTAAGGGTCAATACCCCAAAAATCAACGGAACGGCTATGAGAAGCCGTTTTAGAATATAAATCAGCATAACACCCTATTGTGCAATATTCGCCGAAGGCCTGAGCCTCCAGTCGTCAACATTGTAAAAAGTTCCGGAAATATTGAGTTCGGCTCCTTCAATCCGCTTATTGAATCCCTGTGTCTCCCTGATCCAGTAAAGAAAGGTGATTGGTTGATCACGATGAAGGATTTCCTGATACTCAAGCCAGTAGGGTCGTGCTTGTACCGGGTCCATTTTCTGCTTGGCCAGCTCGCTCAGTTCGTCAATCCTCGGATTGCGGTAACCAGGGAAATTAAACCGGCTCTTTTTGAGATCTGAACCCCATGAATCAAGGGGATCTATTTCAAGACCGATAGACCAGCCAGCCATCCATGCATCAAGTTTTCCGGACTGAAGGTTCTCAAAAAAGACATTGGATTCCTGAACGTCAAGCTTGCAGTCGATACCTATTGCACGAAGATTTTGCTGAATAATAACACTCGCATAGTTTCTTCTGGCATTACCTGCATTGGTATAGAGAACAAAACTGAACTTTTTGCCGTTTTTTTGAAGAATACCGTCAGAACCAGGCAACCACCCTTCAGACTTGAGCAACGCTGATGCTTTTGCAGGATCATATGGATGCGGAGTAATCTTGTTATTGTATGCCCATTTCAGAGAGGGCGAAATATCGTTATTGCAGATCACACCGTACTGCTTCAGATATCCATCAATGATTGCCTGGCGGTCTATAGCATTTGTAAGGGCAACTCGAACTGTTGCAGAACCGAACAAAGCATGCGGTTTGACGATACCATTTTTGCGATACTCTGCCTGATCAATATTTGACCAGCCGACATAGTCATACACTCGAAGACCGACAGTTTTGATATCAATCTTACGATTTGCTTTCAAAAGAGCCGTAAAATCTTCCGGTTTGATATTTTCCACAACATCCACCGCACCGGTCTGCAGCTCAGTGAGCCTTACGGTGTAATCAGGCACAACCTTGAAAGAAATGGCGGGAATGTTCCCTGGCTTTGGCAGATTGGACTTCCTGCTTGATACAAGAGAAATTTCCTGCTGCTGCTGCCAGCTTTTCAGCTTATAGGGGCCTGCTCCAAGGGGAGTAAGATTGAGCGGAGAGTGACGAAACTCATCGGGCTTAACATTTTTCCAACGGTGAGCTGGAAGAGGGGTAAGGGATGTATGAAAAAGTGCCAGCTGCTCTGGAACCGGCTTGAAAAACCTGAAAATCAGCGTTGTATCATTTGGGGTTTCTATGGCTTTATCAAAATCAACTTTTCCCTTGTCGGCGCCGACCAGCTCTGCCAGATACTGTTGTCGGGCGCTGGCAATTACCGGATTGCCATAGAGCTGATAGGAAAACTTGAAATCAGCAGAGACAATTGGCTTTCCGTCATCCCAAAAGGCATCACTTCTAAGAATGTAGGTGAGCGATTTATGATCATCCGATAGACGCCAGCTTCTGGCGATAGCGCCTTTTGGCGCTTTTTTGCCCTGACCCGGTGTTACTGACCTCAGTTTTTTTTCAAGAGCCATGTAATTCATCAGGCCGGTCGTGGTATCAAACTCACTTTGCAGCAGAGAGGGATAGATAAGGCCAAAAATATTACTTGAGGTAACGGTTGCACCGATAACGGGATTAAGATAATCAGCATCACCAAGCATTGAGATAACAAGAGTGGAGTCCATGGCTGCCCTGTTCTTGCTGGCATTTCCTTTACTGTTATTATCTCTATTGCAGGAAGAGAGGGTAAGCATGGTAGCTATGATCAACAGATAACCTGTCAGACGGAATACAGAAGAAACCCTGCCGGCACTTTTTTCACACATCACTATCATCCTCTGTTTTTTCACTGTTGATCACGTTTTTTATCCTTTCGGTCAGCGCCTCGGCTGCCACATAATTTGAGTATCGTTTCAAAAGGAAATTAAGGGCAACCACTTCGATGATAACGGTAATATTTTTACCAGGGAATATAGGTAATTGCACCAGTGGAACGTCTACGCCAAGAATCTTTATGAATTTGGTATCAAGGCCAAGCCGTTCATACACCATCTCTTTATCCCATTCAAGAAGTTCCACAACAACCTGTACCTCCTTGACATCACGAATTGCACGGATGCCGAAGGTTGCTCGCACATCAACGACTCCAAGACCACGGATTTCCATAAAATGGTCAATGATATTGTTTCTTTTGGCATTAAGCATCATTGACTCTCCTTTCCGCTGAATAACAACGACATCATCAGCTACCAGACCGTGCCCCCTTTCAACAAGATCGAGTGCGATTTCAGATTTTCCGAGACCGCTTTTGCCTATAATCATCACGCCGACACCATACACATCAACCATTGAGCCATGATACTGCTGGTAAAGCGAAAACTGGTCATCAAGAAAACCAGTGACGAAATAGATGGTTTTAGTTGAAGAGAGGCGAGTAATATAGACAGGAATACCCGCTTTGGTAGCCATTTCAAGCAGCGACTCCGGGAGTTTGTTATTGCTGGTGAAGATAATGCAAGGTATTTTAAATCGAACAAGATTTTCAAACACCCTGTTTCGTTCCTCTTCAGCAAGATGATTTAAAAACCTTGTTTCGGTATTTCCAAGAATCTGTACCCGCTTGTAGGTAAAGAGATTGGTAAAGCCGGCAAGGGCAAGTCCTGGGCGGTGAAGATCACGCTCAAAAATTCTTCGTTTCTGTTCGTCAACATTGTTCAGACGCCGCAATTTGATATCATGCTTCGTGCCGATAGTATTAAAAAAATAGGCGACCGTTATGGATCGCTTTTTTAATCCTTTTTGATCAAATTTCATGGTATCTGCATTCGAAGTGATAAAACCCTTCCGAAAAGCTGCAGGACGTCAGAGATACGCCCTGCAGACTTTAAACCGGCATACTTTTATTGTAGCTTTTCCTTGTGCTTTTTGAGCTGGCGGCTCAATGCCTCAACACAGCTGTCGATGGTCTGTTCATAAACTGCACCTGATTCCTTTGCCACCAGAACGCTCTGTGGAACATGCACCGTTATCTCTGCAAGCTTGTTTTTTTCAAAGTCATTTTTCTGGTGATCCAGAATAATGTGGCAGCTGGTAATACCCGGGAAAATTTTTAACATTGGAATTACTGCGTTGCGGGCATACTCTTCTATTTCTGTATGATTATTGGAGTGGCGCAAGGTAACCTTAACATTGACAACATCACTAACAACAGCTTTCGGCATAATAACCTCCGTTATAATAAGTTGAACGTAAAGAAAGAACAAGGCTCCCGGGGTCAATATGGTATAGGGGAGCCGCACTGTAGACCTATGCGTTTGGATGCGCTTTCCGGTAAACCTCCTTTAAGCGCTCAAAAGTAACGTGAGTATATATTTCGGTAGTTGACAGATTACTGTGTCCAAGCATTTCACTGACACTGTTAAGATCTGCTCCACTGTTCAGCAGGTGTGTGGCAAAACTGTGACGCAGGATATGTGGATTTTTCTGTTTTTGTTCAGTGACAGAAACGAGGTATTTCCTGGTCAATCTTTGGACAAGCATGGGATAAAGCTTTTTGCCCTTATTGGTTAAAAAAACATACGGTAAGGCCCCAGCTTCTCCCTTTGTATTTATTCTAAAGAAGTTTCTTCGTACTTCAAAATATTTTTTCAGCGCTGCAGCGCACGCCTTGCCAACCGGAACAATCCTCTGCTTTCTTCCTTTTCCTGTAAGCTTGACATATCCACTCTTAAGATCAAGGTTTTCCATTGTCAGACCGGTAAGCTCTGAAATGCGAAGACCGCTGCCATAAAGCAGCTCAAGTATGCTCCGATCGCGTTCCCTTACATAAGATGCTTCAAGGCCAATGTTGTCAGGATTGCCGGAATCGGTCCCGCCATTGGGCAGCACTTCATTAAAAAGCTTTTCAGTCTGCTGCTCTGTTAAAAAGCCAGGGACCCGCCGAGGAAACTTTGGCGTGGTAATATAGGAGAAGACTGAGCTTTTAATCACTCCACTCTCTTGCAGAAACCGGTAATAGCTTTTGACTGCTGCCAGTTTTCTGGCAATGGATCGCTGCTGAATACCCCGTTCGATCAATGAAACAAAAAATAGGCGAACATCAATAGCTGTCAGCTGCTCATGGTTAAAACCGTTTAAATCTTTGAGCTGAAAGTGGCTGAAAAGAAAGGAGAAAAACTGTACAAGATCGGTTCTGTAGGCAATAACAGTATTCGGAGAAAGATTTTTCCGGCTCCTGAGTTTATCAAGAAAGTCATCTATCTGAAGTGAACCTTCAGGCAATAATTCAGGTGAAGGGAAGGAGGGTAAATTTTTCATTTGAGTGCGACACAAACCAATTCCTCTTTATTTTTAAGGTAATACAAATTTTCTCTCCTTATGAGAAAATTGTTGAGGCATGGCTTTTCGACACTCTCTTGCATTGAGTCAGCATAGACCAGAGAGTCAGAAGCAAAAACTTTAAGCAAAGATTGCCACAAGCCTGTCGACTCTGACTGTTCATGCACAGCGGCAACTGTGAATATATCCGTAAGAATACATTCACAACGGGCTCTATCAGTGATACCGACCCGGTTTAAGGCCAGGCGCTCTTCAGTCATTTCCCCTGTCACAAATTCGGAAAGCACAACCTGCTGCCGATCTTCTTCATTAACAACCTCCTGCCTTATTTCATTCACTGCAGGACTATCGAGTCCAAGGGAACGGATGAGCTCTCCGGTAAAGGGATCGATGAGCTGAAAATGACGCTCAGGAAATCCGCCAAAAGCCGAAAGCTGATAGACAAGCAACTCATGGTCAAGATTTGCGGCAAAAATGATATCAGGTCGTGACCAGACCACCCTCTTATCACGCAGATCAAGCGCCCATATCCCCTTATGTTCCGGGCTTTCGGACTGATAGGCATAGCAATAGACCAGACTGCCGATGGTTGTTTCAAGCCCTGTGAACCATCCGTCACCAGCGGGAAGCGATTGATGGTGATCCATCAGCAGGTAATCATCGCAAACAACCTTGCCATTAGTAATATCAATAGAGAAAAAAAGCGCCCGTCGGTCAGCCGCAAAGCGTTTCTGGCCGATAAGATCACCGGTTTCAGTAAACATGAGCTGCCAGATAAGCGCACCAGGACCGGCATGGTAACGCCAGCGAAGAGAAAGCTGCTTGTTGGGGCTCTTCATCGCGTGTTTTTTTCCCTTGTCATTTTGTAGATATTCACAGCAATATCTTTGGAGCCTCCTGCGTACTTGCGGGGAAAAGGAGTGATGGAAAAATTGTTTTCTGCTGCAAGTTCAAGAAACTGTTCAGCCATTCTCCTTCTTGGATCTGCAAGGTATGCCGCGCCGTCGGGTTTCAGAAGTTTATCAATCGCTGTAACTATCGGAAGCAGGTTTACCCTTTCATAGAGAACATCGGCAGCAAACAGCATGTCAAACTTTTCACTGCACTTCACCATCCTCCAGTCAAGTCGTTCTATCTCAAAAGAGAGCTTGTTATTCAATGCGTTATACTGCACAAATCGAAGAGCTTCAAGAGAGTAGTCTGTAGCGAGAACACTGGCTCCTTTCCATGCAGCGACAGTCGAGGCCATACCAACACCAGCGCCTATTTCAATGACCCGCATACCCTTAAGCGGAAGTTCATCGGCAATAAATGACGAAAGGGTTATTGCAGAAGGCCATATTTCAGCCCAGTAAGGCATCTGTTCATCTTTGACAAACTCTTCAGGCGATATCCGGTCAAGAAGAGCATAACTGTCAAGAACACTCAGAAAGGTGAAAGAGCGCCCACCGAAGGTATACGATGTTTCTGTAAGATCATATTCAGCTGCCAACGCCTTATAAAGAAGAGATAACTCCTGGCCTTCTACGTCAATGGTTTCATGCATAACCAGCTTCCCATTTTTTTTCTGACACAACGACGCTATCCCGCAGAACAGAGTGCGATTTCAGTTTTTAACGAACAAAAAAACAACTGAATTTACCGATAAATCGCCATGGATTTTTATTTTGCATCGAAAAGAAGTTGACGTTCTTTAAAAAACTTTAATGAAAAGTAAATTCACATCTGTCATCCGATGAAAAAAGAAATCCTTGAACTCTTCAACAACACCTATCCAGATCGTGACTACACGATCGAGATTGTCAACCCTGAGTTTACATCTGTCTGTCCTATAACAGGTCTTCCGGATTTTGGAACCATAACAGTCCGCTATGTTCCTGACAAAACCTGTATCGAGTTGAAATCGCTGAAATATTATTTTTTCGAGTTCCGTAATGCAGGCATATTTTACGAAAACATAACGAACAAGATCCTTGATGACCTCGTCGAGGTTCTTCAGCCAAGGTCACTAAGCGTTATAACTGAATGGAAAGCAAGAGGTGGAATAACCGAAACCGTCACCGTCAACTATAGCAGTAGTTCCCATTGAAAAAAAAGATAAAAAAAGCCTCAGAGGATCGCTCTGAGGCTTTTTTTATGACTGGTGAAATACCTTTGCAAAGCCCTCTGGACAATCAGAACTTATTCTCCAGATAGATAACAATTTCTTTGGCTTCATCAGGAGTTATACCTGAACCGGCATTGGTCTGCATGCGATTAACAACGACTTCGACTTTGCCTGTTTTTTTGTACTTGGTTCTGAAAGCATCCTGAACAGATGAAAGCGTATGACATTTGTTGCACCGTCCATCAGTAAGAGTTTTGCTTGCTGCAAAATCAAAACCGGCAGGAACTGGATGATTTTTGGCACCGGCGGCAGGTTTTTCCAGGAATGCAGTGAGTTCTTTGACTGAACGAATATACTTACCATCTTCAGTCGTAGTACGACCAGTGGTTGACAATAAAATTCCTGAAGGCCTCAGCCACAGGAGAGCAAACATGACGGCTACAATTGCAATAATACTGAGAGGGAAACTTAAAAACCACTTATCACTGATTCTTGCCGACATTTTGCCAAGCCCCATAATAATAAGAGAGGCTCCGGTAATTAACGATATCCATCCAGCAAAGGAGCTCAGAGGGGTTAATACTGCTGAGATGTTTTCAGCCGGCACCTTGTACCCGGTTAAAAATGACAACCCGAAAAACAGAGACCCCATCAAGAGAGCCCCGCCTAATGCAACGGCAATAAGCTTACCATTTGATTTGTTGTCCATGAGTGGTAATGAATTAGGTGTTAGTGGCTTACCCAAAAAATTATGAAGTAAGATAAGCATAAATAGTAAAGACGGCAAACAGAAAGCTTAAAAAGGTTGTGTTTATATAACACTATCAAGTTAAAGCTGATGAGCATACCCGCCATTTGAGCCAATCTCTTTACTTATAAACAAGATAACTTGTAACTCATCTTTTTTTTTAGAATACTGCAAAAAGTTCACTTTCAACCAGAGAATTGCGTTGCCTTATGATAACAACAACCAGCAATATTATTGATTTCGAAAAAGCAGAGCGCGATTTTCTGTTTCTTCTTCAATGCTTTCAGGAAGTTCTCCGGGACCTTGGAGATAATGAACTTGCAGACCACCTCCCATGGCAGAATGCGGGCATTCCCCTTGAAAAGTATCCTAATTCAGAGCGTGCCCTTCAGGCGTTTTCGATTTTTTTTCAACTGCTCAATATGGCGGAAGAAAACTCCGCCGCCCAGAATCGACGGTCGCTGGAAGCTGAACACGGATTATCACATCTGACCGGCCTCTGGGGCAAAACATTGTCACGTTTCCAGAAACTGGGAATTCCAGAAACAACCATCGCCTCACTCCTTCCGGATGTTTCAATCCAGGCAGTGCTGACGGCGCATCCGACTGAAGCAAAAAGGAAAACCGTTCTTGAGCAGCATCGGCAACTTTATCTGCTTCTGGTAAAACGTGAAAACCAGATGTGGACCCCGCTTGAACAGCTTGAAATCCGCAATGAGATTAAAGTAGTTCTGGAGCGACTCTGGAGAACTGGAGAAATACTCTTCGAAAAGCCTCAGGTATCGGCTGAACGGAGAAATGTCATCCACTATCTTTATAATATTTTTTCGGAAGTCTTGCCAATGCTTGACAAACGACTTCTGCACGCATGGCATGAGGCCGGATTTGACAGCAGCAGACTTTCCGATCCAAAACATCTGCCTCGCATTACCTTTGGCAGCTGGGTTGGAGGAGACCGTGACGGCCATCCACTTGTAACAGCCTCCGTCACTGAAGAGACTCTTGCTGAAACGCGCCAGAAGGCACTCACCCTTGTCCGTCGTCATCTCAAAGAACTGGCATCAAAATTAAGCCTTTCTGAAAGACTTCAGTCGCCAGGGAACAAGCTGATACTTCGCATCGAAAGCCTCAGCAATACGCTTGGAGAGCCTGGATATGATGCACTCAATAGAAACAGGCATGAACCATGGCGCCAGTTTTTGAACCTTATGATAGCATCGCTTCCTTTTGACACTGATACGCCGGAGAGCATTGAGATATCGGGCAACCAAAGCCGCTACATCGCTTCAGACGAGCTTCTGGAGGATCTCTCGCTATTACGGGAGTCACTTGTTGCTGTAGGGGCTCAACATATTGCTGACATGGAAGTTACGCCTGTATACAGAATTGTGCAGACGTTCGGCTTTCATCTCGGCACCCTTGATATCCGTCAAAACAGCCGTGTGCATGAACTTGCCCTTTCTCAGTTGATGACTGCCGCCGGTATGAATGGCAATGAGTTTCTGGATTGGGATGAACCGGAAAGAAGAGCATTTCTTGATCAGGAACTGCTTTCACCACGACCGTTTACCCATCCCGATATGACGGCAGGTGCTGAAGCCGATACTGTGCTTGCCTGCTACAGGGTTTTAGTAGAGCATACCAAACAGTACGGGACCGACGCTCTGGGCTCACTTATTGTCAGCATGACGAGAAACGTCTCTGACCTGCTTATCGTCTACATTTTTGCAAGGGAAGTGGGATTGATGACTACAACTGCAAACGGAGACGCTTGTCTGCTCCCTGTTGTACCGCTCTTTGAAACAATAGAAGATCTGAAAAAAAGCCCGGCCATCCTTCAGGAATTTCTCCGCCACCCGGTTACACAACGAAGTCTTGATTACCGAAAAATAACATCCGGGAAAAAACGAAAGCTCCAGGAGGTTATGATCGGGTACAGCGACAGCAACAAGGATGGGGGGATTTTTTCAAGCACATGGACACTCTATCGCGCTCAGGAATCCCTGCTTCAGGCCGGTGAAATTTCTGATACTGATATACTGTTTTTTCATGGCAGGGGTGGCAGTATCAGCCGAGGGGCCGGCCCAACACATCGCTTTATCAGGGCGCAACCCTGGGGTTCTTTTAATGCCGGCATGTGTTTTACCGAACAAGGCGAAACCATTGCCCAAAAGTATGCCAATCGCATAAGTGCTGTCTATAATCTTGAACTTTTCATGGCTGGAGCAGCTGAAGTTCTTATCAGGCAAAAACTGGAGCCCAAAAGAGAGCATCCCCTTGAACTGATAATGGATATGCTCTCGGATAAAAGCAATCAGGCTTACCGGAAGCTGATCGGTGAAGAAGGGTTTCTCACATTTTTCCGCGAAGCCACGCCTATAGACATTATTGAATCAACAAGAATAGGTTCCCGACCATCACGAAGAAGCGGAAAAACAAGCCTTGAAGACCTTCGCGCCATTCCCTGGGTGTTCAGCTGGAACCAGGCGCGTTTTTCACTTTCGGGCTGGTTTGGAGTGGGTTCGGCGCTTGAACATCTGGAGAACAGCTCTCCGGATATATTTGAAGAAATCCGGCACCGCAGTCATGTCTGGCCCCCCCTTCGTTACATTATAAGCAATGCCGACACCAGCATAGCATCTGCTGATCTAAACATCATGCACCAGTATGCAAAGCTTGTGACTGACATAAGAATCAGAGAGCACATTCTCGGTATGATAGAAGCCGAATACCATCGAACGAAAAAGTATATCGAAATACTTTTTGCCGGGCCTCTTGAGACTCAACGGCTTAATGTCAATAAATTTATTGATCTGCGTAAAGAAGGACTTGGCATGCTTCACCACCAGCAGATAAAACTTCTGAGGCAATGGAGAGAACTGCAGAATGCTGATAAACAGGAAGAGTCAGATACCCTGCTATCAGAGCTCTTCCTGACGGTCAATGCCATATCAGGAGGATTGCGCACAACAGGATAAAAAATTAGAGCTTATAGATATTATAACAGACGGTTCTCCCTAACAAAAAAAGCCCTTTATTAAATAGAGGGTCTTTTTGATTTTCTGATGTCAAATTTATTGAACGTAAGTTGTATGGTTTGAAATGATTAATTATGAAAGGATAATGCTTTAACTTTTATCAGTAATTTTTTTACAGCATTTTCAATAAAAACACTCTCACTGGTTATTGCTTTTGATACAGCCCATCGCAGTAACAGTTCTTATACTGTTTGCATTTTTTGCCGGTGATGTACATGCCGCAACCGAAAAAAAGGTCGGAGTTGTATTGCTTCATGGGAAATGGGGTAATCCATCCCAGCATATCAATACTCTGGCAACATCTTTAAATGAGAAGGGTTATATTGTTACTACACCATTAATGCCCTGGAGTAAATCAAGAGGATATGATATTGATTATCCTGCAGCATTGGGAATTGTTGAAAATAATATTAGGGAATTAAGAAAAAAAGGCGCAACAGTGATAGTGCTCGCAGGACACAGTATGGGTGCCAATGCTTCTATCGCCTATGCCGCTTATGGACACGAAAAAATTGATGCTGTCATTGCCATAGCCCCCGGCCATACTCCTGATCTGTACAAGTATCATATAAACATTGAGTCAAGTCTCAATAAGGCCACTGAAATGATCAAATCCGGTCAAGGAGGAGAGAGTGAGTCATTTATCGATCTCAACAGTGGAGGCAGGTCAGTAAACATCAACATGACTGCTGCAGTGTATAGCAGTTATAATAACCCTGACGGAATGGCTTCGATGCCGATTTCAGCCACAAATGTTACGCAGCGAGTTCCTCTTTTCTGGATACTTGCCGGCCCGGAAGATGTTCTATATAACTCCGCACTAGTGTCCGGTTATAAGTCGAATAAATTCAACTGGTTAGAGATATAGGTATCTTCAGCCATGCCAGCAGAATTCGTAACTAATTGTAAAATATCAACTTTCTCGAAAACGCTGACGCTCAAGAT